>Ga0126371_10000337_pt1 | contig 38046 bp, 34 predicted proteins | sample PanSoiMetaPlot_4_FD_110145 | JGI IMG/M metagenome (GOLD analysis project Ga0126371, IMG submission 110145) | Tropical forest soil microbial communities from Panama - MetaG Plot_4 | ecosystem: Environmental > Terrestrial > Soil > Tropical forest > Bulk soil | place: Panama | collected 2016-02-17
ATACCGAAGACCAGCGCTCAGTAGCGTCGCCGGTTAGGCTTCGCTCTCCCAGCGGAAGCGCGCTGCAGCAACCCATCCAAAGAGGCAGGCGAATGCGATCAGTACGGCAACAGGAGCTAGCGCCGCGGTAAAGCCCAATCCGCGCCAGGTCATCGCCTCCAAGCCGTCCACGGCCCAGCGGGTCGGCATGACCAGCGTCACCTTTTGCAGCCATTGGGGAAACAGGAACATCGGGATCCACGCGCCGCCCAGCATCACCGCCAGCAGCGTGACAAAGATAGAAAGTCCGCGCGTGGCTTCCGGGGTTTTGCCAAACGTGGCAACCAGCATACCGAACGCCGCTGTCATCAAAGAGAAAGCGGCGGCGACTGCGAGAAAGCCAGCCATGCTGCCTTCCACGCGAACGTTGAAGACCAGGCGCGCAAACAGGAAATTGGCCAACACCACGAAGAACGAGAGGATGGCGGCGCTGACGGCGCGGCTGCTGAGCAAGACGCCGCGGGAAAGAGGCGCGGCGCGAAACCGCTTCCACAGCCCGCGCTGCCGCTGCTGCAGCAGACCCACGCCGACATCGATTCCCAAGAACAGAATGAACTGGACGACCATGCCGGCGAACGCATGCGCGTATCCGTTTTATTGAGTGTTGACCCGGGAGGTGACCGCCTCTTGGCGCGCGCTGAAGGGCATCTTCAAGCCCCCCACCAGTGTACCGGGTGGATCGGGGCTGGCGTCCGCCTGCTGGTTCAAGCGCTGCACGCTGCGCAGGAGATCGGTCAGTGTTTTGCGATTCTCCGCGGAGAGCCCACGGCTCTGCTCGATCTGCGCGAGAGACTCATCGACCATTGTGCGACCGGTCGCGCCGCCGAACATTTCCTTGCTGACCGATTGCATGACATCGCCGGTGAGGATGCCCTGGACCATAGCTCGTTCGGCGCTACGCGAAGGGTCGTAGAGCACCGTGATCTCGGGCTTCGGGCGCGGGCCGAAGAACGCGGCGCCGGCATCCTGGCCAAAATTCGGCGGGATCACGATGGCTGCAATTGTGTCGCCCTTACGTACCGCGGCGCGCGCCTCGCCGAGACCACTCGACTTCACCTCGAGCGTCTTCTCGGCCGCCAGGCTCTTGGTAATTTCGGCGGAGATCGCGCTGCGATCCTGGTCCACCACCAACACCGGAATGCGGCTGGCCTCGGCCTGATTGCTCTGGCCGCCGAAAATAAATCCGAAGAACGAGCCGATGGCGATCGGCACGGCGAAGCTCATGAGCAAAGCGCGCCGGTCGACCAGGAACAACTGAATATCTTTGCGCACCAGGGCGCGAAATGCAGTGATCATTCGTCGCGCAGGCTCCTTCCGGTCAAAGTCAGAAACACTGTTTCGAGGCCGGCGCGTTCGCTGGCGACATGGCGGTACGGGTGTGTCTGGTCCACCAGCCATTGCAGCAGAGGCGGCGTCTGGGTAGCGAGATCGTGCATGCCGACGCGCAGCGTTCCGTCCTCCAGTTCGGCAGTCCGGACGCCCGGCACTGACCGCAGGCGATCGAGCGAGAGGCCGTCGCCGCCGTTCTCCAGTTCGATCGCGAGGAGGTTGGATGCGGGCAACATCCGGTAGAGTCCCTGCAAGGCATCGTCGGCGATGACTTTTCCGTGATCGATGATGACCACGCGGTCGCACAGCCGCTCGGCTTCCTCCATGTAGTGAGTGGTGTAGAGCAGCGTCTTGCCGCGCTGCTTCAGTGTCTCGAGATTTTCGAAGATGGTGTTGCGGCTCTGCGGATCGACACCCACAGTCGGCTCGTCGAGGAGAAGAATCTGCGGATCATGCAGTAGGGCGGCGGCCAAGTTGAGCCGCCGTTTCATCCCGCCGCTGAAGCTGCGGACGCGGTCACGGCTCCGGTCGGCCAGACCCACCAGCTCAAGCGCTTCGCCGATAGCTCGATTGGCGGCGTCGCCCGAAAGAACGTAAAGAGCGGCAAACAACAGGAGGTTTTCGCGGGCCGGCAATTCGTCGAACAACGCGAGATCCTGCGGTACCAAGCCGATGCGTCGCTTGCTCGGATCAGCGTCGCCGCTGAGCGCGCGCCCATCGACCTTCACAGAACCGGCGTCGGGATGCACTAGACCGGCGATGATCGACACGGTAGTGGTCTTGCCGGCGCCGTTCGGCCCGAGCAGGCCCACCGTTTCGCCCGCTGCCGCGTGAAGCGACACTCCGTCGACCGCGACCACGCTTCCGTAAGTTCTTTTCAGACCGTGCGCTTCGAGCACTATTTTCGGAGTGTACCAGCACCGGAGTTACTTCTCCTGGGGCACGGGCGTGAGTTCGAGGGCCTTGCGGTCCCCTGCAGCGATCTCGACCGCTTTGCCGGAGTCTTCGATCTCTGCTGCTGCGGCTGCATCGCGGAAATCGACGTACCGATCGTCCAGGAACGCGAACGCATGGTACTTGCCGGGAGCAACGCCAAGCGCGGTACAGGTGCCGTCGGCGCCGGTCCGGCAATCGGCATAGAAGGTCTTCTGCCCGCGGCGCGGCGGATCGGGCACGAGCTGGACGTGCGCGTCCGGAACCAGTTTTTGTTGGTCATCGCGCACCTCGAGTTGTAGGGACCCGCCATTGGGTTGGAGTGTGACCTTGATCGGACCAAGGGGCTGGCCGCCCACGTGAAGACCCTCCGCGAGTATATCCTCGTCTTGCATCCGGATCGCGCTCACATACAAATCGTCGCCAGGGCCAGCGTTTCCCACGATGAAATCGTAATCGCCGGGAGGAACGTCGGCCATCTGAAAAGCGCCGCCCTCGCTAGGTTGCGCCATGCCGCCGCCGCGATTGTCGCGGCTTTCCCGCGGGATCAACATCGCCACGAAACTGCCTGGCATCTTACGGCCTTCCGGGAAGACGATGGTTCCGCTGATCGTCTGCGGCGGAGCGAGCCGAAGTTCGATCCCGCCAATATCCGATTCGCCCACATCGATGATTCGCCGCGCGGAAAGCTTCGTGTTGAGCGCTGCCGTCGCCGTGAGGCCGTACGTTCCGGGAAGAACCAGAGGAAGCTCAAAAGAACCGTCCGCGTTCTGGACGACGGAGTCGTGAACCCTGGAACCCGGCGTCGGGGTAGTTGGCGCCAGGCCGAGTATCACGACTGCGCTGGGGGTCACACCGGATACCTTCCCGCGGACAGTCACTCCCCGCGCGCGCAAGACCCGAACGTCAAAACCCTGCAAATCATTTCCGGCTTCTATGTTCACTATGGCAGCCTGTTTCGGATCCAGAGCGCTCGGGTAATAGGTAGCAGCGTAAGTATCCTCGAGCGGCCCGCCATCTTGAATCTTTGGATGTTGCATCTTGACGTGCATCAATTCCGGGCGGGGCTGGTAGGAAACCGCGATTCGGTAGGGTCCGGGCATAATGCCAAAGAGGCGGTATTCGCCGCGGTCATTGGTCACTACGCTATAGAGTTGCTGGGCCATCCGCTTCTGCTTCCCGGCCGGCACAATCTGAATGTCGGCTCCTGTGATCGGGTCGCCTTCGGTATCGAAGACGCCCCGGAAATAGCGGCGCTGCGAATCAACTTGACGGTGATTTCCGCTACGGCTGGTTCGGGTTGGACGTTGGCCACGGCACGTTCCGAGTCTAGGTCAAGGATAAAGCCGGTGCGTTCGACGGAGACCATGTAGGCTCCTAGCTCCAGGTCGTCGAAGAGGGATGCGCCCGACACATCGCTGAGTGCGCCGATGCCCGGCTCCTGGCCGCGTCTCAGAATGACAGTGGCTTTCCTGACAGGATCGCCTGAAGCGGACTCGACGACATGGCCGTGAATCGCGCCTTTCTTGGGCGCCGCTGTGTCCACGTTCTGGAACGCATGGGCGCCCGAAGCCGCGGCCAGGTAGAGCAAGAATGCGAGAAGGATGCGCACAAAAGTCTTGCCCCTCAATCTAGCGCGTTCAGATGCGGTCGGCATCCGGCAACGAGGAGCAACCGTAATCAGAAGCACAGGCGTATGCTCAGAGGATGCGATCGACACTGCGCTCGCTGTACCGGCGGCCCGCCTTTGCGATTGCCGCCATTCTACTGTGGCGCTGGGAATCGGAGCGAACACGGCCGTGTTCCGCGTGATTTACGGCGTGCTGCTCGACCGCTTGCCGTTTCGTGAACCGAGCCGGCTCGTTCAGATTTGGGAAGCGCATCCCGCTCTTCCTCAATTGCAAGCTACCGTGCCGGATTTTCGGGACTGGCAAGAGCAGGCACACAGTTTTGACGAGATCGCCGCCCACACGCTAGCGGCGATGGACCAGATCATGTTGTTGGGCGAAGGCGAACCGGAAGTGCTCCACGGCGCCAACGCTACGGACAATTTATTCTCGACGCTGGGAATTCAGCCGATCGTGGGCCGTGCGTTTACCGCGGAGGAGGATCGCGGCAAAGCGCACGTGACGGTGATCAGCGAAAGCCTGTGGCGCAGAAAGTTCGGCGCAGACCCGAAGATTGTGGGCCGGAGGATTCGGTTGGCGCCGGAATCCTTCACTGTTGTCGGTGTTGTGTCCCAACAACAGACATTTCCGCATTGGGCGGACCTGTGGATCCCGTTCTCGCTCCTCGAGGACCAACTCCAGACGCGCCGGAAGTTTCATCCGCTCGAAGTGATCGCGCGGCTGAGAGCGGGAGTCAGCGCTGCACAGGCACAAACCGAGATGCAGTCCGTTACGCAGCGCCTGGCTCAAACCTATCCCGATACGGACGGTAATGAGAGCGCTCAGGTAATCCCCCTCGAAATAACGCAAATCACGGGAGAGGTCGGGCCTTCACTGTTGCTGGTGTGCGCCGCCGTCGGATTGGTCCTGCTGATCGCTTGCGCAAACCTCGCGCACCTGCGACTCGTTCGGTCTGCTGAAAATTCCACTGAAGCGCGGGCAATGGCTCACGCCCGCGGACGAAGGCAAGCCGCGTTGCCTGATCAATGAAACTCTCGCCAAGAGATTTTTCCCGGGACAGAACCCGGTGGGCCAGCACTTGGCTGCATTCGCCGCGCTGGCGGCGGTGCTGACGGCCTCCGGACTCTACGGCCTGTTGGCCTATTCGGTGAACTCACGCCTGCGCGAGTTTGGTGTGCGGGCCGCGATCGGCGAGATGCCTCGGGAATTGGTGTCGATGGTTCTACGCGAGGCGCTCCTGTTAACCGTGCCCGGATTGGCAGCGGGCGCCATCCTTTCGTTCTCTGTGACCAGTTTCATGCGGAGACTCGTATATCGGCTTTCTCCTACAGATCCTCTTTCCATCGGGCGTGCCGCGGCTTTTCTCATTCCGGTGACGATCCTCTCCGGTTGGCTGCCTGCCCGCCGCGCTGCTGCGGCAGATCCGGCGGCAGCGTTACGGGCGGAGTAGTCAGAACGGGGTTGTTATACTGGCATTTCCATGCTGCGAGTGCGGTTTGCGCCCTCTCCCACTGGTTTCTTGCACATTGGGAGCGCGCGCACCTTCATCTTTAACTGGCTGTACGCCCGCCACAACGGCGGCACGATGATTTTGCGCATCGACGATACCGATATTGAACGCAACACAGAGGCGTCCCTCAACTCGATTTTCGATGGTCTGCGATGGCTGGATCTCGGATGGGACGAACAGTACAGACAGTCGGAGCGGCTGCAACAGCACCAGGCGATGGCGCGGGCCATTTTCGAAAAGGGCCTCGCGTACCGCGACTTCACGCCGGCGCAATCGGAAGAAGGCGAGCGGCGCCAGGGCGAGACATGGCTGTTCAATCCAGGCATGCGAGAGCTTTCGCGCGAAGAAAGCGACCGGCGCGCGGCGGCCGGGGAGCGGTTTGCGCTGCGGTACCGGGTGCCGCGCGATCCAGTGCGGCAGATCTGTTTTCGCGACGCGGTGTATGGGGAGCAGGCTAAATCGACGGCCGACATCGAAGATTTCGCGCTGTTGCGCAGCGACGGCATGCCGACGTATCATCTGGCGTCTTGCGCTGATGACGCCGATTTACGCGTGAGCCACATCATCCGCGGCCAAGATCACCTGACCAACACGTTCAAGCACATCCTGATTTTCGAAGCGGCCGGAGCGGCGCCGCCGCAGTTCGCGCATCTGCCGCTGCTGATCGGGCCGGATGGGACCAAGCTTTCCAAGCGGCGGCACGGGCCGGTGGTCAGCGTCACGACCTACCGCGACGCTGGCTTTCTGCCGCATGCTTTCGTGAACTTCCTTTGCCTGCTCGGCTGGTCGCCGAAGGATGACCGCGAGCAGATGACCCGCGACGAGCTGACGCGCGCGTTCTCATTCGACGGCATCAACCGCAGCAACACCACCGTGAACTTCACCGAGGAAGATCCGTTCGACCCCAAGGCGGTCTGGTTGAACGCCGAGTTGATTCGAGCAATGCCGGTGAACGAACTGGCGGAACGGCTTCTGCCGTTCGCCGGCGCCGCTGGGTTTCGGGCCGATCCAGAAAAAATGCGCAAGGTGACGCCGCTGATTCAGGAGCGCATCAAGCTGCTGCGGGATGTCGCCACCGTGGCCGATTTCTTTTTTGTGAAAGATCTGGGCCCCTACGACCTGGCCGAGCTGATTCCGCAGAAAGGCGACGTGGCGATGGCGCGCGCCGTGCTCGAAAAGTCGCTGCCCGTCTTGGGCGAGGCCGAGTTTTCTCACGATGCGCTGGAAGCCGCGCTGCGGCGCGCCGCCGACGAACTGAAGGTCAAGGCCGGACAGATGTTCCAACCCATCCGGGTCGCCGTATGCGGTCGCAAGAACGCCCCGCCTCTATTTGGTACGCTGGAGGCTCTCGGCAAAGAAACCTGCCTCGACCGAATCGAAAAGGCGATCGAAAAACTGCAATAGTCACCATGTCAGAACCTGTCACACCGGGCACGGGCCCTTCGAATTTTGTCCGCGAGATCATCCTCGATGATCTGAAGACCAACAAATTTGGTGGCCGCGTCCACACGCGCTTTCCGCCGGAGCCGAACGGTTATCTGCACATCGGCCATGCCAAATCGATCTGCCTGAATTTCGGGCTGGCGAAAGAATTCGGAGGAAAATGCAACCTGCGTTTCGACGATACCAATCCGGAGAAAGAAGAGCAGGAGTACGTCGATTCGATCATGGATACCGTCCGGTGGCTCGGGTTCGACTGGGAAGACCGGATTTTCTATGCGTCGGACTATTTCGACCAGCTATATGAGTGGGCGATCCAACTGATCAAGGCCGGCAAGGCCTACGTGTGCGATCTGAGCGCGGAGGAAGTCCGCCAGTACCGCGGCACACTGACTGAGCCTGGAAAAGAAAGCCCGTACCGCAACCGCACAGTGGAAGAGAACCTCGATCTGTTCGAGCGCATGCGCGCGGGCGAGTTTCCCGACGGGGCGCGCACGCTGCGGTCAAAGATCGACATGGCGTCGCCGAACCTGAACATGCGCGATCCAGTGATGTACCGGATTCTGCACGCTGATCATCACCGCACGGGCGGCAAGTGGTGCATCTACCCGATGTACGATTTCACGCACGGACAATCGGACTCGATCGAGCGGATCACGCATTCCATTTGCACGCTGGAATTCGAAGACCACCGGCCGCTCTACGACTGGTATTGCGACAACCTCGGCATTTACCATCCGCAGCAGATCGAGTTTGACCGGCTCAACCTGACGTACACGCTGCTCAGCAAACGGAAGCTCTTGAAGCTGGTGCAGGAGAATTATGTGCGCGGCTGGGACGATCCGCGGATGCCGACGCTGTCGGGTATCCGGCGGCGGGGATACACCCCGGAAGCGATCCGCAATTTCGCGGGCTCGCTGGGCGTTTCCAAGACCAACGGCATCGTCGAGCTGGGGATGCTGGAACACTTTGTCCGGGAGGATCTGAACAAGCGAGCGCAACGGGTGATGGCGGTGCTGCGGCCCCTGCGCGTGGTGATCGACAACTACCCGGAAGGCCAAGTGGAAGAGATGGATGCCATCAATAATCCGGAAGACGAATCCATGGGTTCGCGCAAGGTGCCATTTTCGCCCGTGCTGTACATTGAAAAGGACGATTTCCGCGAGACTCCACCGAAGCAGTATTACCGGCTCTCGCCCGGCCGCGAGGTGCGGCTGCGGTACGGCTACTTCATCACCTGCACCGGCGTGGTGAAGAACGAAAAAGGCGAAGTGGTGGAGGTGCATTGCACGTACGATCCAGCGACGCGGGGCGGTAACGCTCCCGACGGCCGCAAAGTGAAATCCACCATTCATTGGGTTTCGGCGGCGCATGCGGTGGATGCCGAGGTGCGGCTGTACGACAACCTGTTCTCCACGGCGAATCCGAATGAAGAAACGGAGGGCAAGGATTTCACCGCGAACCTGAATCCGAATTCGCTCGAGATCCTGACCCACACGAAACTCGAGCCGTGCCTGGCAAACGTGACGCCCCTCAGCCGGTATCAGTTCGAGCGCCTCGGGTATTTTTGCGCGGATCTGGATTCGAAGCCGGGACAACCGGTATTCAACCGCACGGTGGCTCTGCGCGACACCTGGGCAAAAATCGAGAAGCGTCTCTGATGATTATTCTGGGAATCGGCGGAATTCTGAGCGACGCCGCGGCAGCCGTTTTGCGCGATGGCGAGCTGGTGGCCGCAGTCGAGGAGTCGAAACTCGCGCGGCAGATCCATCGTGCCAATCACGGCGAGCTGCCGGAGCGCGCGATCGCGGCGTGCCTTGAGATGGCCGGCGCGAAGCCCGACCAGGTGGACGCCGTGGCGGTCGTGCGGCCCGTGCCAGAAACGGGCTTTCATCTGAAGCTGCGGGCGCGATTTGCGAAAAGCCGAATTGTTGTGCTGGAGCATCATCTGGCGCACGCGGCATCGGCCTATTACGCGTCGCCGTTTGAGGAAGCCACGGTCTTAACGCTCGACCGCGCAGGCGACTTCCGCTGCGGCTCCCGCTGGCACGCGCGCGGGACGCGACTGACGGTCGAGCAGGAGCAGTATTACCCGGATTCGCTGGGCGATCTGTACGGCCGGGTGACCGAGTTGCTCGGCTTCGACGCCAATCTGGACGAACATAAAGTCCAATGGCTTTCGGTGACGGGCGACGACCGGTACCGTGATTTGTTTCTCGACGTCCTCTCGCTTTCGGACAGCGGCCCGCGTCTGGACCGTTCCTACTTCAGCACCGAGCGCCTGAAGCACGGTGGATTCGGCACCCGGTTTTACGATCGACTCGGCTTGAAAGACGGCGAGCCCCTCCAGGAGAGACTGCGGCCGCATATCGCCGCGGGCGTGCAGAAGGCAGTGGAAGCCGCAGTGATCCGGATGGCCTGCCAGGGCCGCAATCTGTGTGTGGCCGGCGGCCTCGGAATGAATGCGCTGCTGGTCTCGGCCCTGGAGACCCGTTCCGGTTATGAGAACGTGTTCGTGCAGCCGGCCGCGGGGAATGCCGGCACCGCTCTGGGAGCCGTGCTCGAGACGTGGCATTCGGTCTACCAGCAAGAGCGGCGCCTGCCTCTGAAGACACTGTGCCTCGGCCCGTCCTATACGGCCGCGGACACTAAGCAGGTGGTGGAGAACTGCAAGTTGCGCTTTCGCTACATGCTCACGACCGATGAAGTGATTGACACGGCCGTGTCCCAGCTCGGGGAAAACAAGATCGTTGCGTGGATGCATGGGCGCATGGAGTTCGGCCCGCGGGCGCTGGGAAACCGCAGCATTCTGGCGTCGCCGCTCGATCCCTATTCGACCGAGAACCTCAACGTCTTCATCAAACACCGGGAGCCGTTCCGCAAATTCGCGGCATCGGTTCCTGTGGAGCTAAGCAGCGAGTATTTTGATGTGGGCCCCAACGCGCGGTATCTTTCGACCGTCGGCCGCGTGAAACCGGAGCACCGGAGCCGGTTCAGCGCCGCGATCCTGGCGGGCGACTTGGTTCGCGTGCACACCGTCGATCGCGATGAGAACCCGCTCTACTGGCGGCTGTTGCACGCGGCGGGCAAAGCGACGGGCCTTCCAGTGCTCTACAACACGTCGTTTAACCTGTTTGGCGAGCCGCTGGTGTGCACGCCGCGAGATGCCGTTCGCAGCTTCTACTCCTCGGGAATCGATGCGATGTTCGCGGGGCATTTTTTTCTGCAGAAATAGGATTGCGAACGCGCACATAGGGTTGGTTCGGAGCTTTGCTATAGTCAGTCGTGAGAAGGATGGCAGACTCCTCATTCGACGCGGCGTACCTTCGGGCTCTGGCAGACCGGAACGAAGATGTCGAGCAGCATCTGGTTTCGTATTTTTCCCGGCCCTTGCAAGGCAAGCTGCGCCATCAACTGCGATCTCCTGAGCTGGCGCTGGATGCGTGCCAGGAGACGTTTCTCCGGGTATTCCAGTACTTCCGATCGGGAAAGACCCTAGACAATCCCGCCAGCCTGCCGGGATTCATTCACAAGGTAAGCCATAATATCGGGTTGGAGTTTCTGCGGTCCCGCGGCCGCCATCCCCAATTGGGGGAGGATGCTCCCGAGCCCATCGACCGGGCGCCCAACCCGGAAGGGCTGGTAGTGACGGAGGAGCGGAAACGGATCGTCCGGCGTATTCTAGGGGATCTACCGGAGAAAGACAGAGAGCTGCTCCGGCGTGTGTTCCTTGAAGAGGAGGACAAGGACAGGGTGTGCGCAGAATTGGCGGTGGAACGGGACTATTTACGCGTTCTGCTATATCGGGCGCGGGTCCGGATGAAAACGGCGTGGCTGCAGCTGGACAAAGGCTGGAATGCCCATGGTGCATCTAGGTGAAACGGCGATCCCCTGAGGTTCACTAAACCAGTGAGGGCACTGTAACCACATGGATCACATACGAGCGACTGAACTCCACGCGGCCGAACGCTACTTGCTGGGAGAGTTGCCGGCGGAGGAGGCTGAGGATTTCGAGCTCCACTATTTTGCCTGCGCCGAATGCGCGGAGGCGGTAGAGGGGGGCACGGAGTTCATCGCCAACGCGCGGGCGGTCCTGGTGGAACGAGAGCCGCAGATCAATCGGGCACCAGTGGTGATGGGAAAAGCAGAACGCACCTCGAAGCAGAGCGGGTGGACGTGGCCGCAGTGGGTTCCTATGGCGGCAGCGGTCATGTTCGCAGTGGTGGCTTTGTATCAGGGAGCGATCGTGATACCGGGAATGCGCCAGGCGCAGCCGCTTCCGGCTTTCGTGTTGTCCGGCCTTTCGCGGGGCGCGACGGCGACAGTCAGCGTGTCCGTTGGAACTGGATGGTTTTCTCTCTCCACGGATCTTCCACCCGACGTTCATTTTCCCCAATATGTATGTATTCTTACATCGGGCGGGCGCGCCGTTGCGCGGGTGACCGCCGGGGCGCCGGTGGCGGGCCAACCGGTCAGTGTGCTTGTGCCCACTCGCGCGCTGGCGCAAGGCGATTACGAGTTTGCAGTATATGGTATTGATTCGAACGGGCAGCAGCGTGATAAAGTATCAACGTCCTCATTCCAATTCCACTTCCAGTGACGAGGTTTTCTATTGCCCACTCGATACCGCTTTCACGGACAGGCCATCGGCGCCGGTGGCCGCATCAACCATCCGTTCCAGGAATTCATCGAAATTCAGGCGGCAGCAGCCCTACCTCAAATCGGAGGCCATGGTTCCGCGCAATCGCGCAACTTTCACTACCGCGATATTCTCCGGTTCCGCCAGGCACATAGTGAAGTAACGGGTTCGCGGACTGAAGGTCCGAACGGAAAACCGATTCATAAGACGCTGATCCAGTCCCGGGTGGAAGGTGTAGACATCATGGGGATGGTCACGGCGGACCGCGTCGAGGTGCGGCTGGTTTCATTCACCGATGACGACCCGGACGGTGAGCCATGCTTTAAATTCACCGGATCCTATTTCGAAAATCTGAAAGTCGCGGGCGTGCCGGTGAAGGTGCACCTGTGCGTCGACGTATTTGACCGGCTGTACAAGCACAAGCACTTGGTGAAGTCGTACGAGGATAAAGACAAGGGTGAGTTCCGCCAGCTATTTGATCACCTAACACTGAAAGGGACCTTGAAGAACGCGCCCGAACGCGTGCAAAAGGGATTCCAACAGGCCCCGAACAACAACGGTGGCCTCCCTCACATCAGCGGGATGACGTGTCTGTCACTAGTAAAGCGTTTGGAGCCGGAACGCGATGAATTCAAGTGCTGGGGCCACATCATCTACATCGAGGGCTTTGGCACGATTCACCTCGCGGAATTGACGGTGAGCAAGCTGCTTCGACGCATCACGATGATCCGCGTCAATCTGGGATCGCCGACGGATGGCGATATCGAAGTAGGCACGGCGGAGGGCAACGGCAGCCCGTACTGACTGAATGCGAGTTTCCATCGCGATTGCCGCGCTGGCGCTTACGGGTTGTGCGCATCACCCTGTTCCAGCCGCGGATGTCTATGGCAACACGCTCGGTCTGTTGCGGGCCGAAAAGTATCCCGCGGCTCTCGCCCAGGCCGAAGAAGGACTACGTCGCGCGGAACAGGAGCCGGACCTTCGCGCGCGCCGGCGCTTCCGTCTGCTGAAAGCGGAGGTGCTGCTGGCGCAGCGCCGGGCCGCCGAGGCCGCGGCCCTTCTCAAGGATGAATCGCCGCAGGACGCGGCGTGGACCGACCTCGAAGCGAAGACCTTCCTTCTACGCGGTTTCGCGGCATATTTGCTCGGTCGCAACGAAGAGGCCGAAGGTCTGCTCGATACCGCCGCGTCGCTGGCGTCGCGTTCCGGCTTAGCCCCTCTTTCGATCGAAGTGGAGGTGCGCCAGGGCCTCATCCTGGTGAGCCAGTCGCGCCTGGAGGAGGCGGCAGCGTTGTTTCGCCGGGCGATCGACGAGGCTTCGTCTGTTCACGATACCTATTTGACAGCCATGGCCAACGGCAATCTCGGGTATACGCTGCTTCACGAATCGAAATATGACGAGGCGCTTGCCTGGTTTGACAAGGCCAAGGAGCTGCACAGCGAGCTGGGCGCCGAACAATCATTGGCGCGCGATCTTGGGAATGCCGGCTGGTGTTACTACCGTCTGGGTGATTTTGAAATGGCGCGTGCTCTTTTTGAAAAAGCCGCTGCGACGTTCGCGAAGGCCGGCAACAAATTCGACCAACAAATCTGGTTGGGAAATATCGGCACGATCCAGCTCGACCAGCGAGACTACGCGGGCGCCGTCACCACGTACCGAAAGGCCCTGGAGATCGCCCAGCAGTTGTCGAACGATGCCATGACGGCGCAATGGCTGAGCAACATGGCGGAATGTTTCATTGAATTGGGAAACGCCGATCAAGCCGAAAGGTACAACGAGGAAGCGCTGGCGTTAAAGCGGCGGCGGCCGGGCTCCCAGCCGGATGTGTTCGGGCTCGAGCGCGCGGCTCAAATTGCGGGTTTGCGAAAGCAGTTCCCCCAAGCCGAAGCCCTCTATCGGCGTGCGGTGCGGGAGCCGGCCGGCGATCCGCTGGTGACACTAAATTCGCATGCGGCCTTGGCTGACATCTATGTGCGCACCGGGAACCCGGCGCAGGCGAACCACGAATTTCAAGCCTCCCTGGCCGGCATGAGCCATGTCAGTTCGAGTCTCATCAAAGATGACTACAAGTTTTCCTACCGGGACAGCCTCCAAAGGTTCTATCGCTCCTATGTCGATTTCCTAATGGCCGGCCACCAGAGCGGCCGCGCGCTCGAGGTGGCCGACTCGAGCCGCTCGCGCGTGCTGGAGGAGCGAATCGGCGCCAGCGAATCTGCATCGGCGCCAGGTGTGGAGGCGTACCAGAAACTAGCCCGGCATGCCAGGGCGGTTGTGGCCGAGTATTGGCTGGGAGATCGGCAATCGTATCTGTGGGTGATTACGGGTGAGCATGTTCGTAACTACTCGCTGCCGGCGGCAGCATCCATCCGGTCTCTTACAGAGGCGTATCGCAGCAACGTCCTGGGCCAGCGAAATCCTCTCGAATCGGCCGCCGACACGGGCCGCAAACTCTATGAGATTCTGCTGGCGCCGATCGAAAAAGATCTGTGCCCGGGATGCCGAGTAATCCTGGTGCCCGATCAGGATCTTTACTCGGTCAATTTTGAAAGCCTCCCGGATGGCGGCGGGAACAGATTCTGGATCGAGAAGGCGACTGTGGAAATCGCGCCCTCGCTCGATTACCTGATTCCTTTCGGCAGCGAGCAGCGAGTCCGCGGAAAGGGACTGCTGGTAATGGGAGATCCAACGCCGGTGCTGGCGGAGTTTCCGAAGCTCGATTTTGCGGGGCGCGAAATCGACAGCGTTCGATCCAGAGTGGGAGGCAACGGCGAAAGAATCCTACGCGGGCCGGAAGCGCGGGCCGATTCGTACGCGAAGTCCCAGCCCGGCGACTTCCAGTTCATCCACTTCTCCGCCCACGCGACCGCCAACACGCAAAGTCCGCTAGATTCCGCGGTTATCCTTTCCGGATCGCCGGACCGCTGCCGGCTGCTTGCCCGCGATGTCATGTCGGTTCCCCTCACAGCCGAGCTGGTCACTATCTCCGCGTGCCGCAGCGCAGGGGCCCGGACGTATGCGGGAGAAGGATTGGTCGGATTCGCGTGGGCGTTTCTCCGGGCCGGCGCGCGCAACGTGATTGCCGGTCTGTGGGATGTGAACGACCGCTCGACCGCACAACTAATGGCCGCCCTTTACACAGAACTAGCCCAGGGGTCCACTCCGGCCGATGCTTTACGCGCCGCCAAACTGGCCCTCATCCATGGCGGAGGCTCCTACGCCAAACCCTACTATTGGGCACCGTTTCAGGTATACACCGGCATCGCGAAGTAGGAATTTCCTGAAACGCCGCGGCTAGGCGCATCACTATCCTAGTGGACCCGCCAAGCGGGCCAGTCGGAGGATTTGTGGAACGCATGTTGGGAGGAGCCATGCAGTACCCGGTCGCAATGGAAGTGAAATACAAGACGCGGGCGCGGACGCCGCACGTTGGGATGGGAGAGACTCGGTGGATCAGTAGCCGTGAGGTCACTTTCACCACGGATCATCACATGGAGCCGGGCACGCGGCTGGAAATCTGCATTGCATGGCCGGCGCTGTTGAATGACAGAGTGGCATTGCAACTGGTGGTGGAAGCGGAGATTGTCCGCGGTGAGGAAACGGAAATGACGGCGCATATTCTGAAGCACCACTTTCGTACGCGTGGCTCGTGGCATCGGGAAGAGAGCGTACGACGCCCTGTGGCGGCATATACAACAGCCGCCGCGGCGCAGGCCGAGGCTAGCCTTTGTGCCAGCTGACCGATATGCCGCGCGGCCCGCGCTGTCCCTTTTACGGTTTTCACTGGCCACCCGGTAGCAACAACCTAAAGCAAGTGGGAACGCCCGAGTGCGGGCTCGACCTGGATGGACAGGGACTTTGCCGGATGGAGACGGAGCAGAGGCCCGTGGATTTCGAGATTTGTGCGCGGCGATGGGAGCGGAAGAACCTGATCGACGCGGGCAGGAAGTATCTCCGCTTTCATGGAGCGGAACTACCGGGCGCCGGAGTTCCGCTGGAGCTGTTGGAGCATGAGGTGATGCAGCAGAAGTGACTGCGGGCGGAAGCCCTCCGCTTAAGACGGAGGGATACCATGCACGCGCTTCCCGAAGATGCTCTCGACACTCTTTTCCGCAAGGCTCGCACGAGTCATGGCTGGCGACCCGAGCCGGTCAGTGACGAACAATTGCACGCGCTCTACGAATTGATGAAGTGGGGACCCACCAGCGCCAATACATGTCCGGCGCGCGTGGTTTTCCTGAGAACGCCGGAGGCGCGGCAACGGCTGCTGCCGGCGCTTGCGAAGGCTAACGTGGAGCAAACTATGTCGGCGCCGGTCACGGCCATCGTGGCCTACGACCTGAAGTTCTTCGAAAACCAGCCGAAGCTGTTCCCGCACAATCCAGGCATGCGCGACCGTTTCGCCAGTGCGCCCCAATCAGCCGAAGTGACCGCGTTTCGGAACGGTACGCTACAGGGTGGCTATTTCATTCTTGCGGCGCGCGCGGTGGGGCCTGATTGCGGGCCCATGTCGGGCTTCGACAATGCCAGAGTGGATAACGAGTTCTTTCCCGATGGGAGTGTGAACTCGAACTTTCTCTGTAATCTCGGACACGCGGATCCAGCCAAAATCTATCCGCGGGGCGCCCGGCTGGATTTTGAGGAAGCCTGCCAGCTCTTGTAACCCTAAAGATTGGGCCGATCGTGGCGGCCGTGTACGATACTGGAACTCGGTGGATTTTTCGAACGTCGCGAACAATCTGCGAGAATCGTTCCGGGTCCTGGCCGGCGGCCGAGGGACGGGCGAGGTGCGCGAACTAAAAGGAGTGAGCATCGCCTCGGCGGGCGTGACTTTTCAAATGTTCAATGCGGCGTTTCTCTCCACGCCGGTGGCGTCGGACACTGAGCTGGACCAGCGGGTCCTGCTGGCTTCCCTGCATTTCCAGGCGCGTAATCTGGAATGGGCCTACTGGGTCTGCGACGATTGGATCGAGGCCCGGACGCGCGGGCGGTCGCGCCGCACTCTTGCCAAACATGGCTTGCGCCACTCGGTGGACTTGCCGGGAATGGTAGCCGAGCGTTTACGGGCGCCGGTCCGTCCCCTGCCCCACATCGAAATCCGCCGGGTCTGCGACACGCAGACGCAGGAAGCCTTCTGCGAGGTGGGATCGATTTGTTTCAATGTGCCGCTCTCCTGGTTTCGCGAAGTGTTTGAAAACGACGCCGTGTGGGACCGGTTCGCGGGGTATGTGGGATACGTGGGCGACGAAGCGGTATCCACCACAGCGATCGTGATCGAGGGAAGCAGCGCCGGGGTGTACAACGTGGCGACCGTTCCCGGTTTCCAGGGGCACGGTTACGGCGAGGCCGTGATGCGGTACGCGCTCGACATGGCGCGCCGTGAACACGGCGTCGAGCAGAGCGTGCTGCAATCCACCAAGGCGGGCTATGCGCTCTATGAACGCATGGGATATCGCACGGTGACCAACATCGCGGTCTATTCAACGTGAAAGCCGGCTTCGGCAATCAACTTTTCGAGGGCCGCGATGTCCCGGTAAAGGGCGCGGTCGCTAGCGACCGGCGACGATACGGCACGGATTTTCCGGCGTGCTTGCTCGAGCAGGGGGCTGGAGCGCAGCGGCGCTAGGAAATCCAGGGCGCGGCAAGCGGTCAGCGCCTCAATCGCCAGCACGGCACGGGTGTTGCGCACAACGCGGCGGAGTTTCAGCGCCGCAGTCATGCCCATGCTGACGAAATCCTCTTTGTTGCCGCTGGTGGTAATCGAGCCGGTCGAAGCCGGGTGTGCGAGGACCCGATTCTCGCCGACGAGCGAGGCGGCCGTCACCTGAACCATCATGAAACCCGATTCCAGGCCGGCGTGGCCGGCCAGAAACGGCGGCAGATCTTCATTGAGCGCGGGGTTGACGAGGCGGTCGATGCGGCGTTCGGAGATTCCGGCGAGCGCGGCCAGCACGACTGCGAGGAAATCGAGCTGGAAGGCCAGGGGCTCGCCATGAAAATTGCCGCCCGACAGGATCTCATCGCCGAAAACCAGCGGGTTGTCCGTGGCGGAGTTCAGCTCGATCGTGAAGACGCGACGAGCCTCAGCGAGGGCGTCGCGAACCGCGCCATGCACCTGAGGCGCGCAACGGAGCGAGTAAGCATCCTGCACGCGCCGGCACGTGATGTGAGACTGGCGAATTTCGCTGCCATCGAGCAAACGACTCAAGCGCGCGGCGCTTTCGCGTTGACCGGGGTGCGGGCGCGCGTCATGAATTCGCGTGTCGAAGGCGCGAGGCGTGCCGCGAAGCGCGTCGAGTGTCAAGGCGCAAATGACATCGGCGCCATCGACCAGCGTTTGCGCAGCTTCGAGCTCCAGGCAGCCAATCGCCAGCATGGCCTGCGTGCCATTGATGAGACTGATGCCTTCCTTGGGATGCAGCACCACAGGCTCGATACCTGCGCGCGCCAGTGCGTCGCGGCCGTTCCGGACCTGGCCTTCGACTTCGGCTTCGCCTTCGCCGATCAGCACCAGTGCCATATGGGCGAGGGGAGCGAGGTCGCCGCTGGCGCCGACACTTCCTTGCTCCGGAATCACCGGGGTGACGCCGCGGTTGAGCAGGTCGCACAGGCGTTCTGCAATCAGCGGGCGGATGCCGGAAAAGCCTTTAGCCAGGACGTTCGCTCGGATCAGCATCATAGCGCGAACGCCTTCGCGCGGAAGGGGCGGCCCGACTCCGGCGGCGTGAGAACGAATCACGTTGACCTGCAGCTGATCGAGCTCATCGCGCGGGATGCGGACATCCGCCAGCAGGCCGACACCGGTGTTCACCCCATAGATCGGATCGTCGCCGGCGGCGAGCCGTTCCACCGGTTCGCGCGATCGGCGCATTTTGTCGAAGGCCGACGGCGCTAGAGAGACTTCTTCACGACCCTCCGCTACCGCACGAACATTCGCAATGGTGAGGGATTCGCCGTCGAGTTGGACGGGCATCAGTATCGCTTTTGGCGGGCGGCGATCAACTCCTCGATGTTGATCAGTTCCGTCGGATAGTCGCCGGTGTAGCAAGCATAACAGTACTCGTGCCGGTCGTCAGCGACGGCTTTCCGCAACGAGGAGAGCGAGAGATATCCGAGCGAGTCGGCTTCCACGAACTTGCGAATCTCTTCCACGGGATGATTAGAAGCGATCAACTCGCTGCGCGTCGGTGTATCCACTCCGTAAAAGCAAGGAGAGACTGTGGGCGGGCAGGAAATCCGGAGGTGCACTTCGCGCGCGCCGGCTTGCCGCACCATGCGGACAATTTTGCGGCTGGTAGTGCCGCGCACGATGGAGTCGTCGACCAAGACCACACGGCGGCCTTGCAGGAGATGGCGAACCGGATTAAGCTTGAGCTTGACGCCGAAATCGCGGATAGCCTGCGAGGGCTCGATAAACGTGCGGCCGACGTAGTGGTTACGAATCAAGGCTTGGCGGAACGGCAAGCCCGACTCGGCGGCATAGCCGGTGGCGGCCGCAACGCCCGAATCCGGGACGGGCACCACGATATCGGCGTCGGCCGGGCACTCGCGTGCGAGCAAGCGCCCCAACTCTTCCCGCGACTGCTCGACAGGGCGACCGAAGACGATGGAATCGGGCCGCGAGAAATACACATGCTCGAAAACGCACTGCGCCCGCGCTTGTTCCGGCGCGTAGCGCTCGCGTGTGAGACCTTCAGGGCCAACAATCACCATCTCGCCTGGATCGACATCATGCAGATAGACGGCGCCGATCAGATCGAAGGCGCAGGTTTCGGAAGCGAACACATAGCAGGTGCCGCCGCCCGAGATTTCCATTTCACCTACGGCGAGAGGCCGGAAGCCGTGCGGATCGCGGGCGACGATGATTCGGTCCTGGGCCAGGCAGACCAGCGAGAAAGCGCCTTCCAACTGGAGAAGCGCGTCGCGCAGAGCGCCGGAAAGAGTGCGCTCGGAAGAGCGGGCGACGAGGTGCAAGATGACTTCGGTATCGCTCGAAGCCTGAAAGATGGAACCGCCGCGCTCCAACTCGCGCCGCAATTCTGATGCGTTGGTGATATTGCCGTTGTGCGCGACGGCGATGCGGCCTTTGTTACAGGCCACCGAAAACGGCTGGGCATTGAGGAGGGCGGTGTCGCCAGCCGTGGAGTAGCGCGTGTGGCCGATGGCGAGCGCGCCGGGAAGCTGTTCGAGCACGGCATTGGTAAAGATGTCGGCCACGTGGCCCATGGCGCGATGGATGTGCACCTCCTGGCCGTCACTGCTGCAGATACCGGCGCTCTCCTGTCCGCGATGCTGCAAGGAATACAGGCCGAGGTAGGCAAGTTTCGCCGCTTCCGGGTGGCCGTAGAGAGCCACCACACCGCATTCTTCGTGCAATTTATCGAACATGGGATTCGAGTGCCAGATCATAGAGCGTCTTCAATTGCGCGACCTCCCACTTACCGAGCAGCTTGCCGTTTTGACGGATCTCGACCTCTCTTTCCATGGTAACGCCGACGACGGGAGCGTCCACGCCATGCCGGGCTGCAGTTGCCGCGACCTTGTCCGGATACGCCGTGGAAAGGAGCACGCGGGACGGGCCTTCGTGAAACAGCAGTACTTCGGGGCGCAGGCCGGAGCTTAGATCGATCCGTGCGCCGATGGCAGCGGGACCGAAGGAGCATTCGGTCAGTGTCACGGCCAATCCGCCATCGCTCAGATCGTGCGCCGATTCGGCGAGCCCTTCATTGACGATTTCGCGGATTGCTTCCTGCACGCGCTTTTCGCGCTCCAAATCGAGCGCCGGCGGCAGACCCCAGATCTGTTTGGCGATCACCTTGGCGTACTGCGTGCCGCCGAACCGTGTGTCATCGCAAGCGCCGACGCCGCCCAGCAGGATCACGCTGCGGCCGGCATTCCGGAAGGCAACGCCGGCGGGCTCGGCCGTCTTCATCAGACCGACGATGCCGATGACCGGCGTCGGATAGATGCCTTCACCGAGCGTCTCATTGTACAGGCTGACGTTGCCGCCGGTGATGGGCGTACCGAAGAAGCGGCAGGCCTCGCTCATGCCCTCGATGGCCTCCACGAGTTGCGCCATGATTTCCGGACGTTCGGGATTGCCGAAGTTCAAGCAATTGGTGGCGGCCACGGGACGCGCGCCTACGGTGGAGAGATTACGGCACGATTCGGCGACGGCCAGGATGGCGCCTTCGCGGGGCGAGAGGTAGCAATAGCGCCCATTGCCATCGAGAGACATGACAACGGACGTGCCCGTCTCTTTGATGCGGACGATGGCGGCGTCAGAACCCGGCCCCGCGACTGTGCTGCTGCGAACCAGGTAGTCGTATTGCTGCCAGATCCAGCGCTTAGAGCAAAGATCGCCGGAGACCATTAGCGCGGGGAGCGCCTTCTGCACATCGGCAGCAGGCAGCGCTGGCGCGATGAGCGGAGCCTGCCGCATCGGCCGGGTGTGCGGGCGGTCGTAGAGTGGCGCTTCATCCGCCAGTTCTCGATTGGGAATTTCCGCGACCACCTTGCCGTGCTGTTTGACGCGCAACTTGCCGTCGTTGGTGACGAGCCCGATCTCGACCGCCTCGAGACCCCACTTCCGGAACACGCGGAAAACTTCATCTTCGCGGCCCTTGTCGGCGACCAGCAGCATGCGCTCCTGCGATTCCGAGAGCATAATCTCGTAGGGCGTCATGCCGGTTTCACGCTGCGGGACGCGGTCGAGTTCGATTTCGATGCCGACGCTGCCGCGGCTGCCCATTTCGCAGGTGGAGCAGGTAAGCCCGGCTGCACCCATATCCTGAATGCCAACGATGGCGCCGGTGTGCATCGCCTCGAGGCAGGCCTCTAGCAGCAGCTTTTCGAGGAATGGATCGCCCACCTGCACGTTCGGCCGCTTCTGCTTCGACTCCTCGGTAAATTCGGCGGAGGCCATCGAAGCGCCGTGTATGCCGTCGCGCCCGGTGCGCGCGCCGACGTAAATCACGGGGTTGCCTATGCCCGCCGCCTTGGCGTAGAAGACGTCTTCCTTACGGCAGACTCCCAATGCGAAAACATTCACCAGAGGGTTGCCGTCATAGCAGGATTCGAAAATCGTTTCGCCGCCCACGGTCGGCACGCCGAAGCAATTGCCGTAATGCGCGATGCCGGAAACTACACCGCTGAGGATACGCCGGTTGCGCGCGCCGGTTTCAGGATCGTCCAGGCGGCCAAAGCGAAGCGAATCCATGACCGCGATGGGGCGGGCCCCCATGGTAAAGATGTCGCGCAGGATGCCGCCGACGCCGGTGGCTGCGCCCTGAAACGGCTCAATGAAACTGGGATGATTGTGAGACTCGATCTTGAAGGCGATGACGTAGCCGCCGCCGATATCGATGATGCCGGCGTTCTCGCCTGGCCCCTGCACCACCAACTTGCCGCGCGTCGGCAGCTTCTTCAAATGGAGGCGAGAGCTTTTGTAGGAGCAATGCTCGCTCCACATGACGCTGAAGATGCCGAGCTCGGTGTAACTCGGCTCACGTCCCAGAATGGAAACAATTTTGTCGTATTCCTGCGAGGTGAGCTGATGTTGCGCGATGAGATCGGGCGTGATGGCCGCCGCGCTCATGCGCGCACCGCCGCGGAAATCAGGGATTGGAAGACGACCAGGCCGTCCGTCGAGCCCATCAGCAGCTCGGTGGCATCTTCTGGATGCGGCATCATTCCCATGACATTGCGCTCGCGATTCAGCACACCGGCGATGTCGCGCAGCGAACCGTTGGGATTGTCGACGTAACGGAACGCGACGCGGTCTTCGGATTCCAGTTCGTCCAGCGTGCGCTCGTCGGCGAAATAGCAGCCCTCGCCATGCGCGATCGGCACCCGGTAGACGCGGTCCTTGCTCGCGGCGCAGGTAAAGGGAGAATTCGTCGTGGCGGGGCGCAAGTCGACCTCTCGGCAGATGAACTGCAGGCCGCGGTTCCGAATGAGGGCTCCGGGCAGGAGCCCGGCTTCCACCAGGATCTGGAAGCCATTGCAGATGCCGAGCACCAGGCCGCCGTCAGCGGCGAATTTCTTGACCGCTTTCATGACGGGTGAAAATTTGGCGATGGCGCCGCAGCGCAGGTAGTCGCCGTAGGCGAAACCGCCAGGCAGGATCACCACGTCGACCGCGCCAAGAGTGGGCGAATCATGCCAGATGATTTCCACCTTCTGGTCGAGGACACTGGAGACAGCGTACGCAGCGTCGTGGTCGCGATTGCTGCCGGGAAAGACAATGACGCCAAAAGTCATGCGTTCTGTTTTTTGGGGAGGCATCTTCAGTGTAACAAATCAGTGCCGGGTGAGAAAATGCAACCCTGCGCTCATGCACAGGGCCGAACATAGAGTCAGCTGCGGCCGTCAGGCCTGGGTTTACCGCGACCGGTTAGTGCTCGGGCGTCAGCTTGCTGAGGATGCGGTCGTGGATCCAGTGCTCGTCCCACCATTCGCGCGGGTTGATCTGTACGCCGTCGATCTGCATGCCGAAATGCACGTGTACACCTTCGGCGAGGCCGGTAGACCCGGCGATACCCAGTTTGCCGTCCTTTTCCATCATGTCGCCGACTTTCACATCGATGCGCTGCATGTGTCCGTAGATCGACTGCAAGCCATAGCCGTGATCGAGGACGACGCAGTTTCCGAAAATACCAAGATCGGCGGCATAGACGACTTTGCCGCTGTTGGCGGCGTGCACCGGGCCGTTGGCCACGTCGGACAGGTCGAAGCCGAGATGCGTCTGCCGGTCGACCTGCTTGCCGATGTACTTGTAGTCACGCGTGTCGGCGAACATCGCCTCTTCCTTGCCCCAGTGAAGGAATGGGCCGTTCCACAGAATCTTTTCTTCAGTCTTCTGGCGCAGATCATACAGCTGCTGGTTATTCTTGCGGCGCATGTCGCCGTTGATTTTCAGGAAGCGCGTGAGCAGATCAGGACCGGGTTCGAGCGTGCCGGCGGGGTCGATGTGGTTCACCAGCTTGTCCATCAACTTGTCGTCGAGAACGAAGTCGCGCTCGCGAAACTTCTTGGGAAAGAGCTTGAACCAGAATTTGCCCGTAACCTCGGTGCCGGCCACATTTCTTGCATAGACGACCGGGGTAAGATCCGCGGGCGCATCCCAGGGATAGGCGAACATGGCGAAGCGCTGATCGGGTCCGCGGCCGGGCAGCGGATAGCTGCGGAAGGTGTGCGCGCCCACCTTCACCCCGGCTTCAGACCAGGAGCCGGTCACGGTGAACGTTATCAGTTCCATCCCGGCCTGGTTGATGTAGTGCTGGAAGTCGTCCGCAATCACACGGGGCGCCGCCAGCACGACGTTCACATCCACCCCCGTCTGGTCGGTATCGCCGCGAAGATCGTTGGCGACCGCCTCGACCACCAGGCGCGCTTTGCCCTCTTTGAGATTGGACACCTTGTTCTTGCCGGCATCGAAGGTGATGCGGCGCGGCGGCTGATGCCGCTGCCAGAAGAAGCGGCGCGCCGGAACGCTCTCCTCGTAAACCGGATATTGGCTCCCGTTCTGTTCCACATGGGCGGTGACGCGCCGCACGCCGTGCGGATTGCTCACCTCGACGGTGACCGGCGTCGATACGCCGATCGTTTGAAGGGCCGGGGTGACCGCCAAGGTCGTGCCGGTAGAAAGGGCCATCATCGCGATCGCAACAACGACGATCAACCCAACCACTACTCCTATAACAGTTTTCACTTTTTCACCCAGGAATCGAGCCAATCGATAAACGTCTTGTACCAGAGGATGCTGTTTTGCGGCTTCAGCACCCAGTGGCCCTCGTCGGGAAAGATGAGAAGCTTGGAGGGAACCTTTTGCACTTGCAACGAAGTGAAGAGTTGTAACGACTGCGTGTACGGCACGCGGAAATCGAGTTCCCCGTGAATCACCAGCGTGGGCGTATGGAAATCCTTGGCGTAGGTGCCCGGCGACCACTTGTTGTAGAGTTCCGGCTTGTCCCACGGCGTGCCCCCCATCTCCCATAACGGGAACCAAAGCTCTTCGGTGCCGCCAAACTCGCTAGTGAGGTCGTAGACGCCGGAATGGGAAATCAGAGCCTTGAAGCGCTGCGTATGGCCAAGCAGCCAGTCGGTCATGTAGCCGCCGTAGGAACCGCCGGCGGCGGTCATGCGGCTGCCATCGGCATAGGGCATGGTGGCGACGATGTAGTCGGCCACGGCCATCAGGTCGTCGAAAGGGCGGCCGCCCCAATCGCCATTAATGTCATCGATGAATTTTTGTCCGTAACCGGTGGAACCACGGGGATTAGGCTCCACTACGAGATACCCTGCCGCGGCGAAGACCTGGGCGTTCCAGCGATAGGTCCAGGAGTGACCCCAGAAGCCTTGCGGGCCGCCGTGGATGAGCAGGATCACGGGATAGTGGCCTTCCGGCCGGAACCCCGGAGGCTTCACCACAAAGCTTTGGATTTTCGAACCGTCATCGGCATCCACCCAGAATTCCTCGAGCGGCGTGAGCTGGTGGCTGTCGAGCAGCGCGTCGTTCAGATGAGTGAGCGCGACGGGTACGCCGCCGCTCGATGAGGCGCGATAGATCTCGGCCGGCGAGGCGCCGGTCTCCTGGGTATAGACCATGGTCTTGAGATCATGGGTCAGCTGCATCTCATCGAGCACTCCATCGCCGCTAGCGGCCACCCGGATGCCGCCGCCGTTCACCGGAATCACGTCGATGGCCTGGCGGCCGCGATCCAGGGTTGTCAAAAACAGGCTATTGGAATCGGGCGCCCAGGTGAAGTTCGTCACCCAGCGGTCGAGGGTCTCGGTGAGGTTGGTAACTTTGCCGGAGACGCGCTCGAGGGTCATCAAGCGCCAACGGTCGCTCTCGTAGCCGGGACGAACCTGTGCGCGCCATGCCAGATATTTTCCGTCGGGAGAGTAACGGGGCTCGACGTCGGAGCCGGGATTGGATGTGATTTTGCGCGGCATGCCGCCACCGATCGGCAGCGCAAACAGATCGGTGTTCGTGCTAATGGCGGGCACCGGATCGGAGTTCATGACGTAACAGATTTCGGCGCCGTCGGGCGCGATGTCGTAATCGTCGATGCCTTCGAGAGAAAACGGCGGCACGTCATGCGGGCCGGGCGTGAGATCTTTCGGCACCCCGCCCGTTACCGGCACAACCAGCAAATGGGTGCGGCGCGGCCCCTGCCACTTGGTCCAATGACGGTAGAGCAGCTCGGTGTAAATGCGCGCATGCACCTTACTGTTCTTTTCTTCGTCGAGGTTTTTCTTGTTGCAAGCCTCGTCGGGGCAGTCCGGGTAAACGTCGGATGTGAACAGGAGATTCTTGCCGTCCGGCGACACCAGCACGCCATCGGCCTCGGTGGAAAGCGTCGTGATCTGCTTAGCGTTCGCGCCGTCGGGGTCCATCATCCAGATCTGCGAGGAGCCGCCGCGATCGGAAATGTAAGCGATGCGTCTTGAGTCGGGAGTCCAGCGCGCGCGACTGTTGTTGTCACCGTCGTGAGTGATTAGCGAGGGAGCACCACCCGTCAGGGACACAACCCAGATCTGCTGCGGCTTTTTGTTGCCGGGCACGTCGACGGTCTGCACAGTGAAGGCCACCTTCTTGCCGTCGGGCGAAATCTGGGGGTCACTGATCCGCTTCAACCCTAGAAGCGCGTTGACGTCGAACGGCGCTTTCTGCGCAAAAAGCGTCACGACCGAAGCTACACACACGATGACCGCGCGGCGCATACGATGATTGTAACCCCATGTGCTAGCATGAGCTTTTCCGAAGAATCTTGATCAAAGCCGTCAAAGGAACCAGGGACTTACTGCCTCCGGCGACCGAGGTCTGGAACCGCGTGGAGTCGACCGCGCGAGAGGTGTTTCGCACCTATCATTACCAGGAAATTCGCACACCGATTCTCGAGGAGACGCAGTTGTTCGCGCGCGGCGTCGGGGCGGAGACCGATATCGTCACCAAGGAGATGTATACCTTCGACGACCGCGACGGCAGCTCGCTGACGTTGCGGCCCGAGAACACCGCGTCGGTGATCCGGGCGTACATCGAACACCGGCTCGACCAGCGGCCGGGTGTGCAGAAGCTGTACTACATGGGCCCGATGTTCCGCCGCGAGCGCCCGCAGAAAGGCCGCTACCGGCAGTTCTACCAGATCGGCGCCGAGGCGATCGGCTCGGAATCCCCGATGGTGGACGCCGAGGTGATCGCGCTGGTGATTGAAATTCTCACGCGCGCCGGCCTTGCCGGGTTTCAGCTGCTGATCAACTCGGTGGGCGATCACAACTGCCGTCCGCAATATGTGGAAACGCTGCGGCTGGCGCTGCGGCCGGTGGCCGCCAGCATGTGCGGCGATTGCCAGCGACGGTCAGAGACCAATCCCCTGCGGGTGCTGGACTGCAAGGTGGAGGCGGATCAGCCGGTGATCGAGAAATTGCCGATGATCGTCGATCACCTGTGCCACGATTGCCGGGAGCATTTCGAAGCCGTGAAGCTGCATCTGTGCGATTTGGGCGTTACCTACGAAGTGCGGCCGCGGCTGGTGCGCGGGCTCGACTATTACATGCGCACTACGTTCGAAGTAGTTCACGGCGCGCTGGGGGCGCAGAATTCGGTGCTGGGCGGAGGGCGCTACGACGGCCTGGCGGAAGAGCTTGGATCGAAAGTGCATTCGCCAGGCATCGGCTTCTCTATCGGAGAAGACCGGCTGGTGATGAGCGTGGAAGGAGCGCATAGGGCGCCGGCGCTCGATCTCTTCATTGCGCCGCTCGGCGACGCAGCGCTGCGCCATTCCGCTGTCATGGCGCGCGATTTCCGCCGCGGCGGGGCCTCGGTGGAGATGGCCGAAGGCAAGCTGAAACGCATCATGGAACTGGCGGACAAGCTCGGCGCGCGATTCACGCTCATTGTGGGCGACAACGAAATCGCCGCCGGCCGCTACGCACTGAAACACATGGCGACGGGCGAGCAACAGAATCTGACAAAGGATGAAATTGCCGCGAAGCTCGCGGCGGCCCGCAATTAAAGGGCACTCGATATGGAAACTTCCGTAGCGCTGGACTTTCTGGGCGAACTCCGCCGCACGCATACCTGCGGGGAACTGCTCCCGCCTGACGAAGGCAAACACGTCGTATTGATGGGATGGGTGCACCGCCGCCGCGATCACGGCGGGGTGATTTTCGTGGATCTGCGCGACCGCGACGGCATTACGCAGGTTGTCTTTCATGAGGACGTCGGCCCCGCAGTCCACAAGCGGGCCGAAGAGGTGCGGCCCGAATACGTCGTGGCGGTCGAAGGCAAGGTGGCGCCGCGCGGCGCCGCGGCTGTCAATCCGAACCTGGCGACCGGCGCCATCGAAGTAGTTGCGTCCAAGGTCTGGATACTGAATGAATCGCGCACGCCGCCTTTCCCCATGGAGGAACAGGTCGACGTCAGCGAAGATGTGCGGCTGAAATACAGGTACGTTGACCTGCGCCGGCCGCATATGCAACGCAACATCGTGCTGCGTTCGAAGATTTCGTTCGCCACGCGCGAGTTTCTGTACTCCCAGGGTTTTCTGGAGATTGAAACGCCGTTCATGACACGGTCGACCCCCGAAGGCGCGCGCGATTACCTGGTGCCGAGCCGGGTGCAGCCAGGCTCCTTTTATGCGCTGCCGCAATCGCCGCAGATCTTCAAGCAATTGCTGATGGTCAGCGGCTTTGAGAAGTATTTCCAGATTGTGCGCTGCTTCCGCGATGAAGACCTGCGGGCCGACCGCCAGCCGGAATTCACGCAGATTGATCTCGAGATGTCCTTCCCGCAACAGGAGCGAATTTATGAGGTCATCGAGCCGATGGTGCACCGCATCTGCGAAACGGCGGGCGTACATGTCAAATATCCCTTCCCACGCCTGACCTATGCCGAGGCAATGCGGAGCTACGGCAGCGATAAACCCGACATGCGGATTCCTCCCATGCATCACGTGGAAGATCTCATCCCGGATCTCGCCAACGCGGGGATGCCGCTGATCGCCATTCATCTGCCGGGCACCGGTGTCCCGAGCCGAAAAGAGCGCGATGAACTGAAAGCCTTCGGGCAGGAGCGCGGTTTGCGCGTGTATGACGACGCCAAGCGGCTGGAGCGCGATCATCCGGCCGGAATGGCCGGCGTCCGCCAGTGCTGCGGCGCGAGCGAGAACGATCTGCTGGTGCTGGCCACCTGGGCCGGCGAGCCAAAAGGACATCGCCCCGAAGAGACCGTGCAGCAGGCGTGCGGCCAGCTGCGACTGAACGTGGCCCAGAAGTTTCAGGACCGGCACAAGCTGCTCGACGGGCGCAACTTCCAGTTCCTGTGGGTGGTCGATTTTCCGATGTTCGAGTGGGACGAGGAAGAACAGCGCTGGAACGCCGCGCACCACCCGTTCACCTCGGTGCACGATGAAGATATCGAGAAGCTGGTTGCGGATCCGGCGCGCTGCCGAGCCAAGTCGTATGACCTGGTGTTGAACGGCGTGGAACTCGGATCGGGTTCGATCCGTATTCACCGCCGCGACGTGCAAGCCAAGGTTTTCTCGGCACTTGGTTTCACTGACGACGAGGCGCGCCGCCGCTTTGGGTTTCTGCTCGATGCGTTGGAATATGGCGCTCCTCCGCACGGCGGCATCGCGCTGGGACTCGACCGGCTGGTGATGCTGCTGGCGGGCGAGAATTCGATCCGCGATGTCATCCCATTCCCGAAAACAGCCCGGGCCACCGACTTGATGTGTGACGCGCCCTCGACGGTTCCGGAGCGACAATTGCGGGAGTTGGGGATTGCGTTTAAAAAGTAACCCCGTGATTTTGCCGCCGGTGCGTCCCTCGCTTGCCAAGACACCGGCAACAAGATTGGCGGCGCTACCATATATTCCATGAAGGCCATTGTCGTACTGCTGGCTGCCACTGCCGTTATGCCTGACCTGACACCGCTCAAACAAATGAGCGCGCGATTCGCGCCGGTAAAACTCACCTATGACAGCTCGAAGCTTTCGGCGGGGGACCAGAAAGCTCTCGCCAAACTCATCGAAGCGGCGCGCGGGCTGAACTTCCTGTTTATGGAACAACTCTGGGGCGGCGATCGGGCTCTCTACACCCAACTCCAGAAGGACACCACTCCGCTCGGCAAGGAACGCCTGCATTACTTCTGGCTCAACAAAGGCCCGTGGTCCGACCTGGACGGCCACACAGCGTTCCTCCCAGGCGCTCCAGAGCGCAAGCCACTCGGCGCCAACTTTTATCCCGACGACATGAAGCGCGAGGAATTTGAGAGTTGGGTCAAAACCTTGGATTCGTCCGCGCGCGAGCAAGCCGAGGGTTTCTTCACCTTGATCCGCCGTGACGCCAACAAGCATCTGACCACGGTGCCGTACAGCAGAGCGTATGCCGCCGACCTCGCGAAGGCGGCGGGACTCTTACGCGAAGCAGCCGCGCTCACCGACAACGCCTCGCTGAAGAGATTCCTGACGCTGCGGGCCGATGCGTTTCTTTCGAACGACTATTACGCGAGCGATCTGGCATGGATGGACCTGAACGCGCCGCTCGATATCACCATCGGGCCGTACGAAACCTATAACGATGAGCTGTTCGGCTACAAGGCGGCATTCGAGGCCTACATCACCATTCGCGACGACCAGGAGACGGACCGCTTGCAGACTTTCGCAAGACGCCTCCAGGAAGTGGAAAACAATCTTCCCATCGAGCCGCACTATCGCAATCCGAAGCTCGGCGCGGCGGCGCCGATCCGGGTGGTCAACGAGGTGTTCGCCGCCGGCGACGGGGCGCACGGCGTCCGCACTGCCGCGTTCAACCTGCCAAATGACGATCGCGTGGTGCATGAAAAAGGCAGCAAGCGCGTGATGCTGAAGAACGTCCAGGACGCGAAGTTCCACACCATTCTGACGCCCATCGCGGCGCGCGTTCTGACTAAGGCCGATCAAGGCCACCTCAGCTTCGATTCTTTCTTCGCGCACATCCTCGCTCACGAGCTCAGCCATGGCATCGGACCGCACCAGATAGAGGTGAACGGCCGCACCACTACGCCCCGCCAGGAACTAAAAGAGATCTATGCCGCCTGGGAAGAAGCCAAGGCCGACGTCACCGGGCTGTTCATGATGCAGTTCCTTTATGATCACGGTCTGCCACACCCAGCCGACGCCGAGCGCCAGTTGTATGCGACGTTTCTTGCCTCGGCCTTTCGCTCGGTGCGCTTCGGCTTGACTGAAGCGCATGGCCGTGGCATCGCCCTCCAGTTCAACTGCCTGACCGATAAAGGCGCGTTCGTCGCGCATCCGGACGGGACGTTCTCGGTCGATTACGCTAAAGTAAAGGGCGCGGTGCGCGACCTGGCACACGATCTGCTGACGGTAGAAGCGCAAGGCGATTATGCAGGCGCCAAACGCATGCTCGACACGTTGGCTGTAATTCGTCCACCGATGCAACATGCGCTCGATATGCTGAAAGATCTTCCGACCGATATCGATCCGACCAACGAGTAATCGAATGCGAAAAGCGATCTTCGGAATTTCTGCTGTCCTTCTGTTTCCGCTCCTCATCCCGGCCCAGCAGAACGTCCATCCGATTACCGGCCGCCAGTATGCGGGTGCGATGGGCGTGCAAGGCGCTCCATGGCTGGTGCGGCAGGAGCGCGAGCAAGAAGAACAGCCCGAAAAGGCCCTCGATGAGTTGAAGATTGCGAAAGGATCTACGGCCGCCGATATCGGCGCCGGCGTCGGATATATGAGCTGGCGCCTGGCCGAGCGGGTCGGCCCTACCGGCAAAGTCTACGCCAATGACGTTCAACCGCAGATGCTCGACCTGCTGCGAATGAACCTGGCCGAACGGCATATCACCAACGTGGTGCCGGTCTTGGGCGAGTTCGACGATCCCAAGCTGCCGCAAGGCCAGATCGACCTGGTTTTGATGGTGGACGTCTACCATGAGTTCACTCAACCTCAGGCCATGCTGCGCCACATTCGGGAATCGTTGAAGGCGGACGGCCGGGTGGTGCTACTGGAATACCGCGCCGAAGATCCGAGGGTGCCTATCCTGCCGCTTCACAAGATGACGGTCCAACAGGTGAAATCAGAGCTCGAGCCGGAGGGATTTCGTTTCCAGCAGGTAATCGAAACCCTGCCGCGACAGCACATCTTGATTTTCACGAAGAAGCCGTCGTAACAGCCCGGGCGATTAAGACGGCCGGCGTAACTGAGTACACTAGAAGGAATGTCCTCGGCGGCGATCCTGGTGCGCGGCCTGAAGAAGTCGTATGGATCGGTGGCTGCCGTCCAGGGCGTCGATCTGGAAGTGCCGCGCGGCTCGTTTTTCGGGTTTCTCGGCCCCAACGGCGCGGGCAAGTCGACCACCATCCGCATGCTCACGGGCTTGATCCCGGCCGATAGCGGCTCGATCGACATCCTCGGACTGCGGCTGCCGGAAGACGAGATTGAAATCAAGAAACGCATCGGCCTGGTGCCGGACGAATCGCTGCTGTTCGATCGGCTGACCGGCGCTGAGTTCCTCGAGTTCGTCGGCCGCATGTACGGCCTGGATCGCGCCACTGCCATTGAGCGGGCGACGGGCCTGCTCGATCTCCTGGAGTTGGCGAACGACCGTAAGATCATCGCCGAGTATTCCAAGGGCATGCGCAAGCGAGTCGCCATGGCGGCCTCGCTCATCCACCACCCGGAGTTGTTCCTGATGGACGAACCGTTCGAGGGCGTGGACGCGGTCGGCGCGCGGCTGATGAAGGACATTCTGCTCGACCAGGTACACCGTGGCGCGACGGTCTTCCTGACTTCGCACGTGCTGGAGGTGGTGGAGCGGCTGTGTGACCGTATTGCCATCATCAATCACGGCGCCATCGTGACGTCGGGCACGCTGGCCGAACTCCGCTCCGGCGGCGAGTCACTCGAAGATGTATTTGTGCGCGTGGTCGGCGCAGAACGCGAACTGGAAAGGCTGGACTGGCTGTGATTGCCGCGATTCTCCGGGCACAACTTCTGAGCATGCGGCTGGCGGCGCATCGCGGCGCCAGCTTGAGCCTGATCATGGCGGTGATCTGGTACGGTGGCTGGTGCTTTCTGGCCTCCATGGCTTTCACTCTCACCGCGCATGCGGACGCACAAACGTTGCGCACCTGGATTCCGGCGGGGCTGCTAGTGATCTGCTTCTACTGGCAGATCGTTCCTATTCTTTCCGCGAGCATGGGCTCGGCGCTCGATATGCGCAAGCTGCTGGTTTATCCGGCGCCACACGGAAAGCTGTTCACCGTAGAGGTTTTGCTTCGCGTGGCAACAGGCCTCGAGATGCTGCTGATATTGACTGGCGGCGTCGCCGGTCTGCTGGCGAATCCGGCGACCGGCGGATGGCGCGCCGTGCCGCGCCTGCTGGCGCTTGGCTTCACCTTCATCCTTTTCAACCTGTTCCTCGCCTCGGGTGTCCGCAGCCTGCTGGAGCGGATGCTTTCCTATCGCCGCTTTCGCGAGATCCTGGTCTTCCTCTTATTGATCGGGTTGACGGCTCCGCGCCTGATGGTTGTGTCTGATGTGCAAGTCGGACAGTTTCGGGGGTTGGATGCATTCATCCAATTCGAGCCGCTGCCTTGGGCCGTGATCGGCCACGCGTGGCTCGGCGGCCCGGTGCTGGGCGCTGTCGCCGTGCTTTGCATCTGGACGCTGTTCGCAGCCTGGTTTGGGCGCGCCCAGTTCGAACGGAACTTGCGCTATGACGCCGTGGCGGCCCAGGCTACTCCGCGCGGTACAGAGCAGCCGCGGACGGGGTCGTGGAGCGAGCACTTCTTTCGTTTCCCTTCCCTGCTGCTGCGCGACCCATTGGCGGGAATCATCGAAAAGGAGCTGCGCTCGTTGACGCGCACTCCCCGCTTTCGGATGGTTTTTGTCATGGGATTTTCGTTCGGCGTGATGGTCTGGCTGCCGCTGGTAATCGGCCGTGGAGCGGAGCGGCACGGCACTCTGGAGCATCACTTTCTGATCGTGGTTTCGGTGTACGCAATGACCCTGCTCGGCCAGGTTACGTATTGGAACTGTTTCGGCTTCGACCGCTCGGCGGTCCAGTTCTACTTTGCGGCGCCGCAGCCGATCTTCAAGACTTTGCTGGGCAAGAACCTCGCGTCTCTGTTCTTCATCTACATGGAAGTGCTGATATTGATTGTAATTACGTTGTTGTTGCGAGTCGGAGTCCGGCTCAATCAGATCCTCGAAGTGCTGCTGGTAGTCGGAATCTGCGCCCTCTACATGATGGCGTTCGGCAATATGAGCTCGGTGCAGTATCCGCGCGCGCTCACTCCGGAACGCGTCTCGCAGGGCGGCGCGTCTGGCAGGTTTCAGGCGTTGGTGTTTTTGCTCTATCCGATCGCGCTGCTGCCCGTGTTTCTAGCATATCTGGCGCGATACGCTTTCGAGAGCAATACCGTGTTCGCCGCCATTCTCGGGCTGGCCGCCCTGATTGGCGGTGCGCTGTACTGGGTTGGAACGGAGTCGGCCATCAAAACCATCGCCACGCGGCGGGAGCGCATCCTCGCCGATCTATCGCGCGGCGAGGGCCCGGTGGCGTCCTCTTGAGTAGCCTTACTTTTTCTTCATCACATCCACGAGTTCCTGCACCGCGTCCGCGCTCTTCTTGAGCATGGCCTTTTCTTCGGAGGTCAGCTTCACGTCGTAGATCTGCTCGATGCCGCGCGCGCCGAGCTTCACCGGGACTCCCACGAACAATCCGTTAATCCCATATTCGCCTTCCAGGTAGGCGGCGCACGGCAGGACTTTCTTCTTGTCGCGAAGAATCGATTCGGCCATTTCCACCGCGGCGGCGGAGGGTGCGTAGTAAGCGCTGCCCGTCTTAAGGTATTTCACGATCTCGGCGCCGCCGTTGCGGGTGCGGTCCACAATCGCATCGATTGTTGCCTGAGACATCAGTTCCGTCAGCGGAATGCCGGATACGTTGCTCAAACGCACCAGCGGCACCATCGTGTCCCCGTGGCCGCCCATCACCACGCCCGTCACGTTTTCTACTGAGACCTTGAGCTCGGCCGCGATGAAGGTGCGGAAGCGGGCGCTATCGAGCACGCCGGCCATACCGATCACGCGGTTCTTGCTGAACTTCGACACCCAGAATGCGGCCTGGGCCATGGCGTCGAGGGGATTGGTGACCACGATGATGATGCAATTCGGCGAGTACTTCACCACCTGCTCGGTGGCGGCCTTCACCACGTCGTAGTTGGCGAGTAGCAGGTCATCGCGGCTCATTCCCGGCTTGCGGGGGAATCCCGCGGTGATGATAACGAGGTCGGAACTCGCCGTGGGCTCGTAGTCGTTCGCGCCGGTGATGACACAGTCGTATCCTTGGACGGGGCCGGATTGGTACAGGTCGAGTCCTTTGCCCTGCGGAACGCCTTCTACGACGTCGACCATGACGACGTCGGCCAGCTCCTTTTCAGCAATGCGCAGCGCGCAATTCGCGCCGACATTGCCGGCGCCCACAACAGTAACTTTCTTTCGCACGAGCAAACTCTCCTTATGAATGGGAAAACGGAAGAACGATTATATCAACCGTCGGCGCGCGCGCCCGATGGTTTCTCCGCAGTCGCCAGCACGGTCTCCAAGTACGGCGCTTCGGTTTCGCGGTGCACGATGGTGGTCTCGGCATTGGAGAATCCGGCGCCTTTCAGGAATCGCTCGATCTCCAGTTCGGTAAAGCCTAGCCACAGATCCGCATACAGCTCACGAGCTTCTTCGAAGTGATGCCGGTTCAAGTCGAGGATCGCGACGCGTCCACCCGGCTTGAGAATGCGCCACGCCTCGGCGACGGCCCGCTCCGGATGCCGCGCATGGTGCAGAGCCTGGCTCAAGAAAGCGAGATCCACAGTGCCGCTATCGATGGGGACGTCTTCCAGTTCGCCGAGCCGGTATTCCAGGTTTTCGATATTGTGCTTGTGGGCCAACTCGGAGCCGAATTCGACCATTTTTTCGGAATTGTCGATGGCGATCACCTTCTTGGCTTTTTGCGCCATCATCTGGGAGATGGTTCCCTCCCCTGCGCCCAAGTCCGCAATGACCAACGGCGGCATTAGCTTGAGCAGGGCTTCGGCGATGCCCTTCCAGGAGCGCCCCGGCACGTACTGCCGTCCGAACTTTCCGGCCAACTCGTCGAAGTACCGCCGCATGTTGTCCTGGCGGCGGCGCACGGCGAGTTGCAAAGCGTCCCTGTCGTGCTCGGCTGCGGGCACCTCGGCAGCGGCGCGCCGCAGCAAATCCATCAGCTCCGGAGGCGCGCTCAGGCGGTAAAACGCATTCTTGCCGGTGCGCCGATCATCCACAAGCCCGGCCTGCTTTAGCTGCGCCAGGTTGGTCGAAATCTGGCTTTGCCCCTTGCCCAGGATCTCTTGCAGTTCCGCCACCGAAAGCTCTTCCTGCTCCAATAACAGCATGAGCCGCAAGCGGTTAGGGTCACTGGCAAGACGCAGCGATTTAAGCATTGACGGCATGGGACAATTGTACTAGCATCAATATATCAAGATTCATTGATGCGAGGGTAATCTAGACTATGGGTACTGCGACGCTCAATCAAACTGCCACCGAGTATAAAGTAGCCGACCTCTCTCTGGCCGAGTGGGGCCGTAAGGAAATCTCCATCGCCGAGCACGAGATGCCCGGTTTGATGTCCATCCGGCGCAAGTACGCCAAAGAGAAGCCGCTGGCGGGTGTGCGGATCACCGGCTCATTGCACATGACCATCCAGACGGCGGTGCTCATCGAGACGCTGGCCGACCTAGGCGCGTCGGTGCGCTGGGCGAGTTGCAACATCTTTTCGACCCAGGACCACGCCGCCTCCGCGATCGCCGCGGCCGGCGTGCCGGTCTTCGCGTGGAAGGGTGAAACGCTGGAAGAGTACTGGTGGTGCACGTATCAGGCGCTGAGCCATCCGGACGGCCAAGGCCCGCAGCTGATCGTAGACGACGGTGGCGATGCGACGCTTCTCATCCACAAAGGCTACGAACTCGAAAACGGCGGCAAGTGGGTGGATTCGCCCTCGGAGGCCCACGAAGAGAAGGTCATCAAGGACCTGCTGAAGCAGATTTATAAAGAAAACCCGAAGCGCTGGCACGAGATTGCGAAAGAATGGCGCGGCGTCTCCGAAGAGACGACCACCGGCGTACACCGGCTCTACAAGATGCACGAAGCCGGCGCGCTGCTGGTTCCGGCGATCAACGTCAACGACTCGGTGACGAAGTCGAAATTCGATAATCTCTATGGCTGCCGCGAATCCCTGGCGGACGGCATCAAGCGCGCCACCGACGTAATGATGGCTGGCAAAATCGCGGTCGTTTGCGGTTACGGCGATGTCGGCAAGGGCTCGGCGCACTCGCTGCGTGGCATGGGCGCCCGTGTCGTGGTGACCGAAATCGATCCGATCAACGCGCTGCAAGCTGCGATGGAAGGTTTCGAAGTCACCACGATCGAGGACACGCTCGGCCGCGGCGACATTTATGTCACCTGCACCGGCAACCTCGACATCATCACGCTGGAGCACATGTCGAAGATGAAGGACCAGGCGATTGTTTGCAACATTGGGCACTTCGACAACGAGATCCAGATGGACCGCCTCAGCGCCTCGGGCGCCAAGCGTACCAACATCAAGCCGCAGGTCGACATGTACACCTTCCCCAGCGGCAACAGTATCTTCATTCTGGCCGAAGGACGCCTGGTAAATCTCGGCTGCGCGACCGGCCATCCCAGTTTCGTGATGAGCAACAGCTTCTCGAACCAGACTCTGGCCCAGATCGATCTCTGGAAGAATAAGGACACCTACAAGGCCGGGGTATACACGCTTCCCAAGAAACTTGACGAGGAAGTGGCGCGTCTGCATCTGGAGAAAATCGGCGTCAAGCTGACGACGCTGTCGAAGAAGCAGGCCGATTATCTGGGCGTGCCGGTGGAGGGTCCGTATAAGGCCGACCACTACCGGTATTAGAATTGAGAACTGGACATTTTAGAAACCCGCAGGAGGAGAACTTGGCAGAAACGCAGAGATACCTATTTACTTCGGAATCCGTAACAGAAGGCCATCCGGATAAAATCGCCGATCAGGTTTCCGACGCCGTGCTGGACGCGGTGTTGGCGGAAGACCCGACCGGCCGCGTGGCGTGCGAGACGCTGGTCACGACCGGCACCGCGATCGTCGCCGGCGAAATCACGACGAAGACGCACCTCGACATCCATAAACTCGTGCGCGGCACGATTGAATATGTCGGCTACAACGACGCCAGCTACGGCTTCGACTGCCACACCTGCGGCGTGCACAACCTGATCCAGACGCAGTCCCCTGATATCGCGATGGGGTGGACACGGGTGGCGCCGGAGACCAGGGCCTCATGTTCGGCTACGCCTGCGACGAAACCGCCGAGTTAATGCCGTTGCCCATTATGCTGGCGCACAAGCTGGTGCAGCGCCTGTCGGTGGCGCGGCGCGAAGGGATCCTCGAGTTCCTGCGTCCGGACGGCAAG
>Ga0126371_10000339_pt1 | contig 37974 bp, 41 predicted proteins | sample PanSoiMetaPlot_4_FD_110145 | JGI IMG/M metagenome (GOLD analysis project Ga0126371, IMG submission 110145) | Tropical forest soil microbial communities from Panama - MetaG Plot_4 | ecosystem: Environmental > Terrestrial > Soil > Tropical forest > Bulk soil | place: Panama | collected 2016-02-17
CCCTCATCCCGACCTTCTCCCCCTGAAGGGGGAGAAGGAGAGCAGACGCCGTGCCCGTAACGACTAACTTCGGAATCAGAGCATCATGTCCAATCCCATCCTGGTCGAAGTGACGCGCGGCAGCCTGGTGGAGAGCCGCCATCGCGGCAGCGTCGCGGTGGTCGACGCCGACGGCGCGACCGTGCTGTCGCTCGGCGATGTCGAAACGCCGATCTTTCCCCGCTCGGCCATCAAGGGGCTGCAGGCGCTGGTGCTGGTCGAGTCGGGCGGCGCCGATCGCTACGGGCTCGACGACGAGGCCCTGGCGCTCGCCTGCGCGTCGCATGGCGGCGAGCCCGCGCATGTGGCGCGGGCCGAGCGCACGCTGCGCGCGGCCGGGCTCGACGTCGCGGCGCTCGAATGCGGCACGCACTGGCCGTCGCATCAGGCGTCGGCGCTCGCGCTCGCGCGCTCGGGCACGACCGCGACGGCGCTGCACAACAACTGCTCGGGCAAGCACTCCGGCTTCCTGTGCGCGGCCTGCGCCATGGGCGTCGCGACCCGCGGCTACGTCGCGGCCGAGCATCCGGTGCAGCGCGAGGTGAAGAGCGTGCTGGAGGGCATGACGGGCGCAAAAATCCCGGACGGGCGCCGCGCCATCGACGGCTGCTCGGTGCCGACCTGGGCGCTGCCGCTTCGCGCGCTCGCGCACGCGTTTGCGCGCTTCGCGACCGGCCACGGCATGGCCGAGAAGCGCGCCGCGGCCGCGCGGCGCCTGCGCGCCGCGGTCGCCGCCAAGCCCTGGTTCGTCTCCGGCACCGGCCGCTTCTCCAGCGAGCTCATGGGCCACTTCGGCGCGCGCGCCTTCGTCAAGGGCGGCGCCGAGGGCGTCTACTGCGGCGCGCTGCCCGAGTTGGGCTACGGCATCGCCATCAAGTGCGACGACGGACAGGGGCGCTGCGCCGAGGTCGCGATGGCGGCGGTGATCGCGCGGTTCCTGCCACTTGGTGATGCGGATCGGAAAGTTCTCGCGCGTTTCGTGCGGCCGGAGCTGAAGAATTGGCGCGGGACGCCGGTCGGCGCGCTGGCGCCGGCGGCGGAGTTGCACGCAGCGTGAGCGCACTGTTCACACGTGGCCGCGCGCGTTAGGCTGGCCGTCTTCTCAGGATGTCGTGGCAACGAGAGGAGCACCCGGATGAGCGAAGTGCAGACACGCGACGTGCGCGGCGCGATTCAGGACGACGCCGAGTCCCTCTACCTGATGGACCACCCCGACTCGACCGAGGAGATTCCGACCCTCGACATCGCGCCCTATCTCGACGGCAGGCCCGGCGGCCGCGAGGCGGTGGCGGCGCGGCTGCGCGAGATCACCACGACGATCGGCTTCTTCTATCTCAAGGGCCACGGTGTCCCCGCGAACCTGCTTGCGCGAATGTTCGCCGAGGCGAAGCGCTTCCACGCGCTGCCCGACGCCGAGAAGCGCAAGATTCCGTATTTCGAGGTCGGCGGCTTCAAGTCCGGCTATTCGGCCGCGCGGGAGGACGACTATCGCCGCGCCAACGTCAACATCATCCGCGGCGCCAAGCCGAACCTCATGGCCAAGTACTCGATCAACCGCGAGGGCGGCTCCGGCGGCCTGAGCATGACCGAGGCCGAGCGCAACGCCGTCATCAATATCTGGCCGGACAACCTCCCGGGCTTCAAGGAGACGATGCTCGAATATCGCGGCGCGATCGAGGGCCTTGGCCGCAAGTTCCTGCCGCTGTGGGCGGTGTCGCTCAATCTCGCGCCCGACTTTTTCGACCGCTTCTTCGCGACGCCGCACACGACGCTGCAAATACTGCATTATCCGCCGCAGAAGGAAGTCGGCAACCGCCAGTACGGCATCGCGCCGCACACCGACAACGCGATGATGACCTTTCTCGCCCAGTCCGACGTTCCCGGGCTCGCGGTGCGCATGCCCTCCGGCCACTGGCGGGCGGTCGACATCGTGCCCGGCACGCTGCTGGTGAACACCGGCAACGTGATCGTGCGCTGGACCAACGACGAGTATCTCTCGACCAAGCATCGCGTGATCAACACCAACGAGCGCGAGCGCTACTCGATCCCGTGCTTTTTCGGGCCGAGCGCCGATGCGGTGATCGAGGTGGTGCCGACCTGCCAGGGGCCGGGTCGCCCGCCGCGCTACGAGCCGATGACCTATCGCGCGTCGCGCGACTGGTACTACGCGCCGCCCGATAAGGCGGCGAGTTGAACGGCGCGGCGGCTGCGCTCCCTCTCCCCGCATGCGGGGAGAGGGAGCGCTACCGCAACGAAAGATGGCAAGGAGTGTTATGAGCAGGGACCCGACTCGCCGCCATGCCATCCTCGCGAGCGCCGTCGCACTCGCTGCTCCGGCGCTGCTGCTGCCGCGCGCCGCGGCGGCCGAGGGCCAGGGCCTGCTGGCACGCCTGCAGGCGAGCAAGAAGGTGCGGGTCGGCCTCGCCAACCAGCCGCCGTTCAGCGCCCTCAATCCCGACGGCTCGCTCAGCGGGGTCGCGCCGACGATCGCGCGGATGGTTCTCACGCGCCTCGGCATCACCGAGGTGGAAGGCTTCATCGGCGGGTACGGCGAGCTCGTGCCCGGCATGATGGCGGGGCGCTGGGATTTCATCTCCGCCTGCCTCACCGTGACCGAGCCGCGCTGCAAGCAGGTCGCGTATTCCGATCCCATCACGTCGGACGGCCGCTGCATCGTCACGCTCAAGGGCGAGAAGGGTCCGAAGAAGATCGCCGAGCTCAAGGATTATGTCGTCGGCCTGCTCGGCGGCGGCGCCGACTTCCGGCTCGTCCAGGTGCGCGGCGTGCCGCTCGCCAGCCTGCGCCAGTTCCCGAACGACACGGCGCTGATGGATGGGCTGCTCGCCAAACGCTTCCAGGCGCAGTTCGGGTCGCACCCCGGCATCGCAGCCATGATCCAAAAGCGCGGCCTCGAGAAGGAGCTCGACGTGGTGTTCCCGATCGAGGACGACGCCATCTCGTTTGCGGCCTGCGCGTTCCGCAAGGAAGACACCGATCTGCACGCCGCCTTCCAGCGCGAGCTGCGCGCGCTCAAGGCGTCCGGCGAGTTCGGCAAGGTCGTGTCGAGCTTCGGTTTCGACGTGAGCGACAGGCTCCTTACTGCCACGCCGGAGAAAGCGTGCACTTTTTAGCGCTGCATTCCCGAACGGTCATGCCCGCGCTTGTCGCGGGCATCCACGTCTTCCTTGCGGTGCGTCACAAAGAAAGACGTGGATGGCCGGGACGAGCCCGGCCATGACGGGGAAATCAGATGACGCCGCCTAAAACGCTCTGGGACTTCCTGCCGTTCTTCCTCGGCGGCATTCCGGTGACGCTCGAGGTTACGTTCCTCGCCATGGCGGTCGCCGTTCCGGTCTCGGTCGTTCTCGCGCTTGGCCGCAAATCGCCGCACGCGCTGGTGCGCTGGCCGGCCGGGTTCGTCATCGAGCTGTTTCGCGGATCCTCGGCGCTGGTCCAGCTGTTCTGGGCCTTCTACGTGCTGCCGCTGTTCGGGCTCTCGCTGCCGCCGATGGTGTGCGGCGTGCTGGTGCTCGGCCTCAACGAGGGCAGCTACATGTCGGAGGTCGTGCGCGCCGGCCTCGACGCCGTCCCCAAGGGCCAGCGCGAGGCCGCGGTCGCGCTCGGCCTGCCGGCGCGCTACCGCCTGTTCCGCATCGTCCTCCCGCAGGCGTTGCCGCTGATGATCCCGCCGTTCGGCAACGAGCTGATCACGATGCTCAAATTCACCGCGCTGGTGTCGCTGGTGACGATCCAGGACCTGTCGTTCCGCGCCAGCCTGATCGGCGACACGCTGGGCCGCAGCGCGCCGATTTTTGCGCTCACCATCGTGGTCTACTTCGTGCTCGCGCTGATCCTGGGCGGCCTCGTGCGCCTGCTCGAGCGTGCGGTCGCGCGCTGGGCCGGCCGGCATGCGGCCGCCGTCGCGGCTCCGCACGGTGCCGCGCTCGCGGCGGCGCCGCCGTCGCGTGTCCCCGCCTGGGCGCTCGGAGGCGGCGGATGAGCGGCTTCCACTGGGACTGGGCTTTTGCCTGGTCGATCGTGCCGGATCTCGCGCAGGGCGTCGTCGTCACCGTGATTGCCACGGCGGCGGGCTCCGCGCTCGCCTTCGCGCTCGGCCTCGCATGGACCTTCGTGCGCATCGCGCAGATCCGCCTCGTCAGCCCGGCCGTGTGGCTGTTCGTCCAGTTCATCCGCGGCACGCCGTTGCTGATCCAGCTCTACTTTCTCTTCTATGTGCTGCCGACCTGGGGCCTGTCGGTCTCCGGGATGGCGACCGGCATCATCGGCCTCGGGCTCTTTTTCAGCGCCTACACGGCGGAGATCTACCGCGCCGGGATCGAGGACCTGCCGGCCGGGCAGTGGGAGGCGGCGCTCACCCTCGGCCTGCCGGTGCGCCGCGTGTGGACCGGCATCATCCTGCCGCAGGCGATGCGCGCCGTGCTGCCCATGCTGGGCAATATCGTCGTCGCCATGTTCAAGCAGACGGCGCTGCTTTCGACCATCACGGTGCTGGAGCTGCTCGCGCACGGCATGGCGATCGGCCAGATGACCTACCGCTTCGTCGAGCCGCTCACCCTCGTCGGCGCGTTCTACTTCGCGGTGAGCTATCTCGCGGCGCGCGCGCTGCGCTCGCTGGAGACGCGGGATGACGTCCGTGCCTGAGACGAGCCCGGCGCTGATGGCGATGCGCGGCGTCAGCAAGAGCTACGGCGAGCGAAAAATACTCGACGGCATCGACCTCGACGTGGCGGCGCGCGAGAAGGTCGCGATCATCGGGCCGAGCGGCTCGGGCAAGACCACCATCCTGCGCGTCGCGATCGGCCTGGTGAAGCCCGACCAGGGAACGATCCGCATCGACGGCGACTATCTCTGGCACGAGACGACCCCGGCGGGCCTTCGGCCGGCCGGCGAGCGCCACGCCCGCCGGGTGCGCCGCGCCGTCGGCATCGTGTTTCAGCAGTTCAACCTGTTTCCGCACATGACCGCGCTGGAGAACGTGCGCGAGCCGCTGGTGCATGCGCTCGGCCTCTCGCGCGCCGAGAGCGACGCGCGCGCCGCCGAGCTGCTCGGCCAGGTCGGCCTCAAGGACCATCTCGGCAAGCATCCGGCCCAGCTCTCCGGCGGCCAGCAGCAGCGCGTCGCCATCGCGCGCTCGCTGGCGCTGCGGCCGAAGATCATGCTGTTCGACGAGGTGACGTCGGCGCTCGATCCCGAGCTCGTCGGCGAGGTGCTGCGCGTCGTGCGCGAGCTCGCGCACGCGAGCGACATGTCGATGCTGGTCGTCACCCACGAGATGGCGTTCGCGGCCGACATCGCCGACCGCGTGCTGATGTTCGACCACGGCCGCATCGTCGAGGAGGGCCCGCCCGCCCAGGTCCTCAAGGCGCCGGAGAATCCGCGCACGCGGCAGTTCTTGCGCGCCGTGCTGGAGCGGTGAGGGCATGCTAGACTCTGAGGCGAGAGAGAAGGCGATGAAAACGCAGCGCAAGCTCCGTCTGCATGTGGAGAGCCTGGATCAGTCGGGCCGTCGGTTCGTCGATGCATGGCGCCGGGCCGAGCGTGGCGAGCGCGTGCAGGAGGAGCACCTTTCGTTCGAGAGCCTGGAAGGTCTTTTGACGACGCTGTCGCCGAAGCGCCTTGAGCTTGTGCGATTCGTCCGCCGCCGGCCCAATCTGTCCATTGCAGCCGTGGCCCGCGCGCTTGGGCGCGACTACAAACGTGTTCACGGTGATGTTCGCGCGCTCGAGACGGCGGGACTGCTGGAAGAAGACGAGGCCGGATTGCGCGCGCCGTACGCGGGCGTCGACGCGCAGCTATCGTTCTAGGTTGGCTTCACCGACTCCTGAGAGTGCGCCCGCGGTGTTTTGAAGCCGCGTTACTCGATCGCAATGCCGGTCGCGCGGATCAGGTTGCCCCAGGCATCGATCTGCGTCTTGAGGAAGGCCGGCGCATCCGCCAGGGCGCCGCGGTACGGCTCGTAGCCGAGGAACCGCAGCCGCTGGTCGACCGCGGGTGCGGCGACCGCCTCGTCGATCGCGGCGTGCAGCCTGGCGCGCACCTCGGCCGGTACCTTCGCGGGCGCGAGCACCGCGATGAAGCCGTTGACGGCGACGCCGCGGAAGCCGAGCTCCTCCAGCGTCGGCACGTCCGGCAGCGCGTCCGCGCGGCGCGGCCCGGTGACGGCGAGCGCGCGCACCATGCCCTGCTGGATCATCGGATGCGTCTCGGCGACCGGCCCGACGTTGAGGTCGGTATGGTGCCCGAGCAGCGCATTGAGCGACGGCGCGCCGCTCTGGAACGGCACGCCCGTGCCGTTCCCCTTGGCGAGGACGCGGAAGACGTAGTCGGCCACGATCCGCGCCGTAGAGCCGCCATAGCCGTAGTTGAACGGCTTGCGCGCGCCGGCGTCGAGGAATTCCCTGAGCGTATGTGCCGGATTGTCGGCATTCACCGCGAAGGCCTGGCTGTCGAGGGCGACGAAGGCGACCGGCGCGATGTCGGCGGTGGCGTAGCCGGGATTGCGGTAGAGGGTCTGGTTGATCGCATAGCTGCCGCCGGCGACGAGCAGGGTGTAGCCGTCGGCCGGCGCGTCGGCGACGAAGCGCGCCGCGATGTTCGACGCCGCGCCGGCGCGGTTCTCGACGACGATCTGCCACCCGTATTTGGCGCTCAATGCCTGGGCGAGCACCCGCGCGAACGTGTCGATGCCGCCGCCCGGCGCGAAGCCGACCACGAAGGTGATCCTGCGTCCGGGGTAGTCCGCCGCCCGGGCCGATGGGGCGAGTGCGCAGGGCAGCGCCAAGAGGCCAACGATTACGGCAGCTGCGCGCCAAGCGCGCCCTCGATGCGACACCGTCTCTCTCCCGTCTAGAGCATGATCCCGAAAAAGCCTGCCCCCGGCTTGATCGGGGGTGGATACCGGTTTTCGCAAAAGATCATGCTCGCGCTTCAAAGCGCGCGTCAGCTCTTGCCCAGCGCCTCGCGAAACGCCTCCCGCACATGCGCCCCGTGCAGCCGCGTATAGTCGCGCTCCTGCGGGCCGCTCGCAACGACCTTGAGATCGACGAACACCGGCCCGCGCTCCGCGAGCAGCGCGCCGACCCGCTGCTCGAAAACCTTCAGATCCGAAAATTCGTGCACCGCGTGCCAGCCGGCCGAGCGCGCGAAGCCGGCGAAATCGACGCTGCCGCGGCCCGGGATCGGATGGCCGCCGTTCGCCTCGTAGGTGCCGTTCTCGCACACGAAATGAAACAGGTTGTGCGGCGCGGCCTCCGCGATGGTGACGAGGCTGCCGAGATTCATGAGCAGGCTGCCGTCGCCGTCGAGCACGATGACGCGCCGGTCCGGCCGGCCGAGCGCGAGACCCAGCGCATGCGAGGAGGCGAGCCCCATGGCGCCGTGCGAGAGATAGTTGAGCGGATGCGGCCGGATGTCGATCCAGTCGAAGGCCGTCGAGTAGACCGGCAGCACGATGTCGGCGTCGGTCACGTGCCGCGCCAGCGCCTTGAGGCAGTCGTCGCGCTTCATCATGCGGGCCTCCGTCCGATCAGCATCACGACCGGGCGCCCCGCCGCATAGGCCTCGTCGATCGCCGGCTTGATCACGCCTGTATCCTCATCCGTCTCGATCTCGTGGTACGGAATGCTCATGGCGTCGAGGATCGGCTCGACGATGCGCACGCCGTAGCGGCGCGACTGCCGCGGCGGCACGCCGGGCTCCTTCTCCAGCAGCCCGACCATCATGCAGATCGGCAGCGCGTATTCGACCGCGACGCCGCGGATGGCGTTGATCGAGTCGAGCATGCCGGTCTGCTGGATCAGCAGCAGCGCGCGCCGGCCCGTGTAGGCGAGGCCGGCGCAGATGCCGATGCCTTCATCCTCCTTGCAGACCCGGATGAGGCGCGGCGTGGCGCGCTGTGCGAGCGGGCGCAGCAGGCCCTCGCTCGTCGTGATGTCGGGCACCGAGACGACGAACTCGATCCCGCTGGCGGTGATCTCGCGAATGATACCGCCGCCCGACAACGCATGACCGTCGCGGCTCGTACTGGCCATAGGCGCTCCCACAAGTACCCCCGCGCGCACTATATCGGCGGCAAGCCTGCGCGCAATCCGATGCAGTGCGTGTGCAAAAAACAAAAGATGTTCTTGTACCGCCGCGACATCGGCGGTGGGATGCGGTGCGCCGAATTGCGTGCCGACGTCGATTGGTCGACCTGGCCGCGACAGCAGAGGAGACTCGAAATCCGCGCGAATTTGGCGGAACGAACTCAGGCAGCGTTTTGGCAGAACAAACCCAGGCAGCGTTTTGGCAGAACAAACTCAGGCAGCATTTTGGCAGAACGAACTCAGGCAGCGTTTTGGCAGAACAAACTCAGGCAGCGTTTTGGCAAAACGAACTCAGGTACCATTTTGGCCCGAACGAACCCAACACGGAGGTTTTGGCAGAACGAACCTAGGCTAGAAAATCCAACGATTACAAGGATGACCTTCAGTTCACCCGATTGCCATTGATCGCGAGCTGCGCGTAGCGCGCCGCGCCGGTCCTGGCGAGATCGTCGGTGATGACCTCGAGGTGATCCATGCCGAGGATAGCGCCACGGCGCGCGCCCGTGATCATATTGTCGGCGATGACGGCGCCGCCGGCGCCAGGCACCACCGACACGCCGACGCCGATCGGGGAGGCGCGCACGACGTTGCCGGTGATGCTCACGTCGCGCAGATAGCGGCCCCAGCCCGCCATGATGCCGGCGAACTCGGCACCCTCGACCACGTTGCTGCCGACCGTCGTGTCGGCCTCGACATAGATGCCGATGCCGTTCTCGGCCTCGGTCTGGCCGGGGTGGCGCGCGAGATTGCGCAGGATGTTTCCCTGCACGACCGCGAGGCGTCCGCCCTTGTTGAAGTTGGCGACCGAGACGCCGATCAGGGCGCCGTCGACCGTGTTGTTGGCGATCACGGCGCCCTCGAAGCTGAACTCGGAATAGAGCGCGACCTCGCCGAGGCCGTTGCAGGCGTTGCCGACGATCGCGATGTCGTTCGCCGAGTTGCCGCGCACCGCCGAGAACGCGCATTTGTCGATGCGGTTGCCACGCACGATGACGTGGTGGGCGCGAAACGCGTTGACGCCGTTGCCGAACTGGCCCGACCCGCCCGACACGTTGCGGACGTCGGCGATGCGGTTGTCGAGCACCATGGTGCCGTCTTCGCCCGCGACGCTGCGCACGATCTGGATGCCGTTGTTGCCGGGCGCGCGCACGCTGTTGCGCGCGATCGTCAGCCCGCGCGCGTCGAACGAGAGAATGGCGACATCGGCCGCGTCCGCGACGGTGCAGCCGAGAATCTCGCCCGCGACGCCTTCGAGATAGATGCCGTGGCCGCCCGAGGCGTTGATCTCGCAATCCTCGACGCGGGCGCCGCGCCCGTTCATCAGCGAAATGATGCCGAGCCGCTCGGGCAGCCGGGCGCCGCCGCCGTCGAGCACGAGGCCGGCGAGCGTCACCCGGTCGGCCTGGGTCGCCGTGAAGATCGGCCGGCCGCCGGTGGTGACGAGGCGCGTCGCGCCGCGGACGCCGCGGATCTGCGCGCCCGCCGGCAGCATGAGATCGCCGGCGCGATAGACGCCGGGCGCGAGCGCGAGCGGGGCGGACGATGCCGCGGCCTGGTCGATGGCGTGCTGCAACGCGCGCGTCTGGTCGTCGGGGCTGCCCGGCCGCACGCCGAATTGCGCGGCGTCCAGGCCAAAGGCCGAGACCGGCGCCGCTGCGCGCGCGAGCGAGGGCGCCGCGGTCGCGGCGAGGCCGGCCAGGAGGGTGCGGCGGTCGATGGTCATGGCACGCCGAATAATAGTCCCGGCGGGCCCGATTGAGCCGATTTCGTCGCGTTGCGGTTAACGGCGGCTGAGGGCGAAAACGATGGCCTTCCCGGCGCGAAAAAGCTCGTCGTGGGTAAAGCGGTGGCGCTTCGCCCGCGCGCGCGGGCGGGGCGCCGCGGCGACAGGCGGAACATGGATGAACACGGCGCGGCGCGGGCCGTCCGGCTGCGCGGCGGCTTCGAGCGCCCGCCAATAGACGTAGTTGCACAGATACTTGCCGGCGTCGCGCGAGAGCTGGGTGCGCACGCGGGTGGTGCGCGCCGCGGCGAGCAGGCCGGCAAATGCGGCGCGGCCGCGCAGGGTCGCCGCCGCGCCGGCCGCGATCGCGGCACGTGCCGGGATGATGCCGCCGGCGTCGGGAAACAGGACCGACATGCGGTTGCGCGCGACCACCTCGATGCTGACGTGGCGGCGGCGGCCCGCGAGCCCGAACATCACGATCGCGTCCGGCCGGTGCTTTGCGATCAGCGCCGGCAGCTCGCGGTCGACCTCGGCGTAGCGCGTCGCGAAAATATGCGCGACGCAATCGAGGCCTTGCCGGCGCGCGGCGCGCACGAGCCGCGCGACCAGCGGCATGGTCGGATTGGAAGGCGCGCCGGGAAAGCGGCCGAATCCGGTGATGAGGATTCTGCGTGGAACCTTGGTCATGCCATTCCGAGCGCGGACACCAGCTCGTCGACCGCGCTCGCGGGCGACAGCTCGCCGGCCGCGACCGCGGCCTCGATGCGCGGCAGCTTGGCCCTGAGCTTCGCCTCCGACGTGATGCGTGCGCGCCAGAACTCGTCGAGCATGGTCCACATCCACTTCACTTGTTGCGTGCGCCGGCGCGCCGCAAGCTCCCCGGTCGCGGTCAGCTTGTCGCGGTGGGCGATGACCTGCGCCCACAGCTCGGCGATGCCGTCGCCGGTGCGCGCCGAATAGGTCACGACCGGCGGCGTCCAGTTGGGCGAGCGCGGCGTCAGGATATGCAGCGCGGCGCGATATTCGGCGGCGGCTGATCTGGCGCGCGCGAGGTTGTCACCGTCCGCCTTGTTGACGGCGATCAGGTCGGCGAGCTCGACCAGGCCCTTCTTGAGCCCCTGCAGCTCGTCGCCCGCGCCCGGCAGCATCAGCGCGAGGAAGAAGTCGGTCATGTCGGCGACCGCGGTCTCCGACTGGCCGATGCCGACGGTCTCGACCAGGATCGCGTCGAAGCCCGCGGCCTCGCAGGCCAGCATGGTCTCGCGCGTCTTCGCCGCGACGCCGCCGAGCGTGCCGGCGGACGGCGAGGGGCGGATGAAGGCGTTGTCGTCGGCGGCGAGCCGCGCCATGCGGGTCTTGTCGGCGAGGATCGAGCCGCCGGTGCGCGCCGAGGACGGATCGACCGCGAGCACCGCGACCCGGTGGCCGCGGCCGGTGAGCCAGGTGCCGAGCACGTCGATGGTCGTCGACTTGCCGACGCCCGGCGCGCCGGTGATGCCGAGGCGCACGGCGCGGCCGGTACGCGGCAAAAGCTCCTGCACGAGGGCGCGTGCGGCCTTCTGGTGATCGGCGCGTTTCGATTCGATCAGCGTGATCGCGCGCGCGAGCACCGCGCGGTCGCCGGCGCGGACGCCGCGTGCGAGATGCGCGATATCGGGCGGCTCGTTCCGCGCCTTCATGAGCTCAGGGTTTCTCGGCGACCAGGATCGCCAGCGAGCCTTTCAGCTCGGGCTTGGCCGCGGAGGCGCGCACGAGCGTGAGAAGGTCGTCGCGGCTCGCGACCCGACAGCTGTCCGATCCGCCGGCGGCGCAGAGCTTCTTGCGTGTCGCCTCGTCGGCATCGTCCTCGTTGACGGCGCCGACCACATAGACCGCGGGCGCGATCTTGCGGGCGATCCCGTACTCGACACCCTTGATCTGCGGGCGCGCGCTGCGGCTCTGGATGATCAGATCATCGCCCGCGAGCGGAAAGACCGTGAACGACGCGATCTCGAAGCCCGGCTTGTTGACGGCGCGATATTCGCCGCCCTCCCAGCGATAGATGCCGAGCTCCGGTCCGGTCGCGCGATCCTCGCCGATCACATAGAGATGCACCCGCACGTCGCGCCCGAACACCGGCTGGGCACCCGTCATCAGCGGGGCGGCGGAGTCGACGCAGCCCCCGAGCATGAGGGCGGCAAGCAGGCAACATATCGTCGTTTTCGAGAGATTCGCGATCATGGCGAGGTCCCGCGCTGGTTTTGCACCGCACCGAGCATTCGAGGAAAACCCTGTTTTTTCAATGCTCTGCCGCTTTGGTTAACGAAGGGTCAACTTTCCTCTCGTCAGGCGCGTGGAACAGTCTATCATGATACCCGATGGGTGCGCGGGAGAGGTCAGATGCGTTACGCAGCGCTGGCGGCGACGACGCTTGCCGCCGTTTTTTCCGTTGGACTTAGTGCTACTCCATCGAGCTCCGCCGAAATCCTCTGGAAAGTCGAAAGCCCATTCCGCTTCTTCAAGCGGGAGTCGTCCTTCGCGATGTACGAAAGGGCATTCGACGCGGCGCGCGGCCATGCCGATACGCCGCTGCCAGAGAAGATCATCTGGAAGACCGAACGGCACCTCAACGATCCGGACTGCAAGGACTCATCGAGCCCCGCCGCCTGCGCCGCCACCGCACGCCACCGCTACGAGGTGAGCCGGCTCGGCTGGGCGGCGCAGACCGTCAACTTCACCTGCTACGACCGCAATGCGCGGCCGCGTCGTTACATGACGACCTGCGAGCGCCAGTATTCCTGGGGCACCGCCAAGGAAGATTATGTGCTGCCTGAGGCGCACACCATCGACCTGTGGCTGGCGCACGACGTGCTCGCCGGGCTGCCGGCAGGCGACTGCATCTGGACCTGGACGCCGCGTCGCGCCGGCGCGGCCGGCGAGACCCGCAAGCAGCCCTGCCAGGCCAAGTTCGTGATCAAGCGCCTGCCGTACTCGCTCGACCACAACGCGTCGGGCGCCGTCGTCAAGGTGAAGCTGCCGGACGGCCGCGAATTCACCGACGCGGACGTGAGCGTGCAGGACCTGTTCATCGTGGCGCTCGGCGACAGCTTCATGTCGGGCGAGGGCAATCCGGACCGGCCGGTGTCGTTCAGCGCCGCCCGCGAGATGGTCTACGATCCGACCAACTCCGACAACCGCGATGTCGCCTCGCGCTCGATCGCGCCGAGCTACGTGACCTCGTCGGCCCCCACCGACTTCAATGCCAAGGCGCTGCCCAAGCGCTTCATGGAGGACGAGCAGAAGGGGCTGATCTACCGTCCCAACAGCCTCGAGCTCGAGGCGGCCTTCGACAAGGCCGGCGCGCAGTGGCTCTCGATCGACTGCCATCGCTCGCAATACGGCTATCCATTCCGCGTCGGCCTCGAGCTCGCGCTGGAAAATCCGCATCGCTCCGTGACGCTCGCGAGCTTCGCGTGCTCGGGTGCCGAGATCGTGCACGGCCTCTTCACCGAAATGGACGCGCGCGAGAAGTTCAACGAGCCGCACGGCGCCAAGGTGGTCTCGCAACTCGACCAGCTCAGCGACCTGATCTGCCGCAACGGCACGGCCGGGCGCACGGCGAGCGGGTCCTATACGCTGCCGGTCTACGCCTCCGGCAGCACCTCGATCAGCGAGCAGACCTTCACCAAGCGCTGGTGCCCGCCGGCAAACCGCAAGCGGCCGATCGACCTCGTGTTGATGTCGGTCGGCGGCAACGACGTCGGCTTCTCGGCGCTCGCGATGTACGCGATCACCGACAGCGCCAAAGACCTCGCGCCGATCGCCGGCTGGATCGGATCGGAGATCCGCTACAGCCCGCAGGTGGCGCGCGCCTACATGGGCGTGATCGACCAGCGCTTCAAGGCCGTGAAGCAGGCGCTGGCCGACGGCTTCGGCGTGGCGCCCGGACGCGTGCTGCAGAACGCCTATGAGCAGATCCAGTTCGATGAGACCGGCGGTCCCTGCGGCATGCAGCCGACCCTCGGCCTCGACGTGCACCCGAAGCTCGCCTATGCCCGCGACCGCGTCGTCGAGGTCTCGCGCTTCGCCCAGGAACTGCAGGCGCGCCTCGCCTGCATCGACGACGCGAAGAAGGCGGGCTGCCCGGCCGGGCTCGCGACCGGAGCCGGCACCGGCTTCCGTCTCGTGACCGACCATCTCGGCGAGTTCGCCAAGCGCGGCCTGTGTGCGCGCGATCCGGCCCACGCCTTCATCGATCAGAAGATGATGGGCATGCCGCGCATGTCGCGGGCGACGCAGGAGTTCGAGCCGTACTCGCCGGCCGCCACGATCCCCTACGCGCATCACTGGCGGCTCGTGCGCAACCCGAACGACACGTTCCTGATGGCCAATACGCATCGCGAGGGCATTTCGCTGTACGACCTGCTGCAGCCCGCCTATGCGGCGCTCTACAGCGGCGCGTTCCATCCGACCGCCGAGGGACACGCGATCGTCGCCGATCACGTGATCAAGCACGCACGCGAGATCCTCGACGCGAGGCCGGCGCCGATGCAGCGACAGGCGGCGCGCTAGCTCGATCTGTCTTCTCTATATCATTGCGACATGGCCGGACCACAGTCCGGCCATGATCGTTTAGGGTGGCGCGGTTTCGTCGCGATCGTCGCACGCGGGCGTGATCTTCAGGAACCGGCGCGCAAACGCTCGCGTTGTCCTTTCATTGCGGGGCGGCGCCGCTTCCGCCTGCCTGCCAAGAAGGGAGATCAGCGATGAACTGGGATCAGCTTCAAGGGAACTGGACGAAAGCCAAGGGCAAGGTGCGCCAGCAGTGGGGCAAGCTCACCGACGACGACCTCACCCTCATCAATGGCAAGCGCGAGGAGCTCGCCGGCCGCTTGCAGGAGCGCTACGGCATGGAGAAGGAGCGCGCCGAGCGCGAGATCGACGACTGGATGAAGATGGCGTCGTAGCCATAGGTGACAGCTGCGGCCTTCGCGCCGTTGCGTTTGATGTGGCGTAAAGTCGGGCCGACCCGGGACATCCCGGGCCGGCCTTTGCGTCTATGCCTCGACAAGATTGGCCAAAAGCCCGCTCCGTCATCCTGAGGCGCGAGCCCTCGGGTCTCGCCTTCGGCGAGCCCAAGGGTAAACTCCGCGAGCCTCGAAGGATCATTGGCCGAAGTCGCGCAGCAAATGAACGAACAACACTGCATCGGCCGTCGTCCTTCGAGGCCCGCGCTTGCGCGCGGGCGCCTCAGGGTGACGGAGAAAGCTTCGGGTCTACTCCGCCGCCGCGCGATCGTGCCCGAGCCGCCGGTTGAGCTTCGCCAGCAATTCGGCGGCAGCCTCCGCGATCACGGTGCCGGGCGGGAAGATCGCCTCGGCGCCGACGGCCTTCAGCGCATCGTAATCCTGCGGCGGCACCACGCCGCCGACCACGATCATGATGTCGTCGCGGCCCTGCGCGTCGAGCGCCGCCTTGAGCTCGGGGACCAGCGTGAGATGGCCGGCCGCGAGCGAGGAGACGCCGACGATGTGCACGTCGTTCTCGATCGCCTGCCGCGCGGCTTCCGCCGGCGTCGCGAACAGCGGGCCGATGTCGACGTCGAAGCCGAGGTCCGCGAAGGCGGATGCGATCACCTTCTGGCCCCGGTCGTGGCCGTCCTGGCCGATCTTGGCGACCAGGATGCGCGGCCGGCGACCCTCGTCGGCCTCGAACCGCGCGACCTGCTTGAGCACGCGCTCGACCGCGTCCGACACTGAGTTGGCCATGGCGCCGGCCTCCCGTCTGTAGATGCCCGAGATCGCCTTGATCGAGGCGACATGCCGGCCGAAAACTTTTTCCAGCGCCAGCGAGATCTCGCCGACCGTCGCCTTGGCGCGGGCGGCGTCGATCGCGAGCGCAAGCAGGTTGGCGTTGCCGCCATCGGCCGAGCGGGTCAGCGCGTCGAGCGCTTCGGTGACGGCGCGCTCGTCGCGCTCGCGCTTGAGGCGGCCGAGCTTGTCGATCTGCAGGGCGCGCACCGCCGAGTTGTCCACCTTGAGCACCTCGATCGGCGCCTCGCGGTCGGGCCGGTACTTGTTGACCCCGATCACCGACTGCGCGCCGGCGTCGATGCGCGCTTGCGTCTTCGCGGCCGCCTCCTCGATGCGCAGCTTGGGCAGCCCGGCCTCGATCGCCTTGGCCATGCCGCCCATCTCCTCGACCTCGCGAATGTGGCCCCAGGCCTTGACCGCGAGGTCGTGGGTGAGCCGCTCGACATAGAACGAGCCGCCCCAGGGATCGACCGTACGCGTCGTTCCCGACTCCTGCTGCAGGAAGAGCTGTGTGTTGCGGGCGATGCGGGCGGAGAAATCGGTCGGGAGCGCGAGCGCCTCGTCGAGCGCATTGGTGTGCAGAGACTGGGTGTGCCCCTGCGTCGCCGCCATCGCCTCGATCGCGGTACGCACCACATTGTTGAACACGTCCTGCGCCGTGAGCGACCAGCCCGAGGTCTGGCAATGGGTGCGCAGCGACAGCGAGCGCGGGTCCTTGGGCGCGTGCGGCTTCATCAGCTTCGCCCACAAGAGGCGGGCGGCGCGGAGCTTGGCGATCTCCATGAAGTAGTTCATGCCGATCGCCCAGAAGAAGGAGAGGCGCGGCGCGAACTGATCGATGGTGAGCCCGGCTTTCAGGCCGGCGCGCACGTACTCGGCGCCGTCCGCGAGCGTGTAGGCGAGCTCGAGATCCTGCGTCGCCCCGGCCTCCTGCATGTGATAGCCGGAGATCGAGATCGAGTTGAACTTGGGCATGCGCTCCGACGTGAATGCGAAGATGTCGGAGATGATGCGCATCGAGGCGGCAGGCGGATAGATGTAGGTGTTGCGCACCATGAACTCTTTGAGGATGTCGTTCTGGATGGTGCCCGAAAGCTTTTCCGGCGCGACGCCTTGCTCCTCGGCCGCGACAATGTAGAGCGCGAGCACCGGCAGCACCGCCCCGTTCATGGTCATCGACACCGACATCCGGTCGAGCGGGATGCCGGAGAACAGCGTGCGCATGTCGTAGATCGAGTCGATCGCGACGCCCGCCATGCCGACGTCGCCGGCGACGCGCGGATGGTCGCTATCGTAGCCGCGGTGGGTCGCGAGATCGAAGGCGACCGAGAGGCCCTTCTGGCCGGCCGCGAGGTTGCGCCGGTAGAAGGCGTTCGAATCCTCCGCGGTCGAGAAGCCGGCGTACTGCCGCACGGTCCACGGCTGCGTCACGTACATCGTGGGATAGGGGCCGCGCAGGTAGGGCGCGATGCCCGGCAAGGTGTCGAGGAAATCGATGCCGGCAAGGTCGCCGGCCGCATAGGCCGGCTTGACCGCGATGCCTTCCGGCGTGACCCAAGGCTCGCACGTCGTCGCCGCGGCGGGCGGGCCGTCGCGGCTCGCCGATGCCTCGGCGAAGTCGATGGTTGCGAAATCCGGAATCCGGGTCATGCGGCGTTGCCTCTGCGCCGACTCAATTTAGGCGCTCTTTTGCAATCTTGCACGGCCATAAATCCAGGCGGGTGGAAGGCCTTGCGAGTGTTTTTCAGATGCAGGATTCCGCCCCGCGCCATCGCAGCGCCGCCGCCATCTGGGCGCCGCTCGCCCGCTTCATCGCGGGCGAGGCGCGGCTCGGCCATTGGGCCGGCAAGCGGCGCACCACTGCCTTCATCTACGAGTTCGTCCGCTTCGGCGTGAAGCAGGGCTGGGCCTGCCTGTTCGGCGGCATCATGGTCGGGCTGATCGCCGCGACCTATTTCGTCTATCCGCGCGACGCCTGGCTGTCGCATTACGACTTTCTCTTCGTGGCCGCGGTGGTGGTGCAGATCGGCATGCTCTGCTTTCGCCTCGAGACGCTGGAGGAGGCGAAGGTCATCCTCCTGTTCCATATCGTGGGCACCGCCATGGAGGTGTTCAAGACCGCGGTCGGGTCGTGGGTCTATCCCGAATACGCCTTCTTCCACGTCGCGGGCGTGCCGTTGTTCTCCGGCTTCATGTATGCGTCGATCGGCAGCTACATCGCGCGCTGCTGGCGGCTGTTCGAGTTCCGCTTCACCCGCCATCCGCCGCTCTGGGCGCTTTATCTCCTGTCGGTCGCCATCTACGTCAATTTCTTCGCGCATCACTATGCGGTCGACGTGCGGCCGGTGCTGTTCCTGATCGTCGCGATCCTGTTCGGCCGGTCGTGGATTCATTATCGCGTCTGGCAGGTATGGCGGCGGATGCCCCTGCTGCTCGGATTGTTCTTCGTCGCCTTGTTCATCTGGTTCGCCGAGAACATCGGGACGCTGACCAAGACATGGCTCTATCCGCATCAGCGCGTCGCCTGGTCGATGGTCTCGCTCGGCAAGCTGAGCTCCTGGTTCCTGCTGCTCATCATCAGTTACGTGATGGTCGCGGTGGTCAACCGGCCGATGCCCTTTCGACGGGAGGAGGGCGCGGCATCGCCTTTGCCTAAGGCTCCAGCGTCGCGTGCGCCGTCGTGAGAATTGCCAACGCGTCGCATCCGGCGAAGATGAAGGTGCCGACGCCGGCGGACCTGAGCGCCGCCTCCTGCGCGCGCGGCCGACCCGCGAGATAGATGTGCGCAGCGCCCACGAGCGCGCGCGCCGCCTCGGCCGCCTCCGCCTCATAGACCGCGTCCGACGAGCACAGGCAGGCGAGCTCGCACCCGACGCCTTGAAGGCGGCGGCCATGGCGTCGCGCGACCCAAATCCGTCATTCGTCACCGCCTCGATGCCGCCCGCCTCGAAGAAATTCTTGGCGAAGGTCGCGCGTGCCGTGAAGTCGGAAAGCCTGCCGAGATTGGCGAGGAAGATCTTTGGCCGCGCGCCGGTCCGCGCCCGCAAAAGGTCGGACGCATCGCGCAGGCGCTCGAACGGCTCGGCGAGTCGCACGCGCGGCATCGCTTCGGTGGTTAGCGCGACCGTCGCCTCCTTCGGCGCCGCGACCGGCGCGACGTCGAGTACGGTCGGCGGCGTGTCGGCGAGATCGGGAAAGTCGCTCGTCCCGGTCAGCGTGTCCTTGCGGCGCGCGACCGCCTGCTCGCGTTGCGCCCGCACGGCCGCGATCTTGCCTTGGATCAATCCGCGCTCGAGCGCCATCCAGACGCCGCCCGCAGCCTCGATCTCCTGGAACTGCAGCCAGGCGGCCGCGCACAGCTTGCTCGTCATGTCTTCGAGCGCGCCGGAACCCGCGACCGGATCGGCGACCTTGGCGAGGTTCGATTCCTCGAGCAGGATGAGCTGCGTGTTGCGCGCGATGCGGCGCGCGTGGCGATCAGGCAGGCCGAGCGCCGCCGTGTGCGGCAGCACCGTGATGCTGTCGGCGCCGCCGAGTCCCGCGGCCGCGACCGCGACCGTGTTGCGCAGCATGTTCACCGCGGGATCGCGGCGTGTGAGCATGCGCCAGGCGGTCTCGGCCGCCACATGGGTGGGCTGCGGCGCGAGCCCACAGGCCTCCTCGATGCGCGACCACAATTTGCGCAGCGCGCGGAGCTTGGCGATGGTCATGAACTGGTCGGCGTCCGCCGTCATGCGGAAGTAGATCATGCGGCTTGCCGCATTGAGCGGTACGCCGCTTGCTTCGAGTGCGCGCAGATACTGCACCGCGCTCGCGATCGCGAAGGCGAGCTCCTGCGCCTCCGATCCGCCCGCATTGTGGATGATCCGTCCGTCCGCGACCGCAAACGGCCCTCCGAAACCCTGGTCGGCGAGCTCGCGCACCATGGCAACGAAGCCCGGCGCGAGCGCATCCCATGGACGCGGGCTCGCCCCCGAGGCGGCAAAGCCGCCGACCGGGTTGATGCTGGCGCGCATGTTGATCGACGCCGCCGCGAGCCCGCGGCGCTGCACCAGCGCCGCAAAATGGCGAACCGCATCGCGCGTCGCCGGGCTGAGGTTGAACTCGATCGAGATGCCGGCGTCGAGCATGACGCCGTCGAGGGCGCGCGCGAGCGTATCAGGGTCCGCGCCGAGGCCGTAGCCGTTGGCGCTGACCGAGCCGGCGAAGACCAGCGTCAGCCCAGTGGCGCCGTTCTCCAGGTCCTGCAGCGCCTGCGCGTTGGCGGCGGCGGGATCGGGATGATCGACCCGCTGCATCGGGGTCCAGGCAGCGCCCACGGGCCGTCCGATAACCGGCTTGGCGTCGGCCGCACGCGGGTAGAGCGGCTCGATCGCGAGATCGTCGTAGGTGCGCGATACGAGCCGGTCGTAGGGCGCACCTTTGAGCGCGCCCTCGACCAGCTCGAGCCATTGCGCGCGGGTGGCGGCGGGGAATTCGCCACCAAGTGTCACGTCATCGGACATGGCGTGAAAATGCCACGGCGCGCGCTCCAAACCAACTGCCTAGGTCGACCGCAGCCGCTCGATGCCCGCAACATCGAGGCGCGCCAGCGCATCCCGCACCCGCACGCCATTGATGCGCCGGTCCGGCGCGATCTCGGCGAGCGGCACCAGCACGAAGGCGCGCTCAAACAGGCGAGGATGCGGCAGTGTCAGGTCGGCGTCGTCGAGCGTCACGTCATCATAGGCGAGGACGTCGATATCGACCGGCCGCGGTCCCCAGCGACGCTCCTTGGCGCGGTCGCGGCCGAGCGCCCGCTCGACCGCGAGTCCCCGCGCGAGCAGGTCGTGCGGCGCAAGCTCGGTCGCGACCGCGACGCACAGGTTCACGAACGGCGCCTGGTCGGCGACGCCCCACGGCGGCGTGCGGTAGTCGGACGAGCGGGCAACGAGGCGGACGATCGTTCCATCGCAGAACTGCGCTACCGCGCGATCAAGGGTGGTGCGCACGTCGCCCACATTGCCGCCGAACGCGACGAGCGCGTCAGCCATCGGGCTGATCCTGGCGCCTGCGCAGGATGCTCACGCCCACGTCGTTGAAGATCGCGGCAATCGGCGCATGCGGCTTGTGCACCGTCACCTTGGCGGATTCGACGTGCGGGAAGGCGGAGAGCACCGCATCCGCGACCGCGCCGGCGGCCGCCTCGACCAGGCGATAGTTTCCGTCCGTGAAAGCGCGTGCCGCGGTCTCGACGATGCTCGCATAGGACACGGTGTCGACGAGCTTGTCGCTGCGCGACGCCGGCTCGAGGTCGATTGCGAGCTCGAGATCGATGACGAAGCGCTGGCCGACCTTTTCCTCGTGCGGCATCACGCCATGATGGGCGTGGATCAGGAGTCCGGTGATGAAGATGGTATCGCTCATGCCTCTCCCCGGATCGCGGTCGCGACCTTGAGCGCCTGCACGGTCTCGGCCACGTCGTGCGCGCGAATGATCGCGGCGCCATTGAGCACGGCAAGGAGGTGCGCCGCAATCGAGCCTCCGAGCCGCCGGTCGGGCGGAGCCGGCGAGATCTTGTCGATGAAGCGCTTGCGCGAGGCGCCGACCAGGAGCGGCAGGCCGAAGGCGCGCAGCCGGCCGAGCCGCGCGATCGCCTCCATGCTCTGGGCGGCGACCTTGCCGAATCCGATGCCGGGGTCGAGCACGATGCGCTCGCGCGCGACACCGGCGCGCGCCGCGATGTCGAGCGAGCGCGTGAAGAAGGTCTCGATGTCGGCCATGATGTCGACTGCGGGATCGGCCGCATCCCGGTTGTGCATGACGACGATGGGCGTGCCGCGTTCGGCGACGAGCGCCGCCAGGGCGGGATCGCGCTGCAGCCCCCACACGTCGTTGACCATGGCGGCGCCCCGGTCGAGCGCCCAGCGCGCCACCTCCGCCTTCATGCTGTCGATCGATACGGGCGCGCCGAGCGCGCAGACGGCGGCGAGCACCGGCTCGAGGCGCCCGCGCTCCTCGTCGGCGCTCACGCGCACCGCGCCGCCATAGGGTCGCGTCGACTCGGCGCCGATGTCGATGATGTCGGCGCCGTCGTCGATCATCCGCCGCGCCTGCGCCACCGCTTCATCGGGGTCGAAGAACCGGCCGCCGTCGGAAAAGGAGTCGGGCGTGACGTTGAGCACGCCCATGACGATAGGCCGCCCGGCCGCGAGCAGCCGCGCCAGCCAGGATGCGGGATTTTGCCCCGTCCTGTCGTCGGTCTTGGGATGGCCGGCCGCAGACATGCCTCCGCATTGCGCGCGAAAGCGCGACCCTGTCAAGCGAGTCAGCAACGGCCGGAGGTCAATAGGTGATCTTGAGCTGCAGCTTCTTGGCGTTCTCGATCCAGCGCACCACCACCATTTCGGAGGGCAGCAGCCGCACCAGCCTGCGCTTGATGTTCGCGTCGGCCATGGCCTTGGCGAGATTGCGGGGGTTGCGGTACTTGAGCTCCTTGACGGTGTCGACGCCCGCCGCTTCCAGGAGCTCGGCATAATCCTCGCCGACACCCTTGATGCGCATGCGGTCGACTTTGTTGGCCCAGCGCAGGATCTCCTTCTCCTGGAAACCGGTCTTGTCGGCGAGATGCTTGCGTCCCCTCACGTCCTTCGCCTGCTCGAGAAACTTGTCGGTGGTGCGGATCCCGACCGATTTGAGCCTGACGGCGACGCCGGCCGGGATTCGCTGGAGATCTGCGATCGAATACGACATGGTGCGACGACCTAGATGAACTGGCTCAAGCCCGGAACTGCCGCGACGATGTCGTTGACCGCATCGTCTCCGGCCTTCTCGCGCGCATACGCAATGAGCTCGCGGGTGACGCCTTGGATCTCGCCCATGCTGAGGCCGGCCGCCATCAAACGGCTGCCGACACCCATGATCCCCCCCATGCTTCCGAACACGCCGCCTGCATCGCTCGCGCGCGCCGTCGCCATTGCAGCATCGGCACCCGGCAACTGATCGAGCAAGGCATGCACCTTGTCGGTCGGCCCTTCTTTGGACAGGAAATCAAAGATGACGCCGACTGATTTCTCGGCGACCGTACGGTCGACGCCAACTTTGGCGGCGATACGGTCGACGAGTTCATCCATGTTCGGAACCCCCCCACTGCACTCACGGCAGGTTCGAGGTCATATTGAACACCGCTGGTGCGGAAAAACAACAGGTGCGGGGGTATTGCGGTGCAATCGTCGGGGAACGTGACTTGACTGCAACAGCACAATGACGGATTGCCGCAGCGCGAAGCGGTTATCGGGCGATCGCCGCGCTCCCTCGCGCGGCGCGCCGCTACGCACTACAAATTGGAACGCAGTCATCATCACCCGCAATGGCTTGACCTCATGTCAGAACTCGACCGCGTCCTCGCCCGCATCGATGCCGATCTTGACCACAGCGTCGATCGGCTGTTTCAATATCTACGGATCAAGTCGATCTCCACCGATCCGGCCTTCAGGCAAGATTGCCGCGCGGCCGCAGAGCATCTCGCCGGCGACCTGCGTAGCGTCGGCTTCGCGGCCGAGGTGCGGCCGACCGCGGGGCATCCGGTCGTGCTCGCGAAGAGCAACGGCGCCGGCCGGCGCGTGCTGTTCTACGGACATTACGACGTGCAGCCTGTCGATCCGCTCGATCTGTGGGAGACGCCGCCGTTCGAGCCGCGGGTCGCGGCCCTGGCGGACGGGCGCAAGGCGATCGTCGCCCGCGGCGCCTGCGACGACAAAGGCCAGGTGATGACCTTCGTCGAGGCATGCCGCGCCTGGAAGGCGGTCACCGGCTCGCTGCCGCTCGCGATCACGATGCTGATCGAGGGCGAGGAGGAGTGCGGCTCGAAGAACCTGCCGCCCTTCGTTTCCGCCGCCAAAGACGAGCTTGGCGCCGAGATCGCCTTGGTCTGCGATACCGGCATGTGGGACCCGGCGACGCCGGCCATCACGACATCGCTGCGCGGCCTCGTCTACGACGAGGTCAGGATCACGGCCGCCAATCGCGACCTGCATTCGGGGCTGTTCGGCGGGGCGGCGCAGAACCCGATCCGGGTGCTGACGAGGGTCCTCGCGGCGTTGCATGACGACAACGGCCGCGTCACGCTTCCCGGCTTCTATGACGGCGTGCGCGAGCTGCCGGCGGACGTGAAGGCGCAGTGGAGCGCTCTCAACCTCACGCCGGCGAGCTTCCTTGGACCCGTCGGCCTGAGCCTGCCGGCCGGCGAGAAGGGACGCAGCGTCATCGAGCAGATCTCGTCGCGGCCAACCTGCGACGTGAACGGCATCGTGGGCGGCTACACGGGCGAAGGCTCGAAGACCGTCATCCCGTCGCAGGCGTCCGCAAAAATCTCCTTCCGTCTCGTCAGCGGCCAGGATCCCGACAAGATCCGCGCCGCCTTCCGTGCCTTCGTGCGCGAGCGGGTGCCGGCCGACTGCCGCGCCGAATTCGTCGACCATACCGTCGCGCCGGCGCTCGCGCTCGACTGGAGCATGCCGCAACTCGCCTCGGCACGGCGCGCGCTCACCGAGGAGTGGGGCAAGGACGCGGTCCTGATCGGCTCGGGCGGATCGATCCCGATCTGCGCCGACTTCAAGCGGCTGCTCGGCATGGACACGCTGCTGATCGGCTTCGGCCTCGATGACGACCGCGTCCATTCGCCCAACGAGAAATACGACCTCACCAGTTTCCATAAAGGCACGCGCAGCTGGGCGCGCGTGCTGGCGGCGCTCGCCGCGTAGACCCGGTAGTTCAGGTCAGCGAGATCAGCCCGCCGAGGTCGCTCAAAACCGTCGCGGGGGCGAGATCGGCGTACTCGTCCGGCATCTTGCCGCGATTGATCCACGCGGTGCGGAAGCCGAACACGGTTGCACCCATGACGTCCCAGCGGTTCGACGAGACGAAGACGACGTCGCCCGGCGCGACGTCGAAATGATCGGTCACCAGGCGATAGACCTCCGTGCGCGGCTTGTAGACGCGAACCGCATCGACCGAGAGGACCGCATCGAGATCGCGGCCGAGGCCGGCGGCCGCGACGGCCGCCGTGAGCATGTCGGGCGAGCCGTTCGACAGGATGGCGGTCTTGTGCCCGCGCGTCTTGAGCGCGCGCAAGATCGTGCCCGCATCCGCATACGCGTCGAGCGTCCGGTAGGCGTCCATCAGCGTCGGCTTCAGTCCGCCGTCGACCGCCGGAAAGCGCGCGAGCGCGAAATCGAGCGCGCGTTCGGTCAGGATCGAGAATTTCTCGTAGCGGCCTGCGAGCGTCAGCGTCCAGGTGTATTCGAGCTGCTTCGTGCGCCACAACTCGGACATCCGGTCGGCGTCGGGACCGACCGCCGCGCGATGGCGGCCGATCGCGGCATGCACGTCGAACAGGGTGCCGTAGGCATCGAAGACGAAGGCGGGCGACGGCATGGGCAGGCTCCTGCTGCGGTCAATCCTGTTGCTGTGAAAATCGACATCCGGCTCGAAACGAGAGCGGCCGGGCTCAGGCCCGGCCGCGCGGTCGTTCAATCCTTGTCGCCCGTGCCGGCAGGCGTCACTTCATCGCGTGCTCGTACATCTCGGCCACGTGATCCCAGTTCACCAAGTGCTCCATGAACGCCTTGAGATAGTCGGGCCGGCGGTTGCGGTAGTCGATGTAGTAGGAGTGCTCCCACACGTCGCAGCCCAGGATGGGCTTTGCGCCGTGCACGAGCGGGTTCTCGCCGTTCGCGGTCTTCATCACGACGATCTTGCCGCCCTTGACGGCGAGCCAGCACCAGCCCGAGCCGAACTGAGTGGTGCCGGCCTGGACGAACTCCTCGGTCATCTTGGCAACCGAGCCGAGGTCGGAATCGATCTGCTTGGCGAGCTTGCCGGGGATCTTGTTGCCGCCGCCATTCGGCTTCATCCATTTCCAGAAATGGACGTGGTTGTAGTGCTGGCCCGCGTTGTTGAAGAGGCCGGCATTCTTCCCGAACGATCCCTTCACCACCTCCTCGAGCGGCTTGCCTTCCCACTCGGTGCCCTTGAGCAGGTTGTTGCCGTTGTTGACGTAGGCGAGGTGATGCTTGTCGTGATGATATTCGAGGGTTTCCTTCGACATGTGCGGCGCAAGCGCATCATGCGGATAGGGCAGATCGGGCAGACTGAACGACATCGTCTTTCTCCTTGGGGGGAACGGCAAACGAAGCCTGGTTGAAATGACGGAACGGCCGCATCCATACGGGATGCGGCATGGTCGGCGCCAGCGAAATGAGGAACCACAACCTCGCCACGATAACGGCGCGGGCGCCGCAACGGTTCAAATTTCTGCGCCAGTCGGGTGGGGAGGCCCTAAGAGGGTGTTTCTACACGAAAAATGGGTCAAAATGTCTCGATTCGGACCCGACAGCCTTTGTTAAGCGCAGCAATTGAGTCTAGAGATAGTGGGATCAGGATGCCGCAACGCCTCCGGCCCGGGAGCCGGGGCGGCTCGGCTTGTCGACCGTCGTCACCGGGCCGAAGGGCGGTCGAGTAGGGGACGAGACGGCTATGTATGTGTTTTGTTTGGTTCTCAGCGTGGTCGCGGCAGCGCTGGGCCTTTTTGCCCTGGGGTTCGGCCTCTCGCCTTATGAGGGCAGTCTCGGCAACGCGCTTCTCATGGTGGGCGCGGTCGGTATCGTCGGCGGCATGATCATGTTCGGTCTCGCCGCCGTGGTGCGGCAGCTTCGCCACGTCGCGGAGGCGCTGGGACCCCGGACGGCTGCGACCATGGTCCGCCGCCCGGCGACGCCTGAAGCCGTCGATGTTGCATCGGCCCCCGCGGGTGCACCCGCGCCAGCCCAACGCCAGCCCGCCGGTCCGCGCGGTCCATTTCCGCCGCGCCCGGGCGCCGACCAGCGCGGGCCTGCTCCGCCGCCCCCGCCGCCTTTGGCCGAAGCTCCAGAAGGGCCCGGGCCGGCCGAGCGCCAGCGCCCGCCGCTGATGGAGGAGGAGGTGCCGCTCGCGCCGAGCCGCGCGCTGGCCCCGCACATGGTCCGCGGCGGTCCATCCGTCGCCGAACCGCCTCCAGTGCCCGAGCCGTCGCGGCCACCTGAGCCGCGTCCTGCCACACAAGCGGACATCATGGCGCGACTGAGCAATCTCGCGGTCGCGCCGCCGCGCCCGGTGCAGCGGCCCGAGCCGTCGCGCGCACCTCCTCCGCCGCCGCCTCCGCCGCCGGTCGAGCGGGCCGCACCTGCCGAGCAGCGGCGCGCCAACATGTTCGACTCGGTGTGGCCGGCCGAGGTGCGCGCCGCGCGCCAGTCGCAATCGGAGACCATCGCGCGCGTGCCGCGACCGGAGTCGAGGCTCGACGCCAGGCCCGATATGCGTCCGGAGCCGGGATCCGAACAAAGATCAGAGCAGAGAGCGGACCCGAGGCAGGAGCCGCGCTTCGATTCCCGGCGGGAGCGGATGGAGCCGGGCGCGAGCGGTGCGGCGCGCGAGCCGATGATGCCGCCGCCGGCGGAGCCGCGGCCGATCGCCATTCTCAAATCGGGCGTGATCGACGGGATGGCCTACACGCTCTACACCGACGGCTCGATCGAGGCGGAGCTGCCGCAGGGCACGATGCGCTTCGCGTCGATCGACGAGCTGCGCTCGCATCTCGAAAAGACCGAACGCCAAGCCTGACGCGACCGGGCGACGATCTCATGTGACGCGTGTCCCGGTGGCGGCGAGCGCGAACGCGTAGACGAGCGCCGTTTCCTTGAGCCGCTGAAAGCGCCCGGGGGCGCCCGCGTGGCCGGCATCGAGATTGGTGCGGAACGCGATCAGCCGCCGACCGGTGGTGGTGGCGCGCAGCCGCGCGACCCATTTTGCCGGCTCCCAATAGGTGACGCGCGGATCGGTGAGCCCCGCCAGCACCAGCATGGCCGGATAGTCCTGCGCGCGGACGTTATCGTACGGGCTGTAGGCGAGCATCGCGCGAAACGCCGCTGCGTCGGTGATCGGGTTTCCCCATTCGGGCCATTCGGGCGGCGTGAGCGGCAGGGTATCGTCGAGCATGGTGTTGATCACATCGACGAAAGGCACCTCGGCGATCATGCCGGCATAGAGGTCGGGCCGCATATTGGCGACCGCGCCGATCAGCATGCCGCCCGCGGAACCGCCCTGCGCGACGACGCGGCGCGGCGCGATGAATTTCTGCGCCACGAGATGCTCGGTCGCGGCGATGAAATCGTCGAAGGTGTTGTGCTTGTCGGCGAGCTTGCCGGTCCGGTACCAGCGCCGCCCCTTGTCGTCGCCGCCGCGCACATGCGCGATGGCGAAGACGAAGCCGCGGTCGACCAGCGACAGACGATTGGCGCTGAATGCCGCCGGGATCGCGTTGCCGTACGCGCCGTAGCCGTAGACCAGCCCGGGCGCCGTGCCGTCGATCGCGACGTCCTTGCGGTGCAGGAGCGAGATCGGGACGGTCTCGCCGTCGCGGGTCGGCGCGCGCAGGCGACGCGTCACATAAGCCGAGGGATCGTGGCCGCTAGGAATTTCCTGGCGCTTGCGCAGCGTCCGCGTGCGCGCCGCGAGGTCGTAGTCCCACACCTCGTCCGGCGTCGTCATCGAGGAATAGACGAAGCGTTGGATGTCCGTCGCGAACTCGAAGCCGTGCGAGAGGAAAAGCGAGTAGGCCTCCTCGGCGAAAGCGATCGTGTGCTCCTCGCCGTCGGCCAGCCGGCGCACGACGATGCGCGGCAGGCCGTCGGCGCGCTCGAGCCGGATCAGCCAGTCGGCGAGGAGCGAGAAGGACACCACATAGGTGCCGGGACGATGCGCAACGAGATCGCGCCAATGGGCGTGATCCGGGCTCGCAAGCGGCGCGACTGCGATCTTGAAATCCTCGGCGCCGTCCGCGTTGGTGAGAATGAACAGCGCCGGGCCGCCCGCAAAAGCGGGGTGGTGCTCGACATTGTAGAGCACCGATTGCTCGCGCGCCGTCACCAGCGTCGGCCGCGCGTCGGGGACGCGCAAATCGAGCAGCCACGACTCCGAGCTTTCGTGATCGTAGATGGAAATCTCGGCGAACTCGCCCGACTGCAGCTCCGAGACGCTCACGAAATATCCGGAATACGGCGACTCGTAGACGAGCGCGTCATCGGCCGCATCGGTGCCGAGGCGATGGAGAAAGACGCGCGTCGGGCGATGCTGCGCGTCGAGCCGTACGTAGTAGAAGGCGGAGGCGTCCGCGGTCCACGCCATGCGGCCGGCGACGTCCGGGACGAGATCGGCGAGGTCGGCGCCGGTCGCGAGGTCGCGCACGCGCGCGACATTGAGCTCGGAGCCCGCCTCGTCGCTCGACCAGGCGAGCCGCGTGTGATCGGGCGAATGCGAGGTCGCGCCGAGGCGGAAGAAGGCCTTGCCGGCGCCGAGCGCGTCGCCGTCGAGCATCAATTCCTCGGGCCCGCCCGCGCGCGGCATACGGCAGATCAGCGGATGCTCGCCGCCCTCGCGATAGCGCCCGAAATAGGCGTAGGCGCCGTCGGGGGTCGGCACCGTGGCGTCGTCCTCCTTGATGCGGCCCTTCATCTCGGCAAGCAGTGTCGCCTGCAACGCGCGCGTATCGGCGAGCCCCGCCTCCGCGTGCGCATTCTCGGCTTCGAGGTGCGCGCGGATCTCCGGATCGAGCACCGACGGATCGCGCATCACCGCCTGCCAGTTCGCCGCCCTGAGCCATCCGTAGTCGTCGGTGAGCGTCACGCCGTGGCGGGTGGTCGTGACGGGGCGCCTGTCGGCGCGCGGCGCCTCGTGCTCGTCGATCATGCGGATCACCGGATGGCTGTGCGAATGCGGACGTCAGGGGGTCGGCTTGGCGGCATCGACGTTCGCGGTCGTGGGTGCAGGATTGAACTAGGTGTTCGCGCCGGCGTCCTCAAGTCCACGCCCGATCAAGCGTGGCCTCACCGCTGGTTGCGGCGCCGGCGCGCACGGCCCGGCCGCGCGGGGTGGGATTTGCTTGGGCAAATCAAGGAAATACCTGGACCCGCGCGGCCGCTTCATTTGAACAACTCGTAATCTGTTCTTGCCTGGATCAACCCTCAATAGTAAAAATGACGGATGTTGCTGTTTTCGATTCGCTGGGAATGAGAACAATGCGGCCGACGGGCCGCACGGGAACGGGCGATGAGCGATAGCACGACAGGGACCAATTACATCGAGCTGACCGCCGAGATCGTCGCGGCCTATGTCAGCCACAACAGTGTTTCGGCGGGCGACCTGCCGGGCCTGATCAATCAGGTTTACGGGGCGCTCACCCGCGTCACCGCCGGCCACAGCGAGGCGCCGTCGGAGCCGTTGAAGCCGGCCGTTTCGGTCAAGCGTTCGATCACGCCCGACTACATCGTGTGCCTGGAGGACGGCAAGAAGTTCAAGTCGCTCAAGCGGCACCTGCGCACGCAATACAGCATGACGCCGGAGGCCTACCGCGAGAAGTGGGATCTGCCGCCCGATTATCCGATGGTCGCGCCCAACTACGCGGCCGCGCGCTCGCAACTCGCCAAGCAGATGGGGCTCGGCCAGCAGCGGCGCCGGCGGAAATGATCAGGCCGCCTCGGCGAGCGCGGTGCGTGCGTCGCGCTTGATGCGCTCGACCATCGAGCGGAAGCCGTTCGAGCGTTGCGGCGTCAGGTGCTCGCGCAGGCCGAGCTGCTCGAACACGGTGACCGCGTCGGTCGACACGATGTCGCCGGCCGGCTTGCCCGAGTAGATCGCGAACAGGATGGCGATCAGGCCGCGCACGATGTGGGCGTCGCTGTCGCCGTCGAAGGTGAGGACCGGCCCGGCGGCGCCGTCGCGCGCGACGTGCGTGCCGAGCCAGACCTGGCTCGCGCAGCCCTGCACCTTGTTGGCGTCGGTGCGCTCCGCTTCGGGCAGCGGCGCCAGTCCACGGCCGAGCTCGATGACATAGCGGTAGCGGTCGTCCCAATCGTCGAGGAGCGAGAAATTATCGATGATGTCGTCGATCGTCATGAATGTACGGCGCAAGTCGCCGAGTTCCGTGCCGAGGATCTATGTCGAGCCGTGCATCGAGTTCCGTCAACCGATGACCACGATATAGGGCCTCGTACCGTTGGCGTCACGGGCCGGGATGCGGCAAAAGAGAAAAAGCCGCGAGCGGATCGGGCAGGCGACCGCTCGCGGCCCGGCCAAGACGGCCGCAGTTTGGTTCGGCGACGGTCGCGCCGTCGCCTGACCCTGGGAGGGTTTCCGGCGCTCAGGCGCCGTGCTTGTTGTGCGGGACCGGGCGCGCAGCGCGCCATGCGGGCGCGATGTCGGTCGCGCTCAGCGTATCTTGCGACGTTTTGGCGGCGGGCTTGCGCGCCGCCTCCGTGATCGAGCCCGTCGCGGCGGGGGCGGCGCGTTCGCTCGCGGCGCGCTCGCTGATGAGGCCGTAGACCATCTTGGCGCCTGCCTCCGCGCGCTGGCCGAACGCGGCGGCCGCGTGCGAGCCGACCGCGCAAGCCTGCGGCTGGCGGGCGCAGAAATTCCACATGTCGGAGACCGTCGCCGAGGCGGCGGCGACCGCGTCAGTCGCGCCGATCTGGGCGCTCGGCGTCGCGGCGTCCTGCTTCGCGCCGCCGGTCGGCAGCAGCGCGAGGACGACGCAGAGGAAGAGCGCCATCCGAAGAAGCGAAAACATGATCCTGCCCTTTCAGATTCTTCCCGCTCCCTCGTCCCCGTGATGATTGTTGTTTCCCCGATTGCGGACCATACACGCGACGTTTGAAAACGCGGTTCGTCCGGTCGCGCGCGTTTTAGGCGAATTTGAAAGATCTCGATTTTCGTAAAATTGGAAGCATCGGCGCGCCTCGCGCGGGCCCGATATGTGCAGATACGGCATCGCGGCACCGGCAACCGGGATCGGACCGCCTGCCGGACGCCGCGCGTCAACCGGTCATTCACCATTCAACCGATCGTTCACCATTCCGAACGAATGGACCGTACCGAACGCGGTAAATCCGTCCGACCGGCGGAGCCGATCACCGGCGGTTCCGCCGCCTTAGCGTTCGCTTAAGCGCGCTCTGACACGATCCGGCCAGCGACAAAGGACAGGGGAGCGCGTCCGGGAGCGGGCGTGCATTGGGAGCCGTGCAACTTCTCAAGCCGGTTCGCGACTATATCGACACGCTGGTGCACCCGTCCGCGCAAGGCGACGCGCTCACCACGGCGCGGCATCGCGCCTTCATCGGCCCGCGCCTGATCGGCTCGTCGGTCGCGCTCGCCGCGTTCCCGGTCTATCTCGCGATGCGCGGCGTGCCGAGCGCGCTCGAGATCCTCGTGTTCGCCTGGCTGGTGGCGCCGATCCTCACGGCCTACTTCCTCTCGCGCACCGGCCGCTACGAGAATGCGCACGTGCTCTCCTCGCTCGCGCTCACCGGCCTCGTCACGATCGTCGCGGCGAAGACCGGCGGCATCACGTCGTTCGCGGCGATCTGGCTCGTCATCGTGCCGCTCGAGGCGGCGCTTTCCGCCTCGCGCCGCGTGGTCGCCACCGCCTCGACGCTCGCGCTGCTCGCCGCGGGGCTGCTGATGTTCTGCAACTCCCACGACCTGCTGCCGGTGCCAGCGACGCCCGGGCAGGGACATGGCGCTCTCGCGGCGCTCGGCATCATCTCGGCCGGGCTCTATGCGACCGGACTCGCGCTCGGCGCCGAGTCGCTCGCGCGCATGAGCTTCTGGCTGCTCTATGCCGAGGAGGACCGCTACCGGCTGCTCGCCCGCAACATGACCGACGTCATCACCCGGCACGGCCGCAGCGGCTCCGTGGTGTTCGCCTCGCCGGCGGCCGAGTCCCTGTTCGGCGCAACGGTCGCCGACCTCGTCGGTCACGGCCTGTTCGATCGCGTGCACGTCGCCGATCGCCCCGCCTATCTCACGGCGCTCTCCGATGCGCGCGGCGAGGCGCGCTCGGTCGAGTTCCGCGTGCGGCGCGAGCGGATCGAGAACGGCGCCCCGGTGGGCCGCTTCATCTGGATCGAGATGCGCTGCCGGCCGCTCGATCGCGCGCTCGCCGAGGCCGCCGCGCCGAACGAGCGCGAGGTCGTCGCCGTGATGCGCGACGTGACCGAGCGCAAGGCGCAGGAGCAGGCGCTCGAGGACGCGCGCCGGGAGGCCGAGCAGGCCAACGTGGCGAAGAGCCGCTTCCTCGCCACCATGAGCCACGAGCTGCGCACGCCGCTCAATGCCATCATCGGCTTCTCCGAGATGCTGGCGAACGAGACACAGTTGCGGCTCGACGCCGGCCGGCGGCACGAATACTCGGCGCTGATCAACGATTCCGGCCAGCATCTGCTGGCGGTGGTGAACGGCATCCTCGACATGAGCAAGCTCGACACCGGCGATTTCGAGATCCGGCCGGAGCCGTTCCGCCTCGCGGACGTGGTCCGCGGATGCTGCGACCTGCTCGCGCTGAAAGCGCGCGAGAGCGGGATCGATCTCGTCGCCGACGTGCAGGCCGACCTGCCCGAGATCGTCGCCGACAAGCGAGCCGTGAAGCAGATCCTGATCAATCTCCTGTCGAACGCGATCAAGTTCACCGATCGCGGCGGACGCGTGCGCGTCGGCGCGGTCGCCGAAGGCGCGGTCCTGGCGCTCAGCGTCGAGGACAACGGCATCGGCATCGGCGAGGACGATCTGCCGCGCATCGGCAAGCCGTTCTTTCAGGCGCGCGGCTCGTACGACCGGCGCCACGACGGCACCGGCCTCGGTCTCTCGATCGTCAAGGGGCTCGTCGCGCTGCATGGCGGCGAGGTGGCGATCCGCAGCCGGGTCGGAGAGGGCACGCGCATCACGGTGCGCATGCCGATCGATTGCGAACAACCGCGGCCGCAGGCTATGCAGCCGTCGAAAGCGATCAGGCTGGCGCCGCGCGCGCCGGCCGAGAGCGGCGTCGGACTGGCGGCGCGGGAAAACATGACGGTGGTGAAGAAAAGTGCGTAGTGCGTCCATGCGGCAACGACGGCAGACGGAGGAGGACGACGAGGAGTTCGATCGTCCGGCCGTCTCGCGACCCTGGTGGTGGCGGCTGCTGCTGCGGCGACCGCGCGATACGCTCGCGTTCCTGGTCCTGAGCGGGGCCGCCGGCGCCATCGTCGTCAACAGCGTCTATCTCCAGCACGGGCCGCATCCGGCGCCGATCTTCGCGGTGCATTCGCTGCCTGTCGCCGCCGCGCGCGACAATGTCGGCGCCGTGCATCGCCTGCGCGCCTCGGACCTCGCGTCGCCGCGCCACGACGCGGTCGAGCTGCCGCGTCCGCGTCCGGCCGCCGTCCCCGCGACCGTCGCGCCGCACAAGGATCCGATCGCCGCGCTCCTCGCCGAGCATCCGGCGCCAGCCGCGCACGCGCCGCCGGCGCACCAGCCGGCGGCCCCCGTGCTGCCGGCGGCGCCCGTGCCGCCGCAGGCGCCGTCGCGCTCGCTGGCGCAACCGTCGCGCCAGGTGCTCGCGGTGCAGCGTGCGCTCAGCGAGTATGGCTACGGCCAGCTCAAGCCGACCGGAATCTACGATGCCGAGACCCGCGCCGCCGTGCAGCGCTTCGCGCGCGAGCGCAAATTGCCGGTCACCGACGAGCTCTCCGAGGCGGTCAAGCGCGAGCTCGCGACGCTCACCGGCCGCGATCTCGATTGACGTCGCGTCGCTTGCGCAACGACTCGGATACTCGCGCGGCACTAGTGTCGCGAACCCGATGTTCGCACATTTCCACGGCGAGCACGGTTGCGAACTTCGGGTTCAAAAAGCGACACTAGAATCGCAAACCTGCTAGTGTCCTTATCGATTCCGAAGTTCGCTCTGAGTTCGCTGAAAAGTTGGCGAGCTTCGGAATCGGGACACTAGCGTTCATGCCATCGTTCGCACCATGCGCCTGAAATCCGCGATCTGGGTCGCCGCCTACATCCGCCGCTGCCAGACCGAGGGCATCTTCGCGGCCGTGCGGCGGCACGGCGCCGACGAGGCCGGCGCCATCTTCATCAAGATCAACAGGCTCGACGGCAGGGCCGATCTCTACGGCCCGGCGCCGCAGGCCTCGTTCGACGAGGCGCAGCCGGCCGATCGCGCGTTTGCAGCCGCGCTGAAGACACAGCCCGCACCCGAAGCCGACGTCGAGGCGTATCTCGCGCGCGAGACGCGCTTCGATCCGGACGTGTGGATCGTCGAGACCGAGGATCGCGGCGGGCGGCACCTGCTCGATCTCGCGCGCTAGCGCCCGTAGCTCCTGCGCCCGAAATACCACAGCGGCGATTTGATCTCGCGCCCCGCATTCATGCGTAGCGGGGCGTTAGCGGAGCATTAACCAACTCCCGTCCTAAATGGGGCACGGACGCGCGTGCGTTCGACCAAGGCACACCTGTCTCATGGCGGGGCGGAGGGCTCCATGGGAATTGTTGTAGCGTTTCCGGAAGCGAGGTCTGCCGCGCGCGATGGCGTCGAGCGTGACGGTTCCGCGACCGTGATCATCCTCCCCGTCGTTCGCATCGAGCGCTACGACGAAGGCCCCTCGGGCGACCTCGAGCCGTCCAGCTCCTCGTCCGGGCGCAAGCGACGCCGGCGCGCGTCGCGCTCGTGAACCCGCTGCGCTCGAACCCGGCTGCCCCGCGATACCGGTCGCCGCGCCACGTGCACGCGCTTGTGCGCGCGCTCGCGCTGCCGACGCTGCTCATGCTCGGCGCCTGCTCGGCCAACGGCGATTTCGACCGGCTCAAGCCCAATCTGGTCAGCGACGACATCCATGCCTGGGTCGGCCGCGACGCCGCGCGCGAGGCCGGGGTTCCGGTCTCCGGGCTGCCGCTCACCGACGACGAGCGCACGCTGCGCGATCTCGCCTATCCGCTGATCGAGCCGCCGTTCGACCGCGCGCGCTGGTACGCGATCATCAACGAATATGGCCTGTCGCATCGCGACGGCTGGCCGAAATACGCGGTCGGCGGCTACAGCGCGAAGCTGATGGGCAAGCACTATCGCTCGGCGACGGCGCGCTACGACAAGCTCAACAACGACATCCGCGACGACGCGCTGCGGGTGCCGGAGTTCTTCGCCACGGCGCGCACCGTCCTCGATCTCGACGGCAAGCGCGCCGAGAGCTTCGCCTATGTGTCCGCGCTGACGCGCGCCGAGCAAGGCAACGCGACCGCGCGCATGGCCGAGAACAAGCTCGTGATCGGGTGGGTCGAGCGCTCGGTGGCCGAGCGCTCCGCCGCCTATTGCTTCGCGCTGCAGCGCCTCGTCATCGCGACGCCCGATCCGATGGCCGTCGAGGTGGAGCGATCGCTCACGCTGCTCAATGCCCGGATTGCCGAGAACCACATGCTGGCCGGCCCACGCTTCGGTCCGGCTGCGGTGATCTGCGGCCCGCAGGTGGCCGTGGCGGGGCCGATACCGATCATCTCGAAGTAAAGGTGACGGAAAATATCACCCGAAAAAGATCACGGCGCCTACTGCGTCTGCGTCAGGCAACGCCCGGCCGCGACCGCTGCCTGTGCCATCGGCATCAGGCTCGGCTCGGGGGCGAGCGCGCGCAGCACGATAAGCCCGGTGGTGCCCGGCGACTCGATGATCAGCCGGTCGGCCGCGGTCACGTCCTGTTCCTCCGGCATCTCGTCGCGCTGCGCCGTCGTCATCAGGTAGAGCTCGATGGTGCGCCGGCCGGCCGCGCGGTCGTTGATGCCGTAATAGGCGACGCCGAGCTTGGTGTAGAACGTGACCGACGTGTAGGCCTGGCTCACCGGCGCGGTGAGCTTCATCGGCCCGTGGCCGAGATCGTAGCGGCAGACCGCGACCGCGAAGGCCGGATCCATGAAGGGCAGCGTCGCCTTGGCGGGCGTCGGACCCGGGATCGGCGTCATCGCATTGACCGGCGTGATCGGGGTGAGGCGGTCGTAGGCGTTCTGGCTGGCGGTGCGCGGCAGCACCAGAATGGTCGCAAGGTGCACGATGCCGCCGAGAATGAGGCCGGCGAGCGTCCACAGGAGCCAGCGTGTCATCGGCAGGCCCCCGTTCGCTTGATCGAGGGCATCGGCGCCTCGCGCTCGGCGCGCGTCGCGACGCCCACCGAGGTGTCGTAGAAGCGCAGCACCAGCACGTAGCGATCGACGCCGCCGGTCGGCAGCCAGTTGCCGGGGCGGGCGCGCGGCGCGACCTCGATGTCGAAGGTGCCGTCGTGGTTGCGAAAGAGCTCCTCGCTGGTGAAGCCGTGGCGATTGAGCGAGTTCGCCACCAGCCGCCCGTCCGGATCATACAGGCTGAGCGTGAAGTAGCGCGCCGCCGGGGTGGTGCCGCTGATCAGCACGGTGCAGCGCCCATCGAGCGGCTGGCCGCGGTCGTCGGCCTTGGTCGTGAACGCGACGCCGTCGCCGAGGCCGATCGGCAGCGCGCCGCTGCGCGCGATGGCGGCGCGCGAGTAGGGATCGATGCCGGTGCTGCCGCTCTTCGGCTGTGCGGTCCAGGCGCCGATCTTCAGCGCGCCGAAGCCGGCGCCATGGCTGAGCGCGAACCACGCCGAGCCGAGCCCGATCGCCGCCGCGACGATGAAGGTATAGAGGGAGCCGAGCAGCAGCCGCACGGTTCAGTCCAGGGTTCGGTCCGGGCAGGCGGCCGTCAATGGCCGCCCGTCGTGCGCGTGCGCTCGTCGGCGGCCGCGAACGGGCCGGTGGGGGGATTGGCGGATCGCCGGTCGGCCGCAGGCGCGCGGTCGATCTCGGCCGCCGCGCCGGCCGGAACGGCGGGCAGGGCATGCCGGGCGTCTTCCATCATGCGCTCGACCTGCACCAGCACCTGCGCGCCGCGATAGGTCAGCATGATGGGATGCGGCGCCTCGCCGTTCTTCGCGTTCTGCGCGACCGGCGCGGTCGGCGCCGGATTGGGCGGCAGCCCCGGCAGGTTCTTCAACTCGATCCCCTGGTGTGCGTATTGCATGATCGCGTGCCACGTCATGGCGGGCAGCGCGCCGCCGGTCATGCGGTTGGTCGGCGAATAGTCGTCGTTGCCGAACCAGATGCCGCACACGAAGTTGCCCGTGTAGCCGACGAACCAGGCGTCGCGGTAGGCATTGGTGGTGCCGGTCTTGCCCGCCGCCTTGATGCCGGTGAGGATCGCGCGCCGCGCGGTGCCTTCCTCGACGACCTTGTTCATCATGTAGACCATGTCGGTCGCGACCTGCGGCGGCAACGTCTGCCTCGGCTTGGGGCCGTCGCGGTCCCAGCGCCAGATCGTCTCGCCGGCGCCGGTGCGCACCTCCAGCACCGCGTGCGGTGTCACCGCCATGCCCTGGTTCGGGAACGTCGCGTAAGCGACCGTATGCTCCAGCACATTGACCTCGTC
>Ga0126371_10000340_pt1 | contig 37943 bp, 24 predicted proteins | sample PanSoiMetaPlot_4_FD_110145 | JGI IMG/M metagenome (GOLD analysis project Ga0126371, IMG submission 110145) | Tropical forest soil microbial communities from Panama - MetaG Plot_4 | ecosystem: Environmental > Terrestrial > Soil > Tropical forest > Bulk soil | place: Panama | collected 2016-02-17
AAGGGCGGAAAAGTCGAACTCAAATACGTTCCGTGGAGTACGATCCCGATTGAAGATCTGAACCCTCTGCTGCAGCGCCAGTTCGTTGTGGGTGACGACATCATGGTTGCTCGCGTCCTCATGAAGAAAGGTTGCATCGTACCTTTGCACAGCCACCACAATGAGCAGTTCACGTACATCCTTGAGGGTGCGCTCAAGTTCTGGATCGACGGCAAGGAAATCGTGGTTCATGCGGGCGAAGTCCTCACCATCCCTCGGAACATGCCACACATGGCCGAGGCTCTCGAAGATACCATTGACCTCGACGTCTTCAATCCTCCGCGAGCAGATTGGATCAACAAAACGGACCAGTATCTGCGCGCGGCCAAGTGAGTCGCCCAACCAGCGGCCACGCCCAAGCTTAACCATGAATCCAACTGCGTCCGACGTCACGTCAACTCCTGCCTTCCGTCTGCGCTGCATCAACTGCGGCAACGTCGCCGACCACGCCGAGCAGGATTTTCGCTGCCCCAACTGCGGTGATCTTTTCGAGGTCTTCTATCCCCGGTGGGACGCTTCGAGAGGGGCGGGTGCGTCGGGACCCGATTTGCAATCGCTGAAGCAACTATGGCGTGACCGCAAGACTTCGCTGGCTCAGGCCGATACGAGCGGTGTCTGGCGGTTTCGCGAACTTCTTCCCGCATTGAAGCCCGGCTACGAGCCCATCACGCTGCAGGAAGGGAACACACCGTTGTTCGACCTTCCACGTTGCGCTCGATCGGCCGGCGTTGACGCGCTCCAGGCCAAGCATCAAGGCATGAATCCGACTGCGTCGTTCAAAGACACGGGCATGACGACCGCTGCTTCATTCGCCCGCCAGGAAAACTTCCATTGGGTGGCGTGCGCTTCAACCGGCAACACTTCCGCGTCCATGGCAGCGTATGCGGCGCGCGGCGGCATGCGGAGTCTTGTTCTTATTCCCGAAGGCAAGATCTCCTGGGGAAAGCTTTCTCAGTCGTTAGACTACGGTGCCGTCACGTGTCAGCTTCGCACGGACTTCGATGGGTGCGTGCGGGTCCTCAACGACCTTGTGCGCCGGAAGCCGATTTATCTGCTCAACTCGGTCAACCCTTATCGTCTTGAAGGCCAGAAGACGGCCGCGATCGAGTTGCTAGAACAGCTCTCATGGGACCCGCCGGACCACCTCATCGTTCCAGGTGGCAATCTCGGAAATTCCTCGGCGCTTGGCAAGGCCTTGATCGAGATGAGGGATCTTGGCCTGATTTCGCGCTTACCGAAGCTGTCGGTTATTCAGGCAGAAGGCGCGAATCCGTTTTTCCGGAGTATTCGCGAGCACGGCGGGAAACAATTGATCCCGACCGAAGCCGACACGCTTGCAACTGCCATTCGCATTGGCAATCCCGCGTCCTGGAAGAAGGCACAACGCGTACTTGAGGCAACGCAAGGCACCGTAGAGCAGGTCAGCGAGGTCGAGATTGCCATAGCGAAGGCGGAGATTGGCTCGGACGGAGTGGGTTGCGAGCCTGCTTCTGCCGTCACGCTGGCCGGTTTAAAGAAACTCGCGCGCCAGGCATTCGTGAAGAAGAACGAAAGGATCATCCTCGTGCTGACGGGCCACGTGCTTAAAGATCCGGAATTCACGCTCAAGTTTCATCGGGGAGATCTCTTTACTGGCTCCGCCCACGAAAAAGAGGCTTCGACTATGGTTGACCAGCAGCGTGCTCCCCTTGTGCTCGAAGCGAATACGGAATCAGTAATCCGTGTACTTGATGAGTTCGACGCGAAAAAGTTGACTTAAGCTTACAGTTGACGCGAACCAGCGACGACTAAATGCGAAAAACGCGCCCCTCAATCTTCCGCCTGACTTTTCCCGCTACGTCTGCGAACTTGGGTCCGGCCTTCGACGCGGCAGCGCTCGCCTTCGACCTTTATATGTCGCTCGAAGCGCGCGTCGCCGACGGCGAGTCAATCAAAGCCTCGGGCCGCGACTCCGAGATTTGCGGCAAAGTCGAGAATCACCTGATTCTCACTACTTATCGGGAAGTCGCTCAGGCTGCCGGCAGCGCAGCGCCACGTCTTGCGCTCAAGATTCACAACGACATTCCGATTGGCAAAGGCTGCGGGTCGTCAGCGGCGGCCCGCCTCGCTGGTATCGCGCTGGCCAACCACTTCGGCAAGCTTCGCTGGACCGACGCACAGATTGTCGGAGAGGCTTCACGACGAGAACATCATCCCGATAACGCAGCAGCTTGCTGGATGGGCGGAATCACCGTGGCACGCATGTCTGGCGAAGCGGAGGCGCAGATCGCCCGCATCGATCCGAAAGGGAAGTGGCCCTTGCTGCTTGCTGTGCCAGGCGAGCCGCTATCCACGCAAGAAGCCCGACGAGTCCTTCCTGCCCAATATTCCCGCGCAGATGCCGTGACCAACATTCAGAATTCCATGCTATTGCTGGCTGCCTTCGTACAAGGCAAGCCGGGGTTGCTCACGAATGCGCTGGATGATCGCATTCATCAGCCTTATCGTGCACCGCTGTGTCCCCTGCTGCCGGCGCTCCGTGAACTTGCCGGCACAACCGGGATCCTTGGCGCGGTGCTTAGCGGCGCCGGACCGTCGGTGTTGATGTTTCTCGACCCGATCGCCATGTCCTCCGCGCAAAAAATCGCCGCCCGAGTGGCGGCGCATCTTGAAAAAAACCAGTTATCGGCTGAACTCATCTTTACAACAATCGCAAAACGTGGCGCCGGCAGCGCACCATCGAAGCGCTGATATTTAACGTCGGTCGCCAAAACGGATTCCGCAAACAACACACCGATTAGTTCGCTTGTCCGCTCTCCAACTCCGTATACACGGTCCAGCAGTGCGTCTCAAAGCTCACCTGCGGTTCGCGCGCAACGCGGGCCGGATACGACTCGACCGCCAGAAAGTAACTCAAGATTTCGTGCTCGACTTCGCGGCGTCGTGATTCCTCCGCCAGCTCCAAACTTGTTTTGGACTTCATCACTTCGTCCCAACCCTCTCGCGCCATGAGACCGCGGCGGCGCGCATGTAATTTCTCAGGCAAAGTACCAACGGCCTATTCGTATTTCGCCTTCGCTTGGGGGAAGTTGCAGATTAGTGTCGGAAGGAGTGAACGTAAATAGCACCGGCGTGCCAGTAATGGAAATTATGCGAGGGGACACTGATTCTGGTTACGATGCCCAAACTACATCTTGCTTGCCGGCGGAACGATTCCATTGTGGCGCAGATATACAACCATTTGTCCATAATGGTCGAAGCAGTGGCCCACCGTCAGAGTCGTTAGTCCAAGCCTCGTCACCGTGTTCTGGCCCCACGGACTTTTGAGCGACTCCACCTGGTTTTGTTCGTTGATGGTGGCGACAGCTTTGTGCACATAAGCAAAGGAATCCTTCAAAAACTGCACGACTTCCGCTTTGCTTTTCACCGATGCGGGGCCGGACTCATCATCGCCGACTTCGACGGGGGGCTTCACCTGGAGGATCGCTGCCGCCAGTTCGTAGTTTGTCGCCGCCACATGTTTTATTTGCTCAGCGAATGTGCGAACGCCCTTGAACTCGCCATTGGTGGGCGCGTAGTTATATTTGTCAGCGGGCATCGCCTCAGCGGCGGGAACAATCTCCTTTTCTACGTTCGTGACGGCTCGATCGAGAACCTGTGTCACGGTTCGCGGCGGTTCGGGTTTGGGCATCGCTTGTCCATTTGCCAAACCTGCCGCCGACGCCACAATCCCCATCCATACAATCAATATTTTCATAGGCCCCTCGCCAAACAACGGAAAGTTACTAGTCTCGAACCACCGACGGCGCCATCGCCAGATGCCGAGCACTCAACCGGTGCTTTCGGATGGTTACAAGTCCTGCCAACAATGCCAACGCCGAGCAGCAGAGCGTTCTTGGCAACCCGATCCTTGTCGCCAAGGCGCCCCACATTGTACTGCCGATTGCCATCCCTCCTTGCAATACGAGCAAGTACATCGATAACGCTCGTGCTCGTACCCAAGGAGGGGTCATCGTTTGTGCGGCCGTGTTCAAACACGCTAGGATCCCAATCCAAGCCCCACCGGCGGTCGCCATAACCACACAGAGAGCCGAAAACCTGTGCACCTGTCCGGCTGCAAACGTCATGCCCGCGAAGATGATAATCGCTGTCGCCACGACTCCATCAACGGAAAGCCGCCGCTTTAACCTCGGGAGAATCGTCGCGCCGATTAACGCTCCCACGCCGAATGTTCCAAGCAAGATGCCGAATCCCGTAGCGCCGTACGGCCGGGCCACAATGGGCAACAATGCCAATAGAGCGATCGCCCCCACGCTGAAAGCACCCGTCCGGATCAATACAGATTTCACCAGCGCCGACCTTTGCGCATACTGAATTCCACCTCGAACGGAGTCCCATAGCGCTGCTGTCTCCATGCGTTCGGGCATAGGACGCTGCCATCGATAGAGGACGATGATCACTCCGAAGAACGACAGCGCGTTTAACAGGAAGGCAGTTCCCGAGCCGGCAACTGCGATAACCATGCCCCCCAAGGGCGGGCCGATGGCGCGCGCCACATTGAATCCAGCAGAGTTCAGTGCGACCGCGGCGGCGTGCTGTTCGTTGGGGACCAATTCCGGTGTGATCGCCTGCCACGCGGGATCGTTCATCACTGCACCGAGTCCGAGGGCGAACGTGAATCCAAGCAATACCCACGGCGTCACGGCACGAAAAAGCGTCAGCACTCCCAATGAACCCGCTGCGAGGACCATCCAGCCCTGTGTCACGAGAAGGAAGTGGCGACGGTCGACCATATCTGCTAGCGCGCCGGCAGGAAGAATGACAAGAAACACAGGAAGGGCAACGGCGGCTTGCACCAGTCCGACCATCAGTGGGGAGCCGCTGATTTCGGTCATCATCCAGCCCGCGCCCACCGCCTGCATCCATGTGCCAATATAAGAAATGATGGCGGCGATCCACATCGAGCGAAACAACGGCTCTTTCAATGGCGCCCAGGCAGACGACGCAGTCTCCACGTTCGGTGGCATCGGGCCGGGCGTTTTTACCATTTCGGCCATCTAGCTTGCGGCCTCCGCACCGACAGAGCCTTTTCCGAAGGGCCACTCAGACTTTTTCCACGCACGCACCACGTAGATCGCAATCCCGACGATCAGTATGACCATGGCGTACCGGATTTCTTTTAGGGCGTTCACGCGAACAAACACGATGTAGCTGAATCCCAGCGCAGCAATCAAAGCGGGCAGGGGATACAACCACATCCGGAACGGACGCGGCAAGTCCGGTCGCTTTACACGCAGCACGATCACTCCGATGGCCTGTACGAGGAACTGCAGCATGATCCGGATCACGACCAGGGCGGCGATTACATCAGCCAGCTTCAGAAAGCAAAACAGCGCTGCAACCACTCCGAGACTTATCAGAGAGACGTCGGGAAAGCGATATTTCGGATGGACATGGGCGAACGCGCGAAAATAATTTCCGTCGAGTGCCGCTGCGTAGGGAACTCGAGAATAACCCAGCAATAAGGAAAATACCGAAGCGAACGCGGTCCACATCACCAGTGCCGTCACCAGGCTGGCAGCCCACGGTCCATAGACCTTTTGCATGAATAGAGAGACAACGTACAACTCGTTGCTTCCCCGGCCCGCCGCGATCATCTCCCGCCACGGTACGACCGCAAGAATACTCAAATTCATGACGATATATAGACCGCCAACCAGCAGAATTGATAGCAGCAGAGCCCTGGGAATGTTCTTCTCGGGATTTTTGACCTCATCTCCGAGGAAACACACGTTGTAGTACCCCCAGTAATCGTATGTTCCAATGAGCATGGCCCCGCCAAGCCCGTGAAAGAATCCCCGCGAAAGAGTGAAGGCACCTGGTGGGAAGTCAAACGCGTAGCGACTGTTAAAGTGTGTCAGTCCCGCGAAGATGATCCAGCCGATCGTTCCAATCACTACAGCCCATAGAATCGTTGACAATCGGCTGATAGCAGTGATGCGCCGATAGAGAAGGAGCATCGCGAGCAGACAGGTAGCCACAGCGACAAGCGTGCCTGCGGTCGCGACCCAACTCACCTGTAACATTCCAACGAGCGGGATTTTCAACGTTGAGGTGTGCAGGAAATATTGGTGGTCGAGTCCGGGGACAAGGTATGCGGCATAACCGGCCAGCCCAATGCACCCCGATGCGATCGATAAGGGTGCGCTGAACGACAACTGCCAGATGAACAGGAAAGAGATGAGCCGTCCAAGTCCGTTTGGCCCGTAACACTCCTTCAGATACCGGTATGACCCGCCCGACCCGGGCATCGCGGCGCCCAACTCTGCCCAGACCAGACCATCGCAGATGGCAAAGCCCGCGCCGAGAATCCATCCCAGCATAGCCTGAGGGCCGCCCATCGCGCTCACGATGAGTGGCATGGTCACGAACGGGCCAACCCCGATCATATCGATCATGTTCAGGGACGTCGCGCTCCAGAGTCCCATGCCGCGAATCAGCTTCGGCGAACCCGGTTTCGCGGCGGAGCTAAGGCTGGCGTCCTGAATGGATGTCTGCATGAATCAAATCCAAATGAACACAGGTGCTGGCTTGTCGAAACGATCGACTACTGTCCTGCTGCCAACAAATTCACATACAGTCGAACCGCTCCAGGGACGCCCGCGGGTAACTGCCGGAAGAATGCATATCCCGCATAGATGTACGTGCCCTTCCCATAGGAAGCTCGTAAAAGGCCGCCCTTGAGGGGTTCTTCTCCCGGATCGTGTGACGCGAGCAGCGGGGTGAACTTGTCATCCCAACTCTGCATGAAGTACAGACCGCGTTCCTGCACCCATCCTTCAAAATCACGCGGCGTAATCTCATTCGGGATATGGAACACCGCATTTTTCGGAGCCAGTACTTCCACAGGCGCTTCCTCAACCGATACGCGATCGCGGCCAAGCGATGCCGGATATGGAGTGAACTGCCCGCCGTTGAAGTTGCCGATATCCGTTTCATACTGCACCAGCAGTGTTCCGCCGGCTTCTACACAGTCGAGAAGTTTCTTGTTATTCGCAACCAGCTCTTTTTGCGTGTCGTAGGCACGTATACCCACTACGATCGTCCTGAATTTTGCCAGGTCTTCGGTAGCAAGTTTGTCCGCAGGAATCATCGCCACGGAAATGCCCAACTGCTCCAGTACAGTCGGGATCTCGTCTCCTGCTCCCATGATGTATCCGACTTTCAGATTTGTAGGTACCTTTACGTCTACTACGCTCACACGTTGCACCGCCGGCTGGTAGTAATAGAAGGTGTCGAGGTCTTCGCGGGTCACAACCGTGAATCCCTCGGCGTACGACTTGCCTCGATATTCAGCGACAGCCTTCAACGAATATCGCCCTTCGCGTGTTGCCGCAGGCGTCACATTAAACACGCACTTCTTCGATTCCCCACGACCGACGAAAGTGACACGTTGCACCGCAGGTTCAACCTGCCATCCCTGTGGAGCGACCAACTTAACCTCGGCAGAGACCGACTCAGGTATTTCGGATTCCACAGCAACATGAACAACCCGTGCTCCGCGTCGACCGAGTGGGATTACCTGTGATGTTGGATCGATCGCCACCGATAGCGGCGGCGCGACGGCGAGAGTTCGTCGATTCTCGCGCCCGATCGAGTCTTTGTAGGGAACTGTGATCTCGCTTTGTGCCGTCCCTTCCTTTGAGTCTGCTACGTAGTTGACGCGTGCCGAAAGGTTCGCAAGAGGAAACGCAAGCGTGGCGTAGTGCTCGTCATCGACAGTGTTGAGCGCATCGGTCTCGGGGTCATTCCGATGCCAGTAAGGACGGGTATACGCCGCATTCTCGGGCACGGTAACGCGAAAGGATGCGGCCGCCTCCTGGCCAGGACCAACCGTGGTTGTCCTTTGCGACGTTGCTGCGACCTTCCACCCCGTGGGCAAGTTCAACCCAAAACTCTGAATCGCGAGTTCCTTGGTGGCACCATTGCGCAAGCGAACGGTCACATTGAATGATTGTCCGGGGACTGCCATGAAGGCGTCCTCTGGCGTCGCGGCTGTCGCCGTATCAACCGAGGCGCTGAGAGAAAGGCCCAAGGCGAGATTTGCCGCCTCTTGAAATTGCTCTTGCTTGAGTCTCAGATTTCCAAGCAGTTCGCGGCGCTCAATCTCGGCAAGTTGTTTCTCGTTTGTCAGCCGTAGATTCAGCGCTGTGACCAATTGCAAACCATCGAGCAAAGGCTGAGCAGGGCCTGAGGCATCAGAAGCCCGCTTCGCTTTCTCCACGAACACCTGCAATTGTTCCAACTCGCCACGCAAATACGGAACCTTCGCTTCGTCTTTCCCGAGTCGCGCCGCCAGTCCCGGCAGCGTTGTATCGATTCCGTCGAAGAAATCCTGTTCGTGTCCATCTTTTCCCGTTGTTGGCGGAAGGACGGAATCCACCAGTCGATAGAAAGAGTAGTGCGGCCCGGCATCAATCGACCACCCACCTGCACCTTGGGATAACTGACGCTTGAGCCCCTCCATCGCAAATTGGGCGTACGTCATGCCGAGCAACGAGTCCTTTTCTCCAGTTGCCAGCTTCGCCGTGTAATTCTCGGGTGCACACTCATTACTACGGAACGGACAAACATTGTCGAAATAGAACTTCTTTGCCTGCCACGGCAGCAACCCTTCCTTGATCTGTTCCGGAAACATCTTCGGATCCGCCGCGGCGCGAAATGCCTCCTTCGTTACGATTCCAGAAGCCTGGTGGTTGCCATGGCCGTCGCGCGATGTTCCCTGAAAACGAGAAACCAGAACATCCGGACGGAACGTGCGGATCACCCGCACGATGTCTCCAAGAGCGACATCATGTCCATTCCACTTCTGGAAGGTCTCGTCGGGATTCTTGGAAAACCCAAAATCCGCAACGCGCGTGAAGCGTTGCTCCACACTGTAGTAACGATCCGAGGCAGTTAATTCGAGCGTCCGCAGCACGCCGAGGACGTCGAACAAATTACTGCCTACTTTGTTCTGTCCGCCTTCGCCCCGATTGAGCGTAAGAAGAATGACTGCGTCGCCCTTGCCGCGGGATTCAAGAGTGAGCATCCCGCCATCTTCATCATCTGGATGTGCAGTGGTGTGCAGAAGACGTGCGGTCGTACTCAGGCGCCGCAGCATTAATTGCAATCCGGCCGAACCCGTATCCATCGGAAGGGGTTGGTTGGCTAAGACGACTTCGTGGCCGATCTGACCGGACACCATCAGCGTAAAGCCAAGCAAAAGAAGGAATGAAATGAAGTAGTGGGAAGTGCGGCGAATCGCCGCTCTGCAGGGTGCGCCCGCCGGACCGCCCTTGATATCGATCATGTTCTCTAGTAGATGGAAATTTCTGCCGATCGGACGCAAGTTTCTCCCCGAATTAAGTCTCGGATTTGTAAAGACTTTCCCCAGCCCTAACCGTTAGCAGGTCCGCCCTTGGGATCTTGGTGTGAGGGAAGTGGTCGCTAAAGATACTCACTTTCCTGGCGCCAGAAGCGGTTCCTGGCAGAACCGCGCCGCTTTCAGTAGCTCTGCAAACTCGGGAGTTGCCCGTACCTTGTCCAGGGCCGGATCATTTTCCAGAGCCGAGTACGCGCAGTAGTTCTGCTCGATCGCCATGCGTAACAAATGCAGGGCCGCGTCTTTTTTGCCGGCGATCGCCAACTCAGCCCCTTGCTGGTAAGACGTCTCGGGATCCTCGCCTGCGGCGACGAGCGTCGTTGCTTCGCGCGCCATCCGGTCAAGTTCAGCCGGCGGCCGAATCCCCACCACGGCTTCCAGCAGGTCGCGATGGTAGCGTGGAGTTGGCAACACCTTCGTGACGGCCTCGCGAGCCTCGCCCATCTTGCCCTCGCGCAACAAAATCGAAGGCGTTACCCAGTTTGCCCATTCCGATCCTGTGTCAAGGTGGACGAAATCCCACGCACGTTGCATCTTGTTCATGTACAAAAACGCCCAGGCACAGGAGCGGAAGAAGTAATTCCCGGGATCAAGACGGAGTGCTGTTTCGCACTCGCGCATCGAATCTTCAAGCATGCCCGCATAGCGATCCACGTATCCCATCGTAAAATGCGCCTGCGCACTTTCCGGTCGCTGTTTCACCAGAAGGGTAGCCTCCTGATAGGCCTTGGCAAGTTCTCCCCGTTCCACCCGGTTCGTGATCAATTGCCCCGCGGCAAAGACCAGGTTCGGATCGAGCGATAGAGCGCGCTCGTAGTCAGCATTCGATTTCTGGAAAGCCTCTTCGCCACCACTGGAATATTGGGAGTCGTAGTAATAGCGGATACCAAGTGCTTGCCAAGCGGGTGCGTATGTCGCTTCCATACCAACCGCGCGCTCGAGCATCGCAATCGCCTCTTTGTTCGGCTTCTCGTCGTGCGGCACTGCGATGCTTCGCAAGTAGAGGTCGTAGGATTCCTGATTCTTCGGCGGTGTGCTCGTCTCGAGATATTCTTTTCCCGTGCCAAGAGCGGGAAGCAGCCCCGCGCGCACCTGCTTTTTTAATCCTTCCTGTAATGAGATGAAGTCCTGGCTCCCGGCAGTGACCGGAGCACTTTGCCAAGTGACGCTGTCCGTTCCGACATTCACCGCCTGCAGCGTCACCATCAACTTATTTCCTTGCTTCATGTAGTGGCCGGTAACAACGCTCGCCACGTGCAATTCGCGCCCGGCCTGCTGAGGATCGAGGTCCGGATTAACGTACTTGCGCGTGCTCCCGGTTGGCCGAACATCGAGGCCGCGCGTGTAGGTGAGAACTGAGGCGATCTCATCGGCCAACGCGAATCGCAAGTAATCCATGCCACTGTCGTTGGTCATGTTTTGCAGCGGCAACACCGCAATCGTGTTCGTCGCTGCAAGCGGCACGGGAGCCTTCCTGTGCTTGAGCCACCATGCCCCGACGGCCCCAAGAACGGCCAAGAGTAATCCGGCCATCCCCAACAACAAATACGTTTGCAGCCTGCCCGATCGTTGAAACGTGTTCGAAGCAACTCGCAGCGGCTGCTTCAGCTTTGCGGAGGTCCGCGTGAGCCCCGACTCTGTTTCTTTCTTTAGGTGCTGGAGGTCGGTCTTCATCTCGGCGGCGCTTTGGTAGCGCTTGGCCTTATCCTTCTCCATGGCACGGCCGATGATGTTTTCCAGCTCCGGAGGGACCGCGGGGTTGATGCTCGAGGGAGGCGTTGGTTTCTGATGCAGGACAGCGTCAAGCGTCGTCACGATGTTCGTCCCGGAAAATGGTTTCTTTCCGGTCGACATTTCGTATAAGACCACTCCAAACGAAAACAAATCACTCCGCGGATCGAGCGGCTCGCTTCGCGCCTGCTCCGGCGCCATATAGACGGCCGTGCCCGGGATCACCCCAACCGCGGTGAGTGAGTCCTCGATTCCGGTATCTGTGCTCGTCGCCAGCTTTGCTTCCGTAGTCAACTTCGCGAGGCCAAAGTCCAGAACTTTGGCTTGACCAGTATTGGTCAAGAAAATATTCGCGGGCTTGATATCACGATGAATGATTCCCTTGGCATGGGACGCGACCAGTGCATCCGCGACCTGCACCCCGATATCGAGGATTTCGTCCACATCCATGGGTTTGCCGTGGATCATCTGCTTAACGCTCTGACCCTCGAGCTTCTCCATGACTATGAATGGGTGCCCGTTGTTGTCTTCGATCCCGTGAATGGTGCAGATATTGGGGTGGTTGAGCTGCGACGCCGCTCGCGCTTCTCGCTCGAAGCGCTCCAGGGACTTGGGGTCCCCCACCAAATTGTCTGGAATGAACTTCAACGCGACGCGGCGGCCTAGGCGAACGTCCTCAGCCTCGTACACTACTCCCATACCACCGCCACCCAACTTGCCCAGGATGCGATAGTGGGAAACCGTCTCGCCGATCATGTCCGAGACACCCATTGTGGCTCGGCGGAAATGTTAGGGTGAAAGTACGGTTTGGTCAACAGGACAAACAACTTAGCGACGCCATCGGATTTACCCGTCCGGACTATTCCGGCCGTTCCGCAGCCGAGGGTTCTATCGATTCAATCTGAATCAGCTGGGTTTCGGCCACGACCGCATCTGACGCGTTGGGAGCAATGCGTAGATAGGTTCGAATATGCTCTGCCGCGCCGCGGTAATCGTGGTTCTGGGCAAGGCTAAGCCCCAGCAGGTACTCCAACCTCGGGATGCGATGTTGAACGTCCGCTTCCGACGCGCGTTTCGCGCTTTTCAGGGCCAGATCGTACTTTCTCTGGTTGTACTGTGCAGCCGAATTGAGAAACCAATACTGCGGGTAGCTCACCGGATCCAGCTTAAGCACCGTCGCGGTGGTGGCCTCCAGTTGCGCCCAATTCTTCTCCGTAACCGCCAACCGGATCAGCTCCTGGTACGGAGGCAGAAATTTCGGATCCGCCTCCAGCGCCTTCGCGTAAGACTGCTTGGCATCACTCACCCGACCTTGCTTCTGCTGTACGCGGCCAAGTTCGAGCCAAGCCTCGGCAAATTTGGGATAAACCTCGACGGCCGACTCGAATTTCTGCTGTGCCGCCGGCCAGTCCCCTTTCTTTTCCAGTGAGACACCTTTCATGAAGCGCTTCTTCGCCTTACCGGGCGCGGCTGCGCTGGTGGCGCTTATGACGTAGCCCTGCACCTGCGCCATACGGTGAATCGTGATTCGGCCGATATCGACATAGCTGTCACCATCGAGCCGCGAGGCGAGTTCAACTTGCTGCGAGACGAACCCGGGCAGCAGAGCTTCGAGTTGGCAGGAGCGCAGATCATTTACGTTGGATGAGACCGAACCAGATTTTCCAAGGGACGACGACCCCGTATCAGTCGCATCGGGTAACTCTGAGTTCTGACTTTGCAGTCCCCCGCCCCCGAATTGAATGCTGAACTGGCCTTTCATGTCGGTATGACCGACCGTGTGTCGTTGCCCTCGGCAGTCAGTCTGCAATGTCGCGATGTCCGAGATCGTTGTCCCATCGTCAGGCACGACCTTGCCAGTGATGATGAAGAGCAGGTCCGCAGGGTAAAGATTCGGAGAATTGGAATTCGGAAACCCTGTTGTCGGAATGTTCCCAACCGATGGGCCATTTCCCCCTCGGCTGCCCCCAGCGCCTCCAGCTCCGCCTGTCCCGCCTCCAGTGCCCGTGCCACCGCCACCGCCGCTTCCGCCGCGTTGTGCAAACAGGCTTGTGCAGAGAACAAGGACGGTTGGGAGAATCCAGGACCGCATCGCAGCACCCCGTTGCGTCACAGTATAGTCCCGAACCAGACTGGCCAACCGGCTTTTAATTTGTCTCGGATTTGTAAATCGGAAGGGGAAAACTACCTTTCGGGTGAGCCCGATTTCGACAATCTTTCCAGGCGTCCTGACACCTGAGACCCAAGACCAAATGCCTGCCTCTAAAACAGTCCCGCCGAGGATCCTACCCACTCCATATTCCGGTTGTGGTCGACCCCCATCATCAGTCCGCGGCCCATGCGCAGAATGGTCAGTACCGGTGTGAGCTCGTCGACCCACACGTACATCACTCGGACCTCGACCTTCGTCCCACCGAAGGGTGTTTCAACAACAGGTTCAAAGTGAAGTCGTTCCTGCAGGATGTATTGGGATCTTCGCTCAGGTGGAACCGCAGCAATGTCGCTTTTGGTAGGTGCAATCACGACCCCCAAGCCCGCAAACGAATAAAGGGGCTTCAAGGCGTAGTTTTCGAGGTCGTCCGGTACCTGTGTCAGTTGGTCAAGAAACCAGGTCTTTGGGACCGAAGGGTGCTTCAAGTAGGGAATCGAGTACTTCGAAATGCGGAAATACCAGTTCGGATGCCCGGCCCACTCCACCTCGAGATCATCACGAAAATCAAAGCTAAGTTTCGTCCCTTTGCGCTCGAGTTCATCGACGATCGCGCGGTTGTAAATTCGTTTGATCGGTACACGCTGGCCGTCCGACTCCCAGAACAAATGGCTTCCATCTTTTCGGATCGCTCGAATGTCGACTGTTCGAATCCCTAGCAGCTTTTCTGTCAGCAGAAAGTCGGGCAGAGTTTTCTGCTGTTCGGGGTCGATTTCCAGCAGGATCACATTCTCCGGATCCTGATCGCCAACGATCGCACGCCTCAGCAGTCGCAGATAGGAGGCAGGGTCCAGTCCGCTTAACAGATATTTCAGTGATGGCTCCAACCCGTACACGTCCACGAACGTTCGTGAGAGTACTGGCTGATACGCATAAAGAGAAGGGAAGGCCTGCAGTTCGACAAGTTTCGGTTGCAGCTCTCCGCTCGGATCTCGTACCAACCCGAAATCCACCTGGATGAACATCGGGTGTGGACTCTCGTTGGGCGCCTTGAATTCCGCGGGGATCGACTCTTCCGATCGTGCGCGATACTCGCGGCTATCGACCAGTTGCCGGATCAGGTCTTTCCCGTCCGTCGCCATCCGTTCGAGTAAGGGCGCTGGCAAAAAGCAAGGCGTTTCGGAGACGCGAAATCCAATCGGCACGCCACACCGCTCCGCAAGCAGCGCCAGAAGCTGCGAATATTTTTCCGGCTTGAACTTCGAATTAAATGATTGCCGCAGCGAAGGGATCATGCAGAATGTGTTTGTGGAGATCGAAACACTGATCCTCGAAGACCGAAAGCCAAAGACCAGGAGACGAATCTCTACGCCTCTATCAAAAACCGGCCGCCTCGCATAATCTGATCTTGATCGACCCAGATATCGAAATTTCTTCCCACCACATCGATATGGGTCGATGAGTACCACTTCGCGCCGGTGTGTTCGCCATAAGGGTTGCCGAAGGCGATATGGACTCCGGGATATTTCTCGTCCTGCAGAATCTCGCCAATGACGTCCTTAAGTTCGATATTCGTTCCGATGGCAAATTCGCCGACGCGATCGCTGTTTTCGTCCGTACGCGTGTAAGCCCAGAAATCGTCTCGCAACTCGCGGTTCGTACTTTCCGCCGACACGAGTCGATTCCCCTTGATCTCGATCGTCAGCGGATTCTCTTTGAGATCTCCGAACTTCGCACACAGATAGTCCCCGACTACACCATCGATCACAAACGTTCCGTTGACTTCACCCGGAGTCGTGAACACCTCACCTCCGGGCAGATTCCCCCATTTGTCGGGACTGATGATTCCGGACGTCTTGAGCCACTTGTACGCAGGATTCAGGTCCGCGACCAGATTCGTACCGGCCGGCGTCTTCGCACGAATCTGTGAAGCCTTGCGCACCATGTCCGCGACCTTCTGGCTGATGCGATCGACCTTCGCAAAGTCTGCGCGCATGCCTTCGAGCATGATCTGCCGGTTGATGTTCACCATGTGCGCGTGACGAATCTTTCGCCGATTGACAACTTCTGTCATCTGCATTCGGGATTGCAGTTCGTTGGGCTGAACCCTGACGGCAAAAATGCTGATATTGGTTTGTTCCAGGTCGTCAAGGATTTCCTGTGGCAGCTTTGTCAGAGGACGCGCTGCCAATTCCTCAAGGACGAAGGCATGGTAGGGAGCGACGATCTGCTCCAGTTCGCGTACGATCGCAGCCGCAATTTCAATGCTTGCTTCGTCAGTAATTACGGTGACTTTTTCGGACGGTTGTATCCGGAGGCACACTCGCACCGCGTTGCGTGCGCCGGGAGTCAGCTCAGAATCAAAGGGAATTGTGTTTAATGGACGATTGGCGTGAATAACTTTATTCATTACCCTGCTTTTTGTTCGGAAACCGGGGCTGCCGCTTCGGCTACGCCCACTTCCGTCTCCTCAATAATGTAATCCACAACTTTCTTAAGATCCCCGGTTTCTTCAAAGACGCGGATCTGGCGATCGGCGCCGCTACCCATTTCCATGATCTTGTGCACGTACTCAATTTCTTCCCGCGATCCCAACTCGTCCACGACATCGTCGACGAAATCAAGGTACTCGAGAATGAGATCGCGGACGGGAACTTGCGTCTGCTTCCCCCAGTCAATCATCTTACCGTTGATGCCGTAACGCGCAGCGCGCCATTTGTTTTCCATGATCAGCGCTCGGCGATAGAGTCGGAATCCCTGGTTCGCCGCATAGAGCTTATAAAGCTTTGCTACGGTCGCCTGAATGAGCGCCGCCAGCGCAATGGTCTCGTCCACCCGCATCGGGATATCGCAGATCCGGAACTCAATCGTGTTAAAGAACGGATGCGGCCGTATGTCCCACCATATCTTCTTGGCGTTATCGATGCATCCTGTCTTGATCAGTAACTTTACGAAGCTCTCGTACTCACCGTAACTGGTGAAGTAATCCGGGATGTTCGTTCTGGGGAACTTGTCGAAAACCTTGCAGCGGTACGACTTCAACCCCGTATTCATACCGAGCCAGAACGGAGAATTCGTCGATAAAGCGAGAATGTGCGGCACGAAATAGCGCGCGTGGTTCATCATGTGGATCGCTGTCTCGCGGTCCTCCACCCCGATGTGGACATGCAGGCCAAATATCAGATTGGCCCGCGCCACCAACTGCATGTCCTCCACGATGTTCTTGTAACGCTCGTCGGGGTAAATTTCCTGGGCGCGCCAGTCAGCAAAGGGATGGGTGGCAGCCGAAGCAAGACGAAGTCCGTTTTCTTTGGCAAGCGCGATCATGTCGCGGCGCAACGTCTTCACTTCATCTTTGGCATCTTTGATATTGCTGCAGACCGACGTCCCTACCTCCACAACAGACTGGTGCATCTCCGCCTTCACGCGCTCCTGCAGGAGCATCTTGCCTTTTTCAATGATTTCCGCGTGAATGTGCGATCGCAGATCGCGGGACACGGGATCTACTGTCTGATATTCTTCCTCAATCCCGATCGTAAAAGTAGGTTTCATACGGCCATATCGCTAGAGTGACGGGTGCCTCAATCGTGATTTCGGCGCATCTCCAACGCGCCCAAACAGTATAACAACCGCCTGTTGGGCCGGTGACAGAGGCTAGAGCTCTGCCATAGGCGCGGCCTTCGCAGGGCTCTTGCGGGCTGCTTTTTTCAGAGGAAGCTTTTCTCCCTCGAGAAAGGCTGCCCACCTCAATTCTTCGGCCGGACTTTCTCCACCAAGCGCTTTTTGCACCGCCATCTCCGCCACAGCGTTGACGACCCAGTCAAAGTTCTCCTGACCAACCGAATGGACATCCGCGTCGGGGGCGGGATTCATAAAATCAATCGCGTACGGGACGCCCTTCTCTACGGCGAACTCAACCGTGTTCAGGTCGTAACCCAGTGCGCGACAGAGCGTCAGGCAGTCTTTTTCGATCCGCTCCTTCAGGCCAGGACGGGGTGGTGGATTTCCCTTTACGTAGCGTTCGTGGAACGGAGCCCTAGGATCGTACCGCATGATATGAACCTTCTCCTGACCGATCACATAACAACGGAAGTATTCTTCGAATTCGACACCGCGCTGCAGGGTCATGCATAACGCACCGGTCTCGTTGTATGCCTTGAAGAACTCCTCGGGTGAATGCACTTTGTAGACGTGTTTCCAACCCCCCCCGTCAAAGGGTTTCAAGAACGCGGGCCAGCCTACGTACGAGAAAATCTCATCCCAATTCAGCGGATACATCAGATTGCGCATCGACTGGTCGGTTGTTCCTGGCGGATGCTGGTTATGCGGCAGTAGGACCGTAGGAGGGATCGCAACGCCCAGCTTAGTAGCGAGAGCGTAGTTGAAGAATTTGTCGTCCGCTGTCCACCAGAACGGATTATTGACCACGACGGTTCCATGCAACGCCGCGTTTTTCAGGTACGCGCGATAGAACGAAATATCCTGCGAGATGCGGTCGATGATCACGTCGTACTGTTTGGGCTGATCCATTCGCACGCCGCCGATCTTCAAGAACTCTGCCGAGACGCCCTCAACCCGCATCGAGTTGATCTTCTCCACTACTGCCGGCGGGAACGTATTCTCCATCCCAAAAATGATTCCGATCTTCTTCATCGTGACCTCCGTCCACACTTCGCTGGCAGGTCGATCCGCATCCTATGCGCGACGACAATGGCCAATGGTTAAAAGTATTTTTCCGCCATACGCAGCCAATATGGCCAATCATGCATGGTGTGATCGCCCCAGATATCGAGCCAGTTGCCCACCGCTTTGGCATTCAACAGATTCGACAGTTTCACATTTTGGTCCAGGCACATATCCCACTCGCCCGAGGCGAGCACGATCTTCATCTGCCGGTAGCGGCTCAAAAACCAGTCATCCGAGATATTCGACAGATAATCTGGCGGACAGTTGAAGTAGCAATCGTCGTCGTAATACCCGTCGAGGAATTGGTGGATATCGTACGCGCCGCTCATGCTCACGCATTGGTGCACGATATCGGGATGCTTCAACGCGAAATTCACTGCGTGATACCCACCGAAACTGCATCCCGTAACCACGAGTCCTCCCTGGTTTCGCCATCGCAAATAGGGCAACAGTTCATGTAGGAGGTAGCGCTCGTAATGCAAATGCCGTAATACGCGGATGCGCGGGTGCGCTGACTTGTTGTACCAGCTCTCCGTGTCCACGCTGTCGGGACAGAAAACCTGAACTTCGCCGCGCTCGATTTTCGATCCCAGGACGCCGATCATTCCGCGATCTTCGTACTCATAAAAACGCCCCATAGATGTAGGGAAGACCAGCAGGGGTGTCCCGGCATGGCCGAAAACCAGCATTTCCATTTCGCGGTGTAATTCCTGGCTGTAACCCTTGTGATATTCGCGATTCATGAGCGGCAGTATCTTACCTGAACCGGCCCTACAGTCCTACTTTCTCGCGGAAGGTCGCCATTCCAGTGTGTTCGTCATCCTTTACGAAGGAATATCGCGTGGCGATGAACTTGAGGCCATCGTCACTCGCGAGGATGTTCTCAGCCGATACCAGGCAGATTCGGTCGCCGACGGGTAAGCCTTTGAATGAAACAATAAACAACCGGATGTCTAACAACGGTGACGACGCCGCAGGTATGCCGCGCGAGTCCGCCTTGTTCCAGCAGTGAAGAAGCCATCTTGACCTTTGCGCACCAGTCGAAATACGATACGCAGCGCTTCCCCTCCGGAGAACTCAATGAAATCTTTGCTCCCGCGTCTGTGCCTTCTTGTGTGCGCATTCAACCTGTTTCTTGTGATGGTCCCGCCGGCGATGGCTGATTCTTCGGCGGACAAGACCTCGAAAGACAAGCCTCAGAACGACACAGCTGCGAAGAAAGAAGAACCGCTTCCGCTGAAGCCGGCACGCAAGATCGAGTTCACTACGACCGAAGGCACATGGCTTTCTCTGGACGTCTCACCCGACGGTCAGACCATCATCTTTGACCTGGTCGGTGATCTCTACACAATGCCTATCGCTGGCGGCACCGCCAAGAAGTTAACCAAAGGGATGGCCTTCAACAACCAACCCCACTACTCGCCGGACGGCAAGAAGGTCGCCTATATCAGCGATGCGGGTGGCGCGGAGAACGTGTGGATCGCTGACGCCGACGGCACCCATCCAAAACAACTCAGCCAGGATGAACAAAGTGAATTCACCTCCCCGGTCTGGACTCCGGATGGCAATTACGTAATCGCGGGCCGCGCTACGCAATTTCCGATCGGCGCTTCAGAGTTGTGGATGTATCACATTCGTGGAGGCGGAGGCGTTCAGCTCACCAAGTCTCATACGAAGCCCGACACCCGTCCGCGCCTGTGGGTCAATACGCTCGGTGCTTCGCCGTCTAAGGATGGACGTTACCTGTACTACGCCTCCCGCCAACATCCGAATGGCTTTTACAACGTGACCCTTCCACTCTCGCAGATTGTTCGACGCGATCTGGTCACGGGCGATGAAGATCCTGTAACCGATGCGCCAGGTAGCGGCATGCGCCCGCTCATTTCTCCCGACGGCAACACGCTGGTGTTTGCGACGCGATACGAGACCGAAACCGGTTTACGCATCCGCGACCTGAAGAACGGCGAAGAGCATTGGCTGAAATATCCGGTTCAACGTGACGATCAGGAATCGCTCTTCACTCGTGACTTCCTTCCTACATACGCGTTCACACCGGATGGCAAAGACGTAATCGCGGCTTGGGGAGGCAAGATCCACCGGATCTCTATCGCTCATGGCGAGGAACATGAGATTCCTTTCAGCGCACAGATTTCACGGGACCTGGGTCCAGATCTGAATGTCGCCATGCGCGTGGAAGACGGACCCGTACAGGTCCGACTCGTCCAGCAACCCGTGCAGTCTCCGGATGGCAAGCGCATGGTGTTTTCCGCGCTCACACATCTTTATGTGATGGATATTCCCGGCGGCGCTCCGAAGCGCCTCACGGCTGGGAACGCCCGCGAATTCGAACCCGCATGGTCGTCCGACGGCCAGTGGATCGCCTACGTTACCTGGGATGAAACGGGCGGCCAGATCTGGAAAATCCGTTCTGACGGCCAAGGGGCACCGCAGAAGCTAACCAGTACGCCGGCGTACTATCGCGACGTCGCCTGGTCGCCCGATGGTCAGCGCATCGTTGCCGTTCGAGCACCGCGCCAGGCGCATGTCGAGCAGTTTGATGAATGGGATCACAAAAGCTCGAATCTCGATCTGATCTGGCTCGCAAGCGATGGTGGCGAGATCCATCTGATTCTTCCGGCTCGCGGCGCTGCCAGTCCACACTTCGGGCCTGAGCGCGATCGGATCTACGTCTACTCCGAAAATGGCTTGATGTCCCTGCGCTACGACGGTACTGATCGCCGAACCATCGTGAAGGTCGTCGGGAAGACCTGGTTCCCTCAGCCTGATAAACCAGACGGCACGCCGGCCGACGATGTCCGTATCAGCCCTGATGGTCAATGGGCTCTCGCACAGGTGAGCAATCAGGTGTACCTGTTTGCCCTACCCAGATTTGGCGGCGATGGTCCAACTATCGATGTTTCCAAGGCACCTGTTCCCCTGCGCAAAATCACCGAAGTAGGCGGCGACTACATGGGCTGGGCAGATAACGGGAAGACGGTAGTGTGGGCCGAAGGATCGACATTCTTCCGTCTTCCCCTCAACCAGATCGAGTTCGAGCCACCAAAGGCTGAGAACGAATCCAAGCCCGGCGCGACGGAGTCGCCCAAGCCGCCCGCAAAATCTGCGTCTTCGTCAGGTGCTCCCAGTTCGGACGACGACAAGAAGGATGACAAGAAAAAACCTCCGAAACTTCACCCGGAAGAGATTGCCGTCAACATTCAATTGCCGCGGCACAAACCTACGGGATCCGCTGTTCTTCGCGGCGGGCGGGTCATCACGATGCATGGCGACGAAGTTCTTGAGAACAGCGACATCGTGGTCCAGGACAACCGCATCGTGGCGGTGGGAAAAAGCGGTTCAGTCAGCGTGCCCTCAGGTGCGAACGTAATCGATGTTTCAGGAAAGACGATCGTTCCGGGATTCGTCGACCTTCATCCGCATTGGACCGAGATTCGCCGCACCGTGATGGACGTGCAGAACTGGAGTTTCCTTGCGAATCTAGCTTATGGCGTGACAACGGGTCGCGACCCGCAGACCGGCACGAACGACACGTTCGCGTATCAGGATCTCGTCGACACGGGTGAGATTCTCGGCCCACGCGCGTACTCGACTGGGCCGGGCGTTTTTCCCGATACCGATTTCCAATCGCTCGATGATGCGAAGTCGGTGGTCTCACGCTATCGCAAGTTCTACCGGACCACTTATCTCAAGTCCTATCTCGTGGGGAACCGTAAGCAGCGTCAATGGATGGTCATGGCGTGCAAAGAACTGGGCGTGATGCCCACAACCGAAGGCGCCCTCGACATGAAGCTCGATCTGTCGCATGCGATCGACGGCTTCAGCGGCAACGAGCACAGCATGCCGATTACTCCGCTCTTCGATGACATCATCCAGTTCTGGACGCGCTCAGGAATCTTCTATACGCCAACCTTTATCGTCGCATACGGAGGACCATGGGCGGAGAACTACTACTACGAAAACACCGAAGTGCACGATGATCCCAAAGTTCGGCATTTCCTTCCGCATAACATCGTTGATGACGATACCCGACGCCGGCGGATCTGGACCCGCAAGGACGAGTTAGTCTTTCCGCGCCTGGCAGCAGAAGATAACAAGCTCATCAAGGCAGGAGGCCGTGTGCTTATCGGAAGCCACGGACAATTCCAGGGTCTGGGTTATCACTGGGAAATGTGGTCATTAGCCTCAGGCGGTGTTTCTAATCTCGAGGTGCTTAAGGCGGCAACGATTCACGGTGCCGAAGCAATCGGCTTCGCGCAAGACCTCGGCTCGATCGAAGCAGGGAAGCTGGCGGATCTTCTAGTGCTGAACAAGAATCCCCTCGAAGACATCCACAACACGAACACGATTCAATACGTTATGAAGAACGGAGAACTATTCGAAGGAGACACTTTGAACGAGGTCTATCCTACTGAGAAGCCGCTTGCTCCGCTTTGGTGGTGGAACGAGAAGTAAAAGCTGCGCTATTGATGACTGTCGAAAATAAGAAGCCACTCAGGGGACGTCAGTAATAGACGCACCTGAGTGGCTTTTCACGAAGCTAGAATGCCCATCGCAGACCGAACATTGCGTTGTTCGCGTGAAAATAACGCGGATCGGTTGGTCCCGCGAACGATTTCTCTCCGTACTCGTAGTAATTCCAGCCCATCTTCGCCGTGAGATTGTGCCCGATGTCGACAGCGACATTGGCCAGGGGTTGATGATAGTTGTACTGCTATGGCAACTGTGGCAGCGGGTATTGGATTCCTGCCGCGACAGTTTTTTGAAGCTCACGATCTTGGTGATATCGCCGCCGCCGGCGACGTGCGCGGCTCCGCGGCCATGACACGACTCGCAGCCATGACCGTCGCGTAGCGTGGTCTTAAAATGCGGAGTTCGTTCGAAGTTCTTTTCATAAACCTCTTGGTAGCAAGTCTTACAGGCATCCACGCCCGCGTAATCACCTGGCTCTGCTTTCGATTTCGCAGACTTGTTTTTCGCAGAAACTGACGCGGCCAACACTACGACCACCCAGACCACGAGCAGGGTTCGCGTCGCCGATCGCGGCTTCTTCACGCCTATGTGCAGGCTCTCGCTCCTGCGTTCTCAAAAATTCTTAGAACGCTCTAAGAGTTCCTTCGTGAACTGGTATTGCAGTGCAGATCGCGTGCCAGTGAGACCCGGCGGGAAGTTAGCTAAGAACGGAGAGATGGGACGTGAGTTCCAATTCGAACTTGATGTTCGAAAAAGGCGCTGCGAATCTCGCCGTCAAACAGACAGGCATGCGCGCGTCGCTAACCATAACGGCGAGCGCAGGTCTCTTTCCTGAGACCTGAGACCTGAGACCTGAGACCTGAGAACCGAGAACTGAGACTTGGCTACAATGTCGTCATGCGCGCAATGCAGATGTCTCATCCCGCGCCTGCCGAACAGTCTCCACTACGCTTCATCGATCTGCCCGACCCTACTCCTGCGTCCAACGAAGTTCGCATACGCATTCACACCTGCGGAATTTGTCATACGGATTTGCATACCATCGAAGGTGATCTCGCGCTCCCTAAGCTGCCATTGGTTCCCGGTCATCAGATTGTCGGATTTGTAGACGCCATCGGCCCCGATGTACGCACACTCCATGTTGGCGACCGTGTCGGTGTGCCATGGCTCTACTCGACCGATGGCACCTGTCCTTTCTGTGTGCAGCACACAGAGAATCTCTGTGACCACGCGCAGTTCACCGGATATCACGCCAACGGTGGTTACGCCGAGCTCTGCGTCGTGCGTGAGGACTTCGCTCACCTGATTCCTCCGGTGTTTTCTGACGAAAATGCTGCTCCGCTGTTATGTGCCGGGGTGATCGGATACCGATCGTATCGTTTGAGTGGCGCGCAGAAAGGACAGCGCGTGGGTCTATATGGCTTCGGCGCGTCAGCGCACCTGGTCTTGCAGTTGGCGGGTCATCAGGGATGTGAAGTCTATGTATTCACCCGAGGCCATGCGCATCGGGAGCTGGCAGAACAGCTGGGAGCGGTCTGGGTTGGCAGCGCCGACGAAACACCGCCGCATCCGCTGGACACTTCCATTATCTTCGCGCCAGCCGGGACTCTAGTCCCCCAAGCGCTGCAGCATCTGCGCAAAGCCGGAACGCTGGCCCTCGCAGGAATTACCATGACCCAGATTCCGCCGCTTGACTACGATCTTCTCTACCACGAGCGGGTCGTACGCAGCGTCGCTAACAGCACGCGTAACGATTGTCGCGAATTCCTGGCTCTCGCCGCAGAAATCCCGATCCAGACATCGATACAGGTTTATCCATTGGCCGACGCGAACCTTGCCCTGGTTGATTTGAAGCATAGTCGCCTGGAAGCGGCCGGTGTCTTTCGCGTCGAAAACTGACTTCGAGACGTGTCCATCGCCCGCTAGTTCTGGCCATACGTTCGAAAGAGAAACGTGCTCCGCCGATTTGGCAGCAGTGGCTTTCCGTTGAATGTCGCAGATCCTTTGGGGTAGCCGCCTTCGACATATTGCCATCCCAGCAACGTTCCACCGATGAGCCGAATGCTGTACACCTCGCCCGGCGAGACGTTCAGCCCTCCGTTAGCCAGGACAAACGAAGCATGCGAGCAATCGGAGGCCGACACCGGCTTGGATACCTCAGCCAGTAAGTTGTCTTGCGCATCCAGCACCATGAGAGTGATTTCGTCGGAAGTCTCACCGGGATTTGCCACAACGAGTTCTATCTCCACCTTGGTCAGCTTTGGGAGTGACGGCGTAAATGTCTGCCGCACGTTGTTGACGAGGTTTGTCCAACCGCTTGTCCGAAGAGCGTCATTGGATTGGTCGACGGTTCCAAATGCGTTTTGCACTTCCTTCCCCTCGACCGTGACGATCACTGAAAAATCACGGTCGTGGTGGGGGCCGGCAATTTCAATTCGTGCCTCTCCTTGGCTCGCTGTGCGGAATATGTAAATTTGAGTTGGGCCTCCCGGATTGAGCGGTAGCCCTAACGCGTTGTTCTGAAATTCCACAGCGAGTGACGACACTCGCGCGTCCCCGTACGAGCCAGGCCCCACCGTCGAAAGAGTCACCTCGATCTGTTGTCCCACGACGGCAGTTACGTGATGCCCGCTGTCTTTGCTTCCAAGAGAGAGGACCCGCAGCCTTGAGTTCGAGGGTATTCCGGCCTGAGGCGATATTGCATAGGTCGGGGCATTCGCGAGCAAGAGCGCAACACTCAACCACAACGGTCTGTATCTCATCGACCCTCCTTTAGGCGGAGGACCTCGAGCCTACATCCGTAGAAGGTTAAGATCGACGATTCTTGCGCGCCAAGGCGATTGCTCCTTCAGTTCTAGCGGACTGAGGAGTACAAAATTCGTGACGCTCCCTGTCGCTCAGTGCGGCCCGACCCGGACAAACTCCGGTCGTCTGGCGTACGCCGGTAGCGATACTTTGGCCACGGTCACAGGCAACTTTGCAGGTTCAGGAACGACTTTGCCTGCCACCGCACCCAGACTTCCAGGCGGATTGGGCGCACCCGCGGATTTCGGCCCCAAGGGCAGAAGTTCGTTATCCTCAGCGTCACTGAGCCGGGCCAAGGTGGCATTGACTCCATAGGCTTTGTAGCCGGGTGCTTCGATTTCAAAGGTGGCGACAGTCGTTCCCAGCAGCCCATCGACTTCGAAACAGTAACGCCCGAACTTATCCGTTCTTTGCGTACCTCGAAATTTGCTGGCGCGAAGCGTCACATTGGCGTCGGAGATAAGCGTGCTGCTCGATACATCGATAACGCGGCCTTCGATGCTGATTGGCAGGGTCGGCGGATCGGGTGGTCGCGTGATCTGATAGATCAGCACGCTGCTGATCACGGTCGCCAGAATTCCGGCTACCCACTGGATAATGGCCTTGGAAGACGAAGCCATGGTCTCCTCCGTAGGAAGATGTGGTGGGACCACACTCCTGGGGAGTAGTGCGTCTGCGCGCTGGGGCGTTTCACGCTTGCGCGACTTTTTGGCAGGTTTCGGAAGCGTCCCTTCTAGGATTCAATCTCGATTAGTCGACCTTCACTTTAACGACACGACCGATTTCGCCACATTCCAGCCCCTGATTCCGACCTGCGCTGCTGCCTGCTCTTGGGGATACTCGATTTCAATGTCACGGCTCTCGCCCGGCAGTAGGGAAACATAATTGTCGCTGTAGTAAGCAGGCAGTAGTCGCGTCCCATCCGCTTTGAGGAGGGTCAGCTTTGTTTGAAGAGCGGCGACTTTGCCGGTGTTTTTCAACGAAACCACGACGCCATTTTCTTCTGTCCTTGTCGTTGCCGACACCGTGGCTGTGCCCACACGCCCGAGCTTGCGATATGAAGCGCTTGATGCGCCGAGCCAATAAAGGTTCTCGGAGACGGATTTGCTGGACGAATCGACCAGCCGCAGCTTGACCAGAACTACCCCGTCTCCCATTAGCGGCGCGAGATCGAGCTTAAACGCCTGCTGAACGGCGTTCGCGGGCACATCCTTCTTCTCCTGGTGGTGGAACAAAGACTTGTTGTCGAGCGAATAGACATCTGCCTCAACCGACAATCCGCTCTTGGCTACGGTCGTCGTGTTTACGACTCCGACCGTGTAATCGGAGAGATCGAGCTGCACGTGCAACGGCTCGCAGGCTTTTTTCACACCATAAAAAGACGCTTGCGTGTCATAGTCCGAGGTCAGAATCTGCCACGTGTTACTGGGCCAGGCAGGCTGTGTCATCCACAGCATGCGGCCGCTGTTCGGCGCCCATAGATGCGCATTCATGCCTTCGAAGATCGCGCGATGATCCACGTAATCTAGCATCTGCGCTTTTCGCTCAAAATCCTCCAGGGACGTAGGCGCCCCGAACTCAGCTTGAATTTCCGCCATGAACGGCGCCATGTCTCCGTTGCCGCTCTGATGCCAATCGTGATAGGCCCAGTCGTCGCTGATCGGCCACTGATCTTCTTTGGGGACCCACGCTTGGAACGATTCCAACGTCGAAAACGATGGCGTTCCCGTCTCGACCGAGAAGCCGTGGTTGAGTGTGGTGTAGTAGAGCTTCGGGTCCATGTATTTGTATGGGCCGCTGTTTTGCAGATTCACCTGGTTCGAACTCGGCGAGTAGTAGCGCGTCCCGTCTAGTGAGCGCACAAGCTCGGCAAGGCCATCGCTGATGATCGGCTGCGGAACGCCTTCATTTCTTCCACACCACACCGCGATCGACGGATGATTACGAAAACGGGAGATGGTGTCGCGCACGTTGTCAAGGAAGAGCACCGGATCCTGCGCCTCGATGTTGTAGTTCTGCGTGGACTCCCAGAAATCGTTCCAGATCAGCAGTCCATATTCGTCGGCAAGATCGTAGAAGACTTCCTCGGTGTTCTGGCCAACCCAGTTTCGGATGATGTTGACGTTGGCGTCGCGATGCAGGCGAAAGTAGGGTTCGAGCTTTGCACGCGAGACGCGCTTGCGGGAGTCATCCATACCCCAGTTGCCCCCGCGGCACGCAATGCGCACTCCGTTGACCTTGATAACAAGGTACGGAGCGGCCCGATCATCATCGACCAGCTTGATGGAAGCTGCCTTCTCTCCGCCAGGCAAGAGCGAGGCGACCCACGATTTCCAGCCTTCTTTCCACTCCGGCGGATAGAAACTGGGGAACGGGTCGGCGGCGGGAATTTCGCGCATACCATCATGAGAGACATCGACAGGCTGCTCTTTGTGGACGCGCGCTTCGGTAGGCGAGAACTCAACCCGGCGCATATGTCCTGCACTGTCGAGGAGACTCAATTCGTACGTGATCTCGCGGATGCCAAAGTGCACCTGCTTCGCGTCCGAGGCAACGCCGCTCTCGGAAAAGGTCAGCTTGAGCGTATACAATTCCTGCTTGCCATACCCGTTCGGCCACCACAAGCGTGGGTTCGTTACGGTCAATTGCTTGAATTCTGTCGGTGCGAGTGCGATCGAACTTTTGCCTGGCGCGAGACTAACTTCTTTACTGACATTTGTTCCGTCAAACGATGCGGATAAGTTTCCCTTAACCGCGGACGAAGACAGATTCTCAAGGGGTACCGTAATCTCGACCTGCGCGCGTGAGGTATCAGGCAAGGGAAGCGTGGTCACGACTTGAGCGTCGCCGATTTTCACCACACTGGTCTCAGTCAGCGTCACCGGTTGCCAGATACCCGTGTCGCGATCTCGTATTGCAGGGACCCAGTCCCAACCCTCAGTGGCAACGAACGTCGGACCATCGAGGCACATCAAACCGCCGTTTTCGCCGGGACCCCCTTTGATCGACTGCTCGTGTGGGATTCCCGGATGCGGCGGCGGCCACACCCGCACCGCGATTACGTTATTTGAACCCTGTTTCACAATGTCAGTTACATCAAATACGCCTCGGATGAATGCGCCTGTGATCGTCCCCAAGGACTTGCCGTTCATCCACACGACCGCGCGGTAGTTGATGCCGTGAAAGGTCAGCATCAATCGCCGACCGTTCTCGAGTTTCGGAGCTTTAAATTCGGTCCGGTACCAGTAATCTTGTTTGTTTAGCGACTCAGGAATAACGAGATTGTTCAAACCGTAATCGGGATCGGGGTAAACGCCTCGATCAACGAGTGTCGTTAGCACAGTTCCTGGCACAGTGGCCAGATACCACTCTCTGCTCTTGAAACTGGCCTGCGAGATGGTGGCGCCATCTTCTTTCACGTCAGGAGCAGGACTCATCCGCCAAGTGCCCACGACGTTCCATGAGTTGACGCCATTGCTTTCTATCCCGTCATGCGTCTCACGCGCGTTGACTGCCACGGGCTTCGACGGAACTGTCTTGGATCGCGGCATGGTCTCTGGATCTTGTGGCGCGCGGTATCCAGCTTGCCCACGGGTCTGTACCCACCACGGCTTCGAGCCTTCTTCGAACGCCAGCGTCGTGTACTGCGGAGGCGCCTGATATATCTGCCGCACCTCATCGCTGGTGATTGCATTGCGCTTTACCGTAAAGCTCGCGATTTTGCCCCCGAAGTGCTTCCATTCAGGCGTGGGATAAACCGCCGGCGCCATCTGGAGTACGCCGTCCACACTACCGAGATCTCCTTTTCCACGCGAGATCTCGGCGCCATCTGCGTACAGTACGAACAAGTCACCCTCATAGGTCGCCGCTAGCAGGTGCCAATCCCCCGGAGTTGGGCGGAAGCTGCCGGAGACGGTGTTGTCCTTTCCCATCCACAACGTGACATGGAAAGCATCCACCGCCAGGTAACGGGAATACTCCTCGGCCGGATCCCCGATGCCGGCAATCAATATCGGGGCCGCAAATGGCTCTTCCGTCCGCACCCACGCGTACATGGACCACGGCGAGCCGGCTCGCAGAACGGAATCATCCTTTACCGTCGGCTTCCTCAACCCGTTGCCGCCAGCCAGGAAGACGCCATTAAAAGGACCATAGAAAGGAGGATCGGTCGTGACTACCTGCGCGGCGGCGCGCGTCTTTGGGATACCGCAAACGAAAAGGAGGATGACGAACAATAAAAAACCAGGAAATTGACGCGGGTTCGAGGATCTGCAGTACACCACGGACCTCCTCCGAAGTCGGCGCGCCCGATTCCGCCGGATCGATTGTTTACAAGGCTTTAGCAACAGCGCCCGACATCATAACAGTATAGAAAAACGATACTGTGATGACGCGCACATGGCAGGCGCTCAACCTGACGCCAGATATCGGACCGAATACCCGAACCCGAGGACCGGACACTGAAGTCCTAAGACGAAGACCCAAGACCCAAGACCTAAAACCTAAGGTCTGAGACCTGCCACCCACCTGTCTTTCCGAGTGCACCGTTTTTGCTTCAAGGCAGGTAAAATGGAGGGACCCATCCAGAAATCTGAACCAGGAGTTGCGGTTTGGTAGAACCACGCGTTTGGTCTGCTTGCAGGGCAATTCTTCTCTCTTTCAGTCTGTTCTTGCTCGCTATCCCGACCTCCGCCTTTGCGGAGGGCGCTGCCTTCGATCTGGCGGGCCCACCCGTTGAGGTACGCGTGCGCCGTGGTGAAACCATCCTTCCGATCTCGGAGGTGCCAAACCTGCAGCCGGCCGACCGCTTGTGGGTTCATCCCGATCTCCCCGAGACCCAGTCCGCCCACTACATCATGATCGTGGCGTTCCTGCGCGGCACCACGAACCCACCGCCCGACAACTGGTTCACCAAGGTCGAGACATGGGACAAACACGTTCGGCAGGAGGGCATCTGGGTCACAGTTCCAGACGAAGCGACGCAGGCGCTGGTCTTCTTCGCTCCTGATACCGGAGGCGGATTTAGCACGCTGCGCGCTGCCGTCCGCGGGAAGCCAGGAGCTTTCGTTCGTGCCGTGCAGGACCTTCATCAGGCAAGTCTCGATCGCATCCGCCTCGAAAAGTATCTCTCTGCGGTTCGGCTGACAGCCGAGGGCGAGCCCGAGCAGCTTCATCAGCGCACCGAGATGCTTGCCCGTAGCTTGAACATGAAGGTTGATCAGGAGTGTTTTGACAAGCCCAGCGCGCAGCAGGCACCTTGCCTTACACAGAATACCGACCAGCTTGTGCTCGATGACGCCCACACCCAAACCATGATGGCAACTCTGACGACTGGGGCGACTGCCGACCTTCTATCCCAGGTTGGAGGCACGCCCATGGCGCGTTCAGGCTATTACAGCCCGTACATCGGCGCGGTTGTTGATATGGCTCGGATTCTGGGAACCGCTCGCACCGCCCAGTATCAGTACATTCCAGCGCTTTCATTGCCGCACAAAGAATCTCTCAACCTTCGCTTGAATAATCCTCCGTCCTTCCGGAACCCCAAATCGGTGATCGTCGTCGGGCTGCCGCCCATCGCCATAGCGGTCTTGCCCCCGCTGCGCGCGGCCGACCCGAAAGCCGTCCCGTGTATAGCCAACCCGGATCTCGTTCTCCCCATCGATGGAGCCCCACTGGTTTTCGCAACCGAGTTGTCACATGAGTTCATGTTGCGTGTTCCCACCAAGTCCGGGAAAGCAGTTGAGCTCCCCGCTCAGCCCGATCCCGAACGGGGAGGCTTCGTCATCGACACGCATTCGCTTCATCTCAGCGATCTCGACGTGAGCATCATGGCCACACTACACGGCCAGTGGGGATTTCAATCGTTTGAAGGTCCGCGTTTTCAGCTTCGCAGTCCAAGTCCCGCAAAGTGGACGATCGCGGCAAAAGATACGAGCGCCCTTATTGTCGGCCGACAAGACTCGCTGCATCTGGAGGCTCCGGACGCTTGCTGCGTGAATGGCGTCAGCGTGAAGAACGCCGAAGGCCACGACCTGACGACGACTTGGAAACTCGCGAAGACCGGTCAACTCGAGGTCCAGATTCAACTGCAGGATGAGCCAGCCGGGTTAATCAGTATGTCTGTCGCGAAGTTCGGACTGCCCGAGCCCGACGCGATCCCGTTGCACACGTATGCCGAAGCCGGCCACCTCGACGCATTCAATATTCATGCCGGGGATACGGTGGGAATCCTGCGTGGTACGCGTCTCGACGAAGTAACAGGCCTTGAGCTGGGAAGCCTTCGCTTCTTGCCGCGTGGTCTCACCCGCGCCAATCAGCAGGACGAACTCCGGCTTGAGCTTGAAAAGCCCGCTGCTTCGCCGCTGAAGGCAGGTGCCAGCGATTCTGCTTCGGTTACTTTGAAAGATGGTCGCACTTTAACGGCGAAGGCCAATGTGTTGCCTCCCCGGCCGAAGGTACTGCTGATGGGGAAGAGCGTTCAGTCCGATCCCGATTCAGCGAACAGTCTCGTTCATATCGAAAACCCCCAAGAGCTCCCTCAGGATGCCCGCCTGAACTTTTCCGTGAAAAGCCAGGATCCTGAAAGCTTTCCGGTCGGAGAAAAGATCGAAGTCGCCGCCCTCGACGAGTCGTTTCGCGTCCTGCTCAGCATCGCTGACGGCAATCTCATTCTTCAGGATGCGCACACAGTTCTGGCCGTCCTGAATCCCTTGCGCCAGCTTGGCCCGTCTGCTTTCGGACCGCTGAAGTTTCGACCTGTCGGTCCGGATGGTGTTGAAGGTGATTGGCAACCGCTGGCCAACCTTGTCCGCGTCCCCGTGCTGAAGGAAGTTCGTTGCGATGCATCGTCGGAGAAGCCGTGTACGCTGGTGGGAGACAAGCTCTTTCTGCTTGATTCCGTGAGCACCGATCCGGATTTCGCAACACCCACCCCTGTGCCCGAAGGCTTCATGGACAACAGTCTGCCAATCCCTGGGCCAGTTGGAAAATCCATTTACATCCGCTTGCGGGACGACCCAGCTTCCGTTGATGCCGTTGCATTGCCGCTTATCACGATTCCGGCTCCAAACGGCCCGGCGGCGCAGTAGACTCAACTCTTCAGCACATCTGGCACGGTGCGTCGATGTCTTGTTGCACCCGAGAAGCTCACGGTTGCGAAGGCCCGAAAAGCTCACGATTGCGAAGGGCCTGTCACCTGACGTTGGGGACCGCCCACAAACAACTGAGAAGTGAGAACTGGGAACTGGTTCTTCGTTTACAATCTCACCGCCCTTTTGTTCCGGGACGCGGAGTGCCACCACTCCCAGGAGGTTCTCATGTCCCGTTGGAACCGCCTCCGTTGCTTCGTCATCGTAAGTGCTCTGATCTACCCGCTTCTCTCCTGCAGCAGGCACGACTCAAACGAGACGTACATCTTTATCTCCAACAACGTTCAAATTTCGTATTGGCAACAGGTCACCGCCGGATTCACCAACTCCGCAAATCAACTTAAAGTCCGCGTCAAGGTAATGGGCCCGAGTTCATACGATCCCAAAGCTGAACAGGCTGCGCTGCAACAGGCCATCCGCGAAAAACCCGCCGGCATTCTCGTGCACGTTGCCGAGCCGGCGCTGCTTACCTTCGACATTAATCAGGCAATCGCGGGCGGCATCCCGGTAGTCACGGTGGATGCGGACGCGCCCGCCAGCAAACGGCTCTTTTTTATTGGTACCAACAACCAGCAGGCTGGACGCATGGGAGGCCAACGGCTTGCGCAAGAGCTGAACGAGAAGGGAAACGTCGTCGTCTTTACGATCTCTGAGCAAATCAATCTCGCAGATCGCTTACGCGGCTATCGGGAAGCGCTCGTGCGCTATCCGCAGATTCACATCGTCCGCACCGTTGACATTGCCGGAAATCCCGACGTCGCCTCGACCACCGTCGCCGAAATTCTGGCCCAGCATCCCAACGAAGTCGATGCTTTCGTCTGCCTGGAGGCCCAAGCCGGTCGAAATGTCGCTACGGCTCTTAACGAACGGCACATGCACAAGGTCGTCCTCGCGATGGATACCGATCCGGACACGCTCGACTGGATCGACAAGGGCTACATCGCCGCCACCATCGCGCAGAAACCCTACACCATGGGTGCGGTCGGCCTTCGGGTGCTTGATGATCTCCATCACAATCCGCCTCCCCGTCTCGATACAGACTGGTCCAGGGACAGCTTTGCGCCGATCCCCACTTTCATCGACACGGGGAGTGATTTGATCGACAAATCGAACCTCGCCGCGATACGTACGGCCAAACCCGCCACACCGGCGAAATAGTTACTTGCGACGACGCCCAAATAAATGTTCCACGGTGTCTAAACATTAGAGTGCATCGACGGCCCGCCACTTCCGTCCTCTACCTCGGCACGTGCCGGGTGCTATCTGTTTGGTGCTTGTTTTTCTGCTGTGATACGACTGTCGCACAGAGCACAACACGCGTTGTGCATGTATTCGTCGCGCTGGCAGATAACGCTCACCAGGGCATCGTTCCGGTGCCTGCTCGGCTGGGCAACGGTGACGATCCAGAACACAACCTGTACTGGGGTGCAGCCTACGGCGTGAAGACGTTCTTTGTGCATAGCGCCGACTGGCATCTTACGGTCTCGCAGGCGCATCCCAAGCCGGCTGTGCTCGAGCGTTGCATCTTTCAACACCGAACCGCCAATGTGATCTTGATCGCGGACGCCTACCGGGGAAGCGAGATTCGACAAGCGATTGTCGACTTTCTCAAGGCAGCAGCTGACCAGGTAGAAGGAAGTGCATCTGGCATGGTTGGTGGATCGGCTAGTCCAGTAATTGCTTCATCCCTTGCAGATCTCGTCGTCTATGTCGGACATGAGGGCCTGATGGATTTCACTCTGCCGGAACTCCCACGTCCAAAAAATAACGCGGACCCGCAGTACCGCGCGACATCCGATAGCGCACACGGCCAGTCTTCTCAACATGCTCAGAAGCCAGGACGACAAGCGATCGTGCTCGCCTGTGTTAGCAAATCATATTTCGCGGAACCATTGCGTGCTGCCGGAGCAACACCCTTGTTGTGGACGACGTCGTTGATGGCGCCCGAGGCTTACACGCTGAAAAGCGCACTGGATGGTTGGATGCTTCGCGAAACCGCATTTCAGATTCGCGAGCGTGCCGCCGAGGCGTACAGCCGCTACCAGCACTGCTCGCTGACAGCGGCTCGACGTCTGTTGGTCACCGGATGGTAAGAAGGAAAACCGTGCTCATCAGGACATGCAAAGAACAGTGCTCAAGGAAGGCTCCTGAGACCCATCCGACACCTGTCATCTAGTCCCTAAGACCCAAGACCTAAGGCCTAAGACCCAAGACCTGCCTTTCAAATCCGGCTCGCCCGAGGTGTTCGAAGTGTTGAGTGTCGTAGTAGTGATTGGCAGGCGGGGTGGTGCAGAGAAACAAGCGTGGACAATAGACGTGCCTCGGGCGGCATGCCGGGAGAAACAAGATGAGTGCGCGTATGTCTGGTCACCGCCAAGCTTCGCGCTGCAGCTTCGAGGGGATTCCCAGGGAATTCTTAACGGGAGACCGGCCTCCTGTACTTCCTCATTCCCCTCTGCCTCAGTAGTGTCAGCACGGTCCAAAACGTTACAAGCCCATAAAATTTTTGATTTCCCACACCCGCTCATTCGTTAGGCGGAACACAAGCGAAAAAGGACCGAACGGCACTGGCCCATTCAAGACAAGCGTCCCACCATCATCGGCTATGCTAGAGTCGAACCCTTTATGAACGTTCCTGCCATTCAAACGGAAGGTTTGACGCGCCGATTCGGCGACCTTATTGCCGTTGAAGATGTAAACCTCGAAGTTGCCTCGGGCCAGTTTTTCGGCTTTCTCGGACCAAACGGGGCGGGGAAGTCGACGACCATCAAAATGCTGACGGGTCTGCTTGCCCCGACCTCCGGCCGGATGCAGATTCTCGGTATTGATTTCGAAGGCGAACCAGTCGAAGTGAAACGTCAAATCGGCGTGGTTCCGGAAGGGATGGCCCTGTTCGGTCGTCTCACCGGCGCAGAGTACCTGAACTTCGTCGGTCGCATGTACGGCCTCGATCGCGAAACGGCGGCCAAACGCGCCGGTGAGTTGCTTGAATTCATGCAACTCGCCGATCAGCAAGGCAAGCTTGTCACCGATTATTCCCATGGCATGCAGAAGAAGCTCGCGCTGGCCGCGGCGGTGATCCACGGCCCGAAGATCCTCTTCCTCGATGAGCCTTTCGAAGGCGTCGATGCCATCGCCGCAGGAACCCTGAAGGCTATGCTGCAGAGGATGATCGCGCGCGGAGCAACCATCTTCCTTACGTCGCATGTGCTCGAAATCGTCGAACGACTGTGCAGTCACGTTGCCATCATCCACAAGGGAAGACTGGTGGCCCAGGGATCGCTCGAAGAATTACGCGCAGGAGTCGAGGCTCAAGCCGCGTCTGGAAATGGAGATCAGATCGCACCCGGGAAGAAGCTGACGCTGGAGGAAATCTTCCTTCACACAGTTGGCGGAGTTCGCAGCGCAGAGCAGGAGCTCTCATGGCTGGGGTGAGTGTCTTGCATTCTCGTGCGCAGTTGCAGGCTATCGCGCAGGTGCGCTGGGAGATTTTTCTGCACTCGCTGCGGACGACCAGAGGCACACTGGAACTGTTTTCGCGCATCATGATCACAGCGATTATGACGGCCGGCGGCCTGGGAGGAGCATTCGGGCTGGGTGCCGGTGCGTGGTACTTCGTTGCCCAAGGTGAACCAGAATTGCTCGCGGCATTGCTGTGGCCGGTGTTTATGTTCTGGCAGTTCTTCCCGGTTATGGCGACGGCCTTCAACGAAACGCTCGATACTTCAAATCTGCTGCGTTTTCCTCTGAACTATCAATCGTATGTTTTGGTACGCCTGGTGTACGGAGCGCTGGATCCGGCAGCTCTGTTGGGCGGTTTGTGGCTCACGGGAATTTCAATCGGGGTAGGGATCGCAAATCCGCGCCTATTCCTCTGGACAGTTGCTGTCCTCGCAATTTTTGCTCTATTCAATTTGTTGCTGACGCAGATGGTGTTTGCGTGGGTGGAACGATGGCTGGCTCAGCGCCGAACACGAGAGATTTTTGCGGTTCTCTTCTTCCTGTTCATAATCAGTTTCCAGCTAATCGGCCCCTTGATGAGCCGCTTCCGGCCGCATTCTTCATCTTCAATGATGCGAGTGGGCGGAGAAGTGAACATCATCCAGCGTATGTTGCCCCCGGGACTGGCAGCGCACTCAATCGCTTCCATGGCCAACAGTCGATGGCCGGCGAGTCTGCTGTCGTTGGCCTTCATCGGCGGATATGGAGCGGTGATTCTGCGGGTGTTGAGCATTCGCCTTGGAGCGCAATACCGTGGCGAAAATCTAAGCGAGGTCAGCAAAGACTCACTCGCGAAAACGGGAGAGGAGCAAGTTCGCGCGGGCTGGGACATCCGCGGCGTCTCGGCGCCGATCATGGCAGTCTTCGAAAAAGAGTTTCACTATCTCTCGCGCAGCGGGCCGATGCTCCTAACCTTCGTCACGCCGATCATCATGCTGGTCGTCTTCGGATTTGGCCAGGGGAGGCCAGGAGGCGGATTGCTGCAGCGAATGCCGGATCTGGGGTTTCCCATTGGTTCGGCCTACACACTCTTGCTGCTGACGAATCTGGTCTACAACAACTTCGGTGCCGATGGTGGCGGCATTCAGTTCTTCTTTGTTTCGCCGGCCAGATTCCGTCAGATCATACTCGGGAAAAATCTCATGCACGTTGCGGTACTGGTTCTTGAGATGGCTGTGGTATGGATTGGAGTAGCCCTGCTCTTCCGAAGACCGTCGTTCGGAATGACCGTTGCGACCATCGCGGGCATGCTCTTCGCAACTCCGTTGAATCTGTCGATCGGGAATCTGATGTCGTTATATTCACCAAAGCGAATCGAATCTGGGACCTTCGGGCGTCAGCGGGCCTCGCAACTGACCGTTCTCATCAGTTTTGGCGTGCAAATCGTGGTGGTCGCCCTAGGAGCCACAGGATTTACGCTTGCCAGGTACTACGGCGATCTTTGGATCGCAACCGGGCTTTTCGTTTCCCTGGCCGCAGTGTCGATCGCCATCTACACGATGATCCTGGGCAGAGTGGATGCATTGGCGCAGCGGCGGCGGGAAGTTCTTGAAGCAGAATTATGTAAGGCGTAGAGTCATTCGCAAAGAAATTGGAAGCGGAACGGGAATCTGTAGCTGGTCTGTTGATTCCCGTGGCTACCGACGACAGAAATCGTCGTGCCATCTCGAATTGCAAAAAGAGCAACCAGTCGTGATGGTCGAAATCTAATCACCTTTCAGGCGCGCACTCCAGGCCCAACGTGCGATGACTCATTCCTCAGAAAATCTCTCTCCATCTATTCGCGCATCAATGCGGACCAAACTCCATGTAATGGCGCCAGTCGAAAACCATCCGCACTCCAAACGTTGTAATCGTTGTGAGACGCGGTTTCGGGGCGCCGACGGGCTGCACAACGGACGCGCTGTCGGGCTTATCGAATCCCGCGAAGAATTGAAAGCCCAAACCTGAGCTTTGGTTTTGTGAGAACGATCGAAACGGGCGATATTCG
>Ga0126371_10000341_pt1 | contig 37909 bp, 36 predicted proteins | sample PanSoiMetaPlot_4_FD_110145 | JGI IMG/M metagenome (GOLD analysis project Ga0126371, IMG submission 110145) | Tropical forest soil microbial communities from Panama - MetaG Plot_4 | ecosystem: Environmental > Terrestrial > Soil > Tropical forest > Bulk soil | place: Panama | collected 2016-02-17
CCACCGCAGCAAACGCTCGGAGGACGACTCTATGGAGAAGCAAAAGCCAGGATCTATCGGCGACGCTCCGACTGAGTTTGTTCCGTCCGGAAACGCCGCAACTGCCCAGCGCGCGAGAGTGATTGAGGCCGACGCAATCGGCAGTCGAGCGCGTAGCCATCCAACAATAATCGGCGACTATCGCATCGTTCGCTTGCTAGGCGAAGGCGGGATGGGAAGTGTCTATCTGGCCGAGCAGGACAAGCCTCATCGTACCGTCGCTCTCAAAGTGATCAAGCCGGGGTTTGTGAGCGGCGAGTTGCTGCGACGCTTCGAACGAGAGGCCGATGCGCTTGGCCGCCTGCAACATCCCGGGATAGCTCAGATCTATGAAGCTGGAAAAGCTGACAGCGACTTCGGCCCACAGCCTTATTTCGCAATGGAGTTCATTGTAGGCCACTCGCTGATGGAGTTCGCAGAACAAAATCATCTCAATCTGCGGGCGCGTCTCGCACTGATGGCGAAGGTCTGCGATGCCGTAAATCACGCCCATCAGCGCGGAATCATTCACCGGGATCTGAAGCCCGGAAACATCCTGGTTGACCAGGAAGGTCAACCCAAGATCCTCGACTTCGGCGTCGCACGCGTGACCGAATCCGACACGGAGATGACGAGGCAAACCGAGCTGGGACAACTCATCGGCACGCTCGCCTACATGAGTCCTGAGCAGGTGCAACCCGGCTCGTTGGAACTGGACAACCGCAGTGATGTTTACGCGCTCGGTGTCATAACCTACGAACTGCTGGCAGGCCGGCTGCCCTATGACACGAATCGCAAGGCATTGCATGAAATCGTGCAGGCGATTCAGGAAGTAGACCCGATTCGACTCAGCTCGATTCATCGCATGTACCGAGGTGACGTCGAGACGATGGTTGCGAAAGCTCTGGAGAAAGATAAAGCGCGGCGCTACGGTTCGGCGGCAGATCTGGCTGCGGATATCCGACGCTATCTGGCCGATCAGCCGATCGTGGCACGCCCTCCGACCGCCGGCTATCAGCTTCGCAAATTTGCGCGGCGTCACTGGGCTCTGGTCATCGGCACGGCGGCAGTGTTTCTGGTGCTGATCGTCGGCGTGATCGTCAGCACCTGGCAAGCAGTGCGGGCGCGGCGTGCCGAAGCAGCGGCAAATGCCGTGAGCGACTTCCTGCAGAATGATCTGCTGGCACAGGCAAGCGCAGGCGTCCAATCCAGCCCGACGACCAAACCCGATCCAGACTTGAAAGTGAGGACGGCTCTCGACCGGGCCGCGGCGCGAATCGGGGGAAAGTTTGACAAGCAGCCGGGGGTGGAGGCTGCGATTCGAGACACCATCGGGCAGACCTACCTCGACCTCGGGCTGAACCCAGAGGCGCGCCAGCAACTTGAGCTTGCGCTGGCTTTGCACCGACGGGTAGACGGGCCTGAGAATCCGAAGACTCTGGTTACGGCAAGGCGCCTCGGTGTCGCGGCGTTTAGACAAGGTAAGTATGCGGAGGCCGAGGCACTTGAGAGCCAGACCCTGGAGATCGACCGAAGGGTCTTGGGTCCTGAGCATCTCGATACACTGAAGTCCATGAAGAATCTGGCCAACGTCTATAACGCTCAGGGCAAGTATGAGCAGGCCGAAACTCTGGGTAGCCAGGCCCTGGAGATCGAGCGCCGTGTTTTGGGTCCCGAGGACCCTGACACGCTCAAATGCATAAGCAGTCTGGCTTCCGTCTATATCAACGATGGCAAGTTCGCGCAGGCCGAAGTGCTTGACAGCCAGGCCTTAGAGATCGGCCGCCGCGTGCTCGGTCCCGAGCACCCTGACACACTTTTATCCATGAACAGCCTGGCCATCGTTTATTACTATCAGGGCAAGTATGCGCAGGCCGGAGTGCTATTCAGCCAGACGGCGGAAATCAGGCGCAGGGTCTTGGGCCCCGAGCACTCTGACACGTTGAAGGCCATGGAAAATCTGGCCGTCGTTGACGAGGATGAGGGTAAGTACACACAGGCCGAAGCGCTCCTTGGCCAGATCCTGGAGAGCGACCGCAGAGTTCTGGGTCCCGAACATCCCGACACGTTGCTAGTCATCGCGAATCTGGCGGGTTTCGATGTCGATGAGGGTAAGTATGCGCAGGCAGAGGCGCTCTTCAGCCAGACGTTGGAGATCAGGCGCCGGGTTCTCGGCCCTGAACACCCCGACACACTATCGTCTATGAACAATCTGGCTAAGGACTACACCTATGAGGGTAAATACGCACAGGCCGAAGGACTCTTCAGCCAGACCTTGCAGATTTACCCCAGAGTGAAGGGGCTTGAAGCGTCTGGAACTGCGGATACACTTTCGTACGTGGCGTCCATGTACCAACTAGAAGGCAAATACGGCTTGGCAGAGACAAATGCCGCGCAAGCCCTGGCAGGGCTTCGGCACACCCGGGGCCCGTACAACCCACTTACGATGGCGGCGGCAGAAGACCTGGCATTAGCCTACCTGTCGCAGGGTAAGTTCTCCCAAAGTGAGAGCCTCGCCCGTGAGACCGAGGCGGCGGAACAAACGAAGGAGCCGGATAACTGGCAGCTATTCTGGGCCAAGAGCCTACTCGGAGCCAGCCTGGCGGGGCAGAAGAAGTACGTTGAAGCCGAACCGGTGTTGCTCGAAGGCTATCGAGGGATGCTGGCTAGAGAAAATCTTATGACCGCCCCGGATTGCCGTCATCTGGACACGGCCCACCTATGGATCATCCAGATGTATCAAACGTGGGGCAAGCGACAAAAGGCCGCCGAGTGGAAGCAACACAGAAGTCCGTGATTGCGCCTCATGGTGCCGGTGCCGCTCGATCGTTCCTTGATCACCATGCAATTCGAAGCTGCTGGCTTGGATGTTACGTCGGCAAATCGGAGAAGGTGTCTCCGTTGTTGGTTGTCGCTTACAGTCAGAGGCAGCCCCCAAGGGGTCATGACTATGCGGTTCCGACACGCGAATGTCAGATGTTCAATCGTCGTTCATAACCGCCCAGGCTGCTGCTCGCCATCGAGCATCATTACAGAACGGATCTTGCGATTTAGTGTTGTTGATTTCTTAGGTCCATTAAGGGTCCAATAAGAGTTCCACGGGGTCCAAAACGTGCCTTTCGGTGCCATCCGCGCCGTTTGGTTTCAATGGATTACGTTAATGTTTCGTCTTCACACGGTGGAAGTCGTAGGTTCGAATCCTGCTGCGCCCACCATAGAATCAATCACTTACGACGTGCTCTTCGGAGAGATTGGTAGCGATTGATAGCAAAACCTCTGAAGACGTTCGGTCCTCCCCTCCTTTCATCAGCATTAAATAGACTGAGCCGACCATTTCTCTCACGCTCTCCGGCAGTTCCTGCATGTACTCATTGGCCGTTGTGTCCGGGCGTGCGTGCCGCAGGTGGGCTTGGATGTCATTCACCGGTCCCATCTTCTGCGCTTGGGTAGCCATCGTCCGGCGTAGAATCTGGAAGTTCAGCTTGGGCAGCCCAAGCTTTTCTGCCAACCGTTTGAGCACCCGGAAACGGTAGTTGCCAACATCCATGAAGCCACCATCAGCATTCGCAAAGATGAAGGCGTCTGGTGATGCCTCAGTCCCATCAGCATTCCGGCACTCCTTCTTCCAGAACCGGAGTGCCTCCGCGAGACCGTCTGAAAGATGGATCTTGGTCAAACTACCCGGAGTCTTTCCGAAGGGCCGAATTTTCCTTCTGTAGATCGTCTCAGTAAGTTCCAAGGTGTTGTTGTTATCGAAGGAACGCCAACGCAGAGCGAATAATTCGCTCGGGCGCAGCGCCTCTGTCAGGTCCAACATAAGGAGAAGACGATCTCTTCTCTCGGAGTTGGCCAAGACCAGCCACAGTTGTTCCCAGCTCAGAACCGTTTTGTCTTTGGGACGAAGATTCTTCGGAATCTTCACCTTCCGGCTCGGATCTTTGATCAGGAACTCCTGCTCAATCGCCTCGTCGAAGATGGACTTCAAATACGACCTTGCCTGCTTGACGCGATCCTGCGAATACCCTTCGGCTAGCTCGTTCACGTGCGTTTGCAGCATGAACTTCGAAGGAATCGAGCGGGTATTCGCCGAATTTTGCGATCAGATCGATTTCAATCTGAGCCATCTTTTCCTTTTGCCGTCTCGGGTCGCCAATCCCCTTTCCTTACCGGGAAGTAGCGATTACGGATGAACCACTCGAAGGTAACAGAGCTATCTTTGAGAACTCTGCCTCCGAGGTTTTGACCGGTCTGCTTCGTGATTTCCATGCGGAGCGCATCACGCGCTCCCGCTTTGGTCATCCTGGATTTGAGTTCCAAGAGAATGCAAACCGTATCCTCTTGTTCTTCGTTTGTGGTTGGATTCAAGACCCGCTTGCGGTAATACCCATACCAGCGTCTACCGCGCAAGACAACCCATCCCGCCTGGTGCGACTTACCCATTGATTTCTCGATTTCTGTGCAGGAAACAGTGGGCCGCTACTATTCTACCGGCGTCCACGCCGTAGAGTAATGAGACGCTCCCTTTCGCAGATAAACGCCTCAATCCGACTCGATCGGTATCGAAGAGTGCCATCGCCCATCCGTATGACTGGCAGATGTGTAGCCTTGCGGGAAGAATGATCCCAAACCCAGTCCTTGCTTACGTTGAGCCGTCGAGCAACATCTTCGGCTGTAAGAAGAGGATCCCCGTGTGCTTCGCGTTCGGTCGAATAAATAGGTGCGCTAGGCTCTTGCAGGTTCGAATGACCGTGGTCCCCCGAGTTAGCTTTTGCAACTTCGAAAAGGTGAAGAGCTGAACTGTGTCGTGGCTGTGGCATGTGTCCTCCGAATTACCATCGCGATGGGTGAAACCTGCGTGGACTTAGGCCGATCCCAGCAGCCCGTCCGTGGAAATCGCGAGAGTTATGTGTAAAACAGGTCCACAATTCGGTCAAATGGCACCCGGATCAAGGCAACATCCATCAAGGAACAGGCTTGAACATTGCGTCTTCAGATTGCGAGGGACTGGTGGTACAACAAACGCGAGGCATTTCTCTCAGCAGGTCGGCATATCGCAATGAACGACGATTCAAGCAAAGAGTTTGATCGGCTCACTGATCTAGGCAAAGCACGCAGTGACGAATACACGGAGAGACTGTTGGCGTTCGTTCAAGATATGGAAGAGTCATGCCCAAAGCCATTCATACCTTTGCTGGCCGACTTAGCGCTGGCGCGCGCGCTGATCGTACATCTCGTGATTCGATACGGCCCGGAAAGAGGCCTTGTAGAAGCCCGGGACGCGTTCAATACAACGTTTGACTAGATGAAGCCAATTCTCCAGAATATGCAAAAGGAGAAAGGAAACCCTCCCCAATGAAATGGCTCTGGCGTTCCATCCTTCCCCTGCTTTTGATTGCTTGCGTGGTGTCGCTCATTACCGCATGCAAGAATCGAGTGCCCGAGCTTACAGGTAAATGGAGTGGCCACAGCGAGCTATCAACGCAAATCGCTCGCTCGCCAGGAAGTCTCCAGATGCAAGACGCGAAAGCAGTGCCAGTTCAGGTCAGTATGACTCTGAACCAAAATGGTAATGGAATCACCGGAGACGCAGCAGTAGTGATCAGCGGAAAGCCGGAGATTCATCTCCAGATTACGGCTGGCGTCGTTGGCCAAGATGGCAAAGTTTTCCATCGAGGCTGACCGCACTGGTTTCAGTAACGTTCATCTTGCGTTCAGCGGAAACGCTGCGGCTGGCGAGATCTCTGGAGATATTGCGCTAAAGATGGATACTCTTTTGGGAGTCGCGGTCAACAAAGGCGCCATCACGCTGAAGCAAAATAGCTAGTCGTCGCGCAGGCTCCGCGCGTTTGACCGAAAATCGGGTCCGTCCTACGCTCTCACCACCTGAGAGTAATCCAGGAGGACGAACCTGATGTATGCATCTTCAGGCGAAACTCTCGCCGCGCTGGAGCGCGTCGGTTATTTCACTGATCAGAAAACTGCCACCACGGTCTATCTCGCCGGAAAACTTCATCGCCCTATCATGCTTGAAGGGACCAGCCGACTCTGGCAAAACTGAACTCGCCACGTCGGTCTCACGTGCTTATGGCGTTCCGATACTGCGATTGCAGTGCCATCAGGGTATCAACGAAGAAAAAGCCATCGGGCAGTACGATAAGAGCCTTCAGGAACTCTATGTGCTCTTGATGAGCAAGAGCAACCGAACGCCCGATTGGGCGGAAATCAAACGTGAGGTCACAATCCGGGCATATTTCATTGCCGGCCTATTGCTTGAAGCGATCGAGCATGAGCAACGCTGTGTCCTGCTTATTGATGAGATCGACAAGGTGGACTACGCATTTGAAGCGATGCTTTTGGAGCTGCTTTCAGTATGGACCCTCTCTATCCCCAAAACTAGGAACCATTCGGGCAACGTCGATACCATTCGTTTTTCTAACCTCGAATCAAAAGCGACATTTAGGCGACCCGCTTCGCCGCCGCAGCTTCTACCTAGTGGTTGAGCACCCAACCGCGGAGCGGGAAGCAGCGATCGTGGCAAAGCGCACTCGCCACGCGAGCGAAAAGACACACCGCTACATCGCAGGGCTTGCGAAAAGCCTACGCGCCTACACCATGGAAAAGCCACCGTCGATTTCTGAAATGAACGATGTGGCCCTGGCTATGCAGCTTCTTGGAATCGAACAGATAAAGTCGGAACACAAGGACATCATGTTACCCCTGATCGCAAAGACAGAAGGAGATCGGAAGCGCTTGCTGATGAAACAGGCTTTCGAATCGATCGTGCGCATCGCCGGGCGATATGCCTTGGAGATGTCCCCACATGATGAGGCCGACCTGATTCTTGCAGAGAAAGCGGAAGCATGAGAAGACTCTTTGCGCTGCCTCTTTTCATGCTGGCGGTGGCGATTCCGTCCACGGCCGCGACGAGGAAGGAAGGGAATCCTGAGTTGAGGTATTACGCTGACGCCTACGCCGACCATTACGGCGTCCCCCGCGCGCTAGTGCATGCCGTCATCGCCCAAGAGTCGGACTGGAATCCGCTCGCGTTGTCGACCAAAGGGGCCGCAGGCCTGATGCAGCTGATGCCAGCGAGTACGGAAGACTATCTCGTCAGGAACCGCTTTTCTGTCACGGAAAATCTCGGCGGGGGCATTCAATACCTTGCGGACCTTATGAGAGAGTTTCGCGGGGAAATGCGTCTGGCCGTGGCCGCATATTACTGCGGTTCACGGCGTATCCCTCGACAAGGACTGATTTATCGGAATCCCGATGTGGTGTCCTACGTTGAGGCGGTCCGACGCCGATATCAGTTCGAGTTGCACGAGCAAGCAGACCGGGATGTTCCGACTCCCGGGAAAGGACAGTGACATGTATTCGATCCGGATGATTGGCCTGATCGGCGTCTTTGCGGGTGCAGGTCTGATTCAAGCTCAACAGATCACTAGCGTCCCGGCAACTCCAACCGAGGCAAAACCGGAAGTGAGCGATTTATCGATCTCCGCGGATGGTGTCACTGACCTCCACCTGCGGCCGCTATTCACGACCACGATTCGCCTACCCGAACCGGTGACTTCGGTCGCCGTCGGAGCTCCCACGCTATTCGAGGTGGAGCATTCCGATCAGGAGCCGCGCCTTGTGTTCGTTAAACCGAGCACAAAGGAGCTGGCGATGAGCAACCTGGTGATCGGGCTCCAGTCAGGCCAGGCGATCAGCATGCGCTTGATGTCCTATGGCGACGGGGGAAATGCGCCTGTCGATTTTGTCGTCAATTACCGGCCACAACAAAGCTTTCTCATCGGCTCAACTGATACCGCAATGCCTAACAACGAGAATGCGAAGGACGAGAGGCCAAGGACCATTCCGGTTATTGATCAAGCCCTTAAAACACAGTCCGATATCGCAACCCCGGATTGGATAGGCGGCCTCACAAATGATGCACGAAACCCGGCAGGGAAACCCTTGGTGGCGGCTCTTGGCGACGTACGCGAAGAGGGAGACGAGATGTTGGTTGCGTACTCGGTGTTGAATGCCACCAATCATTGGATCGAGGTATTGCCGCCACAGATTGAACTGAACAGTCCGAATCTAGATAGCGGCAAAAAGAAGGACAAGAAGAAGCGCGAAATTCTCGCCGAACAAGTCCCGATTACCGACTATCGGCTAAATGCACGACGTCTTGCTCCTGGTGAGCGCGCCGACGGCGCTGTCCAGTTCGCCCGCCCGGGGTTCAAGCAGAGCAAAGACCAGCTGTTGCTGCAGCTCGCAACTGCAAGCGCTGTCGATACACCGCTCTTGATGTCGGTTCCATTTGTGGCGCCAGGAAGATAGATATTTCAGACGAGAGAGTTCTTGAGCTTTCCAATTACTCCACTCTCAAGAGGTGAGTTATGGCGAGACCAGAGAATGTAAAGATCGAAGAGCCGGCGGAGAAGGTGATACCGATCACTGACCCCGAGGCAGAAACGGCCGGCTCGCCCGGATCAGTCACCAAGCGCCCGTTTGTACTCGACCAAAAGCGCGGCTCAGGCGGCGGGAACATGCCTCTCATGCTGATGGTTCTGGCAGCGATCATCATCTTCGGTATTGGGATGCTGGCGTTTCTCTCCTCCAAGGGAACGACGAGAAAGAAGACGGCAGCCGAAGCTGCTAAACCAAACCTCGGACGAGTCACAATGCCACCTGCCCCGGGCGACTTGATCCCGAGTGACAAAGTCAAACCGTCTCCGGATGAAGCAAAGCAAGGAGGTACTGTCGACGCAGCCGACATCGAGAAGACGAATGCGCCGAAGTTTGCTAAGGCGCAAGACGCCAATAAACAGACCGCCTCTAACGGCGGCAAGCAACTCAGCCAAGTAGGAAAGTTTGAAGAGCCCGATACAACGCCAGCCGGGCAGTCGAAGTGGACACCGCCTCCTTATTCCGGTGGCCAAAGCGAACAGCAAGTCCTCAAGAAAGAAGAGGACGCGCTGAGCAAACCATCCCTGGTCTTCACCGCCCACAACCAAAGCAGCGGAGGGTTGCGAGCCGGAACGCGAAGCGACCTACAAAGCGTCAATAATCTCGGCCTGGCTCCCGGATACCACGTTGCTGCGCGTCTGGAGTCAATGGCGACGACCGCAGTGCGTGCCCCGGTAACAGCGGTCGTTGAGTACAACTACGAGCGCGATGGAGAGGTGGTGATTCCGGCGGGAAGCCGTATTGTTGGCAAGATCTCGCAAGCGGATCCATCGGGTCTGGTGAACATCACGTTTTCTTGGATTGAATTCCCGGGAGGAGAGACTGTGACGATTGATGCAGTCGGAGCCGATATGAATCTCCAGGCAATCAAAGGCAAGGTGACTGGAAAACAGGCTGGCAAAAGCATGCTGGTACGCTCGCTCTCCGGTATCGGTGAAACCGCGGCGATGATTGTAGGCGCTCCAAGCGCGAATGGAGCATTCAGCGAAGATGATCTTCTACGAATGCGCATGGCGGACAGCATCGGAAACGCAAGTGATCAGCAAATTATGCAGATGATGACGATGCAGCACATTGTTGTGAGCGTACCTGCTGGCACAGAGATCTACGTCATCTTCGAAAAATCTCAGCAGCTTGATTACGCTGGGGCAGTGAAAACGGTGCACGTTCCTCATCCAGACAACTCCCCGCTCGATTCGAGCACACCGGTACAGCCATAGAAGGATAGCGCTAGTTAGTCGATTCTATGAGTGCTGCCCTGCTCAGTGGGCCGCGTTTTCTAGCCCTCAAACGTGAATGCCTGTCAAGAGTCATGAGTCTTCTCCCACACAGAAAGATTCTCACCCAGGCGGGTAAAGAGAGAAAAAGCGTGTACGTTACTTTTGTATCGGAGAAAAAAAGTGGCGAACAAATGAGTGGTCGTCGTGCGAACTGGTCAGAAGAGTAAAAGTGTGTACTTCACTTTTGTAACCGAGAGCGAGTTTTCGTTGAACCGAAGGTTCTTCGGGCCAGCTTCAATATCGGCTTGTTCACACGTTCAGGCTTTCGCATGTTCTTGGACTACGGTCAATTATCAGTTGTCCGATTAGGGCGGTTATTCGGCCACGCGCCCGAGACATTGATCGATCTGACAGAGTGATGAGTTGACGCGCACCCTGTTATCGTCAATCGACACTCAGGCATTAGAACTTCGGTAAACACCACGCGACATTTCGGTCCTGAATTTACCGTCTAAGCCATTAACCAACTGGTTATTTCCGGGTTGCCGGTCACCCGGCAGTCTCCTGGCATTTTTGCCAAAGGAAATCTTCGCTTGATCCCGCAGGAATCCGGCGCCTTCGCAACCGCACTCTCAGCCATCGAACAACTATCCTTTCAGAATTAAGCTTCGGCCATTGCTGTCGAATCAAACGTGCTTAGGTTTTGGGCTTTTGTGCGGAGTATAGATAGCGCAGCAGACGTCTTTCGCTGGTCAATGTGTATACGCAGGAGAGAAATTGCTGCAAGCCATTAAAGTTCGTTTCACCCTCTAACGCGATCAGCGGATTTCGCCGTTCGTCACGAGCATCTCTCCAGCGCCTGGCGATCAAAGCGGCATTCTCGGTTGTGTCCCCGGCCTCGATTAAGCAAAAACCGGCTTTCTCGATCAGGCGCTCGTTATGTCCCGGCGGCGTGAAAAGGTAATAGCCGATGGAACTGCGCGAAGCGACATCCTGATGTGAAACTTCCCCGCCAACGACCAGAGCATCGCTGAACAGGAAGCGTCCGGATGGTTTTAGAACACGAAATAGTTCTTGCAACACTCCAAGTCGCCCGGGAATATGACACATCACGTCATTTGCAAAGACCGCATCAAAACTTTCACTGGAAAAGGGCAGCTTCTTAGAGACGTCGCAATGCTCAAAGATCACCTTGTCTGATAAGTTTCTCGCATGCGCAAGGCTGTTTCCATTGCGTATGCCAGATTCATTGATGTCTACACCGGTGACATGACACCCCACAGCCCCGGCAACCTGCAAGGCATATCCTCCCGCGCCACAGCCAATTTCAAGGACATCAGAGTTACGCGTGAGGTCAAGTGTTCGCGGTATTTCCCTCGATTCCTCATTTGTTACCCAACTCGTTTGGCCCAGGTCTTCCCCATACGTTGCAATTCGAACTTGCCGATAGATATCTTCCCCATAGTTGGAGTATGCGTTCTCGTATAGGTCCACTTGTGACGGCATAGACCTTCCCCCTTTCCTTGGTAGTTCGTCAGACAGTCAGGCACGAAAAAACTCAACGATACACGGAATGGCTGATTTGCGGGGGTGTAGTTTCTGGTTTGCCGATGATACGCCAAGCATGCCGCATTGCACCGAACCACGTGCCCAGGCGGAGAATGGAAGACCGGAGCTATCGCTCCGGTCTGATTGTTATCGGAATTGAGGCAGGTCTACGGGAATGGAATCACGGTTGGCGTCCCGATTTCGTAGGTACGCGCTGAAGAGGGAGTGCAGTTGAACGTGACCAGGTCGGGTTCGATTACGGCATCGCCACTGGTCACCAGCGACATGAGCTGACTCAAAGTCATGATCCGCTCGTTGATCTTTCCATCCACAAACGCCTGGTGGGTGAAGATGACCGGTTTCACAGTCCAGGCAACGTTGAAGTCTCCACGCGTTTTGGCCACCCCTACCAGGTGATCGTGGCCTTTCACCCACGAGCACGGCTTGCCGCCGTTGAAGTCCGCGCAGACCTGAGCACTGGCGAGGCCGTAGTCCGGGTTCGGGAACGGAAGGACGTTCGCGTGATCGCAGTTCGTGGGCTGGCAGTCGAGATCGTCAGCTGCAATCGCCGAAGACACCGGATACAAGGGTAGATGGAGTGGCGCTGTAGCCACCGCGACTGGCCCCAGGTAAACAACTTGGGCCCTACGAGATCACAGCGACGCTCGGTGCAGGCGGGATTGGCGGGAGTTACCGCGGCCGCGAATTCGGTGCTGAAACACGACGTCTGTGATCACCAATAGGGATTTGAGCGCGAAAACAAGCAATTCGACGTTTCGGAAATCCTTTGTGTGAGGAAAGTTATCAGGCTCGATTAATTAGCCTGTCGATGCTTTGCGCAAGGTCGATTACTTCACCTTCTCCCTGCAACTCTAGCTTAATCGGATGGTTCCCAGACGCCGCATGGTCTACTGCTTCGCGAAGGCTAGCCAAAGGTTTTACGACCATGCGCGGAAGAACGAAACTAATCCAGACACTTACTAGGAACGTAATTGCAGAGACAATGCTCAGAACCCACTCGGCACGACGAGCGAGAGAGCGAGCCTCCTGATGATCTCGCTGGACTCGTTGCCAACTTTGCGCTTCCATCTGCGACGCGACATCCAAAACGTGCTGACTGGTAGTCCGCAGTTCCACCGTGATCTGACCAAGCGTCCGATTCTCTTGCTCAAGTGTCTTCGTCACTTCTGTATCGAATGATTGAACCTGGTTTTGAAGCTCCTGGACCAGCTGCGTATTTTTCATTCGCCTGGAGTGCCCTAACAACTCATTAAGGTCTTTCTCGTAGGCAGCTACTGCTTCTTGAACATGTTGTGCTGCTGTGCCGCCAGGTTCCTTCATCAGGGAAATCGCAGCTCCAAGCTGCTGTTCGTACTGTTCCACGCTGTTCAAGAGATCTTGACAGGCACTTCGGCCGCTCGGATCGAGATCTTCAATCTGCCAACCAAATCTTTGATTTGCCCTGTCGCCTGCTGATTCTCCTGGATATACACAGGATCGTGGAGTAAGAAGTAATTGCGTTCGCTGCGGCGTGCTGTCAGCATTTGAACAGCGATTTGGTCCGCGAGTTTAGTTGCGGGCGCATCTACATTCACGATGTGATTAACGATTGCCACGATCTCAAATAGGTAGTAGATCGTCAGAAAGATCACTGGCACCAGAATGATCCGCACGATCGCCAAGCTATAAACAACCCTGCGTTTCAACGAATTGCCCGGTGCGAGAATCTTGAAAGTTTTTTGGATCGTCGGTTGCACAACTGCCCTCGCTGGACTCACCTGATATTATCCGTCGAACATTCTGGGGCTCATGTTGGAGCAATGAGGGTTGCAAGCCCGGCCGAAAACGACGCGCTAAGCCGGATCGTAGTTCTGGATGCTGACGTCGTGCGCCAGCTGAAGACCATCGACGCGCAGATGAAACGGCTGCTCACCGCCGAGCCTCGCGAAGACGAGGAAGAGGAACTGGTCGCGCTGAAGGGATTGACGGCATGACGACTAATCTCGACCGCTTCGTGACGCGCCACCGCGCGATCTGCGCAAGAGCCGAGCGCGAGTTCGCCGCGAAGCGGAAGAGCGACCGCAGACACAGCGCCAGTAAGGCGATCCGTCAGTATGCGGCCAACGTGCACAGAACCATTCAGCGGCGCGACGACCTCGCCAGCATTCTCGCGGTGCAGTGCGCATATCGCGATGCGAGGGCCGCTCGATTTCGTAAACTCCCAGTAAAAACTGCCGCTATAGTGACGTCTGCTGCCCCTCATGAATTTCGTAGCTGCTTTGATGCGATTGATTCCGGCGGTGGTCATTCGCGAGGATGATTGCGAGCGCTTCTGCGGCTTGAACATCGGTTATGAGGGATGCGTGAAAACGGTTCCGTCCTACCGCAAACTGTTTTTGGCAAGCTTCGCAAGTGACGATGCCCCACATGATGTGTTCTGGAGCGTGAACTTCAAACTGGCGCAACTGTATCGCTACTGGGCAGAAAGGTGAGATTGCTGTTTTGTACTTCTCGTGCCGCAAGCAACAGGACTCCATTCTCGATGTAATCGAGATACTACTGCTCGCGGCACTCTGAGTGGACGATTGGCGTGATATGGCGCTTGCTGGTTCAGTATCGAGAAGAGCAGACTCAAAACCTGAGTCCAAAGACATCTACGATTAGAATGGCTCGGAGTTTGTGGCAGCAAACCCCAGTCTTTTTTGCTCCCAGGAATCAAGCCGTCAAAAATCTGCCCGGCCCCCGATTGCATCGCCGCCGTGTACGCGGCAGCTGCGCCGCATCTCGCGATGAAGATGCCGCTCGATTAGATCGTGTTTTGACCGCTGGCGTGTCCGCATGGTGGGCCTCATGCTCGCGGTCCCAGCGAACGCGCAGAACAGGAGTTTTGTTTAAGAGCACATGGGCATCTTTGAACGCCAGCCCCAGCCTCGTTACGCCCGACGCTTGACATAATACGTCCTTGAGCAGCGCTGGCACCGCCACGGAAATACGCCAAACAAAGAAAGAATGTAGCCTTCAAGGAGACCGCGGCGACCACGCCGGGCGAGCGGCTCATCGCAAAATTTGCACCGAGTTCCGTCGCGCAGAAAAATCATTCCTAATGAATACATTAGGCGATTGATCAGATCCGACCGCATCGGATCAGCGAGACGAAATGGACCGACTTAGGCCCATCCGCTTTTCCCTTTCGGTGGGGAGGAGTTCCAGGAGTTCTGTATGGGCTTCCTTGCAACCAACGCTGTGTGCGACCCATTTTTTTCGAGCCCCTGCCTCTGCCTCTGCGGCAATCAGAGTCTCGTTTGCCCCTGAGCCGTGCTCTATTCGTGCCTCCAAGAACTTGCTATTTGCCATTGACCACGTTGATCGAAGAGTTGAACACTTTGTGCACTGCGTCATAGAACGACACCTCCATCTCAGCCAACGTCAGCCTCATCTCGATGACGGCAGGCAGACTCTCATGTGAGGTCTCGACGAAGATGAATGGCCCAGGAATTAGCAGATCGGGGAAGCGGTAAGGCTAGCAGGATGGTGCGGTAGTAATCGCCTTCAGGCTATGTTTGGTGACCTGTTCCCTTTGAGCCGTGTCCAGTCTTCAAGAACAGGTATCGTGCAAGGACAGTGTACTCTGATGCGCTAGAACGGGGGCCGAACTTCGTATGATCCGGTCCTGAGTGGTGAGGTGTAAGGGATTTCAAATCCTGCTACTCCCTTACTTGCTTTGGAGCAAGTAGGTATTTGCCCCAAAGCAACGACTGAGTCGGTGGTCAAATGCGAACATGAAGTCGAGGAAGACAAGCTTCGCTCGGACGTGTTCCTCTCAGAGAGTTTTACACCATGATTTTCTTAGACGATAACGAGAGGAGGCGCCGAACCTTTCGTCTCTTATCAAGGCCCATTAAGTGCCACGCATGCGGTTCTACCGACGCAGCCGAAGGTGAGTTCATCCATGTTCAGATCACTCACACCGGAGCGCCGCAAGTCACAGGCATCGATGCGTATCTATGCAGCCCTCCATGCCGTGCGGCGTTCTACACCATCATGCAGAGGACCGCGATCGAAGCCTGTAAGAGAGAAGGACTGGAAGCAAGCCTTCAGCAGCTTATGAAGCGAGTGAGACGAGCAGTTAACGCTCCCGAATGTGCTTTGTAATCCGATCCGAAGCCTCCCCGGCATCAGGACATGGCCATCGGCGCGCTCGTCCGTCAACTTCCGCACACCGCCTGAGCCTCGACGCCGGGCAAACAGCACGAATCATGATCTCGATTTAGGATCAAGTAATGCCCGTCTCGGTCAACGTACAGACTGTTCACCCCCGCAAATTGGCTGCGGTACGGTGCGAGGTCGCGCCGGGTGCGGTCAGCTCGGCGTGGGGGCCCGCTCTGGGTAAGGTCTGGAAGTTCATTCGCAGCCATCAGGGCCTGCGGATTGACGGCCACAACATTTTCCTCTACCACCACCCGGCGAAGCCGGGCGCGCCGATTCTATGCGATTTTGGTGTCGAGGTCACGCGCGCATTTGAAACTGAGGGCGAGGTGTACGCGACCGAAACGCCAGGCGGCGAGGCTGCCGTCGCCGTCCACCGCGGCCCGTACAACCGCATGAACGAGGCACACGACGCGATCGGAAAATGGATGGCGAAGAATCGGAGGGAGTCCGCTGGCCACTCGTGGGAGATATACGGCGATCCGACGCCGGATCCGGCCCACACTGAGACGACGGTCGTGTACCTTTTGAAGTAACGTTCGCGCGCTTCGGGCGAACGGCCAGCAGCACCAGAGTCAGCGAATTAATTCCGAGTTGCCGGTCGTCTGCTCCTAACAAGAAGTTGGAGCAGTTCATCATAGGCTTGGACGCTACATTGTCCTTTCGTTTATTCCATGCTCAGTACTTCATGGCAGTTCCTTATTGATCAGCAGCCGCAGACCTTGCTCTGCTGTGCCATCATTGGGCATCATGAGGTTTTTGATGGGCACAAAGATGGCGGCGCAGTTCGGATCGCCTAGCTGTAAAGCTAATTTCGCCAACAAAGAATAAGCCTCTGCATCGGAGATACCCCAAGATCATTGAACAATTCGAGAAAAGCGCAGGCACTGTGTTCGGTCCAAGCCTTCTTCTGTTCTGGCTGTGGCAATCGAGAAAGAGCATATTCATCATCGTCAACATATCGATTAGGAACGGAAGTCACTCGAATGATACAGGGGCCAGCCTTAACGACATTCAGAATGGAGTGATCGACTGAGACGAAATACTTTGGATCTTCTTTTCCATCGAATTTCTTGCCCCACCCGCGTTCTCCCGCATCTCGTAGCTCCTCCTCACTGAAACGGTGCCCTTTCCGCTGCATGAAAACAATGGACCGCAACTCTGTTGTCTCGGACTGTGGCGCTTTGCCGACCAAGCTCTTGAGCATCCTTACAAAACTCATACGTTTATCCTCCTCGCGACTCAGATTGTTCCTCGTTCTCTGCCGCGACGTGCTGGAGAGAACGGCGTGGCAGGCCAAAGGCTGGCGCTCATTGCTTGCTGGTTTGCGTGGCCGGTCGAGTTCGAGAGCGAGTCCGTCAACGTTGCCAACTGCGAAAGCTTCCGCGATCTTCTGCCTATCGGACCGGCGCTGGTAAAGGCTACATTTGGATCGATTCGATCATCCAAGGCCGAGATGCTTTGCGGCTAAAATTATGATCGACCACATGAAATGCCGCAAACAAGGAACTGTCGAGTCGTATGAGCACATCTATGAGCCGCTCAAACAGTTGGGCGTTCCAGCGAGGGTTTGGGACGAGGTTCTGGATGAAATGTTCCATGAACCGTTGGAGACGCTAGCCCTACACTTCAGGAACTCATTGTTTGATTTGGAAGTGGTGGCAAGGAAGGGCAGGCGGATTATCCCCGTCCGAATGGCATCTGCGACCACGATTTTGTGCGCGACATTTCTAAACAAGCTGTAGTGACATTCCAATCATCATTCCTTCTTGTCTCGCTTAAATAACCTAAAAGCCGCGCTGCCCCCTTACTTGCTCTGGAGCCACGAACGAGTCGGCGGTCAAGTCTTAAAATTTGCCGAACCTTAAAGGGAGCTTAATGACAAGAGGAGAACGACTATACGCGTGCCCCGAATGCGAGCGCAAGCTCGCGCCCGTCGGCGCCATGGAGGCGGCGGGTATGTAATCTACCGCTCCTGCTCAGGATGCAGGGCGCGATGGCAGATCGCAGTCAAACCCATGAAGGGCGGCAAGGTCCATGTTGATGAAGGCACGTTTATCCGCCTGCCTTACAGCGTCTATGACTAGTGCCTGGATCGTCGGTGGTAGTCGCTGTCGATAAACCTAGACTCTGCCGCGGCATTCCCCGGCGGGGCTTGCCGCCGGATGCCGGGATCTCCCCGCTTAAGACTGTCAGGCTGCCTTGCGCGTCGCCGCGACCTCTAACTCCGCGATCAAGTACAGAACTAATTGCCTGCGGTGAACAAGAGCCGGGTCGTCTGGCGGCAAATCACTAAACTGCTCGACTCGTGCAAGAGACAAGCGGAGGATGTCAATTAGCCTCGGCAGAGTGGGGGACACTTCCACAATGCAATAGATTTAGATCGAGGGCATGATGACGGAAGTATCCTTTAGGTCGTTTCCGACATGTTATGCGAATTGCTCAGGGCATCCTACTAAAAGGGGAAGGCCGCCAGAAACGATTGAAGCATGGCTGCCAGAGTTCTTCATTTTGGACCCGATTACAGCAATCGACTGCTGGTGCTCGGCAGTCACGGCTATTCCACTGACTACGAGCTTTTGAATCGTCGGATTGGGTACGCTTGCGTTGATTGCGCCGTCTGGCCCCGCTGCGACCACAATCCTTGCTAATTATGGCTGTCTTTATCGAGGCAAGTAGAAACGTTGCCTTCTTGCTGGGGCTGCCAGGACCGGGAAGAGAGCCTCATAGTATGTGCGCTGTTCCTATGGCTTAGCGGTCGCGAAGGCATTACTGGCATCGAACAAAGAGTCACGATTAAGGAAATTCCGGAGACATGAAATTGAGGGGTTCCGTCCTTTATGGTCATTTCGATCCGAGCGTCCGGGCCGGGAATAGAGAGCTGTATATGGGTTTTGATTAATCTTGACGGTTGGAGTTGCCGACGTGGTCACTCAAGGTCCATTCGCCTCCACAACCGTTGACGACCAATGTCACTCCGTTCGTACCCGTCGAATCGGCATCGAGGAATCGGAGCATCGTTGTTATGTAGTCCTGATCGGAACGCAGAGATTCGATCGAGTGCATCTCCTGAAGCCCAGCCTTGAGCATCGCGGCGTGCGCATCTAGCCGTATGCAAACTATAGCCAAGATGACCGCTATTCCTGATCGCGGGGCCCTCGGTCCTCGTCTCGGCGCTCATCTGCGCAGCTGTATGTAAGCACGAGCAGAGCTGATTCATGATTTACCGTTCGGGGAGCTTGGTGCAGCTTCTAACTAAAAGGTTATGGGTTTCGGGCCCTATCAGATAGCAAGCCCGAAATGTCGAGCGGCTAAACCGCACGATCCAGTTTTTCCTCTAGCCCTTCACTGGATGGAACGCTATGGACGCGGCAGCTTCAGGATAACGCCAACAGATATCGCATGTCCGAACGTGCTTTCTCAAAAGCCCGCGTATCTGCTGTTGCAAACGAGAATCCCCGACGCCTTCCTCGTGACATAACTCTTTTGAGAATAGATACCTGTCGGCCTGTGTCACCGCTCTTGACAGGTCCTTTCGTAGCCGACGGAAATCTTCGCAAGGAACAGGCATTGCGCCGTTTTGATGTGCGATTTCAAAAAGCGGATGCCCAACGTCATCAGTTTTGGTGGACGGCGCTTACGACGATCTTGAGCCAGTCGCCAACCTTCACGACATCCTGCCTGCCAAAGTTGTCCTCGTCTAAGAACAAAATAGATCGCCCTCGCATGCGTACTGGTCGCAAAACTCCGAACATTCTGGCATGTCCTTGCCGGAGTTACGTCGTGCTGGTGGCAACCGGCTTCTTGTTCTAAGCCGCTTCGCGCATCATGGTCAACACCTCGCGCTCGATCTCTGTCGCCAATTCAGTGACGCCGTTCAGATCAGTCGCTTTCGTCAGATCTGTCGGCTTTATGGTCGCGATGGTCAGTGTTTGCCCATCTTGATAAACCGACACGCGACAGGGCAGAACAACTGAAACACTTATATGGGTGTTAAGTGCCGTCGAAGCAGCCTGCGGGTTACAGATGTCGTACATCCGGCACTCACGCTCAAGAACGATGCCCTTGTTGCCGAGCGTCTGCTTCAGATCGAGCACGTTCAGGACGCCAAATTTGTGGCGCTGGACTGCTTTACGAAAGTCCTGATCCAACTCGTCCAGCGATTTCGATGAATAACGGACATAATCATAATCAAGCTCCGCAACTTTCGGCCTGACCGGGCCGTTAGGGGAGGTCCCGGACACCCGCCGATGAATGCACCTTCCGACCCCGCCTCGCTAAACTCCAGCATAGCTCTCGCGGTCCGCAATAGCTTCATCGAGCGCAATGTGCGGCCTCCTGGTTGAAGGGGTTAGCGCCGTATGATGCCGCAGGTTTACTACTCTAATGTCGAACTCTGTTCAGATAGCGGGGGGAAGATGGAGAAGCCGATCATGAGCCGATTCCCGTCGGCGAGCCGCTCGTAGACTAACGATTCTGCGAATTGGCGGAGCAGCCGGATTCCGTTTCCGCCTGGTGTTAGCAACTCGAGACCAGGTTGTTTGGGCCGGGTGGTCGATGGCGACGCGTCAACCGGATTGAAAGGGGGTGCTTTGTCTTCGATTGCAAATGACAACGTGTCCAACGAGAACCGGTACCGTATGACGACAGGATGCCCGGGTTCGTTTCTGTACCCGTGAAGAACTACGTTGGCCAGAGCCTCTTCCAGACAAAGGCTAATTGCGTAACGGGCTTTCTCATTCAAACCAAGTCGGTCAGCCAATCCTTCGACCCATGACTGGGCACGGTTCAACTCGGTGAGTTGGCTATCCAGCACAAGCAGATCTTGAAGTTCCTCGATTGGCATGTCCGACGGTCTCGATCAATTAGAAAGCGACCCGGTCTCCTATGTGCTACCGCAAAGCGGCTACGGCTGCGTCAAGTTCGTGGAAGATGGGAATCACCTGGTCTATATTGCTGGCTTTCAGCACTTCCTCAACCATGAGAACGGGGCCGAATAGCGCTACCTTCTCTCCCCGGCGGCGAAGATTCTGCGCTGGAATCACGATTGAGCGAAGCCCCATGGAACCAATGAACGACACTTTCTGGAGATCGATGAGAAGAAACTTGGCGCTGCCCGCCAGCACGTTCATCTTCAGATCGATTGCAGCAGCGCCTTCAATATCCAGGCGCCCGTCCAGAAAAACCCGCGTGATATCAGCCTCCATAGGCTCAGTCGAAATCGTCATTCATGCTCCCTTTCAGTGTCGGTCGATTCCAGGGGGACGTGGGAACTGAGGGTTGATCGTAACCGGCAAGTATGAATGCCGTATTACAGGGTTTCTGTGGCTTCAAGTTGAATGTTCAATAAAGTGCCGATACGGTCCGCCTGCTTCCTGTACCGAACCGCCAACAGCGTAATGTCGTCCGATTGTTGCGCACCACCCAAAAACTTTTCAACTGCCCCGAAGATTCCGGATTGAAGCGCGTCCAGCGATGACTCCGAATGATGGACAAATGCTTCTTTGAGGCGTTCCAGTCCGAACAAGTTCCGGTCTTTGTCCTCGGCCTCGATCACTCCGTCCGTAAACAATAGCAGTGTGTCATCGGGTTCGAGCCGAATCTGGCTTGCGGTAAAAGACGCTTGTTCTATCAGCCCAATGAGGAAAGATCCTCCCGTGTAGAGTTCGCTCACGGCGCCTCGCCGGAACAGCAGTGGAGAAGGATGGCCAGCTCGAACGAACTCGAACATGCCGTTGGGGTCGATCAGCCCGAAGAACATCGTTGCGTGCCGACCTACGATCGCACGATCGCAAAGAAACCGGTTCAGATGCTCAAATACTTTCACTGGTTCGACGCCAAGAGTCATGCCAGAGAGCGATCCCTGCAACATGGCGGTTAGCAGTGCTGCACCCAGCCCTTTACCGGCAACATCAGCAATCAGGATAGCGGTGCGGCCGTCTGGCAGAGAAAACACGTCGAAGTAGTCGCCGCCCACCTCGTGACATGGGCGGTGAATCCCTGTGATCGCAAAATGCGGGTAGTCCTGTAGTCCCTGGGGAACGAGTGCCTGCCGAATCTGGCGAGCGATACTCAACTCCTGCTCAAGTCGCTGGCGTTCGCGTTCGCGTTGCATTAGCCGGGCATTGTTGAGGATGTTGGCTGCCTGCGCACCCAAGGCATCGAGGATCTGTCGATCCAGCGCCGAGAACGGTATGTTTCCCTTCGAGTCAAGATAAAGAGTTCCAAGCAATTCGTCGTAGGCAGGCTCGGTAGCCTGCACGTCATAGCCACAGGCCAAGTTGTACAACGGAATCACCACCGCGGATCGCAAGAATTGCATAACCACGCTGTTTGCATGCTGCACATTCAGGTCGGCAAGCCGCAGATCTTCGTTGATCACCTGGAACGCTGTTCGACAGCTTGCCGAATCACCGTACGGCTAGGGTTCACAGTTTCCTGCCCTAGACTCTCGTGCTTCCGGCCCCGTGCCAGCTTCACTTGCAATGCGCCAGACGCATTCGGCTCCAGTAGTAATCCTCGATCAGCACGGGTGATGGCGATGGCATGATCCAGCATGGTCGCAAGGATGGACTCAAGCGGAAGTTGTGAATGCAATAGCGATGTCGCTTCTAGAAGCAGCGTCAGGCGATTGAGCTCGGAATGAGAATCGCCGGTTCGTGAGCCCGGCACGGCGTGCGCGGTGTGCGCGACCAGGCTGGGCATCGTCGCCCGACCGCTGTCGCTGGCATGAGACGCTTTTGAGGATAGAAATACCAGCTGACATTTACGGTCAGCCCCAAGCCGAATACGATCCCCGTGGCAAAGTATTCGTCCGTCTGATATTTGTTGCCCGTTAACGAATATGCCGCCACGCTGGCCGCGATCCTCTATCCGGAGGCCTTCGGGGACAGCAGATATCGCTACGCACTTACGCGAGATGTGCGGGTCGTCCAAGGTCAGGTGGTTTCCCTTCTCGCTGTCCCGTCCGATGAAGAAGGGCAACTCGATGATGGGAACTACTGCCGCGGCCGATCAAAAAGCATGACCTCCAAATAGGCGTGAGCGGTAGTAGCTGAATCCGCCATAGGCTTGGTTGGCCGAATTTTACCATCCCCATTCATTTCCACATTTTTCGTCATCAGCGCCTGAGTTTTGAGCGTTCCAGCAACTTCAGCCCATACGTGTGTTTCCGGTTCACTCACCACATATCAGATTGACACCGCTCGGAAGGAACGTCGATAATTCCGCAATCTCTCCAGTTGCCTTCCCCGTGATTTTTCACATAAGTCAACTTGTTGTCTGTATCCGCTGTAAAACTCCCCCCCAGAGACCTATAAGGATAGCTTTTTCATGATTTCCCACGCGAACGAGCGGAGAACGACCATGCGCATCCGGCCAAGATTCTGTTTTTTCATTGCGCTTCTCCTCACTGGCGCTTTGGAAACATACCCGCTTTGGGCACAATCATTCAGTTTTCCCGCAGGCGGATTCACTTCGAGCAATGTATGCGCGAACAGCAACAATCCGGCATCCGGATGTCAGGTTTTGACCAACGGGTCTACATCTCAGCCTCAGGTTATAACTGGCGGCATCTTGCGGCTGAACAGGGCCAACATGAACCAGCACGCGTCGGCCTGGTTCAGAACCCAGCAGCCGCTTGCAACCGGATTTACGACTGCATTTCAGTTCAAAATATCGAACACGAATCTATGCTCTCAGTGCGCTTTCCCGGCGGATGGTATGGCATTGATGATTCAAAATGATCCTGCTGGAACAGGCGCACTCGGCTTTACAGGCAACGGCGAGAATATTTCGTATGGTAGCAACGACGATCCCACTGCGAGCGGCACGGGACGTGCGATCCTGAACAGCCTTGCAATCGAGTTGGATACTTTCCAAAACACAAACTACGACGATCCGAACGGGAACCACATTGCAGTGCAGAGTTGCGGACCGAACAACTCTACAACTCTTACCCCCAATAGCGCAGACCACAATTACATCTGTCCGGATGGCAATCCGGCGAAGCTCGCACTGCAAAGCCTTCCCTCCGGCTTGTCGTTGTCGGACGGACTCGCTCATACGATTACGGTGAACTACCTTCCACCGGAAGCCTGCACGAGCGATTGCAACAATTTGAGTGTTTATTTCGATAGCACGCTCATTCTGCAGGCATCAGTCGACCTCACCAAACAGTTGAACCTGACCAGTGGAAACAGCGCGTATATTGGGTTCACCGCTGCCACCGGATCTCTAGTGGAAAACAACGATATCCTTAGCTGGTCCTTCAGTCAGTGGCCACTGTCGCCGATCACCATTACTCAGCCGGTTCAGCCCACAGTGACCAACTTTAATTACACATCCAACTTGAGCGCTAATGTTGATTACTCTCAGAGCGGACTGCCGAACAACTCCTTTCAAGGCTTGTTTATGCAGGGTACGGCAGCAGCAATGACCGACCAGCAGTTTTCCGACCTGGTGAACAATACTCCTTTTCAGGGAAGCACTTGCCAGCATCAGGACACTGGAAATGGAAACTTTGCGTGTGTGACGACAACCGATCTATGCACGACTCCGACGAGTTCCACACCGGCAGGTACGAACTGCCTGAGCACAGGCACGAATCCGCTGATTATTGTGTCGAACACCTATAACCTCGACCCTTCACAAAAGCCGATCATCGCTCCGGGCTACATCATGGGCAAGGACACAGCGCTGAGTTGTGGAGCCGGCGCAGACAATTCGTGCAAAGGATTGACTAGCATTTTTTCAGGCATCAATGGCGACGCTGTTACGAGCAATGGACGGACGAATAATTTCAACTCGGTCCTTATTCCAATCCTTGGCGGGGTTCAACCCAGCACGAGCATTACTACGACGCCACCTTTGAATGGCGGATGGATTAACGGGCCGGTAAATGTCAATTTCAACAGCGTTGACGTGGTGCCGAGCAATAATACCAATCCACCTTCCCCTCTGCCAACCGTTGCTTCAATCAATTACTCGGCCACAGGCGCGAACCCACCGAATCCGGCCTCGGGGACCATTACCGGTTCAAGTGGATCGATTAGTGTACCGGGAACTGTCGAAGGATCGACGGTGATCAGTTTCGCGGCGATGGACAGCTCTGGGGTTGTCGAGACAGAGGTTACCAATAGCGGCAATACAGTGAGCACGTCCACGCCAACCTTCACCATCAACATGGACCTTACGCCGCCCGCGCTAAGTTGCACCCCCCCGGCGGTCGCGTGGCAGAACACGGATGTCGCCGTTCCATGCATGGCCAGTGACTCCGGTGGTTCTGGGCTGGCAGGCCCTTCGTCATTTACGGTGCAGACGAATGTTCCGCCTGGCACGGAAACAAACAGCGCAACGATCCCCGCAGTGACGGTAAAAGACATAGCCGGGAATGCGTCGGCGCCGCAACCTGCACAGGGCTCGTTCGGGCCATTCGAGGTTGATAAGAAGGCGCCTGTAATTATTGGCCCGACCATTTCGCCATCCTCGCCAACGTTCGGTCAGACAGTCACCGCAATCTATAGCTGCACAGATGGAGGATCTGGGGTGGTCTTGTGCGGTCCAACAGGTTCTCCGCAGATTGCGCCAACCCCGAATACAGGCACATTGACGAGCACTCTGGACGGCACGGTCGGAACGCATACCTTTACGGCGAACGCGCAGGATCTCGTCGGAAACGCCAGCGCGCCGAGTTCGGTGACATACACGGTCGGAAAAGCAATTCCGATGATCACATGGACGAATCCGGCTGGGATAACCTACGGCACAGCGCTCTCCGCTGCGCAGCTCAACGCGACTGCTAGCGTCGCCGGAACCTTTGCCTATTCTCCGGCCGCGGGGGCGATTCTGACGCCCGGGGACCAGACTTTGTCAGTGACTTTCACGCCTATTGACAGCGTGCACTACGCTGGCGCCTCAAAGAGCGTTCCTCTCCTAGTTAACCTGGCAACGACAACGACATCTATTACCTCGGTTTCACCGAACCCGGTGCCGCCTAACACCCCGACGATGATCAGTGTGAGCGTCATCGGTTCAACCAATTTGGCATCACCAACCGGAACTGTAACAGTGAAGGCAAGCACGGGAGAATCGTGTTTCTCTGCTGTTGGCGCTGGCGGGTGTTCTCTGGCGTTCGCGACAGCAGGAACGCGCACCGTAACCGCCAGCTATGTCGGCGACGCGAATTTCTCGGGCAGTTCGACTGCCACGTCGGTCCAGGTCAACGTCGGGGATTTCTCGATCAGCGCCACTCCGTCCTTGCAGACAATTCCGTCGGGTCACCAGGCCGTGTATACGATCACGCTGACGTCGATTGGTGGACTCACAGGATCTGTCGCTTTGAGCTGTTCTGGGGCGCCGCCGAATTCCCAATGCTCGGTTTCGCCTTCAATGGAAAGCATAGGAAGTGCCGCGGTGACATCCATCGTGACCTTGAGCGCAAATAAAAATGTGACGCATGGCACGTCTACCTTGACCTTTACCGGCTCTTATGGCAACGGCGCACTGGTACGCAGCGTCTCAGTGAGCCTGACAGTGAAATGAGTCGGATTCAGGCAAGAAGTGCAAGAGCGATGGAAGCCTCACGCCAACGCACCGGACTTCACAGCAGGGCATTCCAACCGCTGGTGTTTTTGCGAAGATTGAAGCGCCGCCTAACCATTTCGAGAGGCAGTTGGTAATTACTACTGTTGAGTCGCGACGTAGATGCGCTTCAAATCGTAACGCTTGGCCAGATCTTCCGCACCAGGTTCCTTGCCGATTTCATTGAGAAGCCGTTTTGCTTGGAGAAACTGCGTGTCGGCTTCAGATGTTTTTCCAGACCGACGAAGAGCAATGCCCGACAGATAGTGGATGCGGACACTCTGGAGCCGCGTACCTAGCTTTTCGCTTCTTCCCAAATCACTCTGTAGCTCTCGGAGTGCGGCCGAATAGTCCTTCGACTCGACGAGAGCATCTGCGAGCAGAACCGAGGACTCGAGCGATGCATACATCCGTCCCTGAGCATCGGACTGCTGTGTCAAGTTACGCAGGTCGGTGATCGCGGACCGAGGATCTCCATCCGAAATCGCCACCTTGTCCAGGTTCATCCGGGATGTAAACACCGCGTCGTTGTCAGAACTGCGGGACGCGGACTGCAGCGCCTGCTCGTAAGAACTCTTCGCTGATTTCAAATCCCCCTGGTAGTAGGCTGCGTCTCCCCGATTGTTCAGAACACTGGCGAGCAGAGCGTTATTTTTCAGACCACGCGCCAGGCTTTCTGCTTCGTCGAGCAGTTTAGACGATTCTCCTCCTCTTCCTGCTTGCGCCAACGCACCAGCCAGATCGCTAATAGCTTCAGCCATGTTGCTGCTGCGGTCTCCGAGATCCCGAAAGACCTTGACGGAATCCTGCAATGCACCGACCGCCGATCCCAAGCGACCTTGGTAGCCGAAGACCAGACCAATGCTGTGCACATTCCGGGCTGCTCCAAGGTTGTCGCCTGCCTTACGGTAGATGTCAAGGCCGCGCATGTAGGAAGTCATCGCCTGATCGTACTGACCCAGAGCCGCATAGGCTGTTCCAAGATTTTGCAGGGTTTCTGCGATGTCCCCTGGCACATTCAGCTTCTCTCGGATCAGCAACGCTTGCTGGAGGTAGGTGAGGGCATCTTCATTCTCGCCCTTTTGCGCATATGCATTGCCAATGTTATTCAGGCACATGCCTTGATAGGTTTCATCGTTGGCATCCCGCTGAATCTGCAGAGATTCCTTCAGTACCTGCAGCGCCTTGTCTGGCTGGCCGCTCGCGAGATAGAGATCGCCGAGATCAATGAGCGTATCTCCTGCCTCTTTCTTCGCACCGATCTCACGTCGGATGCTCAAAGCTTCGTTGTACGCAGTCAAAGCTGCGTCCGGCTGTCCAAGTGAGAGCTGAATCTGCGCGATTTCGACAAGGCTCGCTGCGACGCCGCGTTTCTGGCCCAGTCGCTGATTGATCTCCATCGAGTCCTGATAATTGCGCAAAGCCTCTTCAGGCTTATTCATCAGCTTGTAGGCGATGCCCGTGGCCTGCAGTATCAGGGCTTGCTGCTCCTGGTTGTCAAGTTCGATCGCCAAGTGACGAGCTTTGTCCAAAGGATCGAGTCCTTGTTGGGGGTTGCCGGATTTGATATCGATCCGTCCCAGGGCCAGCAGCGCATCCAGATTCTTTGGGTCGGCCTGAAGAACTTTGTTGTAATACGAACGTGCCATGTCGAGCTTCCCGGCGTCTTCGTAGAGATTTCCCAGCGCGGAAAGGACGTCCACGTTGTCGGGGAAGCTCTTTTCAAGGTTTTCGTACGCGGCGATCGCCTTCGGTCCGTCCTTATTAATGCGCGCCTGGCTTGCTTCAATGAAGTATCTTTGCGCCAGTGGAAGGTTCTGGCTCAGCTCTACTGCGCGACGGGCCGCCTGTTCGGCCTCATTGTCGTATCCCAGCGTAGAATAAGCTTCGCCCAGGCGTGAGTAAGCAGCTGCAAATTGAGGATCTTCGTTGGTCGCGGATTGAAATCGCTTTTGGGCTTCCAGATCATTCCCCTGCCGTAGAAACTGGAGGCCCTCGTTGTAATCGCGCAATGCGTCCATTGAGGTGGAGGTGGGCTTAAAAGACTGAGCCTGCAACTCCTTTACCAGGTCTGGCGAAAGCGATAGATTCTGTCGAATCAATTCGGACAGCCGATCCAGTGCCCCTGAGAGGTCCTTTTGACTGGACGCTTCGGCTTTTAACTGGACGGTGCGATTGTTTTTGCGGTTTTGCAAGGTTGCGTCGATACGGATTTGATCTCCTAGCCGGGTGTATTGTCCATAGACCAAAGTGTCCGCGCTGGTAAATTCGGCGACGCGGGACAGAGTCGAGGAATCGACAATGGCGGTAGGTGTGATTCTCAGGTCATGGAGGACCTGCTGAACGCGATCCGGAGATACGCTACGCAGATGGGCCGATTGTCCGATATCTGTGCTTAGCATTTCGGCGAGGCTCGATCCGAGCCAGTCCCATGAAGAATCGCCGGTTGCGTTCTGGAACGGCATCACCGCCAGGGAAAGAGCTGGAGGAGGTTTTTCTACTCTGGGGGAGAATAGCGTTCCTCGAAAGAGATAGCCGACGATGGCCAAGACAACCAAAACCGCGATGCCAGCCATAACAGGCCAAGAAATGCTGAACCGTGGTCTCTTAGCATCGCCGCGCAGAACAGTGGGAGCAACGCTGATATGGCTGCTGCGCCAGGCATCCATGTCCCCGAGCATTTCCCGTGCGCTCTGGTAGCGCAATGCTGGATCGGGCTCGAGGCATTTACTGACGATGCTGTTCAACGCGCCGGGAATCGTTTCGTCATGAGCAGAAACAGGAGTAGCCCGCTCCTGTATTCGTTTGATAAGGCTGGCGACAGCGCTGTCTGCGTTGAAGGGCATCTTGCCCGTCAATAATTCGTAGAGGATCAATCCTGCGGTAAAAATATCTGAGCGCTGATCTAGTTCCTTACCTAGAGCCTGTTCCGGCGACATATATTCCATCGTGCCGACGAGGGCTCCGGTCTGGGTCATGCTGTCACCATCCATCGTCCGGGCAAGGCCAAAGTCCATGACCAAGATCCGGCCGCCCTCCTCACGCATAATGTTTTGCGGTTTTAAGTCGCGATGGATCACTCCCACGCTGTGGGCAGCGTCGAGCGCTTCGCAGACCTGCCGCATGATCCCAATTGCTTCTTCGGGAGCGAGCTTCTCTTTCTCGCGCATGATTGCGCGAAGATCGCGACCATTGACGAACTCCATGGTTATGAATTTCACGCCATCCGCGTCACCCAGATCGTAGATGCGAACAACATTCCGGTGTGTGACTTGGCGAGACAGCAGGAGTTCCTGTTTGAAGCGGGCGAGGATTGCCGGATTCGAAGCCAGTTGCGGCTTTATCAGCTTAAGAGCCACATGACGGTCAAGTTCGCGGTCCAGTGCGCTGTAAACCGCTCCCATTCCCCCTTCGCCGAGGAGTTGCACGATTTCATAGCGATTCCCGAGCACGTCTCTTGGCCGCAGAAGAGGTGTGCCGACTTGAATAGGCATCGGAGAAGGCTTTGACGGCGTACTCCAGTCACCTAACGTGGCATCCGAGTCTGCCAAAGTCGCTTCGAGATCGGAAAGTACCTTGGGAAGGGCAATTGCAATTTGGTCCGTGTCAAGGTGCGGCGCACCCGAACTGTCCCCCTTTGCAGGAGCAGTCACGCCACCAAGATCCCCGTCGCCCGATCGTTCCGGGAGATCGAAACTATGATTCTGTTCACGCATGTATTGACTGGCGGGGAACAGAGGGAATTACCCCAAAATGGAACAGATCATGAGTATATAACGCTCGATGGCCGTATAGATACCCTTGTAATGGGTAGTGATCGTTTTCGTGTGCCGGGTTGAATAAGGTTAATGCGCGTAGAGCTTATGCCTCGAAACTTGGCGACTGGTAAAGGGATGACACGCAGTCATCCCTCCGCGTTTTGAAGATGGCGGAAGATTTTCCAATGGACTAGCCCGTGTCAAACTCGACGGGAAAATTGGTCACATTGATCCGACTGGTGCGCTGAGTATTCCAGCTCGGATAGATTGGGATACTTGATCTATTCGAATTCATATCCTACCAATACTGGGTTCTGGGCTTCGGGGAACAGAATAAGGTTTTCAAATGTAGCCGAAGAATCAGAAGAGCGAAATCCGACCACGTTTTTAGCGCGGAAACGAGCGAAAACATTTCATCCCCGCTTCGGTTCGTCACCTCGCGCGGCTCTCTACGCAAGCTGGCTATAAGGATGGCACAATGACGATGAGCGGTTGGCCTTGACATACTTCGATAAGCTCCGCGCGGCATCCGTGGCACGGGACTCGCTGCTTTGTATTGGCTTGGATCCAGATCCTAAATTCATACCAGGAGGAGTTCAGGGCGCCATCGATTTCTGCTGCACGCTGATTCAAGCTACATCCGATGTTGCTTGTTGCTATAAGCCGAATGCTGCATTTTGGGAGCAGTACGGTCCTCGCGGGTGGGAAGCACTAGCGACCGTGAGATAGTTCGCGCCCCCAGAGATACCGGTGATCCTGGACTGCAAACATGCGGACGTGCCGAACACGATGGCCGCCTACGCATCCGCTGTTTTCGAAGCAATGGATTTCAACGCGGCGACGGTTCATGCATACCATGGGGCCGACTCACTGGCTGTCTTCGCGAGATATCGGACCCGAGGCGTCTACGTGGTGTGTCATACCGCTAATCCTGGACGAGCCGATCTCCAACGCCTATGTATCGGCCAGGCGCCACTATTTATGGCGCTTTGACAACAGACATCGAGAGTCCCCGAAGAGTCGGATGACCAGCGCCGGGCGCGCGGGGGCGCAAGCGCAAGCGAGAAGACGCACCGAAACAGTGCGTTCATGCAGGCGCACTTCTCCGGGGATCAGATTCGTAACGGAATGAAGAGCGGAGGGACGACAAAGATGAATGTGTGGCCGGCTTCGACGGGTCTAGCTCTCTCGTCACGAAGAAGGGCTCGCCAGGAGACAAAACCAAACTTCAACGCGCCCGAGGAGATTAGCCTGCATAACAGCAAGACAAGACAAATTGCTAGCAGGAAAGCATATACCTTGTATTCCGTGTCGTTCCACAGGCCCGGACCATCCCAGCGATCAAATAGTTCAAGCAGAGGAATGAACGCCCCAATCAGCATCATAACCGCGCCGAATTGGAACAATCGCCTCATGGCCTCAATTCGAGTATAGATCGGAAGACGGACAAAACTATTCCGATCCCTCATTCTTCCTGCTTCCGGTTTGTTTGGATGCTAAGTCGAGGAGGAGCCCGAGGTGTTACAAGAAGCTGAACTCAGCACCAAGCTGATTCAGAGAACAACCTCGGAGGCTCCTCAGAGTTAGAAATCTCTCCATCTCTGGTCGATAACGTATGTACCAGTTGCGGAATCCACCTGGGAAGCCAAACTCCTCAATGACATGAATGGAGGCGGCGATGATCGGCAAGATAAAAAGCCATCGAATCACGCAGAGCCCGCGACGAAGCATCATCTCAAATGGTCCTAGAGCAGACTAGGACGTTGACCGAAAACGAAAATCAGTGCCGGTATATTCATTGACGTCGCGCATAAAACGCCCAGATCAGTGTAGCCCGCCGGACGCTAAAGGTTATTCTGCGTGACGCACTACGCAGGAACAATGCCGAAAGCCGCGTACCGTCTTTGCGGAGATATCTGGCCGCAGGGATGTCTCTCCGATGAATGTCCGTTACTGGACAGCTGACGCTCAATAGTGAACAGACCGTCGCTTCTTCGCCATGTGAAGGAGTTGACGCGAAAGGAGATTTAGGGTTTAGAAACTGGCACGAGGATTGCTACTTTCATATCGATGGAGCCACGAAATGACAGCATTTGCTCGAAATCTGAAATTTGCCCTGAGACTATTGCGGAAGAGTCCGGGCTTCGCATCTGTCGCCGTCCTCATCATGGCGCTTGGTATCGGAGCGAATACTGCAATCTTCAGCGTGGTGCATGCTGTTTTGCTGGAACCGCTGCCGTTTCGCGACGCCAACCGTATCGTACAACTCTGGCACATTCCTCCTCAGTCAAGTTTTCCGGGAATGACGGAGTTCTCTGTATCGGCTGCGAATTTTCTTGACTGGCAAGAGCAGAATCACGTGTTCGAGCAGATGGCTCTATACACGGGTGCCGGTTATGACATCACGGGAATGGGAAAACCGGAAGCGATTCGTGCATCCCCCGTCAGCGATGGCTTCTTTTCGGTACTAGGCGTTCAGCCTCTTTATGGGCGCGTCTTTTTACCCGATGAAGATCGGCCCGGTCACAATCACGAGGTTATCCTCACCTATAAATTCTGGCAGAATCAATACGGCTCAAATCCCGGTGTGCTCGGCAAAACCATCAACTTTGATGGAGAACCATATGTCATCGTCGGCGTAATGGGGCCGAAGATGACCAAACCTGACTTTGCCCAGGTGTGGACTCCTCTTGGCTTGACGGCCAAGGAAGCGGCAGTGCGCGGCGAACATCACTTTCTCGCAATTGCCCGCCTCAAGCCTGGGGTTACTGTTACGCAGGCCCAGGTTGAGATGAACAAGATCTCGAAAAATCTTGAGCAGTCTTATCCCGAGGATGACAAAGGCTGGGGCGCGCTTGTTCGCTCTCTGCGCGAAGAAACAGTTGGTGAAGTTCGTCCTGCGCTGCTCATGATGCTCGGCGCTGTAGCTTTTGTGCTCTTGATCGCTTGCGCCAATGTTGCCAACCTTGTGCTCGCACGCACGTTCGAACGCCGCAAAGAAATAGCTATCCGCTCCGCGCTTGGCGCCAGCCGTTCTCGCATCATCCAGCAACTGCTGGGAGAATCAGCGATCATTGCATTATGCGGCGGTCTTCTCGGGCTGGTTGCAGCTCATTTTGGCATCGAACTGCTGATCAAGTTTTTCGCAGACAAACTGCCGCGCATGAGAGAAATCGGCCTTGATGCCCCTGTGCTTCTCTTCACGTTTGTGCTCTCCATCGCGACCGGTATTCTTTCTGGTCTGTTGCCCGCCCTGAGCATGACGAAGGGCGAACTGAATGATGCTTTGAAACAGGGCCTTGGCCGCACGGATGCTGACAGCGGCACCAGCAAGACACGCTCTATGCTTGTTGTGATTGAGGTGGCGCTTTCACTGGTCCTGCTGATCGGAGCGGGGCTCATGATTCGCAGTCTCTGGAAGCTGCAGACGATCGACCCTGGTTTTGACGAGCACAACGTTCTGACTCTTTCCGTTTTAGTGCACAAGCAACAGTTCAGAGATGCGACGCAGGAAGCGCAATTCTTCGATCAGATACTTCAGCGCGTGCGCTCACTCCCCGGCGTCGCATCCGCCGGAGCGGTCGACGATCTGCCGCTGAATGGTGGTTCGAATCAGCCTGTTGCCATTGAGGGACACCCCGTCGTCGCGTTGTCGGAGCAGCCTGAAGTATCCGTCCGCGTAGCAACGCCGGGATACCTGGAGACGATGCACATCCCTGTGCTCCAAGGGCGTGATATCAGTGCTGACGACACTGCTGATTCGCCACCTGTGGTCGTCATCAGCCAGAGTATGGCGAAGCAGTTCTGGCCGAACGAGAGTCCGATCGGCCGCCACCTGAAGCTGTCTTTCTTCCCGGACAAAGAGCGGGAGGTTATCGGAGTCGTCGGCGATGTAAAACAGCAGGGCCTGGATAGTTCTGCTGGCATTGCCACTCTCTACTGGCCTTTGGCGCAGACAACCAGCTCAGCCATGGCTCCATGGGATTCGTACCCGCTGCAGATGGCTGTGCGCAGCACAACCTCTCAAAACCCTGCGATTACAGTGACGAACGCTATTCACCAGGTTGATCCTGAGATTCCGGTCGACAATGTGATGACGCTTGAAGACTTTGTGGGCGAGACTTTGACGCAGCACAGTTTCAATATGCAGTTGCTCGCCATTTTCGGATCGCTGGCTCTTGTTCTCTGCGCAGTTGGCATTTACGGCGTCCTCGCCTATGTCGTGAAACGGCAGTTGCGCGAGATCGCTTTGCGCATTGCTTTTGGCGCGATGTTGCGTGATGTTGTTCGCCTGGTAATCGTTCAGGGTATGAAACCAACACTGGCAGGCATAGTGATTGGGCTGGCTGTGTCCTTTGCTCTCGGCCGTGTGATTACGGGCCTGATCTATGGAGTGAGTTCTCGCGACCTCACAACCTTCCTCTTAGTAACAACATTGCTTGTGCTCGTGTCATTCTTCGCCAGTTTGATTCCGGCACTTCGCGCGATCCGTGTTGATCCTCTTGCTGTACTTCGTGAAGACTGAAGGGCGTGTCTGCTGTTTCGAAGTTATTCACGCAGCCTAGAGTACGCTGGGGGCCGATGTAAGATCCGACAGCGACTTACGTAGGCGATTGACCATAGGCATTACTAGGGCAGGGGTATTAGAGACTTCCTCGTCAGTTACGCAACTTCATCGCGCCGCGCATCAAATAGAAACGATTCCTCCTCGATATCAATTGAGAATCAGGCTTCGGTCGAGGAAAATCTTCAACCGCTGCGGAGAGCGGGTTCGTGACGCGGAGTCTCGCAGGGTTTAGCAATCCCGCAGATCTCATTGCAAGCCACCCGGATGTAAAACCGGCTTCTCAGACAACTGACGAACGTCTGTGAGTTGCCCTCAGAAATGACAAATCGCCAATGTGCTCATCGAGAGGTAGTGCTCAATGAGCGCATCGCCCTGTTTAGTAACAGTTGATGATTCATGCCGAGGAAGATCGCTAGACGCAGCCAACTTGGCGCTGGCGTAGGGCGAGACCCACTTCTCTAGTCGCCTTTGAGGCGCTTCCTGAGGTTCTCGGCGGATAGACTTGCGAATATCGGAGGAAAATTGCGCTGGGCTGTGACTGCGCCGTCCTTGCGGATTTCGAGGAATTCTTTTTTGGTTCGGTCCATAAGGGCCAGGTGGGCAGGCCTTGCCCGTTGGGATTACCGGTTTTTACGAAATTGGCCCAGTAGACCTGAACCAGGTTGGACAACGCCGCGTCGTCGGGAGTGAAGGGCAACCATTGCCATGTAGGGTCGTGCAGGGCCCCGAAAACATAAGGGATTTCAAGGCTGTGGAATGCTCCTAACTCGGCCCGTCCCTTGCCTGGCACCGAACGATCGAAACGATAAACGAAAACGTGCTGGGCGGCGGCCGTGGTGAGTGAAGCCATCGCCCCTATAGGGCAGCTTCCGATGATGTCGTTGGCGGCTGCGTCCACGCCCTCGGTGCGGTGCACCAGGATGTTGACGATGTAGAGCGCGATAGCCGGCCTGGTCCAGCTGCCGAAACAAGGGCGGGCACTCTCCGTGAACTGCTTCAGAGAGCCCGAACCGACCGGGCCCGCGGGTCTGTTTGCGGTTTTGCTCGCCGCAGCCGCGGCTAGGCGGAAGGCGCTCAGTTCGCGCCCGTTGAGGCCAATGAGCAGATCCACCTTTTGAAACGAACCACTGAGGAAGGCGCTCTGCGAGGATCGCGGTAGCACCCAGCCGTCGAGAGTAAACGAGGAAGTGTCCCCGCCGTGGCGTGCTTTCGTCTCGACAAGCAGTTTTTCGACTTGGTCCCGCCGGGAGAGCACGCAGCCGCTCGAGAGGCGTCGCGTGCGGGTCTCCGGGGGGCTTACTCAGCCATGGCTGTTCCCATTGCTTCTGCCTGCGCCAACGGCTGGGCGCGGTTGAACGCCGGGCCGCTTTCAGAGATAACGCGGCGGAACAGGCCGTCGGCCAATGGAGAGGTCATCAGCATGGCGGCGTTGATTGCGCCCGCCGACTCTCCAGCCAGGGTGACAGTGTGGGGATCGCCCCCGAACCGCTTGATGTTGTTACGCACCCATTGGAGCGCGGCAATCTGGTCGAGCAAACCATAATTGCCGGAGCTATGGTGCGGCGATTCGGCAGTGAGTTCGGGATGGCTGAAGAAGCCCATGATGCCGAGCCGATAGTTGATGGTTACGAGCACGACGCCGCGCGCGGTCAGCGAAGTACCGTTGTAGGTGGGTTGCGTTCCACTTCCCGCGGTGTTGCTGCCTCCGTGCAGCCAGACGACTACGGGAAGAGCGCGCTTAACCGGCCATTCGGGCGTCCAGACGTTGAGGTACAGACAGTCCTCTGACGATTGCACAGGTGGCTCTGTGTAGTCCGATCCATAGGCCCGGGCCATTGGGGCAAGGAAGGGAACCAATCCGGAAGAGTTCTGGGTGCATGCAGGCCCGGGGCGCGTTGCATCGCGCACTCCGGTCCATGATAGCGCCGGCTGCGGCGGCTCCCAGCGCAAAGGACCCACGGGAGGACGTGCGAAGGGAATGCCCACGAAGGCGATGGCCGAGCCGGCGGGGGTTCCACGGACGGCACCCGATTCCGTTTCCGCGACAAGTTCGCCGGCGGCAAGTGCCGTTGCGCTGGGCGCCGACAGGTTGGAGAAAGCGGCGGCAGGATAGCTAGGGTAAAAGCCGCGTCTCACCCGAAGGTAGAAAATGCAAACGAGAACAGCAATGAGGAGAGCAATACAGGTTTTGCCTAGGATCCTGAATGTCGATCGCACGCCTTGCCCCTGAGAAAAGCGTTCCGATGTTTCGATTTGTGGTTCCCGCCACATACACATGGCCTAAAACGATGCCCGTTTCAATCAAGGAGATTCTTATCAGGAGAGAGTTATTGGATACTGCGCGCAACCGAATCCGAAGACTGAGGGTCAATCATTGGAAGCGCCCGCGGACTTCTGCGGAGCACTCAAGCTGTTCGCTGCTGTTGCTGGGATTCGTTCTGATGCATTCAGGTCTATTTCGAACTGCTATCAAGGATTCCGGTATCTCTTTTGCGCATTCAGGCTCGTTGCCCCACTCACAGCAGCTTCGCATAACTCCGCCCTGGCCTATCTGAGGACTCGAAGATCCGTTTTTCCATAACGAGTTAGTCGATCTTGCCGATAACCACGATCTGAAATGAGTGTGGGCTCATCGACGGCCGGGGCATCCGCATCCATGCAGGCGCGTTCGCCGGAACGTTCGTCGAAGGCGTTTTAGGCAAGGGCCCGAACTCCGCCGTGATGGTATAAAGATTGCCCGTTTTCGTGTCCAGCGTGTGCGTCCGGGCGCGCATCGGCGTCTCTGCTCCACGCGGAAGCTCGTCGCCGTCTCTTCCTTGAACTATTTTTCCCGGTCCTTGCTTTGTTCTGGGACCACGGCAAGGTAATCAATCTCGGCAGCCTGGGAGGCGCGTTCGGAAGCCAGGTCCATAATATGAATAATCGGGGCGAGGTGGTGGGCACCTCAGACTTGACTGGCGACCAAGTCTTTCACGCCTTCGTCTGGAGCCCACTCACCAGAAAAATGCAGGACCTCGGTACCCTCCCGGCGGACACCTACAGCGTTGCGCTTGGAATCAACGACGCGGGCGTGGTGACCGGCGTCTCAATCAACTCCAGCTTCAGCAGCCTGCGCGCGTTCGAGGTCGTCAACGGGGTGCCGACCGATCTCAACACTTTGATTCCGGCCGACTCTCCCCTGCAACTGCAGACCGCATGTTCCATCAATTCCCGCGGGGAGATTGCAGGTTTCGCGGTGGAGAAGAGCACGGGCGAGTCGCGCGGTTACCTGGCGATCCCAACCCGTAATTAGGTCACGGCGCGACTTAAGTTGGCTAACGCCCATTTTAAACCCTGGGTGATACGGCCGGATCTACGCGATCCGGCCTTCGCTTTTGCGCTGATGAGTGTGTGACCGGCAAACCGGAAACTACATCGGCACGTGCAAATAAGTTCCGGATTGCCGACATCCATGTAAGTCGGTTGTCAAGAGAAAACGCGAGGGCTGACGGCGCGCTCTGGAGAGCGCGCGCCCGATTGATCTGGATCCTCTGCTGCGCACGTGTGCCTCTCGG
>Ga0126371_10000342_pt1 | contig 37852 bp, 48 predicted proteins | sample PanSoiMetaPlot_4_FD_110145 | JGI IMG/M metagenome (GOLD analysis project Ga0126371, IMG submission 110145) | Tropical forest soil microbial communities from Panama - MetaG Plot_4 | ecosystem: Environmental > Terrestrial > Soil > Tropical forest > Bulk soil | place: Panama | collected 2016-02-17
AGCGGAAAGGTATAGGAACCTAAGACAATGGGCAAGGATCAAGGAGCTGTTGACGCGTGAGGATGTGGGGGAGATGGAGAAGATGGAGGAGGTGGAAGAAAGAGGAGAGGGAACGGGAAAGGATGTTGAAGTGGATTGCAAAGGGCAAGGGAAAGGATAGTTAGGTGGCGACGAAGATTAAGGTGCTGGGGACTCCGTTGTTGCAGGTGATTAATGACGAGAGTATCCGGCTGAAGAAGAACCGTACGCTGGATCCGAGGGTGGCCGACGAGTTGGTCGACCCGACCGGGATCCATCTTGTCATCTTCTCAATGGTCCACAATGACAAGGAGATCAGGACACAGTTGATGCTGAAGATGAAGGGAAGCGACGAGCCGCGGAGGGGCTGGCTGGACATGAGCTTCGAGCGGTTCCGGGACCTGCCGGAAGTGGAGGTTCCGATTGGGGATGGGGAACTGAACGGTGGATGAGGATGGAGTTGATGGTGTTGATGGGGATGGTGGGGTGGATGGTGTAGATGATGTGGATGAGGTGGTCCGAGATGGGAGCCAGGTCGACTGGATCTCGATGGACCAGGACGAGATGAGGTTCGAGGTGGAGCGGACGGGCGAGGCGTTGAAGCGGGACCCGGACCTTACCTTCTCGGCCAAGGCGCTGAACGGCCTCGACGTCCAGGTTCACCGCTTCGTCGCGTCGAGGATCATCCGGAGCTGGAATCACACCGGCAGCGCCCCGAAGAAGCTGAAGGTGACGGTGACGGTAGAGGTGGAGTAGGGAAGGGAGAGAGGAAGAGGAAAGAAGAAGACCTCCGGGGGGATGGTGTGCCCCGGAGGTCTTCTTCTCTTGTCCCTCTCCCAATCGCAATCGGCCTGTTGTGGTCTGAGCCGATCCGCAGGAAGGTTTTCCCTCTGGGGAGTGTACAGAGGTGGGATGAGAATGTCAAGGGAAGAGTGGAGGGGATTGAGGGGGATTACCTTCTTCCTACTCTTCTTCCTCCTCTTCTTCGAGCGTGGGGAGGAGGGAGAAGGGGTTGTCGGGGTGGAACTGGGAGTGCTGGTAGTCCCCCTCGAAGTCCTCTTCGGTGATGGTCTCGACGGTGATGCGGAAGCGCCTGACCCAGTCCCGGCCGACGCAGCAGAAAGAGATCGGGGTGTCGCGCATCGGGTCATCGGAAAGGAACTCGGTGCGAGTGGGGGCTTGGTCGCGGACGGCCTGCCAGATGGTGAGGGCGAGGTCGTCAACGTGGATGGTCATGGGTTAGCTCCGATCTGACGCATGGGGAATTGAAGCTGTGTCCATCGGGATTGGCGCGAGAGCGGCGATAAGGCGCTCGGCGGTACGTCGGCCGATCCCTGGGACGGCCATAAGGTCTTCAGCGGTGCAGGTCCAGGCGATGGGGACTCCACCAAAATGTTGATAGATTCGATCAGCCACTTGTGGCCCGACTGCCGGGAAGGACTGGAGGAGGTGACTAGCAAAAGCGCGGGTGGTTGTTCGCCCCCAACCAGACGAGACTTTAGGTCTTCGATCCAGAGCTGTGTGGTTTGCTTTTCCGAAGTAGATGGCAAGGCTAGTGATAGCCGAAGCTGTATCTTTAGTGGAGTCGGTGTGGACGACGACGATGGATCGGAGCTGGATTCCTGCCTCGATGGATCGGAGTTGGGCGCGCGTGACTTGGGAGTAGGAGGTTGAGAGAAGGGATCCTTCCGTTGTGAAGGAGATCGGGCCTTCGATGATGAGGACTGCTTGCGTGAGGATGAGGGACGCTTCAATTTGGGCTAGCTCCTTTTGAAGACGGCCATCCACGAGAGAGTTGAAGAAGTCGTTGATTTCCTTGCGCTGAAAGCCGACGCGAGCGGTCGGTGAGATGGAGAGGAAGTCACAGCCGTTGGACTCACAGAGCGGGGAGGTTGGTCCGAGGGTTGTGAGGTGGGGGGATTGTTCGGTGGGGGAGCGGAAGATCATTGAAGGGGATTGGAGATTGGGTTAGTAGACGTGCTGGGGGTTGTGGCGTGTCTCTGTCTCGATGAACGTGGTGACGAAGTTACCGATGTGGAGAATGCCGTTGCAGTGCTGGAGGTAGGCATGTCCCCGGTCGTCGGTCTTGGTGACCTGGTTGGGGCAGTAGTCACAGTCGTAGGGGTAGTCGATGTCATCCGGGAGCCAGAAGGCGTGGCAGGTGGAACAAAGGAGGACGCCGGAGATGGTGCGCCGGATCTCGGTGTAGGGGGATGGGATGGGGTTGGGGTCGGGATCGGTGTCGGAGTTGAGGAGGGGATCGGCGGAAAGGGGATCGGGGTAGTCGGAGTCGGAGTTGGAGTCAGGGTCGGAGTCGGAGTCGGGGTCGGTCATTCGGGAGTGGGGAAGAGGGCGACGCAGGGGCAGGGGTAGGAGTACTCGTTCGCGCCATGGACATAGACGGTGGCCTGGCAGGAGTAGCCGGGGGAGCCGGGTAAGCCGGAGGCGTAGTGGAGGGAAGTGGGATGGGAGCAGATGTCACAGTCGGTGGGGAGAGTGGTAGGGGGATCGGTGGGGGGTTCGGGTTCGACTTCGGGATCGGGGGGTTGGGGATCGGTAGGGGGATCGGGAGTTGGTTCGGGGTCAACGGGGTCAACGGGGTCAACGGGGTCAGTCGTTGTTGATTGTGTTGAGGCAGAGGTGCTCGGTGCTCCACCAGTACCAGCCATCGTTCAGTGTCCTTTCGCCATAGAGCCAAGCCTGATATGCAAAAGCGTCCTGTTCCCCTTCGGGAACAGTGTTCGAGGGGCCTGATAACGCAGCAAACACAGATGCAGGCATCCCCACTGTCTGTGCCAATTGAGCGTTCTTAAACTGCCACTTTCCTCCGTATGCAGTCGTAGGGTCAGCATGAGATTCATGATCGGCGATGCACCTGCCCATCGGTGAATGAAGGACCTGGGATTGGGTCGGGATCGAGGAGGGGTGCAGGGGCGGGAGAGCAAGGATGAGCGGGAAGAAGGGGGTAACCAGCCTCCCCGCGCGCGAGCCTATGTCACTGGCCTTCCCTCACCCGCGGGGGGCTCCGGGTTGGCAGGGTTGGCCGGTTCGGTGAGTTCGAGGCGGCACGGCCAGATGTAGTCGGTCTCGGCGGTCGAGCAGTCCACGCAGTAGGGGTGCCAGGCCCCGATCACCGCTCCCCTGCCGTCGTTGTTGTCGACGTAGGCGGGCGTCCAGTGCGCGACGTGGCCGTGGGAGAGGACGCGGTCGGGCGGCTTGATGGTGACGTCCTCGGTCAAGGGGAGGGGGGTGAGTTCGGGGAGCGGCGTGGTCATTGGATCTATTGGATCTGCCATCCAGCGACTCCTTTCAGATAGGTGAGCGGGAATGAGATCATGGGTTCGCCTATATGGAGAGGTCGTCCACGGTCTTTGACACTGGTGTAGAGGTACCGTCCTCTGAGGTCTTTATGGAGAAAGAGAGTCGAATCGAATTGGTGCTTGAGTCGCTTCTGCCCACTAGGTTTATGCCCAACTCCTCCAAACACCGAAATTGTTTCACGATCATCCCCAACGCTGCTCCTGCCGCCACCGCTTCCCGTTGATCGAGCAACCGGATCAGCAGTTGAGCAAGCGATAATGTGACACGGGGACTTATAGATGAATGGTCGCATAAAGGAAGAGTACAACTTATTGATGTACTTCCAGTCGGTCCACCCTCCGAACTCTGTATCGCGTTGAAGCTCGGTCTTGACACGGAGGAAGAAGGACCCGGTGTCTTCCCCGAAGACTTCCTGGGTGTAGTACTCCTGGACCGCGGGCCAGGCTTCTGAGGCAAGGTCACAGACAAACCAATCATCACGATGGAGCTGAGGGAAGATTTTGGAGAGAGCGTCCCCGTACTCAGGCCACTCATACACCTCGAAGACGCTGATGTTTGAGAGACCATTGAGCGCGACGGATTTCGTATAGGACTTGTCGTTGTCGATAACGTAGATATGGGAGGGAGACTGAGTAGCGGAAAGCAGCTTGCCGAGTTCGGTGACGGCGTGGGATTTGCCGCAAGCCGGTTCGGAATAGAGGAGAATCCGTTCGCGCGCGGGAATGGAGGAGATAAAGGGCATTAGTTGTTCCCAGTCCCACTCTGATGATGAAGGTGGGAGGGGTGGGAGAGGTCGGAGAGACGGGAGGGGAGGGATGGGTGAGAGGGGTTGGAGCGATAACCGGCCAGAAATCCTTCCAGATAGTCGGAATGGCGCTGGCAGATCCGGAAGTCGTCATGGGTTGTATTGGTCGTATTGAGTGTAAGTTCCCCACAGCATTCAGAGAAGTCGGGACAGTTCTGCTTGAGGGTGAGCCATTCATTCATTGACGCCTTCCGCAGTAGGTGTGGGAGCGTCGGTTGGAGACGGGACTTTTTCGGCATCTTCGCTCACTTTCTCAACTTTCTCAATTGTCAGACGGGATGATGGGACCGAGGTGGCATATCGCTCGTAGATCCCCTCCGACTTCAGATAGGCGGCGACGGAACGGGTGTCGAGACGGGTGGTCCGGAACTCTGAGTAGGAGAAGCGGAACTGCCCGACCCGGCCCTTCTGGACATCGGAGGTAGAGATGTTGGCCTTGATCTGAGTCTTGAGCTTTGCCTCCAGGGATTGGAAGAACAGGACCCGTTCATGGACAGCATCGTAGGAGATGAGGGCGAGTTCGAGTTCGGGGTCGGTGATGGTCTCTTCCTCATGGAGCGTCCAGTAAGGGCAGTACTTACCCTTGGAGCAGGGAGGAAGATCGCCGGTGTTGTTGTAGGTCTTGAGGTTGGTGTCGTAGGAGGAGATGAGACGGTAGATGTCAAGCTCCCAACGCCTGATCTCGTCCCGTGTGAACTTCACCTCATGGAGATGCTGCCTGTCTTTGTCGTAGATGGCAAAGATGACCTGCTCTACGAGAAAGTCGAACTCCTCGCTCAGACCCATGCAGTAGGCGGCAACCTGATAGAAGTACCCGTTGAATAATGGTAGTACGTCCCACGGTTCAGGAGAGAGGAACTTCTCGGTGTGATCGTGAGAGAGAGCCTTGATCTCGATGAGGGAGCGGGGTATCGGGACCGCCTTGAATGTAAAGGCGATGCCGTCGACGTGCCCCCGGACGACCGCACCAGCGACCGTAGCGTTGACTTCCTGTTGGGCGTGCGACACGTTATAGCCCCGGCGGACAAGCATGTCGCGGATGCTGCCCTCAAGGTCGTTGCCTTCATCAAAGGCGGTCTGGAGGGTAGATGGGATGGGAGAGGGAGGTTGCTGCTGATGTGCGTAGATGAAGGCACGAGGGCATGTAGATAGGGCAGACGCACGATAGATAGTACTTCCGCCATCCTGATAGACGATAGGCTCATCGGACATGGGCGTCCTTTCTCAAGATGGTGAGGGGGAGGGAAGGTGAGCGGCCCCCCAGACAACGGAAGGAAAGCCGGGGGGCCGCTCAGGGGCAACGCTCGGGTTGGGGGAGGAGATGCCACGTCTACCAGCCCTTTCCCCGTTGGCTCAAGCAGCCGACGTTGCCTCCCTCTGGGCAGAGCGAGCGGCGGCGGCGTGCTTGGCTCGCTCTGCGGCCCTCTGAGCCGCTTCCAGACGCTCCGTAAGCTCCTGGGGCGTGGCGGGGCGTACGAAGCGTGTATGGACCTTCCAGAGGCCTGTGGGGGCATTCTGGGAGTCCCGACCCTCCACAGCGACAACCTCCCAGATCTGCGCGGGTTGGGTCTTCTTCAGCCGGGTGTTAATTGTACGCGCCCTGACTCGTGCCCGCTTGGCCGCTTCTTTGGAATCTCCGTCGGCGCTGAACTCGTAGAGTCGTGCCCAACGGCCCGGAGTGTTGACGAGGAAGGCGAGATATTCCTCCCACGCCAGGACGACCTTCTTCTCGCGAGTTGCACGGACGGGCTTTTCGGGTGGAGCCTCGAAGTCGAGAGACAGACCGTCCAACTCGGGTGAGTCGGGGAGTGAGCTGTAGACGATCTCCAGCTCCTCGGGTAGCGGCTCATCGTCGTCAAACTCCAACTCGTCGTTCAAATCAGGCATTGGTGGTTCCCTTCAAACTGGGTTACTGATGATGGGTAGCGTAGTACCCGCTGGAGGAACCGTCAATCACGGACGAGGCGAGTTGTTCGTCGGTCTGGATGTTCGGGAGTTGCATGGCAGCGGAGATGAAGGTGCCGAAGTCGGCTGAGGAGCGAGCGAGGGCGGTGAGGGTGGACTCCAGGCTGCCGTTGGAGGGCGTGGATTGGAGGGTGGGTTGGACGGTGGGTTGGAGGGTCTGGGGCGGAGGTTCGGTCGGAGGGTTCTCGGAGGGTTGGATGACCTCTGCGCCTGCCTTCCCGTCGTCCTTGATGAAGCCGAGGAACTCGACCGGCATGCGACGGATGGTGGCCGGACGTTCTTGACTCTCGCCACGGGGCGTGAAGGCCGGGACGATCTCCTTCTCCTGCAAGTGCCACTTCGTATCGTTCCAGATGGTCGAGTCGAGTACGTCTTTGTCGAGGAGCCAGTCTTGACCCTTGGCCTCGATGGAGTCGGCGGCATAGGCGCACCAGCGCGAGAAGGTGGAGCGGTTGTTCGGCTTGGCCTTGTGCGGGTGAGTTGCAGTGATCCCGTCCGTTGATTCCCACCCCGATCCCATGGACAGGATCTCGCGGGCTTCCTCTTCCTCCTCATCGAAGCCTTCGAGGATGAGAAGGAGCTGTTGGCCGTTTTGATAGCCGAGGTCGTACCCGAAGGAAGCCTTGAGGATGTTGAAGTCGTACTCTTCGCGTAGACCACTGCCGAACTGAGCGTCGAAGATCGCTCGCTTTTCCGAAACCATTGGGGACTCCTATCTTAATGGACCGACGTTAGTGATAACTGCTTCCTTCCACCAGGACGGTAGCAGACCTCGATACCGTCGCCAGATGTTGTTGTGGAACTGCGTGTCGAGGATGTAGGACTCACAGAAGTCGTCATCAGAGCGCATCCCACGACCGGTCATTTGGACAAGAGACCTTATTGTCTGAACGGCGTACCAGAGTTCCCCTCCTCTGACATGGAGGCGAGCAGATACTTGCTTGTCTCCAAGCGAGAGATAAGGGACCTTACAGACGACAATAGCCCGACAGTCATCTCCGGGAAGATCAATCCCTCGTTCCAGAGATGATGCCAGGAGAACAGCGGCAGGTTGCTGGAGATAACGGTGGATAGCGGGGTCTCGTTCGTAGGAAGATTCGTAAGCCACTCCGCGAAGTCTTCCAGCGTTTGAATTGACTCGGAGATACCGAGCGAGATCGTAGCTAACCGTGTGTACCAGGACTCGATCGTTCGGGTGTCGATTGCAGATGATATCGAGGGCAGTAGCGAGAGCTGGATAGGCGGTATCTCGTGTCTTATAGGTAACATTCGCAACTCCGTAGGGATAGATGGGACGGAGGGCGGGGGGGAATGTTGATGGTACGGTTACAAGCTGGAAGGGACGAGACCGAGGGAAGCTGCCATTTCCTCGGCCGAAATGATCGTTGCAGACATTAAGAGCCATTGTCGACCGTATCGCCAAAGATAGTCGTGGGCGTAGGGGGCGACGGAAATGGGCTTAAAGATGACGTCGTTGTCGCGATAGCCGTCGTACACCCAGTTTCCGGACATAAGACCAGTGAGAGGGTCAAGCAGCCGTCCGAGTTCCCGTGCAAAAGATAGGTGGCGCTTTTGGGCACGTAGTTTGCGAAGGTCAGGGCTGGGATCAAAAAGATTTCCTTGTTCGTCAAATCTAGCTCGGCCCACAATCTCCGAGCATTCCTGCGCCCAGTCACACCAACTCGCCATGACGGTCTTTTTATCGGGGTACGGAAGGCCAAACTCTCGCATCCTTGACTCGGTGATGGAAACCTTGATGAACGACATGAGGACTGATTCGAGGGTGTCTACCTCATCAATAACAACGAGATCACGGTTACGGAGGATGCCACCAAAGTTAAGCTCGTATAGCAGATAGAGAGAGTTCGCACAGACGACAGGTGAGAGAAGAGCATCGTATTTCGCGATCTCGTACGGACAGTCGGCGACAGGGTCGCACCAAGCGCAACGCCAGCCATCGTTAAACTTGCTCCGATTACAGTCCTCACAAGAGAGTTGGAGGTGAGCTGGACCAGACCGAAATCGTAGAGGATGATTGTGAGTGGGATAATTGGAGCGACCCTTGATAAGAGCAGCCGTAGGAAAATCCTTTCGGAACTGCTCTTGAAGTGAGAGGGAATGGCAGACATAGAGGGCTCTGGGGGCTAGATGTTGGCGGACGATGTCGGCGATGAGAGTCTTGCCGGAGCCGGTGGGTGCTTCGAGGAAGACGACCGGGCTGGACCGAAACGCTGCGAGGACATTGGCGATTGCGGTCTCTTGTTGGGGACGGAGTGAGGTGGCCCATGATGGGAGGGCAGAGAAGGAGAGCTGCACCCTGGGTTGTCAGTCGTCAGTTGTCAGTCGTCAGTCGTCGTCCGGTTCCCAGTCGATCTTGAGGAGACGGGATTTAATGAAGGGAGAAATGTGCTCCTCGGCGACAAGTTGCAAGGCGGCGTCGTGGAGTTGCTGAAGGGCGATGCGGTCGTTGCGACACTTGTGACGAGCCTCCTTGAAACGGTCAACAAGGGAAGCGTTGTCCATCACGGTATCTACCATTGCCATTGACGCATTGACGCGGTCGGAGAAGGCATTGAGACCATCGAGATAGCCTGATGTAAAGTCGTGCTCAGATTGTCGAACAGTGATGAGTAGGGCGTAGCGGATGAAGTTGGAGAGGGACGGGTAGCGACTGTCAAAGCCACGATGACCGACGACTTTCTCGATACGACCGAGCGTTTGTGGATCAACCCAGCATTGGATGAGACGGGCCTTCCCGAAGCGCTTGAGGAGACGACCACGGATCTGATCGTCGTCAGGGTGGAGTTCTTCATCTTGAGTCCGGACGAGGGAGATAAGCTGGTGCGGCGTCATGGAGTCAAAGTCGAGCGGGTCGTCAAGACCGTCCTCGAATTGGTTGTTGAAGGCAGTGCGCTTGATCGAAGGCATGGCGAAAAGACCTCCTGGGGAGAAAACCACAACATGTGCCCCTCCGAGCCGCCCACAACCACAACATGTAGTGGGTGGGGGGGTGCGTGTGGAGGCGGCAAAAGAGGTCTAATCCCAGGTCAGCGGCCTGTCAAGGGGGGAAAATGTTAGGGAGCAGTTGCCTGAGCAAGCGCTGAGGGGGGAAGGGGAAGGGGAAGGGGAAGGGGAAAGGTATCTTTTATTTTAAAGCTTACGCATACTGTCGACCCCTTACTACCACCCTTACTACCCTTACTCTTGACCAAACGCTAACACCACACTAACAACACCCTAACATTTGGAACTTATCCACAGGGTAGCTACTCTTGTTCCGAAGACCGCCCACCGAGATAGGTAGCGACCGCTCCAATAGACGCACCGATCACCGTTCCGAGGAGTTGGCCCTCAGTCGCAGTGATCTCGAAGGCACGGTCTACCACCGATCCGATGGATGCGGTGAGGACGGCTGCTGATGCGCCGAAGGCGAGGATGATCGCGACGAGGTCTCGGCCACTGAGGCGATGAAGTTGGTGGTGGTTGTTGTGGTTGTTACTTCCGTTGTTGGGGTGGGGGTCGTTGGGGTCGAGAGGGCCGTTGGTCAAGTAGCGAGCTTCTGACCGTTCTGACCGTTGGCGGTGATGTTTGACCAGCGGTAGGTGCGTGTCATTGGGGTGGAGGCGTCCGCAGGCTTAGTGGTGATTTCCCAAAGGTTGCCTTGGGGATCGACGCCGTAGATGAGGTTGTTGCCGTCTTTGTCGAGCATGCAGGTAAGGGGCATGAGATCCTCGATTTCTGGATGTGGTGGGGTAGGGGTGGGGGGTTTGGGGGCTGGAGTTGGGTTGGTGATGCGGTTGAGGATGGTCTGGCGGTTGTTCTTGCGGAGGTCACAGGGACAGCCGGTGGGGAAGCGACCACCTGGTGCGTTGTCTGAGCCGGGGAGACGATGGTAGCCGAAGCCGTGCATACCTTTTTGCTCACAGAGGATGGCGGGCCAGTTATGACGGGCCATGCCCTCGGAATAGAGGGTGGCGAAGGCGTCGATCATGGCGTCGGACATTGGGTCGGCATAGGGAGGAGTGGCACAGCCCTGGGTCTCGACGCCGACGTAGTTGACGTTCAGGTCCCGCGCATGCCAGGCGACAACCGAGGTGTCAACGTACTGTTCGATGTGGCCGGACTGGGTGATGTAGAAGTGGGCGGAAACTTGGGATGAGGGGTCATTGAATCTGGGATAGAGAGTGGAGGAATCGGTGACCGCATGGTGGATGAGGCAACCGATGTTGGGGGAGAGGGTACCTCCGGTGTTGGTGGTGATTGGTTTGGGGGTTGCACAACTGAACCAGGCCATAAGGGATCGTCTCCTTCCTGTGATGAGGGTGGGGGTGGTGGCGGGTCGACCCAGTTAATGATGTCCGGTTCATCAAGGTAGCCGATGATGTCATCGGGGTCGAGCTTGAAGTACCGGCAGATGTTGACGAGGTGATGAGGCGGGATCTCCTTACGCCCGAGGGAGTAGGTAGAGAGGGTTGTTGGATGGACCGAACATTGACCCGCTACCCACCATTGAGGATGTTCGTCTTGGAGAAGGAGCTTACGGAGCTTGGTGATGCGGTTGGTGTTGGAGCTGGGGTTGAGGTTTGGGTTTGACATGGCGACTCCCGTTGATCGACTGGTTGATCGACTGCTGGCTGAACTGGGAAAATGCGGTACAAGGGCCTGTGCCGTTTGCCCGGTACCTCACCCCTCGGGGAGGGGTTTGGGAGGCTGAGAGGGGCACAGGGAGGGGCATTTTCAGCCTGCGGGGGGAGCGCCGGTGAGGAAGGTAGGAGCGACGCCTGACGCGTAGGGGAGCGCGAAGAGAGTGGAGGCGGGGTAGCTGTTGCCGGTGGAGGTGTTGTAGGCGTCGGCCTGGGCGATCATGTTGGCGATGTACTGCTTGTCGACCTCATAGCCTTGGAAGGGGAGGAAGCCGGAGTAGTTGGAGAGCGGGGCCATTGAGTTGGATGCCATGGCCTGGTCGACAGCGGACTTCGCCATTTGGTACTCGTCAAGGGTACGACGGATTTGGATCTGGCCGATGTTGATCTTGTAGGGGACCCAGGGGACACCGAGGGAGTCGGCGATGAGATAGGGGAGTTTGGAGGGGGTGGAGCGGGCGGCCTCGCGCATAGCAGAGGTCTTAGAGGCGACCTGGAGGAGGGTATCGATTTGTGGGACGGTGTTCTTGAGGAGGTCGATAGGGAAGGAGCCGCCTTGGGGATTGGCCGTAGCGGTGCCGTAGAAGGAGTCATAGGTGAGTTCGGGAAAGAGGTCTGGGGAGCCGGAGACCGTGTTGACGTTGAAGGCGGATTGAAGGGCGGCATCGGCGACGGGGTTGAGGGCGGAGACGAAGCCACCCCAGGTCATGTAGTTGGCGACGTCGCGGAAGGGGTTCCACTGGCGGGTGTCGAGGACAGCTTGGTCACCGGCGGCGTTGGGTTGGCCGAGGAAGGTGAGACGGAAGAGGTAGTCGGGGAGATGGGAGTCCTCTCCGATGGCCTGGTTGGCGAGGGTGGCGATGAGGGAGGCGCGGAGGGGGTGATCGGCAGGGTAGGTGACGAGGTAGCGGATGACATGGGCATTCCAGCCCCAGAATGGCATGACAAAGCGCATGATAGAGCGCTCCATAGGGGACTTGACCTGCATGTCGGCGGCGACCTTGCGGGCGTTTTTCGCACCGTGGTAGTCCTCGGGGGTGGTGTTCCAGCGGCGGGCCTCGAAGACGTCTTCATCGGTGATAAGAGAGGGGTCGCGGAGTGATCTGTCACGGCCTTCGAGATAGGCGATGGTGCGGTAGAAGTTGGCGAAGTGTTCGAGGAAGGAGCGGTAGTGGTCGAATGGGGCGAAGATGGCTTTGGAGGTGCGGGCAAGGTTGTCTTCGCGCGCGGCGATGTAGAGCTTGCCGAGCTTGCGACCGAGGAAGGTGTGGTAGATGGCGAAGGGGTTCTTGACGAGTTCACCCTGGAGGCCTTGTTCGGAGACGCCACGGGAGTAGAAGTAGGGGAGGTCATTGGCGTTGCGGGACATGGACCAAGCTTGGCGGGAGAAGCGGGTGGGGGAGAGGAAGGGGTGTTGGAGGCGGAGGGCCGTCATGACGCCGGTGCCGACGATGATGTGGGCACCGAAACGTGGTGATGCAGCGAGGACGGAGAAGCGGAAGACCTCCATCCCTTTGTCCCAGAGCTTATTGAGTTCGGTGTCTGTGGATTTGATGGCCCCGTCGATGAGGTCTTTGTTGTAGTCCTTGATCCAGACCCGGTTGGCGTTGCGAAGGCCTGGGGTGCCGAACTTACGGGAGACGCCGTAAGGGTTGTAGGGGTCCCATTCGACGTAGCGATTCTTGCGGGCGTAGTTGCGGACGAGTTCGGAGTCTGAGGCGGCAGCGGCCTCTTCGGGGTGGATGGCAGAGATCTCGTTGCGGGCCATTGTCGCCATCTGTTGGTCGGTGTAGGAGATCTCGCTGTGGAACTCGTTGATGATGTGGTTGATGAGGTCCTGGCGGTAGATGGCCATGGCCTCGGCTGGGATGCCGTAACGGGGATCGTAGATGGAGTCGCCGAGGAGGGCGCGTTTGGAGTGCTCGGATTGGAGGTGGGTGAAATGGGAGGTGGGACCGAGAGTGGGACGGACACGGCCCTTTTGGGATTCGGAGACCGAGGTGACGAAGTAGGGGTTGAGGCCAGCAGCCTTGAAGGAGGAGACGTCTGACCAGGCTGAGGCTTCGAACTTACGCCATTGGGAGTTGGGGATGAGGGCTTGGACGGCCGGATCGGAGAAGTTGCGGGCGTGGATGGCGCGAAGGCCTGCCTCGACGGTGGCAGCGTCGATGGGGACGAGGGTACCGTCGCGTTCCTTGCGCTCGAAGAGGTAGTTCTTGTTGACGAGATCGTAGTGGGAGGCGATGTGTTGGTCGATGATCTGGAAGAGACGGCGCTGGGCGAGATAGGCGAACTGGCCCTGGGTGAGCATGTTCCATTTCTGGTGGTAGAGCTTGGCATAGGTCTGGGCGCGACGGATTGAGGCAGAGGTTTCCCGCTCGATGCCGGGGAGGGATTGCTGGGCGTCGGAGATCTTGTTGATAGAGTCGCGGGCCGTGGTGAGGGCGGTGGTGAGAGCGTCGTAGACGGGATCGTCGTGAGGGAGGCGGAGGGTGCGGAGGGAGGTGAGGGCGGCGTTGATGTTGTCGAGGATGGGACCGGCGTATTGGAAAGAACGGAAGGAGGGGATTTGGTTGATGATGTCGGTGAGGAGGCCGTCCTCAGCGAAAAGGTTGTCCATGCGCTCGTTGAAGCGGCGGGTGGGGGTGGTGAGGGTAGTGGGGCGACGGGTGTGGAAGTAGTCGGTAGCACGGCGGAGGAGGGTGGAGAGGGAGGCTGATTCGTTTGGGGAGGTGGCAAGGGGAGTAGGGAGGGGGGTGGTCTCGTCGTTGAGGGCGTGCATGCCGGTGTAGATGTTGCTGACGGTGAGGGCAAAGTTGCCTTGGTTTTTCTGGACCGCAGAGATACGCTGGTTGTACCGGCGTTCGAACTTGGACCAAGCCCCGTCGACGGTGTCAAAGCCAGGCTCTCCGGTGAAGGCGTTTGTGTATTGTTGGATGTTCTTACGGACGAGCCATTGGGCGAGATGGAGGGAGGTGGTACCATCGATGTAGGCCTGGGTGAGGGTCTTGGTCTTTTCGGAGATGTTGGGGTCGGCCATAAAGTCGTGGAAGGGGACGGACTTGAGGTCGGAGAGGTTGGAGGGAAGTTCGATCTCACGGGCTGAGGAAATGGTGCCCGAGATGACGTAGTTGCGGGCGATGTTCTGCTCCTCCTCGGTCATGGAGGAGAGGAGTGAGCCGAGGTGCTCGAAGATAGGGGTACCGGGGGTGGGGTTGGCGAATGAGGCACCGACCTTGTCGACGGCGTCGGGGAAGGGAGCGACCCGCATCTGGGCGATGGCGGCGGAGTTGGGGCGGAGGATGTTGTCTTGTTGGGATTTGAGCTTGCCCATCTTGCCGAGGACGGTCGTGCCGTAGTCGCGGAGTGAGGCGATGGTCTTGATGTTGTCCGCGGCCTTGGTGAAGCCCGCGTTGAGGGAACGGGAGAGGGGGTGGTCGGGGATGCGGTCGAGGGTGTCGGCAGCGGCAACGGCCCCCATCTGGCGGAGGGAGGTGGCCCCGATGTCGGCGATCTTGCCGATACCCCCGAAGTCGAGCATGTCCGAGACGGGGTGCTGGGCGAGGAACTGACGGCCCTTCGGGGAAAAGAGGGAGGTGACGTCGGTGTAGCCGGGAATGAGCTGGACGGCAGGCCCCCAGTTGCCGTGCGCGGCCTGGTAGGCGTCGTGCCAGAGCTGGGTGGGGGCGTGAAAGAGGCCGGTGACGATGCCCTGGACATCGCTGCGGATGGCGTTGAAGGGGTTGTGGAAGACCGAGGGGGCGGTGTCGGCGGGGGTGCGGAAGGGGTTCTGCCCAGCCTTTAAGGAGAGGAGAACGTCGAAGGCTTCCGTATCCGACATGGGATTGGTAAAGCCCTGGGGGTTGGTCATCCGGTTGTAGTCGTACCGGACGGCCTGAGCGAAGGCGGAGATAGGGATGTTATTGGCTTGTGCCCAACCCTTACGTTCGTTCCAGTGTTGGACGAACGTGGCGACCTTGGGTTGGGGAGAGGCCAATTAGAAGCCTCCGGTATGATTGAGGATGTTTTGGGTGAGGGTGTCTTGGGAGTAGGAGGGGGAGGGGGTGGGGGTGGTGGAGGCTTGGGCGGCTTGGGCGGCAGCGGAGGCTGGGTTGGTAGCGCCGGGTGAGGAAGGGGGAAGGGGGTTGAAGACGCCTGGAGTGGCACCGGTACGCTCGGCAGCGAGTTGGAGATAGAGCTGGGAGAGGAAGTTGGCCTGGTCGGTGGCGGCTGGGGCTGGTTGGGCAGCGGAGGTGGAGGTGGGATAGGCGAGCATGGCCTCCATACCCTTGAGGAGGGCCTGGGTCGGTTCGAGGGTGGAGACGGCGTGGAGGAGGCCACGGAGACCGAGTTGGTAGTCCTGGGCTGAGTTGTGGAGGGTAGTGGCGATCTCGGCGGGTAGGGAGGAGGGGGATGGTGGGTGAGCGGCAAGGGATTGGAAGTAGGCGGTGTCGGTAGGGGAGGAAAGGGAGTTGATCATTGGGTTGAAGACTTTGTTGGCGATCTGCTGGAAGGTGAGGGGTTCGGGGGGCTGGGTGGGGGTGGTGGCCTTAGTGGTGGATCTGAGAGGGGGGAAGGGGGCTTGTTGGGGGCGATTGGGGTCGTTGTTGTAGAGGCCCTTGAGGATGTCGTTGAAGAAGTTGAACTGCTGATAGGGGTAGTGGCCGGTACCGGGGTCGGTGACGGTCTGACCGGTGGGGAAGTTGTCAGCAGTGGCGAGACCTTGGGCCTGTTGCTCGATTGGCTTGGAGGCAGAGATGGTGCCACGGGCGACGTCTTCTCCGGCGTGCTCGAACCAGCCCCCGACGGCCTTGGCGGGACGGGAGATGAAGTGACCGATAGATGGGAACAGTCCGGTAGCCATTACTTCTTACCCTTCGCCGGTGCAACCTTCTTCCACTGTCCTGATGCGATCCCGGCCTGCATGATGGAGTTGATGAGGTTGTTGACGAACTGACCCTTGTTCTGCTGGAAGGCAAGGGCAATTTGTGCCTGGACCTGTTGCTGGGAGGTGTTCGTCGCGGCGGCGAACTGGGCGATGGACTGCTTGGTCTGTTCCTTGCTGAGACCCGTTTGGCGTTGCGCGATGGCGAGGCCTTGTTCTTGAGCCTGGATCTGCTTCTGTGAGTACTGATATTGCTTCTGTTCGGCCTTTTGACCGAGAGCAGCGGACTTGAGACCGGCCTTACCGGCCTTCTGCTGCTGCTGATACTGAGCTGTCTCGCCCTTCTGACCGAGCTGGGCCTGAAGTTGCTGGGCCTGGAGGTTAGAGAGCTGGTTTTGATAAGCAGAGACCTCGGCAGCTTGTTGGGTAGCGGCCTCTTGACGCTGCTGTTCGAGCTGTTGGCCCTGGAGGGTGTTCTGTTGTTGGGCGTAGCCGTACTGTTGGGCCTCTTGGGAGGTATTGAGCTTAGCCTGACCGGAGTTGAGGGCACCGGAGGCGGCTGCTGAGGAGGCGAGTTGGGGGAGAGCGAACTGGTGCTGGGCTTGGATGTTGGCGAGTTGTTCGGAGAGGCCGGTTTTTGAGAGGGAGTACATGGAATTGGGGTCATTCGGGTCCCATTGTTGCCCGTAACCCGCGACTTCGGCCTGTTGCTGGGTGGTCAGTTCGCCGATATTGGAGGACATCTGCTGCTGTTGGGAGCTGTACTGCTGTTGTTCAAGCTGCTGAAGATAGGGGTTGAGGCCGTATTTGGCGACGAGTTGGTCCGGTGACATGCCGGAGGACTGGTCCTTGTTGAACTGGGCCTGATCGAAGTTGGCACCGGTTGAGCCTTGATAAAGGCCGGTCTGGAGGCCTTGTTGAATGTTGAACTGTTGTTGCTGGACGGACTGGAGTTGGGGGTTGAGAGCGGCCTGTTGACGGGCCATACGCTGCTGGATGGCGATCTGCTGAGCGGAGAGGCCGATGCCCTGGAGCTGGAGGTTGGCTGCGGCCTGTTGCTGTTGGACGGCCTGCCCGGCCTGGACGGCCGAGGTGAAGGCCTCGGACTGGAGGGCCTGACCCTGGGCGGCGGACTGCCCGGCCGCGAAGCTCCCCCCGGCAAGGAGGGTGTTCCACAGCCCGGCATCGGGGCCGGAGACACCGGGGACGGACTGAGGGTTGACCGGATTGCCCGAGGAGAGGGCCTGGAGGATGGGGTTGAAGGAGGAGAGCGGGCCACCTCCGCTACCGAAGGAGAGGGCAGCCGGAGTGGGACTGGCGGGCTGTCCGGACTGGGCCATGGCGGGCTAGCTGCCGAACCCGGCGTAGAGCCAACCCGGCACCCAATTCCCCTGCATCGCGAACTGACCGGCGTTGTCGGTCCAGTTGCGGGAGTCGGTGACGAGGGTGGCGAGGCCCTCCTCGTAGAGGGTCTTGTCGTCCTGCCAGACCGGGTCACCGGCCTTGCGACGGGCGCAGTAGCGGCAGTAGGCGCGAAGGACGGGTTCGTAGCCCTCGGGGATGTCGATGGTATCGGTGGTGTTGGCGACGGGGATGGGGAGACGGTAGTACCAGAAGGCGAGTTGACCGATTTGGGAGGGGACGGGGAAGAGCTGGACCATGATAAAGGGGGGTTGGGACCAGGTGGTGTAGTAGAGGGGGTAGGTCGCGGGGGTGGACTGATTGACCCACCAGATGCCGTTGAGTTCTTGACGGCCTTTGTAGGAAAGGGGGTAGATCTGGGAGGGGTCGTTGGGTGAGTAGGTGACTTCGTGAAGGCGGATGGCGTCGGAGGGAGCGGCATAGCGGGCGACGTTGGCCGCACAGGAAGTTTGAGCGTATTCCATGAGACATTCTGCACGACGCGCGATGTCGAGCTGCGCGTCGTTCATCCAGACGAGGTAGTCGGCGGTCTGCCAGTAGATGCCGGTGGGGTCGTCAAGGTCAATGCGGAGGTTGATGATCTCCTGGGCGACGGTCGTGGGCATTGGTCACTGCCTCCGGGACTTTCTGGGGCCGTATCGTGCCATGTTCTGTGCGTAATGTCGAGAGTGCTTGGCGCGCGGGGCGGCGGAATTGGCGATGCGGATGGCGGAGGACTCGGATTTGCCCGAGGCGAGGGCCTTGTCGGCGATTTCCGCCCACGCGCGCCGCTGCGTGGATGTACGGAGGGACTTGTTGTGGCGAGAGGCGTCTGATGATGTCCAGGGCATGGGGTGTCCTAAGTGGATTTAGGTCAAACCGAGGTAGCGGACGGTGACGGAGGTGACATCTGGCCGATTGTTGAAGATCGGAAGGGCCAGAGCCGCTGAGTTGGCCTGATAGATGGTAAAACTGATGAGATCACCGGGATTGAGGAAGACGATGTCGTTGAGATAAGCCCCGGCGAAGTTCTGGGCACCTGCTCCACCGGGAACGGTGTCGAATTCGAGGGCATTCGCCCCGTTGACCCGCACGAAAAGGCTGAACGTGAGCCAGCCACCGCTGACCGGGACGCCTCCAGTGTTGAAAGTGGCCTTGACCTTGAACTCGTAGAGGCCGTATTGAGGGATGGTGAGCTGGCCAAGGGCGGATCCGAAGAGGGTTGTGAACTGGAGTTGTTGGTATTTGCTGCCGATAAGGCCCTTGTAGGTGTTGATGAGGGCGGAATCGAGGGCAAACCCGGTGACGGTGTTGTGGGCGGGGGAAAAAGCGGTTACCGGAAAGAGTTTAACCATCCACGGCTGGTTGATGCGGTCGCGACGGGTGGATGTCTGGTTCTGGGAGGCCTGTTTTTGGAGCTGGAGGTTGGGTGTAGTGTTGATTTGAGGGGCGACTTGTTGCGCGACAACGGCAGGGATGGCGGTGAGGGCGTTGGATTGGACAGGCATGGTGGTTAGATGTTCCTCGGGAGCGGGGCGACAGAGCGGTACTTGATCTCGATGGATTCGATGATGGGGGTGGGGAGGAAGGACGGGCCGACGCCGAGGGTGAGCTGCTGAACCCAGCCGAGCTGTAGGATGATGACGTCGGTTTGGAACTTGCAGGTGAGGATTTCGCGGTTAAAGTTGGTGTTCGTGACGGCCCAGGTTGAGGACGTCCCGACGGCGCCCTGGATGCCGAGGACGTTGGCCGTCATCGTGCCCTGACCCTGCATGACGATGTTGATTTCCTGGACCTCGACGAGATCGTCGAAGGAGAATTGGATCGGGTTGGTCTCGTAGAAGGAGTGGTAGAAGCCGGTGGGGGGCCCAGACTGGGTGAAGGCCATGTCGAAGCAATAGATGGTCGCGACGAGGTTGTTGGCGCCGAGGTTGGAGGGCGCACCCATGTAGACAGCGGCAATGTCGCCGAAGACGCCGTTGACGGAGGAGGTGTTGCCGTTGAGGGTGGAGTAGAAGTAGGGACAGAAGGTGGTACCGGCAACTGAACTGACAGAGGCCCAGGGGGGAAGCCGCCACCAGGAGTCGGTGGGGATGTCGTAGAAGAAGCCACCGTCGAAGAAGATCTTGTTGGAGTAGTACTCGACGTTGTAGAAGTTCGGGAAGCGGACGTTGGAGGGGAAGACGTAGTTGGCGGCGGCGTTCTCCGGCCAGAGGGAGTCGTTGAGCTGGGCGGAGATCTTGGTGGCGGAGGCACCGCCGTTCCAGGCCCAGACACCGTTGCCCGCAGAGCGGTAGACGAGGCCGATGGGGGTCATACGGGCCTGACCAATGAGGCCGTTGGTGCCTGCGACGGTGGGGATGACGGTAATGGAAGGGTTGAAGATGTCGCCGGAAGCGATGACCCCGCCGCGGTTGGTCTTGACGAAGAAGTACTCGTTGGTCGCGTACTGGCCCCAGGCACCGAAGGACGCGGGGTTGTCGTAGTCGATGAGGGTCTTCTGGGTGCCGATGGTGAGGTTGGAGGCGGTGCCGATGGAGGGATCGGTGTAGGAGATCGTGTTCCAGATCTGGGTGGTGGCGGTACCGGAAGGGACCCAAGGGAGGACGATGCCACCCTCGATCAGCCAGACGCGTCCGCCACCGGGAATCGCCCAGCCGTTACAGGGAAAGCCGCGGAGGAGCCCGGTGGTGGCCCCGTTAGCAGTAGACCAGACGATGCCTCCGGTGCCGTCATGGTAGAAGGGCGTGGAGAAGACAACGTACTCGCCGAACGCGGGGGTGGCGTTGACAAGGGTGGTGTGGAAGGGGAAGGTAGGGAAAGCGACGTCGATACCCGCACCCGCCGAGCCGTTGTAGGCACCGGTGAAGCCAGCAGTGATCGCCCCCATACCGTCGTTGCGGACGACCCCGCCGTGCGCGGTGTGAGCGGCGTCGAGGCAGTTGATCTGCGTCCAGTGGTTGTTGTCATAGCCGAGGAAGTTGTTGATGATCCCACCGACCGCACAGCCATTGGTGATATCGGGGAGGGAAGGGACGGGAGCACCGACGACTTGGGCGACCGATGGCCCGAGGAGGAGGCCACCGTTGGGGAGCGCCATGACGCCGTAGGAGTTGGCGGAGAGAGAAATGGATTGGTTGGCATTCGGCACCCAGACGGAGGAGGACTGGGAGATGGTATCGGTGTTCTTCTGGGAGCGGATACCGGATGTGAAGTCAGAGATCTTGAGGACTTGGAGTGAGCCCTCTGAGCGCGTGAACTGACCCGGCATGGGCTAGATGAACGTGATCTCGTATTGGAAGGTACCGGAACCGGTGGGATTGAGAGGGAAGTTGGAGGAGCCGGAAGGGAAGGAGTGGAGGAAGGGGAGTGAGGGTGAGATGGCGAGGGTGGCGAGGGTGAGAGTGGTGGCGAAGGGGGAGACGGGGACGATGAGGCAGGAGACGGCACCGGTCGGGATGTTGACGGTGCCGGAGGTGTTACCCGCGATGGAGATGTCCTGGATGCCGCCGATGTTGGCGTTGGCGTTGGAGAGAGAGACGTAGATCTTCTTCGGCCCGCCAGAGGGGATGTTCCAGACCTGTCCCTGGATGGTGAGGAGGTTGGAGGCGACCATGGTGACTAGACCATGTGAGAGGGAAGGGAACTGCGGCCGCGAGAGCGGGTGGCATGGGGACGGTAGCGGGCGTTGGAGGCCTTGGAGGCTCTGGAGGCCTTTCTGGCGATGGCGATCTGCTTACGGGTATTCCCTCCAGAGGCGTTATATGGCCGCTTGTGCGATGTCCTGGGCATCGGTTCCCTTTCTCGATGGAAGGTTGATGAGGAGGATGATGAGGTTCCGTTCCTCGCGAAGGGCTTCGAGGCGAGCACGGGTTTCAAGGACCGAGGCAGTGAGATGGTAGGTGGCGAGTTCGACGTCGCGTTGTTTGGCGGCAACGGTCTCTTCGGGGGAGTCGAGGTAGGCCTCGCCCTTGGTGCGGGTCTCGTCGGCTTGCATCTGCCAGTAGGACTGGGTGAGGGAGGCGATCTCGTCAACCACCTCAGCGAGACGATTGAGGAGGGGGAAGAGGGGATAGGACGGGTAGTGGGGGATGTTCGGAGAGAGCGGCATTGGTGTGTATCCTTGGTGTCCTTTGTCTGACGTAGAACGACCCCCACCAAAGAAGTGAGCAGACTTTGGTGAGGGTCGTCCCAGGGCAGGGCTGGTTGGGTCAGCCCGTACGACGAGCAGTCCCCCTATTGATGGTTTGCTGGGTTGCTGGAAGGTCAGGCGTATCCTCTGCAACCTGCTCGCCCGTCTGCCCTGTGATGGGATTGGCAGGGTGTTGTTTGAGGACCTGCTCCATGACGATCATCTTCTTCCTCATGGCGTCGAGCTGACGCTGGAGCATGGCATTCTGTGACTGGTCGGTGGTGTCCGGGGAGAATCGGTCGCAGAAGGGATCGTCACAGGGGAAGATGATGGGTTCCGGGGAGTCGTCGGCTGGGTTGGAGACGGTGACTCGGGGGATGACGTCGAGGAGGGTCTGGCGCTCGGCTGAATCGATGTGAGATGGAGCGTTGACGTTGTCGGTGTAGAGGCCGTAGATGATGGCGAGACGACAGATCTCCTCATAGCGGGAGGGGACATCGATGGGGATTCCACCCTCTTCGGGCTGGATGCGAGAGCGGATCGGTCCCGAGCGTGGGTCGCCGAGTCGGTTGATGACCGCATCGAAAGGGACGAGGCGGGTCTGACCCGGTGGGATTGAGACACGTTGGGAGTTGAACGAGAAGAGGTAGGTGGAGTTCTCGGAGTCGTTGGTGACCTGGAGGAGGCTGTCGTAGGAGGGCATTGGTGCGTCCTTACATCTTCCCGACCCAGGCCCAGTAGAGCGCGCCACCGGCCGACTGGGCCTGGATGGCGATGCCCCAGTTGGAGCCGATGGTGGCCGAGGCAGCCGCGGTGAGGCCATTCGCGCCGATGGCAAAGGCCGCACCCGCCGCGACCGACGCGCCACCGGCAACCTGAGTGAGGCCGACACAGGAGACGCGGAGGGGCTGGCCCGCGGCGGAGGCGGAGTCGAGGGCGAAGCCACCGGCCTGCGCGATCTGGGCGACACCGGCTGCGGTGGCGACGAGCTGACCCGCGGTGTTGATGGTGAAGGCGACCGCGGTGCCGATGACCACCGCCCCACCAGAGATGGCGACGACTTCGAGGCGGGCCGGGGTGATGAGATTGTCTTGGCCCGCCGAGTTGAAGGCGATATTTGGGTTTTCGATCTGGGCGAGACCCATGAGGTGACCTTTCTACGAGGCGATCTTGGTGAACTTGCCGGACAGAGAGACGTTGGAGAAGATGATGTTCCCGGCCCAGAGGAGCTTCGCGACCATGGCGTCCTGGTTGATGGCGGTCTGGAAGTCTTCGAGCGTGAAGTTCGCCTTGGGGGAGACGTAGAGGAACATGAAGTCCTCGTTGATGAAGTAGACGTTCCCGGTCGGCGTGCCACCGGCTGGGCCGACAAAGCCCGGCGCGGTGGAGATGTGGGAGTCAACGGTGAAGGGGACGCCATCGAAGAGGAGGTTCGTGAAGCCTGCCGCCGCGAGCTGTTCGTCCTGGCCTCCCGGTTGGGAGGGGAAGCGCTGGACGGAGGTGTTGAGGGTGTAGAAGAAGTTGTACGCGGACTGGGTGCCGACGATGATCGTCGGGTGACGGCCACCCTGCGTACAGTTTCCCATGAGGGCCTGGTAGGCGGTGAGTGAGGACGCAGCGGTGGCGTTGTCGATCTTGGACTTCCACCACGGGTAGGTGGTCCGGGAGAGACCGCCGTAGGTGCCGAGGATCGTGCCGTCGTCCACTGCGCCGATGAGGCCGTCAATGTGGAGCTGGTTGGTGACGCCGTCCGACCAGACACCGTTGCCAAGCTGGTCGGAGAGTTCCATCTCAGCCTGCGCGAAGTAGACGTTGAGGAAGTTGGCGATGGCGTCGGGAGCGTCGGTCTTGATGAGGGTGAGGCCGTCAACGGTGATCGGGACGTAGTACTGCCGCCACTGCCAGGCACCGTTCAAGATGGTGTCAGAGGGCGCGATGTTGAGGGTCTGGAAGCCGGAGTACGGGCCTCCAGCCGCCATCTTCGCGTACATGAGCGGCTGCTCGACCTGGTAACCACCCTGGACGATACGCCGGTTGGCGGAGTTCAGGCGGTGGAAGAAGAGGTTCGAGAGGTAGACGTTGTCGGCGATTTGCGGGACGATGTAACGCCGGGAGATTGACGTTACGACGTCGGTTCCGACAGGAGTGACGGCCATTTGGGGTTACCTTTCTCCGATTGCTTCGGCAAGTTCGGCGATCATCGCTTGGTTGCGCTCTTCACGCGTCATTGACTCTGGCGGACGAGTGGTACGAGGAGCTGACTGACGACCGGAGATGGAGGCGAGCTTCTGCTCCTTACGGCGCTGGGCAGAGGCACGGGTCTTGTTATCAGCCTCGACGCCCTGGAGATAGGCCTCACGGAGCGTGGGGTTGGACCAAAAGGCAGCGTCGAGTGCGCCGATCACCGAGTCGTAGACAGACTTGCCTTGGTTACGGAGGGCGAGGCCAACACCGGTCTGTGCGGCGGAAAGGCGGAGGGATTCCATCTTGGAGTTGTCGAGGCGGTACTTGGACTGGTAGTCCTCGCAGGCCTTCTCCACGAAGGAGGCGGTCTCGACGTTCTCGCGACGGACAAGTTCGAGGCGCTGGGCCTCGACCATCTGGGAGAGCTGGGCGTAATTGTCCCAGAGGACGCGAATGTTGGGGTCGTCTAGGTCGAGATCGGGGGGTGGGGTCGGGGCCTCGGAAACGTCGGCGAGGGCTGGAGATGGAGAATTGGGAGGAAAGGTTGAGGCCTGCTGTCGAGCTTGTTCCAGCGCCTGTGAGGCGGAGCGTGTCGACTCGATAAGAGATCCGTCCAGGTATTCACGAAGACGGAGGAGATCGGCGAGTTCGGCGTGGGTGAAGGAAGTGCCGTTGATGTCAACGGTGGCTTCGGATGGTTCGGGGGAGGGGGAGGGGGAGGTGGAGGTGGAGGGGGAGGTGGAAGGCTCGTCGTCGGGTTCATCGTCTCCCCCTTCGTCCGGCTCGTCGTCGGGGAGTGGCTCGTCTTCGGGTTCGGAATCGGGAAGGGGTTCGGAATCGGGAGTGGTGGTCTCGGACTCGAACTGGGCGAAGAGGGCGCGGAGTTGGGCGTCTTCCTCGGGCGGGATGGTGGCGGGCATCAGGCACCGGCTTTCTGGGCGATCATGCGACGGAGTTCATCGGGGTTGGGAGCGGGGGCGAGGGGCGTGACACCGTTCGGTCCGGGCGGACCGGCGAGCTGAGCACCGGGAGGAGGTCCGGCACCTGGCGGCAAGCCTCCAGGCGGTCCTCCGGGAAGGGGACCGGCACCGGCACCAGGGGGCGGCGGACCACCGGGGCCACCCGCTGCCGGAGGCAGACCGGCCCCAGGGGGTGCTGGGGGCTGCCCTCCAGGCCCACCAGGCGGCGACATTCCGCCCCCCGCCCCCTGACGCATCCGCCCGACGATGACCCCCTGGAGCGTGGTGAGGAAGGGGAGGTCGGCGTCGGGTGCAACCATGGCCTGTGAGATGTCCGAGACGATCTTGCCGAGCGCCTCGGTCATGGTGGAAGGGGGAGCAGCCATGGTGAGCGGGGTGGGTTACTTGGAGTAAGGGGTGGCGGGCTTGTTGACTTCCTTCGAGGCAGGGTCGTTGCCAAAGCTGCCGGAAGTCTGGCCCTGCTTGATGATCGGGGCCTTGGAGCCACGGTTGCCGGTGTTGTTTGCCATCAGTGACGGACTCCTTTGCGTGGGATACGCCTGGAGGGCTTTGGTGGGTGGGAGATCATAGGGAGTGGGTGGGAGTGGGTTGATGTGGTGGGAGTGGGTGGGAGTGGGAGCGGGGACCGGGGGCCGCACGAACGCGCAGTGATCGGAAGGATTGAGACCCCCGGCCCATCCGCTCTGTGGACTACTTCCGGCGACCGTGCCGCCCGTGCCGACGAGCCAAGGGGATCACCTCCTCTGCGGTCGAAATCAACGTCTAGAGCTGCCTTCTGTGCTTGTAGGGATCGGGAATGGGGCCGTCATCTGCGAACTCACAGGTGTTGCGGCGGTAATGAAGGATCTTGTAGTCCATGTCGGTGTCGTCGTCGTCGTTGTCCGAGTAGGTGTTGAGACCGAGACGACCGTGGCCAATGGCGATGACGCCGGGGTCACACTCCTCGAAGTCGTCGCGGAGATCGGGAGTGGACCGGCCGTCCTCGTAGAAGTTCGGCATTACGCGGAAGGTACGGGGACGGGGATGGAAAAGTCAATGGGGATGTTTGTACAAGGGGGTAGGATGGTGGGGATAGTTATCTTGGTCATCGTCTCCCTCCACGGACTCGATTCAGGCGTGGGTTGCGCTTGCGGGCCGATTTGCCAGCACGACGGGTAGAGGCAGCGAGCATGGCACCGGCTTGATCCTTACTGACCCCTTCACGCTTCGCGATGTCAGACTGAACGGCCTTGAAACCGGGATGGGACTTGCGAGCCATTAGGTGTTCCTTCCTGCCGAGACACGTTTGCCCGGACCGCGTTGGGATTGTTGATGGGCGAGGGCTTGCTGCTGCTCTTTTTGTTCCATGCGCTGGTTAATGAGCTGTGCGCCGGGATAGTTATGCGTCTGGAGGACGGCGAGACGGTCGATTGCGCCCATCGCGAAGAGGGTGTCGGCCTCGGCGATGCGTGATTGGCGGGAGGTGGGGTTGTTCGCGCCCGCGTCGATGAAGATGGAGAAGCGGAAGGGGAGCGAACCCTCGTCGGAGGTGCCGTAGAAGTGGCGCGCAGAGAGCTGGAGGGAGGCCTGTTCGCCCTCAGGACCGACAATGGCGACGACGCGGGGGGTCGTGTAGTTCTCGGTGATGAGTTCGGCGATGAGTTCACCTGCGGTGCGGAGGCAGTCTTCGAGATTTCGCATGGCCTGGCGAACGCGGACGAAGCCGGACTCCTGGGAGGCGGCGACCGAAGCGGACGGGGTGCGGGCCGGAGGGGGTTGGCCCTTGGTGACCGAGGAGAGGCCGGAGATGTTCTCCATGCGCTGGATCCAGAACTGGATCAAGTCGCCGATGAACTGCGGCATGTTGGGAGGATTGAGCCAAGATGGTTGGTTGGGGGAGGCGTTTGGGCCACCCTTAAGGCGGAGACGCTGCCCGGGCCGGTTGATGATGGCGGTACGGGAGATGCCGGAGTCATCCGGCTCCATGAAGATCGGGTTGCCGATAAGTTCGGCGTTGGACTGCATCGCACCGAGCAGGCGGTTGATGGCGATCTGGGCGGGTGCGAGGTGGGAAACGAGGGAGACGCCCCAGAACTCACCGACGTCATCGAAGCAGTAGCGGGTGTAGGGGTGACGTCCCGTGCCCCAGAGGTCCTTGGCGTGCTCGTCCATGAGGATGACACCGGAGCAGACGACGACGACCCGCCATTCGTCGTAGACGACGGGGTCGGGATAGGCGTAGTTGGGGTTGGGGGGTTCCTTGACGGGGGACTCGTCTAGGGGTTCGACTCGGTTTTCTCGGATCCAGAATTCGTGGACGATGACGCCGTCTGAGACTGCCGCGCGAGTGCGGCGGCCCTGACCAGGGCGGCCAAAAGTTCCAGGCGCTGATGCTCCGAAATTGGACTTTGGATAGGAACCGGACTGGGGGAGCTGTCCTGGGTTGGTCTTGGGGTATTGGTCCGCGTCGTAGAGCGACGGTGGCGAGTCGAAGTCCGTGCCGGGGCCTTGGGCGAGGGAAGCTTCATTAGCAATGATCTCATCATACGCCAGGGGGAAACGGCGTTGGACTTCTTCGAAGGAGAGTCGTTGGACTTCGACAAAGTACTGCGCGTCTTTCATGGATGAGGAGTTGGGATCGGGATAGAAAGACCAGGGGGAGATGCGGCGAAAGACGGCGTCTCCGAGACCGTCATGGAGGCCTGAGTCCCAGACGGTCTTGAGGATGCCGCAGCCGTAGAGGGCGGCATCCCAGCAGGAGAGGTAGATCTCGTCATCGAGGTTGTTGTTCAGCCAGTTGGACTGGAGAATGTTTTCGAGGTCGTTGGAGAGTTTGTTGAGCCAGTCTGCGTAGAGGGTGTGGGGATCGGCTGCGGCGGAGCAGGAGAAGATGACGGCTTGGTCGGTCATCCAGGCGATGAGAGAGGAGATGATGGGGAAGATTTCCGAGGAGGTGGGGGACGGCATCCAGTTGGCGGTGCGGGCCTCCGACCACATCTTGTTGTTGACAAGAAGGTAGTTACGCCGCCACTCCTCATAGTGGCGGGTCTTCCGCATGCGGGCGTTGGAATAGAGGGTTTCGAGCTTGGAGACAAGTTCGAGATCGGAGAGTGAGGCGGTCTCGACGGTGGTTGCCATCGGGGTTAGATGCCCCCGGTCTCCGAGGCGTGAACCTCACGGAGTTGGTCGTAGGTAGGGGAGTCGTGGTGCTGGCGGTGGTAGTCGTCCATGGACTCATCGGTTGCACCGAAGGCATCACGGTCGGCGATGTCGATGGGGACGTAGTTGTGGGGGATACCGGTACGTTCGGTGGCGGAGTCGGAAGCGGCTTTCAGGCCTTCAAGGAAGTCCTGGCGTGAGGAGACGTGGCGACCGAGGGAGACGTTGAAGTGGGGGGTGAAGGGGGCTGGCTTGTAGAAGGTGTAGCGGCGATGGAGGGAGATGGTACAGAGGGTGCAGGTTGGAGGAGTCGAGTTGTCGGTGGTGGTGGTGAGGGCATGGCACTTGGGACAACGCCACTCGTAAAGGGGCATACCGGGTGAGTATGGCGGGAGGGGGGAGTGGTGTCAAGCGAATTGGGATGGGAATGGGGAGGGGGACGGGGATGGGTAGGGGGATTGGGGCCAAGCGTCGTAGGGAGGGGTACCGCCGATGTCGGTGCCGGGGAATGGACGATCCTCCATCATCTGTACAGGGCCTTCGGTAAGAGTGCAGATGACCGAGATGGTGAGTCCCATTACGGCGTCGTCGTACTTCCACTGTCCCCGTGCATTACCCATTTCACCGTTCGCGAGCACGACGTAGTTCCGCATCTGGTGATAGGTCTCGGTGTCGTGGATGATGAGAGAGTTGTCGTAGAGGAGACGGACGACGTTGCCAATAGCCCAGTGCTTGCGTTGGTAGTTGGTCGACCAGCCGTAGATGTTCATGGCGATGGCTGAGGTCCCACCACGGTCGGCACGCCGGAACTTCCAGAGCTTCGGGTAGTTCATCTTGATGAGAGCGGCGATGGTGGCGTAACCGGGTCCTTCCATCTCGGGGGCAAGTTCGGCGATGTTGTAGTAGTAGCCGATCTTGGCCATCTCGTCGGCAAAGGTGACGGGGTCAATCTTTCCGTGCCAGACGGCGACCTGTTCGAAGGTGTTGCGGTTGAGGACTTGAATGCAGGCGTTGTCGCCGAGGGTGGTACGGGAGGGGTCACCGGCAACCATGTAGGTGCCGTATTGGCGGTCGGAGGATGGGTAGCGGAAGACGGTGAGATGGCCAAGGGGGTCTTCGTAGAACTGGAAGCGACCGTTGATCTCTAGGACTTCCCCCTTGATACCATCCATCGGCCGATAGGCTTTCTCAAGCTTGTCGAGGGGGAAGACGTTGCGTCCAGTAGTAAGGAAAGCCTCCTCAGCAGTCGCAGGGTACTCCTGACAGAAATACGCTTCGTCACCATGACAGAGAGATGGTATGGCATAACGTCGCCATTCGATGTGCTCCAGATCGGCCCCAAGCCGGACAAGGCGTCGTTCAGCTTGGTCAAGGTCAGGCCGCTTAGCATTAATGGTGGTGAGTGGAAGCGCATATTCGTAGTGATGAAGCCAAGAAAAGAACAGCGGAACGTAATCGTTAATACCGGCGACAGCATCTTCCCACGCGCCATGGAACCAATTTCCCACGCCATTAGCCGTTGATTCAAGGATGACAATGGTGCCTCGTTTGTTGGGGATGGTCTGTCGGAGACCGGTCATGAGGGTTTCGGGGTCGTCCCAGAAGGCGCACTCGGTAGCGTGGAGGGCTTGGAGGGTGCGGCCACGGCCGGATTTGACGTTCTTGGCGGTGGCGATACGGACGGACGATCCATGTTCCCATTGCATCCGGCGCTGGGTGGTGGAGCGAAGACGGTAGAAGTCCTTGTACGGCCAGTTCTCCCAGAACATGACGTTCTTCTCGAAGGCGGACTGGGAGGTGTCGGTCTCGTGGGCGATGACGAGGGCATTGGTACCGGGGAAGACGAACCCCCAGTTGAACAGGACCGCCTCGGTGATAGTGGTGATGCCGAGTTGTCGGGCCTTTAAGACGGCGATTCGGACGGGTTGCTGGAGGATGTTGTGTTGCCGCTCGACCTCTTTGATGAGGATGCGTTGTGCCCAGGCGAAGTCGTAGTCCCGGCCGTAGGGGTTGGAGAGATTGATGTTCTCGATGGTGGCATCTTTAGAGCTGATGACGAGCTTTTCAATAAGGGGTGTGAGAGAGAGGCGGCGCATCGGGGGTGTCCTCGGTGATGAGCTGGATGGGGGAGTCGGGGGTGGAGTCGTCGCCCTGGGTGTCGGAGAGTTCGATCAGTTCCCGGAACTCCGAGGTGAGTTCCTGCATCTCCTTCGGGGACTTGGAGCCGAGAAGGCCGCGCATGATCGAGATCATCATGCGGATGAGCTGCATCTTGGCGGCTGGGGTTCCGGTCTCCAGCATCTCGATACCCTTCTCATAGGCCCGCCAGGCGAGGCGGTTGAGGGCACCGACCGCGTCGTTCTGGTCGATGTCGACGTGGAGGGTGTTGCGAAGGGCGTAGAGGTCTTCGATCTCGACGTCGAGCACGTCCGCGACCGTGGGGACGTCGATGCCCCGGACGAGCATCCGGGCGGCGATGTCACTGAGGGTTGCCATGGAGGGAGGGTGGGGGTTGGGAAGGGGATTGGGAAGGGGATTGGGATGGGGATTGGGGTTGGCCGTCGTAGGCCCGGCGCTCGACCGAGAAGGTGAGGTCGACGCCATAGGCATCAGCGAGGGCAATAGCCGGGGTGCGGTCCTCGTAGGGGATGATGAAGGAGGCCTGAAGATCCCCGTTCGGTAAGAACTTCATGTCCCGGAGGTGGGCGTGGAAGGAGGTTGAGGCGAAGTGACCCTGCTTTCGGACCGGGGCGGAGTTGATCCGGCCTAACCCTCTTGTTGGTTCGGCAAGGTCGACTCGTGGTCCGAGAAGCCGGAGGGATTCGATTCCCTTTCGTCTAATGCGTGGAGCTGGCGGGTTCGCTCGCTGTCCTCGTACTCCTCGGTCGTTGTCGCCAGGCGGGTCTGGTAGAAGAGGATCCGGCGATCCAGCTCCTCCTGCTCGCGTCGGAGGGTCTCCTCCATGGCGAGCGGCATCATCGTCGGGTCCTGCCAGGCCGGGGAGATTGGGGAGGTTGGGGAGCCGGTGCGGGCGTCTGCGGGGCTTCCCGGCTGCGGGAAGGCCCGAGAGCTTGCGCGGGGGTCTGACGGGTCCAGGGCCTCCAGGTCCTCCGGGTACTCCAGTCTGAGGCTGCGGAGCACCAACTTCTCCAGAAACTCCGTCCGCACGATCACGCCCCCCTCCGATTCCCCCAATCCCCCGCTCGATCTCGGCCAACTGCCGCTCGATTTCACGCTCCTCCCACTCGCTCGCCCATCCTGCCTCCCCATTCTCCATCTCACCGCTATCCACGTCCCCATCCCAGCCACTACCACTGCCACCACCACTGCCAATATCACTACCACTATCCATGTCGAAGTCGGCATCCATCTTCCCTCCGTACAAATTGCACGGTCGATTCGGTCACTTGCCGTTTATTTGCCGCTCATTTCAAACATTTCGCCCCGCATTCTGACCATCTTCCCACCCCCCTGTCAATCTCTCTCTCTCCCCTCCAGGACCCCAAAATCCACTGTCCGTTGAGGCCCGCTCTATCGCTGGGGGGGAGGCAGGGCGTGGGGCTTTGGGATTGTTGTGTGTGCAAACAGTGCGTGTACAGGCAAGGGGGAGAGCGCGGGAAGGTTGCTTGTACAAGGGAGAGTCCCCCGGAGGGTGCATGGTCATGCAAGGGGATGGGTGAATATACCTAATAGTTTGTTCATCTATCGTTCACTTGAATGTTACCTGCTGTTCATGTTCCCGTGAGACAATCACAGGTGATCCGCACGGGTGGCGGGAACAGGCGAACCGGGGAAGGAGGTGACATGGTGAACATGGTGAACGTGGAGCGCGGCGAACAGGGTGCGTGGCACGCGGTGACCGGGGGGGACTTCGGTGACCGCGTGGCGCGCATCGTGCGCGTCGCGACAACGGAAGGAACGGACATGAGTGAATCAACAGCAGTAGCGGACGTGGTCGAGCTTCACGCGGACGAGCTATCAGAGACGGTAGCGAGTCTGGAGAGCATGCTTGCCGCGAAGCTCGCGGCCGGTGGGGCCGATGCGTCCAAGCTCTCGACGGGTGGGATGAGCGTCAAACTGATGCGAGCCCAAGCCGCGATCCGGAGCACTTGCGAGATCCTCGCCGATGGGTTTGGGGAGTACGTGAGGACACTTCCCGCCCTCCCGGAGGATTTCAAGCTGGCGTTCGGGCCGATCACGGTCCCCGAGCCCTTGGACTTCTCCTCAAAGCGGGGGAGCGACAAAGACCAGCTCGAAACGTGGCTGAGCAAAGTGATCCCGCTCGGCCACGAGGACTACCGGTGGACGGTCAATCACCTGGGGCGCAATGACCAGCTTCAGGCGAGCATCACGCGCAAGCGCGGACACTGAGAGGGCTGGAAGTGCCATCGGCCCGGCTCCGGGGAGTGATCCCCGGAGCCGGGCCTCTTGGCATTTTTGGACGGGTGGAAGGGATGGGGAAAGCAGGATCAAGTAAGCGCCGGAGTCGGTGAGTCGGTGAGTTGTGGAACGGGAGAACGGAAGGAGTTGGGGAATGGCGTTAGTTGGGGTGTTGGTGTTCATCTTCGCAAGCTGGATGTGTTGGGCTTGGATCCAGGCGATGGGTGAGAGTGTCGCGAGTTGGTGGCGCGACAAGCAGGAGAAGGTGAAGGGGAAGGGGGAAGTGAGATGAAATGTCCGGAGTGTGGTGGGTTTGTGAGCCGCAGGGAGTTGAAGAGCGGCATGCAGAGTTGCTGTGGTGGGGACTTCGAGAAGCACGCGAAGGACGCGAGGGTTGCCGAGATTGTGTATTTGGATGAGGCGAGGAGGGTGAGAAGGGCAAAGGCGACTGAGTTGTTCGACCAGGACGCGAGGTAAAGTCAGATCCGTTCGTCTAGTGGTGAGGACGGCAGATTTTCAATCTGCAAACATGGGTTCGACTCCCATACGGATCACTGAGTTGGTACAGTCGGGAGGGTCAAGCGGTGTTCTTCCGTGCCGGTGTGACCCTCCCGCCTGTGCCAACTTGGCACAGGTAGATGGTAACAACGGAAGGAGTTTGTAATGGCGAAGTACTCGACCAGAGATGGACGGGTGATCGTGGAGACGACGGACGAAGAGGATGTCGTCATCATGCTGACCGAGTTCATCGTGGATATGGACGATCCCGCTACCTATGCGAGAGCCCAGATGCTGAAGATGGGGACGGGGTTGGCGAACATCTTCAGTGTTCTGGAGATGTCCCTCTGCCAGGAGTACGGGGAGGGAGCGCACAACGCGCTGAAGGCCGTGCTGATGAAGCGGCAGTCGGTGTGTGAGAGGGGAAGCCAGATGTTGGGCGTTCCCGAGGACGATGTGGAGTTCGTACGGGAGACGGCGAACTCCGTGGCCGAGATGCGTGTCCATGGGGATGCGCTGAAGGGGAAGCAGGTGAGTCAAGCGGAACGTGAGATCGAGAAGAAGGTGAACGATCTCGATTTCGGTAGGGACCTCCCCGGTTATTTGTGATTGGGGCGGCACATCGGCCGCATCCATGCGTGAGTGTGGGTGCGGCCTCTTGTGCTGGGTGGTCCAGCACGCGGCACGGAGGGATCCGTGTTGTGGGTAATGCGGCGTACTCTCCGTGCCATCCAAACGGAAGAGGGAAACAGGAGATGCCAAAAGTTCAGTTGCAGTACAGCGAAGAAGAGCGGACACTCCAGCAGATCCGTGAATTGTTGGCGGCGGCGAGTGGAAACTTGAAGCAGGACGACGACGTTATCTTCGAGGGCCGGAAGTATGTATTGCCGGAGCGAGAAGAGAGCAAGCGGACTGCCGGTATCCATTTGATCGAGATGGCCGACGAAGAAGAGGAGCGGCAGCGATTCTCACGGGAGTACAAGTACCGTCCATGGGATGGAGCTGTGGCGACTCAGCGGGTGTTGGTGAAGGCATACGGCCACATGCACCAGCGGAACAGCCTGTTTCAGATGGCGGAGACGCGAGAAGTTCAGGTTGGGCCGGACGAGTTGATCAGCGTGCCGTGGGGCGAGTTTGACGTTCCAGGGCTGGATGGCGTGGTGTTCGTGTCGATGGCGGCGAGCGGGGACAATGGACCCGTGTACCTACTGTCAGCAACGGGACCACGCCGTTTCCGAGACGAGATCAACGGTGTTTTCAACTTGGTGCAGGAAGAACTTGAAGAGAGTTCGATCTACCGTGGCAAGGCGTTCAACGGTGCCGAGAACCCAGACTTCTTGGATCTAGGGAAGTTCGATCCCTCGAAGGTGGTGTACTCGGAGGAAGTGTTGACCGAGTTGGACGCCAATGTCTGGTGCTTGATCCGATACCCGGAGCAGAACCGGGAGCTGGGTTTGCCGTTGAAGAGGGCCGTGGTGTTTGAGGGTCCGTACGGGACTGGGAAGACACTCGGCGCAAAGTTGACCGCGAAGGTTGCGGTGGACAACGGCTGGACGTTCATTTTCGTGAGACCAGGAATTGACGATCTCCGGGTGGCATTTCAGACGGCGAAGTTGTATGCGCCGTGTGTGGTGCATGTCGAGGATGTCGAGACACTTGGCGGATATGGTGGCAGTAGGGACCATATGAGCCGGGTGCTGGACATGTTCGACGGGATCGACACGAAGGACTCGGATGTCATCTGCGTGGCGACGACAAACCACAAGGAGGAGATCCACGCCGGGATGTTGAGGCCGGGAAGGATCGACGGTGTGATCCATATCGGAGCGCTGGACGCTGCGGGGATACGGAGGCTTGTTGAAGTCTCAGTGTTGCCGGGGCAACTGGAGGAAGAGATGGATTGGGCTGCCATTGCGGTTGCGATGGACGGCTACATGCCAGCTTTCGCGAAGGAGGCGATCAACCGGGCGCAGCGGTACATGCTCAGAAGGAACAAGGGCAAGATTGGACCGCTAGCGACGAGTGATTTCGTCCACGCCGCGAGGGGGCTGAGAACTCAGTTCGAGTTGCAGCAGAGTGCGAAGGACAAGCCAGAGGACAAGGGCTTGGACGGGTATGTGCGGGAGATGCTTGATGAGATCGTCACGGCCGCAAGTGATGGTATCAGGGAGGAGCTACCGGACATGGACAGTGCTGCGAGCGAGATTGTTGACCAGGTCCAGGGCAACACCCAGAGCGATATGAGGGAGTTGCTGAACGAGACGTCGGTGTATGACCAGAACGGAGAGTACTCCGGGAACTTGTCGGTCTGATGGTCTAAGGACACAGGATTGCCCCTCGCGATGCGGGGGGTTTTCCTGTGTTGTTAGATGGATGGGATGGGAGTGAGTGGGATGGGTGAGTATGAGGATTACCCGGTGAGGGAACTGATCGCCGGAGCCAACGAAGCAGTGATGAAGGCCGCGCAGGAGGGGATTGAGGCGCATGTGTACTTCAAGGCAACCTGCCCGAAGTGTGGGGAACGGTGTGTGTTCAGCGTCGCGGACACGGTGTTCGAGCAGATGGAGTGCAGCGCGTGCGGATGGGAGTTCCCGTTTGTAGAGGGGAACTACATGCTGGTGTACGGCGGAGAACTGCCGTGAGTGGGGTTGGGAGTGGGTGGGAGTCGGGAGTAAGTGTCAGGCCCGAGGACGTCCCCAAGCTGAGGGAGTTGTTGGTTGGGGATTGGAGTGAGGGTGGGGTATTGGCCGAGATCGCCCCGATCTTGAATGTGAGTGGGGACGTGAATGAGTACTTCGCCGATGAGGAAAGGTTCTGGGCCGAGAAGGCGGACCTATGGTTTGTCGGTGAGGAGATGTGCGCGTTACTGGAGCACGCGAGGACAGAACTCCCCCCGACGACGTTGACAAGTGGGTTGGTGACCCATGATGGGAGTTACCGGAGTGCGGGGCTGGTGGTGTTCGCCGACCCGATTTTCGGGATGAGTGCGAAGCCTGATGAGCCGCCGATTCCGGTTGGAGCGATGACCTGGCACCCTGCCGAGTATTCCGGGTGGAATGCGGGGAGGGGGAGGATGGGGCTGAGTATTTTGCTGTACTTCGTTGAGCCGGGGGAGAAGCGGTTATTGCCGCTCGGTCGGGTGAGTTGGCTGGAGGGCGAGGACACCGATGCGCTATTAGGCGGGTTGAGTGAGTTGCAGGAAGCATCGATGGCCGAGGATCGAAGGACACTGGCCGCGATGCTGTTATTGGCGAGTCAGCCCGGTGTGGCGGAAGTGGGGGAGAAGCTGCCTCCGAGACAACAGAGGAGAGAGGCAGAGAGGAAGGGGAGGAAACTCAGCCCGGTGAGGGTGATCCGGCTGAGAGCTGCCGTGGAAAGGGAGAGGAGTGGGAGAGGGGATGGGAGTGGGAGTGGGGATGGAGATGGAGAAGGAGGGAGGAAGAGGGAGTACCACCAGAGATGGGTGGTGACGGGGCATTGGCGGCAACAGGCGTACGGGAAGGGCTGGACACTACGACGTCCGAGATGGATCGCACCGTATGTGAAGGGCCCGAAGGAGGCGCCGATGGACACGAGGCCCACGGTAAAGGCATGGGTGAAATAGGAGATAACACATGACAAGAGTGACGATGGTGGTTTGCGACCTGTGCAAGACGTCGTTCAGAGAGTCAAACATGACGGTGACAATGACGATCCGTCGCGGGTTCAGCGGTGATCCACAGGAGATGGACCTCTGTGAGGACTGTTTCCAGGGGTTGCAGGAATGGATTGGGAAGAGGAAGGAGAAGGGGATGGGGAAGGGATGAAGAGGAGGAGGGCTGGAGTGGCAAGACGTCGTTCTCCGATGAGGGTGAGGGAGGCTGGAGGCGAGACTGAGTGGTGGAGAAACCCGCCCTACACGTTAATGCTGATGGCCGAGTTGTGGGCAATGGGTGGGGTGTATCGGTCAAGGAACTGCACCAGGGAGATCATCGAAGCCGCAAACACAAGGGCAGACGGGTTCGGGATCAAGCCTATCTCGAAGAGTACGCACAGCGGGACGATGACGTACTTGCAGAGGCAGGAGCTGGTGGAGTGCAAGTTCGAGCGGGTCAGCGAGAGGACGAACAACAAGCGCATCGTTGAGACCAAGCTCACGGCGAAGGCAAAGGAGAAGTTCGGGGCGGCCATCCAGGAATACCTGAACCAAGAGGGGATGCCGATTGGTGAGACGGAGATCGGGATGGGGATCGGGATGGGAGTTGGGAAAATTGGGGTAGTTGGAATCGGAGCTGCCCTTGTCGCTGTGAACGGGAAAGGAGAAGGAGAAGGGGAAGGGGAAGTGGAGGTGATGGAGGAGCTGAGGTCGGAGAACGTCATCCTCCGTCGAACACTGGTGAAGGTGGTTGGGAAGCTGGATCCGGCTCAGATCATTGAACTGATTATCGAAAGGTAAGTGAGCATGCCAGGACACGCGAAGAACGTCCCGACTGCGGTGAGACGTGCGAGTGACAATAGCGTCTTCTGCCGGGCTATTGGTCATGCGTGGGTGAAGTTCCCGACCGATGACTGGGAGCCACAGCTAGCGAGCTTGCAGTACAAGCCAATGTCGTTCCAGTGCCAGAACTGTGGGACGGTGAGGCGAGATCTGTGGCAGAGGGGGAGCGGAATATTGCAGAACCGGGTGTATGTGTACCCGGATGGGTATGTGTTAGGGCATTTGAATCACGGTGAAAGGACCGCGAAGGAGACGTTCAGGGCCGAGTTCATTGAACGAGAGGAGTAGAGATGGAAGATGGGAATGGGGAGTGGAAGGATGTGGCGAACCCACGGAAGAGGGACGAAGACAAGGACGAGTCCATCTGCCAGAACTGTGGGGCCAAAATCTACGCCGACCCCGAGTTGGGTTGGTGTCATGTCGCGAGTGAGAAAGTGGAATGCCCATGAGTGACTTGAGTGACTTGAGTGACCCGAATGAATGGGGCCTCGATTCCCTCCCCCCACGCCGGAAGGTAGGCGATGAAATCAGGCGGAAGATAGAGGCACTGAAGAAGAGTCCCGGCTGGTGGATTCTGTATGGCCAGGAAATGCACCCGAGTAACGCTGCCAAGTTGAGGAAGCGTTTTCCGGGGATTGAAGTTGCGACCAGGAATCAGACGTTCGACGGAGAGAGGTTCGTGTGTGATGTCTACGTCAGGTGGCCAAGAGGAGAGGGAGAGGGAGAGGGAGAGGCGGACGGAGGAGGAGAGGGACCTCTACCGGGCGAAGGGATTGCTGAGACACGCTGAGACGTTGGTGTCGGCTGCGTTACAGGACATTGACGTGGTGACGGAATTGGTGAGAAAGTGGGAGTTGAGGAAGGGGAAGGAGAAGGGGATGGGGAAGGGAATGGGGAGTGCAAGCGGAAAGGTATAGGAACCTAAGACAATGGGCAAGGATCAAGGAGCTGTTGACGCGTGAGGATGTGGGGGAGATGGAGAAGATGGAGGAGGTGGAAGAAAGAGGAGAGGGAACGGGAAAGGA
>Ga0126371_10000343_pt1 | contig 37824 bp, 34 predicted proteins | sample PanSoiMetaPlot_4_FD_110145 | JGI IMG/M metagenome (GOLD analysis project Ga0126371, IMG submission 110145) | Tropical forest soil microbial communities from Panama - MetaG Plot_4 | ecosystem: Environmental > Terrestrial > Soil > Tropical forest > Bulk soil | place: Panama | collected 2016-02-17
CTGCTGCCAGGGGGATCGTGATCGAAGAGGTGGAGTCGAAGGTCGAAGGCGACATCGATTTGCGGGGATTCCTCGGCACCGACAAGAGCGTACGCAACGGATTTCAGAACATCCGCATGAGCTTCGATATCAGCGCGGACTTGAGCGACGAGGAATTGCAGGAACTCGCCAAGCTCGGGCCAACGTTCTCGCCTGTGCTCGACTCCATCACCAAAGGCGTCCCGGTCACGGTCGAGGCACAACGCATGAGGAAGAAATAAGAGGAAATGACGTTTGTTCTTGGGGGCAATCGGAAACAAACACAATTGAGGAGGAACCATGAGCACAACTACGACTGCACTGGAAATCGACGGTCTGAAGACACGACTGAAAGAAACCTGGATGGCGGGAGACTACGACCGCTTCTCGCGCTACATGGAACAAGGCGCACGCATTTTTTACGAACAACTCGATATTCCTGCCGGGTGCCAGTTGCTCGATGTGGCATGCGGCTCGGGCCAGGTTGCGCTTTGGGCGGCGAGGGATGGAGTGAACGCCACGGGCGTAGATATCGCGCCGAATCTGATACAACGCGCTCAGGCACGTGCCAAGGCGGAAGGTCTCAACGCTCGTTTCATGGAAGGTGACGCCGAAGCCCTCCCGTTTGAGGACGCGAGCTTCGACGTCGTAACCAGCCTGGTGGGTGCGATGTTTGCTCCGCGGCCAGAAATCGTAGCCCGCGAGCTGCTACGAGTGTGCAGCCCCGGAGGCACCATCGCAATGGGAAATTGGACTCGAGAAGGATTCGTGGGCCAGATGTTCAAGACCTTCGGCAAGTTCATTGCTCCCTCGGGCATGCCAGCGCCGGTATTGTGGGGCGATGAGACCGTGGTGCGCGAGAGGTTGGGCCACGGTGTCTCGGATCTCAAGATGACGCGACGCCACTACGATTTTACCTACCCCTTCCCGCCCGCTGAAGTGGTGGAGTTTTTTCGTCGCTACTATGGGCCTACCAATCGTGCGTTTGCGTCCCTGGATGGAACTGCCACGCGAACGCTGCGTGCAGAGCTCGAAGCATTGTGGTCAACACATAATCGTGCGGGCGACGAGTTGACGGTAGTTCAGGCAGAGTACCTGGAAGTAATCGCGACGCGCGCCTGAGCCAGTAGATGGCAGATCTCCCAGAGGCTGCAACGCCAGAGATATACGACCGCACGCTTGCAGCCTTTGCGCTTAAGAATCTGCTGACTTAGACATGCAAAGTTGAGAGGGCAGTTATGAAGATCGTGTGGAGCAATCCGAGTCCGAATCGCACAGTTGACCGCCCGCTTGTGTGGGAAGTTTCCCGCAGGAACGGGACTAGCAGGAGCATCCCCGCCCATGAGATCCAACCGATCGCGGGTCACAAGCCAGACCATGGGGCAAAGGAGGATTTCGATGACTTGCGGACTTTATTTTCGTCTGGTTTCTGCTTCTAGGACCTGTACGGGCGCCGTGAAGGCAATGGTCATGACGCCCGTGCACTCTCCGGCGACCGAGCTGAAAAATACCGTTTCGTTGGGAACACGGTAGCCAGAACCTCAGTTCCGCCTAATGGCTTTGTGACAATCGAAAAGGTGCCCTGTGCCCAATTGAGACGTTCCCGCATGCCGACGAGACCAAGCCCCGAGCCATTCATGGCCTTGTCGAGATCAAAACCGGTTCCCGAATCTCGTACCCTCAATTCAGCCTCACCGGAACTTCCCTTCAAAAGCACCTCGACGTGGCGGGCCCCGCTATGCTTGGCTGCATTGTGCAATGCTTCTTCTAACACGGTGAACAGGGCGCGAGAGAGTTGTTGTGGCAAATCGCTAGGAACATCAAGGCTCGTAAAGCCAACTTCCACCTTATGCTGTTTTGAAAAGTCTCGGCAAAAGATACGGGCCGCGGATTCAAGTCCCAGGAATTCCAACTTTGATGAACAAAGCCGATCTGACAATTTTTGGATGCTGCTTCCGAGATCTTTTAAGCCCTCAAATATCTCCTGGATACGGGCGCGCGCTCCGTAGTTCAACTCACTAGATAGCTCCAGTGCGCTGAGGGAAGCGGCGAGCAACGCAGCCCGATCCGTGTCATCGCGGAGTTCTCCTGCAATCCGACGCCGCTCTTCGTCGTGCGCGGCGATCAATCTGCAGATCGCGGTCGGGAACATTTGGTCAAGTTCCTTAACGCTACCAAGAAGTGAATCTTTCGGCTCGCTCATCCTAGACCTCGTTGAAATTGCGATTCATCTTGGTCCCCTTCTCAGGGAAACGTTGGCAGCATGCTTCGCAAGACGTCGCCGACTTTGTCAAATTCCGTGGACTTGTCCAAAAAGAAGTTCGCTCCACTCGCAAGGCATTTCTTTCGGTACTGCGGGTATGCAAAATTGGTTAATACAATGACCACGCAACTCACCTGATCCCTTTTCATGGTCGCGAGTACGTCGAGGCCGGTCCCGCCTGGCATCTGCATGTCAAGAATCACTACATCGGGTCTTAAGGTTCGGACAGCCTCAGAAGCCTCTTCAACAGTACCCGCTCTATCCACCACTTCAACGCCTTTGATCGCCTCGAGCGAAGCGATCAGGCGATCTACGATAAGCTCCGAATCATCGGCAATCAGCAGTCTCATGTGGCCTAAGCATCCTACGTTTCGGCGTCAGATGTAATCACTAAACTTGTGATTTCCCCGTAGAATGTTCGCCTCCATGCATGTCGTGATTTGTACGACAGCACAGGTCTGTCTGGGAAGAAGGCAATTCGCGGATTCGCGGCTCTAATCCACGAGATGATTTTCTAAGCCGTAGCGCATTAGCTGTGCGGTTGTAGTCATATTCATCTTTAACAAGATGCGCGCACGATAGGTGCTGACGGTGGTGACACTTAAATGGATTGCCTCGGCGATTTCGCTGATGGACTTGCCGGAAGCGATCAAACGCAAGACCTCAAATTCACGTTCCGACAGAACTTCATGTGCGGGACCGGGGGCGGCATCGGTTCCTAGATCCAAAGCCAGTCTTTCCGCAAGTGCGGGACTCACATAACGGCCACCAGCGAGCACTTTTCGCACGGCGTTGATTAGCTCATCGGGCGCTACGTCCTTGTTCATGTAGCCAGAGGCACCGGCCCGCAGGACTCGTTTGCCATACTGATCCTCAGGATGCATGCTCAAAACGAGGACGGGAAGCTTTGGCTGTAATCGCTTCAGTTCAACAAGAACCTCAATTCCGCTGCGACCAGGCATACTCAGGTCCAGGATTACGATGTCCCATTTCTGGTTTTGAACTTGGGCAAGCACCTGTTCAGCACTGGCGGCTTCTCCACAAATAGCATCCTTAAGTCCACGCACTACGATTTCTTTCACTCCCGACCGCAATAGCGCATGATCATCGGAGATGAGGATTCGGGTCATTTTTCCTTCTCTCTAAGCGACGCGAGAGAATTGAGGAATCCGGACCCGGACTGCGGTGCCCTTCCCGGGATTTCCCGTGATTGTCAGATCGCCTCCGAGCATCGTAGCCCGTTCTTTCATTCCCAAGATTCCAAGAGACCTTCCTTTCTCAAGGGCATCTTGGGAGATTCCACGTCCGTTGTCATGCACTTCAAGTGTTAGAGTGCCGTCTTCTACCGTCAGCCGAGCTTTTACTTCCTTCGCATCCGCATGCCGGGCGATGTTGGTCAGCGTCTCCTGAAATATTCGAAAAATGGCGGTGGAGGTTTCAGCGTCCATCGTGATGTCGTCGGCAGGGAGGTCCAACAGGCAGTTCATACCGGTGCGAATCCGAAATTCTTCTCCCGCCCATTCGATCGTTGCAACGAGGCCAAGATCGTCCAAAATCCCCGGCCTTAGTTCCGTTGCTATGCGACGCACCGACTGAATCGTTTCGTCCACCAATTTCGTAATCGACAAAGCTCTTGCGGATGTCTGCCCCAGATTTTCCGGAAACTCCCGAACCAGGGATTTTACATCCAACTTGATGGCCGTAAGAGTTTGACCTAGCTGATCGTGAATTTCTCGCGCCAGCCTCTTCCTTTCATCTTCCCTGACGCTTTGCAACCGCGCGGCAAGTGCCCGTAGTTCATCAAACGACCGTTGTAGTTCTTCGGTTTGTTTGGAGATCCTTTGTGCAAGACTGAATGACAACAATCCTCCCGCCAGAAGGATTACAATTCCCACGCCTGCCATGACGCTTGTGTATAGCCGCACCTTGCTAGCCGCAAGGACTTCTCCGTCTCTAGCTTCCTGCGTGGCAACGGCGACAATCTGATCAACGGCAGCGGCATGCGCCTCGTACAGAGGTCTCATTCGCGAGAGCAATACGTTCTTCGCATCCTCCCGGTCGCCTTTTAGAAGAAGTGGGACATAATCTTGTTCCGCGACTTGAAAATACTGCTCGGCAGCCAGATAGGCCGTGCCGCTCATCATGTCCTTAAGTTTTCCCACTGGGACCCGATGTGTGTACTCCTCATATTTTCGGTCAAATTGCTTCCTTGCTGTGTGGAGTTGATCGATGTATCGACTGAGCTCTGCCATATCGGACGATTCGCCCATCGTATTGCAGATCAGGGCCGCCGGCAGGAGAGACTCGGAGGGCGGGACATAGTCGGAGACAAGGCTTGCGCTCAGGGAAATTTGCTGATAGATCGGACCGTTGACGGCGATCTGTGTCAGCGCAAGGAATGAGACAGCAGCGAACATGATCAAGCCCCACACCCACGTGACGGCGAGGTACGTTAGTTGAGAACGAATCGTCACCGATGTTCAGTCGATAAACTGCGCACTTGAACGGCAGATTACTACTGTGAATCTTTGGATGTAAAGATCGCCACAACTAACACCATGAGACCCTGTCGGAACAAATTCAGGTTTGCGGCTTGTCGCGGTGGTCCTCGGCTGCAGCGAGCAACACATACTTTGGTTGTCTCCCTCGCGCTAGGAATCCGATCTAGATCGAACTGCGGAGTGTTCCATACAGATTCTCTGCAAAATGGTCTTGTCCATCCCGAAAGGAGCGCTGCCCAAAGAATAACCGCAGAGAATGTCGACGTCGTATGACCTGGAGAGCCGATTCCCGATGGTCTCGAACTGAATCGCTGCTTCTACGTTGCCCTGTGACCACAAGAGGTGCACACATTCTCCAAAAATTGCAACGCGGGGACGTTCTCGGTTAACAGCCTTTGTCGCTTTGAAAATCAGATCTCGAAAGGCTTCTACAGATCGATCAATATCAAGCATGCCATGAACCATGAATGTTGAGAGTGCTTCAGCCGCATCCAGCGATAGGTATCTCCCTTGCCGCATAATTGCATCAATGCTAACGCCAGAAGTCTGCAATCGTTGAAGCAGATCGCGCCGATGTGCCTCAGTCGCAAGAACAATAGCTGCGTTCTCTGTCCGAAGTGCGGTTTGGACAAAAGACGCCAGGTCGTCTAAGAGTTTTTGCTGATCTGGATAAAAACCCACTTCGTGATTGAAGGGAAGCTGCTGGGAAGAAGGCATAGCACCCTCATGTTCGGAATCAGGGTTGACACCAACCAAGTTAGCGCTGATGAACCGCTTGCCTTTTAGTACGGCTCGAAGAGCAGCGACCAATTCACTTCCCGCATCCGGCTTGATTACGTAGCCACGAGCACCTGTGCTCAGCGCCTCTTCAACGATGTCGGAAGATCGCTGTCCAGAAACGAAAAGAATCGTCGTGGCTGGAGAAGACTTCAGGATCCTTCGAGCCACTTCGATGCCATTTAGCTCTGGTAGGCCAATGTCCAAGATGACTAGATCTGGTTGGAGTTCTTGAGCTTTCGATAATCCTGCCAGACCGTCGGCTGCTTCGACGACGACGTATAATTTCATCCACTCCTGAAGAGTCGAACAGACGAACCGACGCCACGGCTCATAATCATCCACCACAAGAATTCGAAATGTTGAATTTTCCAAGTGGTTTGACCGTGTCAACAGCGCTCAAAACGTTGGCTGACTGAGCGGATGCATCAACTCCGACCCGACAGGATTACATGGCGGAGCGACTCTTTTCATTGCGCTACCGCAATCTCCACCCGGTGGTTGAGACTCTACTCTTTTGGATTGCTTCGGTAAACGGCTTGGTTTACCAGTTTCGATTCGGATGACGCGGAGTTCGTAGATGGTGAAAAATCACCATTTACACGCATTCAGGCGGACAACTTTGGGGGCAAAGCATAAGGATTCCAAGCCCAGCGGCCTCTTTTTGCAATGTCGATCAAGGGCTCAGACTGTCAGCCTCGACGTGCGCACAAGGTGTGGGCTGTCCACACCGAATCTTTCAGCCAACTCCCTGAATGGAACATGCTGCTGAATCCGCAATCGCCGGAGCTCCCGACCTTCAGTTCCAATCATTTGAAAAACTGGTTCACCAGCTGGTAATGACGTATCAACTGCTTCGGTCACGGAAACAAAATCAATTCCAAGGGCCCGACATGTTTCAAGACCGGCGATGAGTGCATTCAGACTCCGCGCAAACCGGTCAAACTTCCAGACCACGAGAACATCGATTGATCCGCCTCGACATTCTTTCAACAGTTCGTTCAGAGCTGGACGCTTCGAACTTGCTCCCGAGATCCCTTGGTCACGATAAATTTTCTGCACTTTCCAGGCACGGCGATGAGCCTATTCTCGTAGAGCTCGCTCTTGTGATTCTGAATTCTGCTCGCCCGTGCTCACTCGAACGTAAAGTGCTGCTCGTTTCGTCTTCATGATCCCCCACCCCTCCTCGTGTCCCTGCACTCGTTAAGACGGTTAGGCTAGGTCTTGCCAAAACTCGCGATTATTGACCCCACCTCCCACCGTCGGCGTGATCACATCTCCCCAAAAAGTGTATTAGCATTAAGCTATGGAGCATCCCCGGATAGGGCTCATAATCCCTAGGTCGTTGGTTCGAGTCACACCGCCGCCACCAATCCTGGCAGTGATTTGCAGCGACCCTTGGCTCCCGCTTTGCTTCTCCCGCTTTCGCCAGAACCTGTCACCTTTGTCAGTGTAAAGCTGCGCCTGCCATGGTTAGGCTTGCCGACAGACAGGAGTGAGCGCCCGAATCATCAATCGCTCCTCCGGTTTTGAGGCTATCGAAGGAAAACCGATGCGTCCTCTCAAGTTAGTCCAGCACATGAAGACGAACGCTGACCGCATGTCGGAAGGATTGCTGCAGAAAATTCGGAACTCCGATCGTTGCGCAGAGCTTTTGCAGAAGGTACCCGGGGACGAGCACAAGCGTTACGCCCACCAGGTTTACTTGGATCTGACGGACTGGCTGGGCGACGAGACAGACGCCGTCGTAGAAAAACAATATGCGGCGATGGGCATGCAACGCGCTCAACAGGGAGTCCCCTTCAGCAATGTGTACTGGGCGGTCTGCATCTCGCGCGACTATCTCTGGGATTACATCCAGCAAGAGTGTTTGCTCGAGGAACCCGTCGAGTTTTGGGGCGGAGTCAAGTTGTTGCGCTCCCTCAACCAGTTCTTCGATCGCGCTTTGTATTTTGCTCTTGTGGGGTACCACAAGGCCAACAAAGAAGCGTTCAACGCCGCACCCGCTGCATTTGCATAAATGAAAGGATCCGCGGCACGGTTCGCCGTGTGATGGACTACAGTGCGTCAAGCCGATAACAACAAACAAACGCGCAAGACCTTCCTAATGCCCATGGGAGTTGCCGGGCGGCAGGCACGCATTTTTTTGCTCAACATCCTGGCCGTACTAACGGTGTTGGCAAGCTCCACGTGTTCAGCCGAAGTGCATCTTCTGGTTAGCGCAGCTTTGGTCACACACTCGGCCCAGGCGGAGCATTCTCCAGCAGAGCCAGAGACGCACGGTCTCCCGCAAAGCGCGGTTGAAGTCGGACGCATTCGCGGGTTCCCCATCACAAACTCCATGGTAGTCACATGGATCGTTGCATTAGGCCTGATCGTCTTTGCCCACTTCGCGACGCGGAACATGAAAGCGGTTCCCACGGGAGCACAGAATTTCTTCGAGTGGCTCGTAGAGAGCTTGCAGAAGTTTCTCGAAGGAATCATTGGGCGGCACCTTGTCGATCGGACATTCTGGTTCTTCGCGACCATCTTCATTTTTATTCTGGCGACGAACTGGGTGAGCCTGATCCCTGGGGTCGGCACGATCGGGTGGGGACATCAAACCGACCACGGTTTCAAAATCGACCAGCCCTTGTTGCGGGGAGGCAACGCCGACGTCAACATGACCCTGGCGATGGCGCTGGTTTTCTTCGCGGCGTGGATCATATGGGCGCTGCAAGAAGTTGGGCCCATCGGATTTCTGAAAGAACTCTTCGCTCCCAAGGGCGAGAGCACCGGTCCGTTGAAATGGTTGTTGGTGGTTGTTTTCCTCGGGGCAGGCTGTATCGAAATCGTTTCAATTTTGTTCCGGCCAATTTCTTTGAGCTTCCGTCTTTACGGCAACGTCTTTGCCGGCGAGAACATGCTTGAGGCGATGGCCAAACTTGTAACTGGTCTTGGCTGGCTGCTACCGATTCCGTTTTATTTCTTGGAACTACTGGTCGGCCTGGTTCAAGCCATGGTCTTTATGTTGTTGACGGCTGTATTTACTTTGCTGATTTGCCAGCACGCCGGGACAGCATCCGCAGCTTCACACGATTGAGTTTTCCTCAATCCGTTGCACTCATGCGGTGGCTGGCGAAAGAGAAGGAAACACTATGATCGGAAATCTGCACGTTGGTCTGGCGGCATTAGGCGCAGCGATCGGCGTAGGCCTCATCGGCATGAAAGCATCCGAAGCGGTGGGACGCAATCCAAACGCCTCCACTCCGATTCTCGTGCAATCAATCCTGGCCATCGCGTTCGCCGAAGCGATCGTGTTCTATGCCTTGTTCCTCGTGAAATAGGAGCGCGAAGTGCCGAGAATAAACCCAGTAGCCGCATCCGTTGGAGGGCAATCATGACTGCGCTGGCTGTGTTGACGGCGCTGAACAGCAGCGGGCAAGCCGAAGAGATTGCACGAACTTTTGGCGTCGACTGGTCTCATCTCGTCGCCCAGATGATCAGTTTCGGCATCGTCTGCTTTCTCTTGCACCGGTTTGCGTACAAGCGAGTGCTGGCGATGTTGCAAGATCGGCGTAAGCGTATTGAAGAAGGCCTCGCCAACACCGAAAAGATTAAAACTGAGTTGGCCGAGAGCGAGGCGCATCGTCAGGAAGTCTTACAGCAAGCGAACGCCCAGGCAAAGCGGCTGATCGAGGAAGCTCGGGCCGCCGCTGCGCGCGTTCAGGCAGAGGAAACCCGGAAGGCGATCGCTGCCGCCGAGCAGATCGTCGCCAAGTCCCACGAAGCAGCCGAGCAGGATTATGGCCGCATGCTCGCGCAACTCAAGCACGACGTGGGTCACCTCGTCGTGCAAACTACAGCCGTGGTCGCAGGCAAAGTCTTAACGCCCGAAGACCAGCGGCGCCTGGCCGAGGAAACTGCCAGGCACATCGCAGCGTGAACGCTGGTGCCACATGAAAATAACTGCAAGAGCACGACGCGACGCCAAGCAGATATTCCGTTTGTGCCTCCACAACGGAGTGCTCGATGAAGACCGTGTGCGCTCAGCGGTAGGACACGTGCTCGAATCCAAACGCCGGGGTTACATGGTTCTGCTGGAACAGTTCTATCGCCTTGTCCGGATCTACCACGCCGGACATACGGCAGAGGTGCAGAGCGCTCACCCTCTGCCTGCCGATATCCAGAGAAGCATTCAAGTTGAAATCGAAAACCTGTACGGCCCAAAGATCGATACTTCTTTTGCACACAACCCAGCGCTGATTGGCGGCATGCGCATCCGGGTAGCCAGTGATGTTTTCGACGGCAGTGTGCGCGCTGGACTGGACGCACTCGAGAAACGATTTCGAGCCGCGTGAGCGGCTGATGTAGATCCGGATTTGATATTAACGTTTTGATCAAAAAATCGGAGTGAGTTTCGTATGGCGGATTTGCTACAGGAACTGGAAGCTCAAATCGCGGGCGCCAAAACCACGGCGGGCAGGCAAAACGTAGGTTTCATTCGTGAAATCGGCGATGGTGTTGCCAAAGTTGAAGGCCTCACGGATGCCATGGTCAACGAGATGCTCGACTTTGGCCACGGCATCACTGGAATTGCGCTCGACCTCGACGAAACAGAAGTCGGCGTCATTATTCTTGGCGACTACACCAAGCTCGAAGAAGGCGACGAGGTTCGCGCAACCGGAAAGCTGTTGCAGGTTCCGGTTGGCAAGGGCTTACTGGGGCGAGTCGTGAACACACTGGGCGAACCGGTGGATGGTAAGGGACCGATCAAGAGCGACGTCGCCTATCCAGTCGAGAAAATGGCTCCCGGCATCCTGCGTCGGCGCCCGATCCGTCAGCCGGTACAGACGGGCATCATGCCCATCGATGCGATGATCCCCGTTGGCCGCGGCCAGCGCGAATTGATTATCGGCGACCGCTCAACGGGCAAGACAAGCATCTGCATCGACACCATCATCAATCAAGCTCGCTTGAACAAGGCGGCTGAGAGCAGCGGAGACAAAGAGTACCGGCCCCTCTACTGCATCTACGTTGCCGTCGGTCAGAAGCAATCGAGCATCGCCCGCCTGATTGCCGTCCTCGAAGAGGCTGGCGCGATGCCTTACACAATCATCGTTGCCTCGCCTGCCGCCGACTCGGCCGCCAACCAATATCTCGCGCCATTCGCCGGAACCGCCATGGGCGAGTGGTTCATGGACAACGGCATGGACGCGCTGATCGTCTACGACGATCTTTCCAAGCATGCGGTTGCATACCGCCAGGTCTCCCTTGTATTGAAGCGGCCATCAGGTCGCGAAGCGTTCCCGGGCGACGTGTTTTACCTCCACAGCCGATTGTTGGAGCGTTCTGCGCGCGTTGGGGAAAAGTACGGCAACGGTTCTCTCACGGCGTTACCCATCATCGAGACCCAGGCGGGAGATGTCTCCGCTTACATCCCCACAAACGTAATTTCGATCACCGACGGACAAATCTATCTCGAAACCGATTTGTTTTATCAGGGGATGCGCCCCGCGATCTCGGTCGGCCTCTCCGTGTCGCGGGTCGGATCCGCTGCACAGTTAAAAGCGATGAAGCAAGTCGCCGGGCAGTTAAAGGGCGATCTCGCGCAATTCCGCGAGATGGCAGCATTCGCGCAGTTCGGCTCAGAACTGGACGCCAAGACCCTGGCCCAGATAGACCGCGGCAAGCGCATCATGGAGATCTTCAAGCAACCGCAGTACGATCCGATCCCCGTCGAAGTCCAGGTCACAGTGCTTTGGGCCATCCAACGTGGATATCTCGACAACGTGCCAGTCGACCGCGTCAAGGAATTCCAGCTATCTCTGACCGAGTACCTGACTACCCGCGAGCCTGTTTTGCTCAAACGCATCACGACGCAAGGCGCTCTTGACGACGCATTGAACGCCGAGTTGAAGTCCGTGATGGACCGGTTCAAAGAGACCTGGAAATGAACAGCCCTCGCGATTTACGAAGGCGGATCAAGTCCGTCAGCAGCACGGCGCAGATCACCAAAGCGATGCAGATGGTCGCCGCCTCGAAGATGCGCAAAGCGCAGGATGCCGCTCTCGTCGGGCGCCCCTTTGTGCACCTGATTTACCGCGTGCAACGGGCCGCGACCACACGAATGAGAAACTTCAGCCATCCCTTGCTCGAAGTCCGCCCTGTTCGCAAGCGCGCGGTTATTCTGGTCGCCGGGGATAAGGGGCTGTGCGGGGCGCTCAACAGCAACGTGTTCCGGATGGCATCGCAGTTCGATGCGCAATCCACGGCCTTCATCACGGCGGGCCGTAGGGCCTCGCAATGGGTGGCCCGGACGCGGCGAGAACTTGTTGCCGATTTTGCCTACGGGGATGCGCCCCAATATTCCGAAGCCAGAGCGATTGCCACATTCGCCCGTGATCTCTTCCTGAAAAAAGAAGTCGATGAAGTACGGATCGTTGCCACGCGCTTTGTGAACACCCTGACACAGGAACCGGTCAACGTCGAATACCTTCCCGTGGGCGAGATCAAGTCGTTGCGAGTCCCCGGAATGGAATTGGAGCACAGTGCAACCACCAATACTCCGGAGACGCTGTTTGAACCCAACGAGGAATTCGTCCTTGGTTACCTCCTGTCGCACTACCTGAACATCTACATCTATCAAGTACTGCTCAACGCCAAGGCCAGTGAGCAAAGCGCGCGCATGGTCTCGATGAAGAACGCGACTGACAATGCCGAGACTCTGATCAAAGACTTGAGGCTGGAATACAACAAGCTTCGCCAGGGAAATATCACGAAGGAATTGCTCGACATTGCAGGCGGCCAGGCCGGATGACTACGAGCTCCGTCAAGCAGGTACGCATATGAACACAGGCAAAATCGTTAGAGTCTCCGGTCCGGTAGTGGACGTCGAGTTTCCCGACGCGCTGCCGCCCATCTATAACGCCCTGATTGTCAACTACAAAGTTCAGAATCAACCCATCAAAATAACCCTCGAAGTTCAGCAGCATGTCGGGGACAGGTCGGTTCGCACCATCTCGATGTCCGGAACCGAAGGTCTCAAGCGCGGTTTCGAGGTGACTGACAGCGGCGAACCGATCTCTGTGCCGGTCGGCGAAGCCGTGATGGGTCGTATGTTTGACGTCACAGGAACCCCCGTGGATGAGCGCGGCCCCGTCAATGCCGCGAAGCTTTATCCCATCCATCGCCCTCCGCCGCCACTGGTCGAGCAATCCACGTCACCGCAGGTGTTGCCCACCGGAATCAAAGTCATCGATCTGATTTGCCCGTTCTTCAAGGGCGGTAAGGTAGGCGCCTTTGGTGGCGCGGGTGTCGGCAAGACGGTCGTCATCATGGAACTGATCAACAACATTGCCAAGCTCCATGGCGGCGTGTCGGTTTTCGCGGGTGTCGGCGAGCGTTCACGCGAAGGCAACGATCTCTATCACGAAATGTCCGAGGCAGGAGTCATCAAGCAGGACAAACTCAGTGACTCCAAGATCGCCCTCGTGTATGGCCAGATGAACGAACCACCCGGCGCGCGACTCCGAGTTGCACTCTCGGGCCTCGCCATCACCGAGTATTTTCGCGACGAAAAAAACCAGGATGTCCTGTTGTTCATCGACAATATCTTCCGCTTTTCACAGGCGGGCTCCGAAGTCTCAGCCCTGCTGGGCCGCACCGCGAGCGCAGTCGGATACCAGCCAACCCTCGCCGCAGAGATGGGCGCTCTTCAGGAACGCATTACCTCTACGAAGAAGGGATCCATCACTTCGTTTCAGGCGGTGTACGTCCCCGCCGACGATCTGACCGATCCGGCCCCAGCCACCACCTTCGCTCACCTCGACGCCACCATCGTGCTCGAGCGCGCCATCGCCGAACTCGGCATCTATCCCGCCGTCGATCCTCTGGCGTCAACGTCGCGCGCACTCGCTCCGGAAATCGTGGGCAAGGAACACTACGACGTGGCTCGCGGAGTGCAGAAGGTACTTCAACGCTACAAAGACTTGCAGGACATCATCGCAATTCTGGGCATGGACGAGCTTTCGCCGGAAGACAAACTCACCGTCTTCCGTGCCCGCAAGATCCAGCGCTTCCTGAGCCAACCATTCAGCGTGGCGCAGGTCTTCACGGGCCGAGAAGGCAAGCAGGTCCCGGTCGCAGAGACGGTTCGAGGTTTCAAGGAAATATTGGACGGCAAGCACGACGACGTCCCCGAGGGCAATTTTTATATGAAGGGTGGCATCGAGGAGATCCGGCAGAGCTAACAAGGCGACCTTCCACGAGGAACGACGTATGACGAAAACCATCAAGCTGGAAATCGTAACCCCCAAAGGAACTGCATACTCAGACGACGTAGAAATGGTTACACTCCCAGGCGTGGAAGGTCAGTTGGGAGTACTTCCTTTGCACGCACCACTTATGACACAGCTAGTGCCAGGCGAGGTGATCGTTCGCAAGGCCGGGCATGACGATTTCCTTGCCGTAGGCGAAGGACTGGTAGAAGTCACCGGAGACTACGTAGCCATCGCGACCGACATGGCTGTCGCGTCGGACAAAATCGACGAAGCAGCTGTTGAGGAAGCGCGGCGGCGTGCCGCGGCTCGCCTCAACGAGAAGCTCTCTTCTGAGGAGGTGGCATCCGTAAATGCTTCGCTGGCACGCTCGCTGGCGCAGCTGCGGGTCAAACGCCGTCATCACGGATGATCACCGCATCCCAAGGAGACGCCGGTCGCATTGCCCCCGGCGTCGTGCGCCCCAATCCAACTGGCTGGATACGCTGGCTACCTGGGTTAAATACACTACGTCACTATGAGGCACCATGGCTTCGGCATGATCTCGTAGCCGGACTCGTGATGACAACGATGCTTGTGCCCGTCGGCATCGCCTATGCCGAAGCATCGGGAGTGCCTGGGATAAACGGCCTGTACGCGACCATCGTGCCGCTGCTAGCATACGCACTGTTTGGTCCCAGCCGCATTCTCGTCCTCGGTCCGGATTCCGCGCTGGCTGCCGTAATTCTCACAGTTGTTCTCCCGCTATCGGGCGGCCAACCCCAGCGTGCTGTGGCCGTAGCCGGAATGATGGCGATCGTCTCTGGCGTAGTGTGCATCGCGGTGGGCTTGGCTCGCCTGGGCTTCATCACCGAACTGCTTTCGAAGCCCATACGCTACGGCTACATGAACGGTATCGCCCTCACGGTCCTGCTGAGCCAAATTCCCAAGCTCTTCGGCTTTTCAGTCAAAGCAAACGGCCCGATTCGCCAGGCGTGGGGGATCGTCAGCAAAATCATCGCAGGGAATACGAACATGACAGCGCTGGCGATCGGGGCCGGTACGCTCGTGCTGATTCTGATACTGAAGCGTTGGCCGCGTGTGCCTGCGATCCTGATCGGCGTCGTCTGTGCCACGCTCGTGGTCGCCGCCTTCGATCTCGCAAGACGTGCAGGAGTATCTGTACTCGGACCTCTGCCTCGGGGACTGCCGGCACCGAGCATTCCTCTCGTTAGTGTTCACGACCTGATGCCGATCCTTACAGGCGGCCTCGCGGTCGCCCTCGTCTCGTTTGCCGACACGAGTGTGCTTTCCCGCACGTATGCTGCGCGCCTTAAAACGCTAGTCGATCCGAACCAGGAGATGGTCGGCCTCGGCGTCGCCAACCTTGCCGCGGCCTTCTTTCAAGGCTTCCCGGTAAGCAGCAGTTCCTCGCGTACACCGGTGGCCGAGGCAGCGGGCGCCAAGACTCAGCTCACAGGCGTGGTCGGCGCGATTGCCATTGCGTTGTTACTGCTGCTCGCACCTCAATTGCTTCAGAACTTGCCGAACACTGCACTGGCCGCGGTCGTCATCGCCTCAGCAATTGGCCTGTTCGAAATATCCGACTTGCGCCGCATCTATCGCATTCAGCGTTGGGAGTTCTGGCTCTCCATCGTTTGCTTCGTCGGGGTAGCAACCCTCGGTGCAATCCCAGGTATTGCGCTTGCGATCGTCATCGCCGTCATTGAGTTTCTCTGGGACGGCTGGCGTCCGCACTCCGCCGTACTCGGCCGCGTCGAACGAGTGAATGGCTACCACGACATCACGCGGCATCCCGATGCACGCCTGATCCCAGGCTTGGTGCTATTCCGGTGGGACGCTCCCCTCTTCTTCGCAAATGCCGAACTATTCAGCGAACGCATCATGGAAGCAGTTGCCAATTCACCAACGCCTGTCCGCTGGCTTGTGGTCGCAGCCGAACCCGTCACCAGCGTCGACGTTACCGCAGCCGATATCGTCTCTGAACTCGACGACAAGCTGCACGCTAGCGGCATCGAGTTGTGCTTCGCGGAGATGAAGGATCCCGTAAAGGACAAGCTCAAGCGCTTCGGCCTGTTCTCGCGCCTTGGCGAACAAGCCTTCTTCGCCACAATCGGTGAAGCAGTCAACGCCTATCGTGCAGCCCATCACGTCGACTGGGTTGACTGGAAAGACCACGCGACTAAATAACGGTTCGCTACCCGAACCGAGATGAAGACCCACGCAGATCTTGTCTCTCTCTTCAACGACGACCGTAGTCGTCCGGAATCCAGATCACCGATTCGCCGTTATGTTAGGCGGTCGATAGTAGACAGGACTTTTGCTCCGAAGAGACATCTTCCCTCCGGGTTGCGTGCTAGACTTCGTCGGTTAAGAAATTGGCGTTTTACTTTCGAAGCTGCCGTCCGCTCTCGATCATCGAGATTAAGTCGTAGCTCAAGAATCATCGGACTCGTAGGCGGCTTTGGAAAAACATGAACCGGCCCCACGGTTAGGCTTAGCTCACGACGGGCCAGACCGCTCACTCGACAATTGAGGTGAACTGGAATGCTCCTGAAAGCAGACCCGACTTTCTATCCGTCGCCGAAGCTCGCGATGCGGGCACCAAAAGAAAACGTCGCCTACGTCGCCGCGCTCAACGCCAATGGTGCGCATAAGCCGGATGCGCTGGTTGTCATCGACGTTGATCCGCAATCGAAAAGCTACGCGCAAATAATCGGCCGTGTCGACATGCCGAATGTCGGCGACGAACTGCATCACTTCGGCTGGAACGCGTGCTCTTCAGCCCTTTGCCCATACGCGGCGCACCCCCACGTGGAGCGGCGCTACCTCGTGGTGCCGGGACTTCGTTCGTCGCGCATCCACATCATCGACACCAAGCCTGATCCGCGGCAACCCAAGATCGTAAAGGTCATCGAGCCGAAAGAAGTCGCTGATCGTACTGGCTACAGCCGCCCGCACACCTTACATTGCGGACCCGACGGCATCTATATCAGCGCGCTTGGTGCTCCGAACGGAGAAGGTCCCGGTGGCATCTTCGCGCTCGACCACTACACCTTCGAGCCGCTCGGACGATGGGAAGTCGAGCGTGGACCCCAGTATTTCGGGTACGACTTCGCATGGCACCTCGGCTATGACACGGCCGTGACCAGCGAGTGGGGCACGCCGAACATGGTCGAGAACGGCGTCAATCCAGAATTGCTTCTAGCCGGCAAGTACGGCCACCAACTTCATTTCTGGGATCTTCGTAAGCGCCGTCACGTCCAGTCCGTCGATCTCGGCGCCGAATATCAGATGGCCCTCGAACTTCGTCCGGCGCACGATCCAACGAAAGCCTGGGGCTTCGTCGGAGTCGTCGTCTCGCTAAAAGATCTTTCAAGCTCGATCTGGCTCTGGCATCGTGAGGACAACGGCAAATGGGCGATCAAGAAAGTAATCGACATCCCCGCCGAGCCGGCCGATCCCGAGCAGCTACCCCCGCTATTGAAAGGCTTCAAGGCCGTTCCGCCGCTCCTCACCGACATCAATCTCTCGGTCGACGATCGCTATCTCTACGCGTCGTGCTGGGGCACCGGAGAGATTCGTCAATACGACGTTTCCGATCCGTTCAATCCTAAGCAGACCGGGTCGGTGCGACTTGGCGGCATCGTGAAGCGCAACGCGCATCCGGCGAATCCGAAAAAACCGCTGAACGGCGGTCCCCAAATGGTCGAGATCAGCCGTGATGGCCAGCGCGTCTACTTCACCAACTCGCTTTACGCCGCGTGGGACAAGCAGTTCTATCCCGATGGCATCGACGGCTGGATGGTAAAGCTCGACATTGGTCCTAACGGTGGCATGCAGCCTGATCCCAAATTCTTCGTTGAATTCGGCGATCTTCGCAGTCACCAGGTGCGCCTCGGCGGAGGAGACGCTTCGTCGGACTCCTACTGCTATCCATGACCGGATCGTGGCCCTGGATTCCGCTCATCCTGCTCGGCGCCTATCACGGCCTGAATCCCGGGATGGGCTGGTTGTTTGCCCTCGCGCGCGGGCTTCAAGAAAGAAGTCGCGCCGCGGTGCTCTGGTCGTTAGCGCCAATTGCTCTTGGACACGCGATCGCCATCGCCCTGGCGATACTACTTCTGCGTGTCATTCAGGGATTCGTTCCATTTCACCTTCTTAAATACTTCGTCGCCGGCTTGCTCTTCTTGATCGGCGCGTTTCGCTTATTCCGCTCACGGCATCCCAAGGGCGGCGGGATGCGAGCGGGCTGGTGGGATTTAAGTTGGTGGTCGTTCCTGATGGCCACATCGCACGGCGCGGGCCTGATGGTGATTCCCGTATTGCTCGCGCGTCCGAGAGCCGCTCACATGCACGACATGGCCACGCCCGACGCCGCCATCTACTTCGGCTTTTCCTTCCTTCTCGCTGCCGTCGTCGTGCACACAGTTAGTCTGCTCTCGGTGGCCGGCACACTCGCCCTCGTGTTCTACCAGACCTACGAAAGACTCGGATTGTCCCTGCTCCGAAAAGCATGGTTCAACTTCGACCTCATGTGGGCAATCGCCCTGTTCGGAGCGGCGGTGGCGGCATTGCTCTTGTAGATCAGTTTCGAGTTGCCAGCTGCGTCCGCAGTAAGTTCACCCCGCCCGCCGCTCCTGCGAAGCATAAATCTCCGCGACCCGTTCAACTGTGTCAGCCTCCTCCGGAAGCTTGTCCGGACGCAGGCGCACGATCCGCGGAAAACGCAAGGCATAGCCGCTTTCATGACGGTCCGATCTCATCACGTTGTTGAATGCGATTTCAAGAACGATCTTCGGCTCGACCTCGCGCCGGAATCCCTGGTCGTCCACCGTGTGTTCGAGAAACCACTTCGTCATCTCCGCGATCTCGACATCGGTAAGCCCCGAGTACGCTTTCCCGACATTCACCAGCCGGTCCTCGTCGCGAACTGCAAACGTGTAATCACTCAACACGTTGATACGCTTGCCATGACCCCACTCCACCGCAGTCACCACAACATCAAGCGTCGCCAATTCGCGCTTCATCTTCAGCCACCACTTGCCACGACGACCTGGCGTGTACGGCGACGCGAGATCCTTGATCATCAGGCCTTCATTTCCACGCGCCTGCGCCGCGGTGAACATCTCTTCCAGTTCCTCAGGCTTCGAGACATGCGTAAACGGCGCGCGAATCAGACGCGGAAGCGAATCTTCCATCGGCTCTTCGAAGATCAACTGTGCCTGCGTCCCAATTTTTCTCCGTGTCTCAGTGCCTCCGTGGTGGATTTTTCTTTCCATCGCCAGCAGTTCATCCAGAATCTGCATCCGCCCGCGCAGGGGACGCTCCAGCAGCAACGCCTCGCCCGCATAAATCACATCGAACACCATGTAAACGACCGGCACGCGCCGCATCAGCTCCGCACTCACCTTCTTCCGCCCCAACCTTTGTTGGAGCGCGCTGAACGGCAACGCGCGCCCGACGCCCTCTTCGCTGTAACTCCACGCCAGAATCTCGCCATCGAGAATCGCGTCTTTCGTAAAACCTGCCAGCGCGTCTGGTAATTCCGGAAACGATTCGGTAATCTCGTCGCGCGTCCGCGAAAAGAATCGAACCTCTCCTCCAGAAACGTGCGCCTGCGCGCGTATCCCGTCGTACTTATCTTCCACCGACGCCTGCTCGAAATAACTCAGCGCTTCTTCTGCGGACTCGGCTGGACTCGCCAGCATGAATCCCAACGGATGAAACATCCGCATGTGCGCTTTACCAAGCTCGCCCCGCGCCGCCAGCCGCAGCGTCTCGCCGATGTCGCCAACCAGCATGTTCGCGCGCTGCACCTCGGGCAGCGTCCCGCCATACGCACGAGCGATCGCCTCTTCCACCAGGCTCTCTTTCAACCCGATCCGCAAGTCCCCGGTCATGATCTTGATCACGTACTTGACTTCAATACAACTCATCTGCCGAAGCAACTCCCGCACCAACGCTGCCTTTGCGACCGGCCCACGAACCGCCGCAATCCGCCGAAAGTAAGCCTCCACCTCCAACACGCTAAGATCGAGCGATGCTTGCGTGGGGGCAGAACCGGCGTCCCCATCACGCCCGGTTTTGGTGAGATGGGGTGGGGGCGACCCCGTCTGCTCAGGTCGAGCCACGCTCGACTCATCTTGTACCCGACTTTCTACGCCACCCAACACCTCTCCCGCCGCCGCCCCCAGATCCCCAAACTTCCGGTAAGCCTCCGTCATCGCAACATCGCTTTTCCCGGACAGTTCCCCCACGATCTGCCACAGTAATCTCTGGCCAACCTGCAGCGTCGCTTCTTCGTAAGCCGGAAACGGCTTGCCCGATAGAAACACCGCCGACGCGGACGCCTGCTCCACCGATCGCGACTTCAAATACTCCGCGACGATCCGCGTCTTCTCGAGTTTCTTGGTGGTGCCTGCGATCTCTTCGCAGGTCTCAGCAAATTTCTTCATACGGTCATGGGACAAAGGAACGCCAAGTGTCTGCCGACGTTGAAGTGCATACGCCCTTTCCTCTGTTCGGCTGGTGCACCTCTTCACTCAGGATGACAATTTCGACTTGGATGCATTGGGTCTGCGCGATGGTATTGGACAAGAAAGGCCACGGCCGGAAATCAGCAATATATTGATTATAAACAACTTAATTCAAAATCCACGCCGGTGTCACGGCCTCTTGTGATACCCTTACACAGCGATACTTCCTCCCTCGAAGTATCATCTAACGATCATGGGTTTTCTGCGCAAAACGTGGCGTTTTCTGGTGGCCTTGCAACTCCTGCCCGCGCTCGAAAGCGGTGAAGAGACGCTGGTTGGAGGCCAGGCTGTCCTTGAAGGCGTCATGATGCGGTCGCCCCACGCATGGGCGATCGCTGTGCGCAAACCATCCGGCGAAGTCGCGACGCACAGCGAACCTCTGGAGCGTCCCTCCGAAAAGCATAAATGGATGGGCTGGCCCGTGGTCCGCGGCGTTATGACACTCGGTTACGCGATGACGCTCGGATTCCGCGCCCTGCGCTTCTCAGCCAACGTCGCGCTGGACCAGATTCCCGCCGACGAGCAGGGCAAGAAAGTCGAAATCAGCGGATGGGTTGCCGCCATCAACATCGCCATCTCGCTCGGCTTCTTTATCTTTATGTATAAGTTCCTACCCTTGGCGGCGGCCACGGAACTCAAACGGGTCGATCCGTTCTTCAGCAACGCAATCGTCTTTAACCTCGTCGACGGCATCATCCGCATCGCCCTCTTTCTACTGTTCATTTGGGGCGTCTCGCTGATGAAAGACATCCGCCGCGTCTACGAGTATCACGGCGCCGAGCACAAGACCGTTTTCGCCTTCGAAAACGGCGATCCACTGAGCGAAGGCACCGTACAGAAGTACTCGACGTTTCACCCGCGATGCGGCACAAGCTTCCTGATGACGGTGATGATCTTCTCGATCCTGGTCTACATAGTGGCCAACGCGATCTTCCCGGTGACAACGTTCTGGGCGCGATTCGCCACCCGTATCATTCTGTTGCCTGTAATCGCCGGCCTGTCGTACGAGATCATCCGCTTCGCCGCCAAACATCGCGGATCGCTCTTCGCCATGATGACCGCCCCCGGTCTCTGGCTGCAGCGCATCACGACGCAGCCTCCATCAGACGACCAGGTCCATTGCGCGATCGTCGCCCTCGACAAAGCCATGGCCCTCGAGAAACAAAACGGCGGCGAAATGGTGATTGCCTAGCGGCCCCCGCCGCGAAAAACCTCTACACAAGTCATGGGTTGTTAGTCCTTGGTCGTTGGCCACACGCGTCCGTCACAAGTACTGTGGTCGGGTGACCTTGGTGAATCGCGCTGGACTCGATAAGTTCGCCGAGTGGAGGAGAATCATGCCATCATCATTTCGGGATTTACGGGTTTGGCAAGGTGCGATGAAACTGGCGAATGCGACCTACCGGGCGACGGCCAGCTTCGCGAAGCATGAACTGTACGGCTTGAGTCAACAAATGCGTCGCGCTGCAGTGTCGATCCCCAGCAACATTGCTGAGGGCAAAGGGCATCATTCGAACAAAGCGTTCGCAAGTTTTCTCTTGCATGCGAGAGGATCGCTGCTGGAATTGCAAACACAAATCGAGATCGCTGGCGATCTCCAATATCTGAGTGAGTCTGAAGTCAGAAGACTATTGAACGGCGCGCGACCGAGGTGGGTCGAAGCTTGAGCGGACTCATCAATTCGTTAGGCGAGGCTTCTGCCAACGACCAACGACCAAGGACCAAGGACTACTATGTTCGAACGACTTGACCAAATCGAAGCCCGCTACGAGGAACTCACCCGGGCCCTCGCGTCGCCGGAAATCATCAACGACTCGGCGAAATACCAGAAGACTGCCAAGGCCCACAGCGAACTCACCGACATCGTCGAGAAGTATCGCGAGTACAAAGACCTGACCCGAGGCATCGCCGAGAGCAAGGCCGTGCTTGCCGACGAGAAAGACCCTGACATGCGCGCTTACGCGCAGGACGAACTGACCCAGCTCGAATCCCGTGTTGGCCAAGTCGAAGCCGATCTCAAAGTTTTGCTGTTGCCCAAGGATCCAAACGACGAGAAAGACGTCATTCTCGAAATTCGCGCCGGCACCGGTGGTGACGAGGCCACGCTCTTCGCCGACGAGATGTTCCGGATGTACTCTCGCTACGCGGAATCGCAAGGCTGGAAGGTCGAAGTGCTTTCGACCTCGGAATCCTCCGTCGGCGGCCTCAAAGAAGTCATCGCCATTATCGAGGGCAAGCGCGTCTTCTCTCAGCTCAAGTACGAAAGCGGTGTCCACCGCGTACAGCGTGTGCCCGCCACTGAACAACAAGGGCGCGTGCACACCTCCGCGGTCACCGTCGCCGTGCTCCCTGAAGCCGAAGACGTCGACATCAAGATCGAAGCCAAAGACCTGCGCATCGACACGTTCTGCTCTTCCGGCCCCGGCGGCCAGTCCGTGAACACGACTTACTCTGCTGTCCGCATCACACACATCCCGACCAACACGGTCGTCAGCTGCCAGGACGAGAAATCGCAGATCAAGAATCGCGAAAAAGCGATGCGAGTCTTGCGGTCGCGCTTATACGAAGTCGAAATGCAGAAGCAGCAGGAAGCCCTCGCCAAAGAGCGCAAGGCCATGGTCGGCTCCGGCGACCGCAGCGAAAAGATTCGCACTTACAACTTCCCGCAGAATCGGGTCACGGATCACCGCATCGGCCTCACCATCCACCAACTCACCGAGGTGATGGACGGCAAACTCCAACCGATCGTCGAAGCGCTCATCACGCACTACCAGGCAGAGAAGTTGAAGCAGGAAACAGCCCCGGTCGCGTAGATACCAGGTTCGGAATTACCATAGGTAACAGCTCCGGAATCACTCATCCGGACGCATGTCTGTGGGATGAGCTAACGTGATTCGGCCATAAGTTCCAATTGTGCGATGCACATTTGGGCGAATCAAACGTAGCGCCGGCATCTTGCCGGCTGTCCAGAGGGCGTCTCGCCTCGGCCTCAACGACATTTCTGCTCATAGCCGACAGCATCCATGCTAATAGGCGATAGCGTCCTTGGCGGTCAACGCCTGCACAGTCCAAGTGGGGGCAGACGCCTCGTCTGCCCAGCCGAGCGCAGCTCGGCTAGTTTTCCGCCGCTCCTTCAAGAGCCTCCGCATCCCGAATTCCTCTGTGCCTTCGTGCCTCTGTGGTGAAATAGCATTCAACGTGCTCCTCCGCGAGGCCCTCCAATCCGCGATCACCCGCCTCACCGCCGAGAGTGTCCCCTCCCCTCGCCTCAACGCCGAAACCCTCCTCATGTTTACACTCAACTGCGACCGCGCCCACCTCTTTGCGCATCCCGAACGCGAACTCACGCACGAAGAACAATCCCGCTACGACGAAGCTCTAGCCCAGCGCGCCAAGGGCGTCCCCGCGCAATACATCACCGGACACCAGGAATTCTGGGGACTCGATCTCATCGTCTCGCCTGCCGTCCTGATCCCACGACCGGAGACCGAGCACCTCATCGAGACCATCGTCCCTCTGGCGCGCACGATGAAAACTCCGATCATCGCTGACGTCGGCACCGGCTCCGGAGCGATCGCTCTCGCGCTGGCCAAGGAACTTCCCAACGCCGAAATTCACGCCACCGACATCTCTCCCGCAGCACTTGAAATCGCCGAAGCCAACGCCGCCCGTCTCCAACTCGAATTCCGCACTACGAACGCCCACACCCCCGAACGCCGCATCTACTTTCACGACACCGATCTGCTCCACGGGCTTCCTGCTCAAGCATTCCAGTTCGTGGTCTCGAACCCGCCGTACGTCGGTACTTCCGAAGAAGATACGGTTCAACTCGAAGTCCGCAAGTTCGAACCGCGCGGCGCCGTCTTCGCCGGGACAACCGGTCTCGAAGTCATCGCGAAGCTCATCCCCGCCGCCCACGAAAAACTCAAACCCGGCGGCTATCTTGTGATCGAAATCAGCGGCACGATCGCCGAAGGTGTGCGCGCTCTCCTGCAGGGTTGGGACGACATAACACTGACAAATGACTTGCAAGGAATTCCGCGCATCGCGCTGGCGCGGAAACCTCAGTAGTGCTACCAAGACAGCAGGCTTCATGACGGCGTCTGGGCAGCGTTAGCCCTACTTGTCATCCTGAACGCCGTATTTAGCCCGGATTCACGTTTGCCATCCTGAGCGCCGTGTTTAGCCCTAGTTAAGGTTCTGCCCTGATTTGGGCTAGTCACGCTGAGCGCCGCGTTGAGTCGTAATTTAGGTTTGTCATCCTGAGGGCAGCGAAGGACCTGCTTTTTGCCTGCCCTCGCAGGCTTCCATTGAAAACAACCTTCTATGCCTAGGCCGTCAAAATTCAAACGCAATCCGACCACTTCAAGAAAGATTCGTATCAGGGCGCGGTTTCAGCCGTGCCGAAAGAACCGGAAATGAAAACGCGCCTTCAGGCGCGGCGATTAATTGCCACCAACGACGGTCGACGAGAATCAAAATCCATGACAATCTGATCCGTCCGAGGCATCCATGCAACTCAAGCCCTTTCTCCTCGACAGCTGGCTCGACCAACACGAACACGGCATCGAATTCAATCTTGCCGCCAGCACCGGCCCCGTATGGACCGTCAACGACCTCCTCGCTCTCGCCGGCGACGAAACCCGTCACCACTTCCTGCACCACAAGCTCGTCTACGGCCGCCCCGCGGGTGCCGACAGCCTGCGCGAAGCCATCGCCGAAATGCAGGACGTACCCGTCGATGCCGTCCAGGTCGTCACCGGAGCATCGGAAGCGCTGACGGTTCTCATGTGGCTCGCGGCGGAACCCGGTGCCAATGTGATCATCCCCATGCCGGGATTCACGACGTTCTCCGCCCTCCCCGAATCGCTCGGGCTCGAGATCCGCTACTACCATGTAACCCGTGACAACGGATTCCGCATCGACATCGACGAGATCCAGCGCCTCGCCGACTCACGCACCAAGCTGATTCTCGTCAATTGCCCGCACAATCCCACTGGCGCCACCATCAGCGACGCAGACATGGAAGCCTTGCACGACTTCACGGCCCACTGTGGAATTCAACTGATCAGCGACGAGGTCTATCACCCGATTTATCACGGCCAGCAAACGCGGTCAGCAGCGCGCCTGTCGCACGCAACCGTGATTAGCGATCTATCGAAGGCATTTTCCGTGGCTGGAGTCCGCACCGGATGGATGATTGAGCACGACCCCAAGCGCCGCCAGCAATACTGGACCGCCCGCGCCTACTTCTCAATCTGCAATTCCACCACAGGAGAGATTCTTTCCGAGATCGCGATCCGCAAGCGTGACGTCGTGCTCGGAAAAACCCAGGAGTTCGCAACCCGAAACCTCAAGCTCCTCGATCGATTCATGCACGATCACCGCGATGTTATCGGATGGATTCCACCCATGGGCGGGATGACGGCCTTTCCGTGGCTCACCAGCGGTGAAGACGCGCGGCCATTCTGTCAGGCGGCCACGCAGCTCGGCCTGTTATTTGCTCCCGGAGATTGTTTCGACGTGCCATCGCACTTCCGCCTCGGCTTCGCCGCAGCAGCGGACAAGTTCGGCAGGGCCCTTGATCGTATGGAAGAGTTGATGATGTCTGTCGGAGAAGCTCGCCGTACCACCTAGCGGAGAGCCGAGGCTGCGTCCGCGCTGAACGAACAGTTGCAGCGACGGGCGTCCCGCTCGTCATACATATGGCAATTAACTCCGTCGCAGGCCTAGCTCCGCTATACGATCAATGTCCTGAAGACTGATGACTGAAGACTGGCGACTTATCGCTAACGACCAAAGACCAACGACCAAGGACCGTTCTTAGAACGTCACCCTGACCCCGATCTGCGCGGCAAACGGAATCCCAACTGTCGTCCCGGGACCAAAAAAATCTCCTAGCGCTCCAGCCGGTCTGCGCAGCTGATTGAGGCTGGTGATCGGAATCAGATTCTGCGGACTGCATGCCGCATCCCCGCATAAATCCGTAACGTTCCCATTTGCAATCTGATCCGGCGGGACGTTCAATCCGCCCACGTCTGCCACGAAATTGTTCGCCGGATTATTGCGGTTGAACAAATTGAAGAACTCCACAAACGGATTGACGTTCACACGATCGCCAATGTGGAACGGCCGCGCCATCCGCAGATCCACTTGCGCGTACGGCGTTCCACGAAACTGATCCATCGACGTTTTGACTCCGTTGATCACCGCCCGCTGATCGCCGTTAGCCAGCGTGAACGGCCGCGCACTCTCTACCTGCGTCAGCGTCGTGAGTTCGAATCCCCATGGCGCGTGCAACGTCCCAGCCAGCACGAACCGATGGCGAACATCCTCGCCCGATGGCCCGTAGTCCCCCGCCGCGAACGCGTTCAGTGGATCGCAAACTCCATTCACATAATCGAATAGCTCCCCCACCGTGCAGCCCCACGTCTTCGCGGTGGCCAGTGTGTAGTTCGCGATCAGATTTCCCCGCGGTGCATTGCCTTGCAGGTGAATCGAAAGAGCGTCATACCTCGAGCGGTTATCCGTCTTGTACACATCGACGTTCGGAACAAAGTCAGCTTGCGCAGGATCGTTTTGCCCCAATTGCGGAGTGAACAGGCTCACGCCGCCCGCATACGGATATGCGCGATAGGCATGCACGCCATTCTCGTGCGTCCAGTCCGCACCGATCATCCAATGCTCGTTAAACGCGTGCTGCAACCCCGCGCTCGCGTGCAGCGCATATGGCGTGCGGTAATGCGCATCGATGACCGCTCCCTGCCCGCCCTCGTTCGCGCCCGGCAAGCATCCGGCATTCTCCGGACTACCCGGATTCGTTACCGGATCCGTGCACGGTCCGGGTGCAGCATTCACCGACTGGAACGCACCTACCCATCCGTTCTGCGCCAGGTCGTTGTAATAGAGACCGACGCCCGCACGGAACACGGTGTTCTCGCTGCGTCCGGGCACGTAGGCGATCCCGAGCCTCGGGCCAAACTGCCGGCGGTAGTCGTGCGCCCCACCCTGCAGAAGCGGAATACCCAGCGCCTTGAGCGTCAGGTACGCCGGGTTCTGCAACTGGCTCCGGCCCGACGCATCCAGCAACCCGAAGGTTGTGTCCCAGCGCAATCCGTAGTTCAGGGTCAGATGCGTGTTCACTCGCCACGAATCCTGCGCATACAAGCCGAGCCGCTGCAGGCTCTGTGAAAAGCCGCCGTTGCCCGCGGGCATATTCGTGCACGAAATATCCGGATCCGGCGTCGGACTCAAGCACGTCGGATCGAAATAAAATTGCGAGGGATTGCTGGCATAGAAGTCCGGATTATTCGGATAGGCAATCAGCGTCTCTTGGTTCGAAGACAACGCTCCACTGAGCACCGGCTCGTGAATGAAGCTGACACCAAACTTCGACGAGTGCTTTCCGGTGACGTGGCTCACGTCGTAACGGAACTGATACTTCTGCTGATTCCGTATGACCGGAAACGCCGTAATCGGCGTCACAAACTGGTTGTCGCCAAAGGTCTCGAACCCGGAGATCGTGTGGAACGTCGCGCTAAAAGGAAACGCCAGGGCAAATCCGTACGTTTGATTTCGCGACTCAGTATGGTGCAGCCCGCTCGTGCCGAATGTAAAAGCTCCCAACCACTGCGGCGTGAACGTGAACTGATTTCCCACCACCAGATTCAGGTAGTGCGATCCCGAGGTCGCTCCCGTAGACGGCAACGTTGCCTGCTGCACCAGGTCGTTATGCGTGGTGTAGTTGTCGGCTGCTGCCCGCAGGAACCATTGCGAACGTGGCGATTGCGCCCAGTCCAGCCGGGCACTTCCCAAATAGTCGGTAAATGGGACCGACACATTATTCGGCACCGCGATCGAACTCACGCCAATGGGCTGGCCTTCGTTATTCACTCCTTGGATGAGTCCCTGCGACGCCAGGCCCGCCAGCGCGTTGAACTGCCCCAGACTCGCGGGGCTGTAACTGATGCTTGCATCTTCGTCCACCGCCTCAAACGATGCGAAGAACCACAGCTTGTCGCGCTTCAACGGACCACCCAGCGTCGCGACCCAGTTCTGTCGCGAAAAGGGTTGCTTCGGTTCCGGTGCAGGATTGTCGATTGGGAATCGCGCGCTCATTCCCGCTGTCCGATCGTAAAACGCTCCGCTTCCGTGCCAACTATTGGTGCCGTGCTTAGTGGTGATGATCACCGAACCCCCGACGGTTCGGCCGGTGTCCGCATCTTCTTGCGATGTCCTGACCGCAAATTCCTGGATCCCGTCGGGCGAAAAGTTCTGCAGAAAGCCGCCGATGTAATCGTCGGAGTTGTCCCCGCCGTCCACCGACAGGTCCACGTTCAAGCCCGAACTTCCGCCAAACGAAACCGCCGTGATGCGCGCCTTCGTCGGATCCGACGGCTCCACAGGCTCGGTTCCGGGCGCCAGATACGCAATATTGGCGAAGCTCCTGTGCGCGAGTGGAATCGTCTCCAGATCGTGAGACGTTACAACTCCCTGGTGAACCGCGCTTGCCGTATCGATCGGCTGTGTGGTGATCGACGAAGCACCCGCCTGTACATTCACGCTTTCGGGCGCCCCTGCAGCGATTAGGACGACCGCCACATCTTGCGTCGTGCTCACGCTCACATCAACCGTAGTGGTAGCTTCTTTGAATCCGCTCGCACTCACCGTCAACTGGTAAGCGCCCGCTAACATGCCCTCGATGCGAAACTCGCCGCGGTCATTGGTGACGCTCTCGCTTTCAATTCCCGACCCTGTTGATTTCGCAACAACTCGCGCGCCCGCGACCCTTCCTCCGGTCGCATCCTGCACTTCGCCCCGCAGACTTCCGCGCGGATTCTGCGCCTGCAATTTCGGGAGGCCCGGTAACACCACGCTTAGCAGCACAGCAAAACCGCATTTGCGCAGCCAGGATGCCTTGAACACAGCCAACTCGTCAGACGAAGAAAGTGGTCTCATCAATGTGCGAAAGACATGGACTCTCGGGCGCTTTCCAGAAAATTTGTTATCGACCGGTTACCTGGGACGGGCATTGTGAGAGTAGCCGCCTCAACCTTCTACTACCACGCGTCGTAGGCAGGATGATACCTATCCGAAAAAATAGTTTGCGAATTTACTAGGAACAATAGTAGAGTCCCTCGAAATGCCTTGACTGTTTCCGCTTGTTGCACGTTGTCAAGCGCCAATTCACGGCAAGGCGTATTTCTTGCTTTTGCAAACCGGCCCTCTGCTCACAATCGCACTTCCGACCCAACGCTGCTCAACCGCCCCACCTCGTGGAGGAGTAAATGAAACCCAGGCTGTTCCTCTCCGCCCTCGTTTGTGTATGCGCCACCTTGTCACTCACGGCTAACGCCCAAGTCGATCCCGTTCGCTTCAACGCCATTAAGAAGCGCTTGTAGCAGGTCGCGAACACCTACCACAAATTTCCTGCGGCTACGCAGCAAATGATGTCGGGCACTGCCGACGCAGCTTATCTCTCGACGTACGTGAACAGGCTTCAACCCGCGATGCTGCAAAGGGCAGCTACTGCTCGTCCAAGTCTCGCCACGGCCCTGGCGCCGAAGGCCGCTGTCACGGCCGCCGTCACAACAGGTCCAGTGAAAGTCTCCGATCCGTCGACCGCCTTGGATTTCTCGTCCGTGGGCGGCTTCACCCAGAGTGAAACGTCCACCGGAATGTGCGGAAGCAACGTGGTTGTCGGCTTCAACGACTCAGGCAGCTACGCCGACACTTTCCTCAACGGGACTGGTGGCGTTTCGTTCAGTGGTATCGCCGTCTCGCGCAATCGCGGAGTCACATTCACCGATCTTGGTCCCGTTCCTCCGGGCCGAACGTGAACAACTTCCTCGAAGGCGATCCCATCATCGGCTGCTCCGACGCCAGCAACTTCTACTCCAGCCAGCTGCTGGCCACCTGCTCCGATGCGGCCTGCAACAACCCGCTGAGTGGCATTGCCTTCAGCAAATCCAGCGACGGCGGAAACACCTGGGGTAATCCGAAGGGCGCGCTTTTGCAGAATGGCTTCTGGCACGCCATCGACAAGGACTGGATGGTCGTCGATCCATCCAACCACAAGAACATTTACATTTCCTATACCGACTTCGACTACACCGGCTTCCAGGACCCGCTGCCCCCGGGGCGTTCCCTGCCCGGACAACGTTCGCATCGGGATCGAAGTCGTCGCCTCGCACGACGGGGGCAACACCTGGAAGGGCCCAGTCGTCCTTGACCACATTTGCAGCCTCACCGACGTCCTCCAGGGCTCGCACCTCGCTGTCGATTCCAAGGGCAAGGTCTACGTCGCCTGGGTCTTTTGCGCGAACTTCCCTGTAGGCGTGCGCGAGATTCGTGTCTCCAGTTTCATGCCCGGCTCGAAGCCATCACCCTACGTTGTCGCGACCGGGAATCACGGCCCCGGCGACACCTATTTCCTGCAGGGAGAGTTCCGCGACTTCCTGGGAATCGACTTCGCCGTCGATACCTCCGGTACGGGCACCGACGGAACGCTCTATCTCACCTGGGACGACGGCCGCGACAAGGCTCTGCCCGACGTGTTCAGCACCAGTGGAACCTACGCCTTCGCTGACATTCTGGCCAGCGCTTCGTTTGACGGCGGAGTCTCTTGGAGCTTTTCCCGGTCAAGATCAACTCCGATAACCAGCCGCGTATCGGCTATGGCCACGATCACTATCAACCCGGAATGGCAGTCGACTCCAAGGGATCGATCGCGATCTGCTGGTACGACCGCCGCAACGACGTCGAGAACTTCGCCAGCGGGCGCTTCTGCGCCGAGTCCGTGAACGGCGGTGCATTCACCACTTCCCGGTGAACATCACCACCTTCGCTCCGGTCCACGCTACAGACGTGTTCGTGAACACGGTGTACCAAGGCGACTACGATGGCTTGACGACGGACTTCACCAAATCAAGCTCCGGCTTCATCGGCTCGTTCCAGGTGATGGGCAGCGAGAGCAACCCTGACGTGCAGGCCTACAGCTTCCGGTAAGTGGAGGGGTTAAGCTTCAAGTGGCTGGAACGCAACTGCTGATGTTCTCACGAAACGGCCTCGCGATCTCCGCGAGGCCGTTTTGTCTTCACACCTTGTGTGGCGCGCACACTCCTGTGCGCGAAATCTTCTCGCGGCAGTAATGCTTACGTAGGATCGCAACAGACCGATGCTCCGCAGCCACACAGGTCCGCTGGCATTCCTAATTCCTTGTCATCCTGAGAAAAGTGAGGCGCAGCCGAACGCAGCGAAGGACCTGCTTTTCACTGAAATTCGTTGGGAAGGAAATCTCTAACTTCTCCGCGGCTAAAGATCCCGAACATCGGTTCCTGAGACCTAAGACCTGACACACCGCTTTTTATGACCTGCCCCCTGAAACCTGATTTCCCGCCGGCTGTATCTCCTCCACATCCACCCAATTCGTCGGATACTGGCCGGTATAACACGCGGAGCAATAAGTCGTCAGCTCACCCTCACCGCAAGCCTTCTTCAATCCCTCAAGCGAGAGATACGCCAACGAATCCGCGCCCACATACTCACGAATTTCTTCGATCGATTTATTCGCAGCAATCAACTGGCTCTTCGACGGCGTATCCACCCCGTAAAAACAAGGCGAAATCGTCGGCGGACACGATATCCTCATGTGTACTTCCCGCGCGCCAGCATTGCGCACCATGCGCACAATCTTCCTGCTGGTCGTTCCGCGCACGATCGAATCATCGATCAGCACGACGCGCTTGCCCTCGAGCAGCGACCGCACTGGATTGAGTTTCAACTTCACGCCAAAGTCGCGCACGCTCTGCTTTGGCTCGATGAACGTCCGGCCCACGTAGTGATTCCGAATCAGCGCAAAGCGAAACGGGATCCCAGTCTCAGCCGCATAACCAAGCGCCGCCGTCACTCCAGAGTCGGGCACCGGCACCACGATGTCGGCCTCGACGCCTGCCTCGCGTGCGAGCTGCCGCCCCAGATTCTCGCGGCTCAACTGCACCGACCGTCCAAACACCTGGCTATCAGGACGCGAAAAGTACACGTGCTCGAAGATGCAACTCGATTGCGTTGCCGCGGGCGAGTAGAACCGCGACGTAATCCCCTCCGGACCCACGATCACCAACTCTCCCGGCTTCACCTCGCGCTCATAAGTCGCGCCGATCAGATCGAACGCACAGGTCTCCGACGCAAAGACGATCGTGTCCTGCTTCATTCCTTCCTGCGCCGGAATGCGGCCCATGGCCAGCGGACGGAAGCCGCGCGGATCGCGCGCCGCAAACACGCGATCGGTCGAAACCATCACCAGCGAAAACGCGCCTTCCACGCGGCGCAAAGCATCCGCCATCGCTTCCGGCAACGTATGCTCCCGCGACAATGCAATCAAATGCACGATCACTTCGGTGTCGCTGGTCGTTTGAAAAATCGATCCCTGTGCTTCCAGCCGCGAACGAACCTCTTGCGCGTTGACCAGGTTGCCGTTGTGCGCAACCGCAATCGGTCCTTTATTGGACTGAACAAGAATCGGCTGCGCATTCAGCAGCGCCGAATCACCCGTTGTTGAATAGCGCGTATGCCCGATCGCCAGAGTTCCACGCAACTTGGCCAGCACGTCCTCAACGAAGATATCCGCGACCAGGCCCATTGCCTTGTGTGCGCGCAGGTTCATGCCATCGGAGCTGACGATTCCCGCCGACTCCTGCCCCCGATGCTGCAGCGCGTGCAGTCCCAGGTAAGCAAGCTTCTCCGCTTCAGGGTGCGCAAAGATCGCCACCACCCCGCACTCTTCACGAAATTTGTCGAAAACCGCCATTAGCTCCTAGCCCTTAGCAATTAGCTCAACCTGTCGTTTAGCGATGAACTCCGGTTTTTCAACCGTCATTCAGAAAGATAGCGTTACCACCGGCAACGTGGGGGCAGATGCCTCGTCTGTCCGTCGAGCGGAAGCTCGACACTTCTTTCTTTCTCCGCGGCCTCCGCGATCCGTTCTCCGCGATCTCTGCGTTCCCACGCTTTTCTTTGCGACCTTTGCGAACCTTTGCGTTCTTTGCGGTTAAAAGCCTCTCAATCCGAACTCTACAATCAACTCAGTCCGCCGCCACGAGCTCCGGATCCGCCCGCAGCGCCCGCTCCAGCGCCGACTCGTAAACCTCTCTCAACTCTGCAACGGAACCCGCAATCACCACCCGTCCATCCAGCTTCATCTCCACCCGGTCCGCGCCCGTCTCCCCAATCACATCGGCCGCAATCCCATACCGACCTGCAATCTCTTTGATTCCTCTCAGCTGCGCCGGGTCGCATGCGATCACCACTCGGCTCGCATCTTCCCCAAACAAAGCAAACTCCGCCGGTAGCCCACCTGATTTCAAATCTACCCGAACCCCGATCCCGTTCCCAAACGCCTGCTCCGCCAAAGCAACCGCCAATCCGCCCGAAGAGCAATCGTGCGCTGACTCCACGAACCCGCCGCGAATCATCTCGATAAGTCCCCGCTGCAGTGCAGCTTCGCGCTCAAGATCCAGTTCCGGCGGATAGCCCCACACCGCGCCCAGAACTTCTTTCGCGTACTCCGACGACCCGAATTCGGTTTGTGCGTCCGTAATATCGCCCGCTTCGGTCGCGCGCAATAGCACAATCGTGCGTCCCACTTCGCGGAATTCCATCTTCGCGCTCTTGTGCAAATCTTCCAGAATGCCCACAATCCCAAGCACCGGCGTCGGATAGATGCCTTCACCCAGCGTCTCGTTGTAGAAGCTCACGTTCCCGCCGGTAATCGGCACCTCGAGTTCCTCGCACGCCTTCGTGATGCCATCAACCACCTGCGAGAACTGCCACATGATGTGCGCTTTCTCAGGATTTCCAAAATTCAAACAATTGGTAGCGCCAATCGGAGTTGCACCCGCGCACGCCACGTTGCGGCACGCTTCGGCGACCGCGTGCATCGCGCCCAGCCGCGGATCCAGATAGCACCACCGCCCGTTGCCGTCGAGCGCCATCGCCAGTCCGCGCTGCGAGCCCTTGATCCGAATCACGCCCGCATCGCCCGCACCCGGCGCCTCTACGGTGTTGGTCTGCACCATGTGATCGTATTGCTGCCACACCCAGCGCTTCCCGCAGATGTTCGGACTGCCCAACAGCTGCTTGAAATTCTCCGTCAGATCCCGCGACTCGGCAGGGTGCCCCATCCTAACCGCGTCCTTTGCGCTTAGGGTGGGGATGTCCGCCGGCATCTCCCGCTCCACCGGAGGCTCCCACCGCTCCAGAGGCCGCTTGTACAGCGGCGCATCGTCGGTAAGCGCTTCGTTGGGAATCTCGGCAACGAGTTCTCCGTGCTGGCGCACGCGCATCACGTTGTCGCGCGTAACGTGACCGACCTCGACCGCATCCAGTCCCCACTTCTCGAACACGTGAAACACTTCCTGCTCGCGACCCTTTTCCGCGACCAGCAGCATTCGCTCCTGAGACTCGCTGAGCATGATCTCGTACGCCGACATGCCGGTCTCGCGCTGAGGCACTCGATCCAGTTCGATCTCAAGCCCCACCTTGCCACGCGCGCCCATCTCGCATGTGGAACACGTCAGCCCAGCCGCACCCATATCCTGAATGCCAACGATTGCACCGGTCTGCATCGCTTCCAGGCACGCCTCAAGCAAGAGCTTTTCAAGAAACGGATCGCCGACCTGCACATTCGGACGCTTCGCTTCCGACCCTTCGCTGAACTCTTCCGAAGCCATGGTCGCGCCGTGGATCCCGTCACGGCCCGTCCTCGCGCCGACGTAAATTACAGGATTGCCCTCGCCCGCAGCCTTCGCATAGAAAATCTGGTCACGGCGCACGAGCCCCAGCGCGAACGCATTCACCAGCGGATTGCCCGAGTAGCAAGGTTCAAACTTCGTCTCCCCGCCAAGATTCGGCACGCCAAAGCAGTTCCCATACGACGCCACTCCGCTAACCACGCCCTCCATGATGGAATGGTTCTTGTGAATCTCGGCTTGTGTAGGCGCCGATTGCGTCACTCCTGCTTGCGTGGGGACAGCCGTCCCCGGCTGTCCGTCCGAGCGGGCCTCGACAGTCTGTGTGGCGCGGGCAGCTTGCCCTGAGCCGGCCGAGGGGCCCTCGCCCGCGGATTCCGACTTCGCGATCGGCCCGAACCGCAACGAATCCATCACCGCCACCGGCCGCGCGCCCATAGTAAAGATGTCGCGCAGAATTCCACCCACCCCGGTGGTCGCTCCCTGAAACGGCTCGATAAACGACGGATGATTATGCGACTCGATCTTGAACGCGCACGCCCAGCCATCGCCAATGTCGATGATGCCCGCATTTTCACCCGGGCCCTGCACCACCAGTTTCGAGCGCGTAGGTAGCCGCTTCAGGTGCACTCGCGACGACTTGTACGAGCAATGCTCGCTCCACATCACACTGAAGATGCCGAGTTCGGTCAGCGTCGGCACGCGCCCGCCAAGCAGTTGTTGAATCTTCGCGTACTCGTCAGGCGTGAGGCCGTGCTCGCGGATAAGTTCCGCAGTAATGGCAGGGGCTTGAGACAGGGTCATGGCAGGAATTTATATTGTCGCATGAAAGGCTGGTCATGGTCGTCAGTCTTAAGCGTGTGGGATCGGGTGTTCAGAGCGGTTTTCGATGTTTAGTGTTCGCCTTGCGCAGAAACGGATTCCAAGGCGATTAGCCACCAGCCACCAGCCCGTAGCGCTTTTGCCGACGACCGACGACCAAGGACCAAGGACCAACGACCCACCCATACGCCCACCCCTTCTATACTGTTTCGTCCATGAAATCCGTCATCATCGGTACGGCCGGGCACATCGATCATGGGAAGACTGCGCTCGTCAAGGCGCTCACCGGGATCGATGCCGATCGCCTGGAAGAAGAAAAGCGGCGTGGCATCACGATCGACATCGGATTCGCCCACCGTGAGCTAACCGCCGCCAACGGAGAAAAACTGCGCCTGGGATTCGTCGATGTCCCGGGCCACGAGCGTTTTGTGCGCAACATGCTCTCAGGGATTGGCGGTATTGACATAGTCCTCCTGGTCATCGCCGCCGACGAGTCGATCAAACCCCAGACCCGCGAGCACTTCGACATCTGCCGCCTTCTGTCAGTGCGGCGCGGCATCACGGTACTCACGAAATCCGACGCAGTCGACGCGGAGACACTCGATGTGGTGAAACTCGAAGTCGAAGAATTTCTGAGAGGCTCGTTTCTTGACCCAAACCCGGCTTCTCCTAGTCCAAACCGCTCGAAATCTCACGATGTTGAAACATACGAACGGCCTGACCACAGTGCCGGGGCCAAGGTTTTTGCCGACGACCGAAGACCGACGACCGACGACCCTGCCGCCCCCATCATCGCCGTCAGTTCCCTCACCGGCGCGGGGCTCACGGAACTGACACGGGCCCTTGCACAAATCGCCGCCGAAGTTCCCTGCAAAGATCCCACCGCGCTCGCGCGCCTGCCCATCGACCGCGTATTCACGATGAAAGGATTCGGCACTGTGATCACAGGCACGCTGGTTTCAGGCACGATCCGCAAAGAAGACGAACTCGAAGTTTTCCCGATCGGCAAGCGTGTCCGCGTGCGCGGGATGCAGGTTCACGGCGAATCCGCCGACAAAGCCATAGCCGGTCAGCGAACCGCACTGAACCTGGCCGGCGTCACGGTGGGAGAACTTTCCCGTGGCATGATGCTCGCTCCGCCTGACACTTTTCGCGCGACCAAGAAAATCGACGTTTCGTTGTCGCTGCTTTCTTCAGCGAAGCCGTTGAAAGATCGCGCGCGCGTTCATCTGCACGCATACACATCAGAGACAATAGCGGAAGTTGCGCTGTACGACAGAAAGGTGATCAAGCCAGGCGAAACCGCTTTCGCACAGTTGCGCATGGCCGATCCCGCTTTGCTGTTGCCGGGAGATCGCTTCATCGTGCGCCAGTTTTCGCCGGTGATCACGATTGGCGGCGGCGTGGTGATTGAGAACAATCCCCCCAAGCGGATTTTGGATGCCGCTCTCCACATTGACTACTTGGAAAAACTAGCATCTACGTCGGAAGAAGCAATAGTTCGGCAACGGCTCATTGGTGCCGGATTCAAAGGAATCCGTCTCGGAGAAATGGTTGCCAGAACTGGCTATCGGGCGAATCAGATCGTTACAACATTGGCAAAGATTCCCGAGGCCTTACGTCTCGAAAATGCTCTGATCTGGAAGGGAGGGCTGGATGAAATTTTCCGCAAGCGTTTCCTGCTGTCCCATCTTGAGGCTTTCCAAAACACGAACCCGCTCGTACCAGGGATGAATCGAGAAGAACTCCGCGGTCAATTTTCTGATGTGCTACCTGAAGTATTTGACCGAGCCCTGGAAGACGCAATTCAAGCAAAGCAAATCGAACTCTCCGGTGACCTCGTCCACCTCCCCGGCCGCGGCGTCGTCATGAAAGACGAAGAGGCCGAATCGAAGAAGA
>Ga0126371_10000344_pt1 | contig 37817 bp, 37 predicted proteins | sample PanSoiMetaPlot_4_FD_110145 | JGI IMG/M metagenome (GOLD analysis project Ga0126371, IMG submission 110145) | Tropical forest soil microbial communities from Panama - MetaG Plot_4 | ecosystem: Environmental > Terrestrial > Soil > Tropical forest > Bulk soil | place: Panama | collected 2016-02-17
CGAGACCTGGGACGAGTACCGCGCCGTCGGCAAGAAGCTCAAGGCGAAGGGCCATCCGCTCGGTCAGACACTCGGCCACAGCTTCGGCGATCCACCGACGTTCTGGTATCCGTTCCTCTGGTCCTTCGGCGGCATGGAGGTCCAGAAGGACGGCAAGACGGTGGTTCTCGACAGCAAGGCGACAGTCGAGTCGGTCAAGTTCGCGGTCGCCTTCTGGAAGGACTGCTTCGACGAGGGCGGCCTCGCTTGGGACGACTCGAGCAACAATCGCGCCTTTCTGGCCGGCACGATCTCGGCCACCCTCAACGGCGCCTCGATCTACATCGAGGCCAAGCGCAAGCCGGACAGTTACCAGACCGACAAGGGCGAGCCGCTGTACAAGGACATTCTGCACGGCGTGCTGCCCAAGGGGCCGGCGGGCGCGTTCGCCTATCACCTGCCGATGACCAACATGCTGATGGGCTATTCCAAGCAGAAGGAAGCGGCGAAGAAGTTCCTCGGCTGGATTACCTCGAAGCCGGTTTATCAGCAGTGGTTCAACTCGCAGCAAGGTTACTCGGTCGGCGCGACGACCGTCTGGGAGCAGGATCCGATCTGGGACAAGGATCCGGTCATGCTGCCGTTCCGGCGGGCGGCGCGGGCCGGCCATTTCCCGGGTTATGCCGGGCCGGCCGACCAGAAAGCCGCGGAAGTCCTGAGCAAGTACATCATCGTCGACATGTACGCCAAGGCGGTCCAAGGCATGTCGGCCGAGGACGCGGTCAAATGGGCCGCGAGCGAGGTGAAGAAGATTCACGCCTGACTTGACCCGCGCACTGCGTATATGATCTGCGGCGGCCGACGGCCCGGTAGCCGTCGCCGCCGGTCCCGCCGACACCGGGTGCGGCAGGTCACCTCGACGCAGAGGAAATGGCCATGGCGGTTAGCGACCTCGTCACCCAGCGCCTCTACGCTTCGGCGCCGCGCCGCGGCGTGGCGACGCGGCTCCTCGAGGACGAGCGGTGGCTCGCGGCGGTCCTGCTGTTGCCGACCGTGATCCTGCTCGGCGTCTTCATCGCCTATCCGTTCGTGGAGGGCGTGCTGCTGTCGGTCACCGACGCGCGGGTGGGCGTCGCCGGGAGCTTCGTCGGGCTGCAGAATTTCGTCTCGCTGTTCCACGACAGCATCTTCCGCATCGCGGTGTGGAACACCTTCGTCTATACGATCGTCGCCACCATCTTCAAGCTGGCGCTCGGGCTGTGGCTGGCGCTGCTGCTCAATCGCAATTTCAAGGGCAAGGCCTTCACCCGCGCCTTCATCCTGCTGCCTTTCATCATCCCGACTGTTCTCTCCACTTTCGCGTGGAAGTGGATGTTCGATCCGACCTTCAGCGTCATCAATTGGACGCTGTTTCATCTCGGCCTGATCCATACCCGGATCAACTGGCTCGGCGATCCCGACCTGGCACTGATTTCCGTCATCATCGTCAATGTGTGGCGAGGCGTACCGTTTTATGCCATCAGCCTGCTCGCCGGCCTGCAGACCATCAATCCCGAGCTGCAGGAGGCGGCCGCCATCGACGGCGCGCGGCCGTGGCAGCGCTTCTGGCACGTGACTTGGCCGCTGCTGCTGCCGGTGACGATGGTCGTGGTGCTGTTCTCGGTGATCCAGACTTTTGCGGACTTCCAACTCGTTTATGTGCTGACCGGCGGCGGTCCGGCGAATGCGACCCAACTGTTCGCCACCTATGCGTACCAGCTCGGCATTGGCACCGGGCTGCTCGGCGAGGGCGCCGCCATCTCGCTCGCCATGTTCCCGTTCCTGCTCGTCATCGTGGTCGTGCAGCTCCTCTACATTCGGCGCGTCGAGGTGCATTGAGCCATGATCGAGGGTGCGAAGTGGCGGCGTTGGGTCTACTTCTACGTTCCGCTCGCCGTCTTCGTTCTCTGGCTGCTGTTTCCGTTCTATTGGATGCTGGTGACCTCGGTGCGGCCGGATCGCGAGCTGTATCGGGCGTGGACGGCGGTGAATTACGCGCCGTTCTGGACGGCCCACCCGACGCTCGAGCACATCACCGACCTCTTGACCGAGACGCTGTTCATCCGGTGGATGATCAACACGCTGTTCATCGCCCTCATCTCCACCGTGATCTCGCTATTCTGCGGCCTGCTCGCCGGCTACGCGCTGTCGCGCCTGAAGTTCCGCTTCGCCGGCACGCTCGGCACCGGCATCTTCATCACCTATCTCGTGCCGCAGACGCTGCTGTTCATTCCGCTCGCCGACATCATCCGCAGTTTCCAGCTCGGCGACACGCCGTGGGCACTGATCCTGACCTACCCGACCTTTCTCATCCCGTTCTGCACCTGGCTGCTGATGGGATACTTCAAGGCGATCCCGCGCGAGCTCGAGGAATGCGCGCGCATTGACGGCGCGACCCGCTGGAAGGCGATGCTCTACATCATCTTCCCGATCGCGCTTCCGGGGATCCTGTCGGCCGGCATCTTCGCGTTCACGCTGTCGTGGAACGAGTTCATCTATGCGCTCGTCTTCCTGTCGTCGGCCGAGCAGAAGACGGTGTCGGTCGGCGTCACCTCGGAGCTCGTTCGCGGCGACGTGTTCTATTGGGGGCAGCTGATGGCGGGCGCGCTGCTCGGCTCTGTCCCGGTCGCCTTCATCTATTCGTTCTTCGTCGAGCACTACGTGGCGGGCCTCACGGGCTCGGTGAAGGGGTGATGCCATGGCCCGCGTGCTGATCCGGAACCTGAACAAGTTCTACGACAAGGACGTTCACGCCGTGAAGGACGTGAACCTCGAGATCCGCGACAAGGAATTCGTGGTGCTGGTCGGCCCCTCGGGCTGCGGCAAGACCACGACGCTGCGCATGGTCGCGGGGCTCGAATCGATCAGCTCGGGCCAGGTTTTGATCGGCGACACGGTGGTCAATGAGCTTCCGCCGATGGACCGCGACATCGCCATGGTTTTCCAGAACTACGCGCTCTACCCGCACATGAGCGTGTACGACAACATGGCATTCGGGCTGAAGATGCGCGGCATGGATCGCGGCGAGATCGCCAAGCGCGTGCAGGAGGCTGCCGATATTCTCGGCATCGGCGAGTACCTGCGGCGCAAGCCGCGGCAGCTTTCCGGCGGCCAGCGCCAGCGCGTGGCGCTCGGCCGCGCCATCGTGCGCCACCCGCAGGTCTTCCTGTTCGACGAGCCGCTCTCCAACCTCGACGCGAAGCTGCGCGTGCAGATGCGCGTCGAGATCAAGAAGCTGCACTCCCGGCTCAATACGACCGCGGTCTACGTCACGCACGACCAGGTCGAGGCGATGACGCTCGGCGACCGCGTCGTGGTGATGCGCGGCGGCCTGGTGCAGCAGGTGGGCGAGCCGCTCGAGCTCTACAACACCCCCGTCAACCGCTTCGTCGCCGGCTTTCTCGGCTCGCCGGCGATGAATTTCGCTCCCGTGGCTGTGCGCGACGGCGACGGAGGGCTGCGGGCAGACAACCGCGGCTTCGTCATCGACGTGCCCGCCGAGGTCGGTCCGCGGCTGCGGCCCTATGCGGGCCGCGACGTGATCCTCGGCGTGCGGCCGGAGGACATGCAGGTCGCCAACGGCAGCCATCCACCGGGCCTCTGCTTCGACGCCATGGTCGAGGTGGTGGAGCGCCTCGGCGCCGAGACGCTGCTCGACCTGCAGGTCGGCGACCAGACCATGGTTGCTGCCGTCGAGCCGACGATCAGCGCCAAGCGCGGCGACAAGATCCGATTCGCGATGCGGCCCGAGCGGCTGCATTTCTTCGACGCGACATCGGAGGCCGCGATCTAGCGCGATGAACGGTCGCGCGGCTTCGCGAGCCGGACAAGACCGGAATAGAACAAGACATCGCGACCGATAGGGAGGGAGTTGGCATGACGAAGCTGCTTCTCGTCCTCGCCGCCGCGGCGGCCACGCTGCTGAACCCGGTGGCGCGCGCCGATAACTATCCCAGCCGACCGATCACGCTCGTGGCTCCGTTCGGTCCCGGCAGCGCCAGCGATACCGTCTGCCGCATCATCGCCGAGCCGCTGAGCGCCGCGCTCAAGCAGCCGGTGATCGTCGAGCCCCGGCCGGGCGTCGACGGCGCGCTCTCGGCGAACTACGTGGCCCACCAGGCGGCGGACGGCTATACGCTGCTGATGGGGACGAACTCGCCGCTCTCGGCCGACCCCTTCCTGCACAAGGGCCTGACCTACGACGCCATCCGGGATTTCACCCCGATCACGCGCGTCGGCAGCTTCACGCTGATGCTGGTCGTCAACAAGAACGTCCCGGCCAAGACGGTGGCCGAGCTGATCGCCTACGCCAAGGCCCATCCGGGCGAGCTCTCCTATGCGAGCGGCAACACCGCCGGCATCGTCGCCGGCGAAACGCTCAAGCACTGGGGCGGCTTCCAGATGCTGCACGTCCCCTACAAGAGCACGCCGCCTGCGCTCTCCGACATCATCGCGGGCCGTGTCTCGATGATGTTCGCCGACTTCACCACGGCCATGCCGCACGTCACTGCCGGCACGCTGCGGGCGCTGGCGCAGACGCGCATCAAGCGCTCCTCGCTCTATCCCGAGCTGCCCACGCTCGACGAGGAAGGCATCAAGGGTTTCAACATGGATGCCTGGGCCGGCATCGTCGCGCCGGCAAAGACGCCGCCCGAGGTGGTGGCGAAGCTCAACGCCGTGCTGCGCAAGATCATCGACGATCCGGCCACCAAGGCGAAACTCAGGAAGGTCGGCTTCGAGGGGTTCTCCAGCTCGCCCGAGGAACTCGGCGCCTACATCAAGGTCCAGCTCGAGACGTGGCGCAAGATGGTCGCGGAATCGGGCGTGCAGGCCGAGTAGCGGAGACTTCAGCTGACCGACCGGGTTGCCGGACCAGCTCCGGCGATTGCGTCCTGCAACGTCTGCGCCAATCGCCCTTCCATCTCGCGCCGTCGACCCGCTATGAAGCGGCAGAACGCGAGCAGAGGGCAAGATGGCGGATACACAGGTGCTGATCGTCGGAGCGGGCCCGGTTGGGTTGACGCTTGCGGTCGATCTCGGCAAGCGCGGCATCCGCTGCATGCTGATCGAGCAGAAGGAGGCGCCGGCGTTCCTGCCCAAGATGGAGCGGTGCAATGCCCGCACCATGGAGCTCTACCGCCGCATGGGCATCGCGGAGCGCGTGCGCTCCGCCGGCCTGCCGCGCCACTGCCCGATGGACGTGTTCATCGTGCTTTCGCTGGTCGAGCCGCCGCTGTGGCGCCTGCCGTTTCCCTCGGTCGTCGAGGCCGAGCAGGAGATCGCGGCCTCGCCCGACGCGTCGATGCCGCTCGAGCCCTATCAGCTCATCTCGCAATACACCCTCGAGCCGCTGCTCAAGTCGATCGCCGAGGAGCTTCCCTCGGTCGCGGTGCGTTATGGTCACGCGCTCGAGTCTTTCACCGATCACGGCGGCTCAGTCACCGGCCACATCAAACGGCTCGACGGAACGACGGTCGACATCACGGCCGACTACCTCGTCGCCTGCGACGGCGGCGGCAGCGGCGTGCGCAAGCAGCTCGACATCAAGCTGCAAGGCGACGCCAACCTGCAGCAATTTCGCCAGGCGCTGTACCGCATCGACGATCTCTATGAGCGCATTCCGATCGGCAAGGGCCGCCACTATCACGTGGCGGATGGCACCTCGAGCTTCCTGATCACGCAGGACTCGACCAGGCACTTCACGCTGCACGCGGTCATCGACAACGACGCTGCGATGGACGCGAAGCTCGAGGAAGTCGTCGCGATGCCGATCAAGTACGAGCGGCTCTCCTGCGCGCCGTGGCGGCAGAACCTGCTGGTCGCCGACTCGTACCAGCGCGGGCGCGTCTTCCTTGCCGGCGATGCCGTGCATCTCGTCATCCCGACCGGCGGGCTCGGCATGAACACCGGCGTCGGCGACGCGGTCGATCTCGGCTGGAAGCTCGCCGCGACGCTCAAGGGCTGGGGCGGGCCCAACCTGCTCGCCTCCTACGAGATCGAGCGGCGCCAGGTGGGCGAGCGCAACGTCGCGGCCTCGCGCTTCGCCGCCACCGGCCGCCGCAAGTGGCGCGGCATGTATCGGCCGAACATCCGCGACAAGACGCCGGAGGGCGCGCGCACGCGGGCGGACTTGATCGCAGTGGCGGAAGTCGAGCAGCGCAAGTCGAACGAGATGATCGGTGCCGAGCTCGGCTACCGCTACGTGGATTCGCGGTTGATCGCCGCCGAGCGGGGCGAGGGACCGCCGCACGAGTTCATGACCTACGTGCCGTCGACCTGGCCTGGCACGCGGCTGCCGCACGTCTGGCTGAAGGATCGCACCGCCGTGCAGGACCGCATCGGCTACGGCGACCACTACACCTTGCTGCGGCTCGATGGGCGAAACGACGCGGCGGGCTTCGACCGCGCATTCGCCGCGGTCGGCGCGCCGTTCCGGCTGCTCGCCCTCGACGATGTGCACGCGCGCGATGTCTACGGCCACGGCCTCATGCTGCTGCGGCCCGACATGCACATCGTCTGGCGCGGCAACGCACCGCCGGCGGATGCGGCGAAGCTTGCGAGAATGGCGACGGGGCATTGACGTGTAGGGTGGGCAAAGGCGGCCATAACGTCTGTTGGAGTGTGTGACGTCGAACCGCCGTGCCCACGCGGTTCGTGGCTCAGACCAGTCGCGTGGGCACGGCGGCACACCCGCTCTGCCACAACGCAATGCCTCGGCCGCCTTTGCCCACTCTACGGTGCGCCTCACTTCAGCGGAACGATCGCGGTGACGTCGATCTCGATCATCATGCCGGGCCATGCGAGCTGGCTGATGTTGAGGAGCGTGTGCGCCGGCAGCGGATTGCTGCCGAACTGCTCGACCCGGCATTTTCCGAAATCGGGCGAGTTACGCATGTCGGTCACATAGGTGACCATCTTCACGACGTCGCCGAGGGTCGCGCCGTTCTTGGCCAGCGCCCGCTTGATCTTGTCGAACGAATACCGGCACTGGCCCATGAAGTCGCCCTTGTGGAGGATGTCGCCGCCCTTGCCGTTCTCGTCCTCGGCGCCGACGCCGGCGAGGAAGATCATCTTGCCGGGCCCGGTCACCGTCACCGCCTCCGAGAAGCGTCCCTTGGTCCATTCGCTGTAGTTGTAGTGCTTGACGTCCAGCCCCTGCGCCGACGCGGCGAGCGGCAGGACGGCGAGCGTGATGGCGGCGGCAATAGTCGACGCTTTGAGCATGTGATCCTCCGCTGGTATTTTATGTCGCATTGATCGTAGCCCGGATGAGCGAAGCGAAATCCGGGATTCTCGTCTCCGCAGGTCGCTTCGCTCATGCGGGCTACTCTCGAGCCGCTACGCGTGTTGCGCCGCCGCCCGCTCCTCCAGCAGGCGATCGTAGCCCAGCACCGCCTGCAGCAACACCTGCGCGCCGGCGCTGCAGTGCTCGGGCGCGGAATATTCGGCCTCGTTGTGGCTGATGCCGCCGCGGCAGGGCACGAAGACCATGGCAGCCGGTGCGACGCGCGAGACGTAGCCCGCATCGTGGCCGGCGCCCGAGACGATCTCGCGCGCCGCAAACCCCGCCGCCCGCGCACCCTCGCGGACGCAGCCGATGCATTCGGCGTCGAAGCGCACCGGCGGCTGATCGAGGATCTTGCCGGTCTCGACCTCGAGGCCGAGCTCTTCGACAAGGCGGTACGCCGAGGCGATCCAGTCCTGCTCCATGGCATCGAGGGTCGCGGCATCGGGATGACGCAGGTCGACCGTGAAGAAGACCTCGCCCGGCACGACATTGGGCGAGTTCGGCCTGACTTCCAGCCGTCCGACGGTCGCGACCGCGTGTGGCGGGTGGGCCAGCGCGATCGCGTTGACGCGCTCGACGAGGCGTGCGGCGCCGAGCAGCGCGTTCTTGCGCAATCCCATCGGCGTCGTGCCGGTGTGTCGATCCTCGCCGCGGATGGTCGCCTCGAACCAGCGGATGCCCTGGATGCCGGTGACGATGCCGATCGTCTTGTCCTCGGCCTCGAGGATCGGACCTTGTTCGATGTGCAGCTCGAAGAACGCCGAAAGCGGATGCTCGCCGGAGCGCTGCGGCCCGCGATAGCCGATGGCATCGAGCGCCTGCGTGAAGGTCACGCCGGCCGGGTCCTGCCGTCCCGACGCCCAGTCGTGTTCGAAGGCGCCGGCAAACACGCCGGATGCCACCATGGAGGGCTGGAAGCGCGCCCCTTCCTCATTCGTCCAGTTGATCACCTCGATCGGCGCAAAGGTCTCGTAGCCCGCCTCGACCAGCGTACGCAGCGCCTCGAGCGCCGCCAGCACGCCGAGCACCCCGTCGAACTTGCCGCCGGTCGGCTGGGTGTCGAGATGGCTGCCGAGCGCGATCGGGGGAATGTCGGCGCGCCCCGGCCGGCGGGCGAACATGGCGCCCATCGAGTCGATCGTGACGGTGCAGCCGAGTTTCTCGGCGCGCGCCTTGAACCAGTCGCGCACCTGCCGGTCGAGGTCGGTGAGGGTGAGGCGATTGATGCCGCCCTTGGCGGTCGCGCCGATCGCGGCGGTTTCCATCAACTCGTCCCACAGGCGGGCGCCGTCGATGCGGAGGTTGGGCAAGGTGGTCATGGTCCCAGGCGCTCTCGGTTGTGTCGCCGGAGGAGCTTCGGCAATAATCGCGTCTGCGCCAAGGGGGGGATTCTTGTTGATGCATTTCCTGATCGTTTGCAACATGCTCACCGTTGCGCCCATCCCGCACGATGGTCGCTTGGTGCTCGCAATGGCGATTCCGCTGTCGGGTTGGCTGATCGTGTCTGCGCTGCGCGACAGGACTGGCCTGGCCTTGATCATCTGGGCCGTATTGACGGCCGGCATCGTCATCGTAGGCCGAATGATTTATTTCTAGGCGGGACTTTTCCGCGACGATTTGGGCGGTCATGCGATTTTCGGCAGAATCCACCTCTCGGTGGGGGAGTTTCCGCGCATGCATCCGTTGATGATCCTGGGTGTGCTCGTCAACACCCATCGCTGGCTGTTCGTGATGGCCGTCATGCTCGTTTTCTGGATTCCCCTCGTGTGGACGCGCGATTGGCCGCGTTTCCAGATGGCGCTTGCGATCGTCGTGCTCGTGGGCACGGTCATCATCGCGCGCATGATCGAATAATCTAGAGCCGCCCGATCTCGCTCAGCAGCGCGTCGTTCACGGCCAACCCTTGCTCGGCCGCCTTGCGTCGCGCCGCGAGGCGCCGCGAGCCGGGCAGGCGCGTGCCGGCTTGCGCCTCGATCGACGTGATGAGCCGCGCCCGATGCTCAGCCGATCCTCCGAACACGGCCGGATCGAACGCGATGATCAACTGCCCGGTGCCGGGCGGAGGCCCCTTGTCGTCGAGGAAGGACGATGCCTCGGCCGCGAAATTCGCGCCTGTCAGCCCAGCCGCGAGCAGTTCGACCATCAGGATCAGTGGCGTGCCCTTGGCATCGCCGAGCGGCAGCATGGTGCCGGCGAGCGCGGCGTCCGGATCGGTGGTGGGCTCGCCTTGCGCGTCGAGCGCCCAGCCGCGCGGGATCTTCTCTCCCTTCTGCTTGGCGGCCAGGATATTGCCGCGCGCGACCTTCGACAGGGCGAGGTCGACCACGAGCGGCTCGCGGTCGGGAAGAGGGCATGCGAACGCAATCGGATTGGTGCCGAACACCGCCTTGGCGCCGCCCCACGGCGCGATCGCGGCCGGCGTATTGGCAAACATCAGCGCGACCAGACCTTGTGCCGCGAGGCGCTCGACCGGATGGCCGGCGGCGCCGCAATGGTGCGAGCGGCGGACCGCGGCCGTGGCGACGCCGGCTTCGCCCGCCATCGCAGGAAGCACCGCGAGCGCCGCATCGATCGCCGGATATGCGAACCCGTCGGCGGCATCGATCGCGACGGCGCCGGGCCGAGGCCGCCCCACCTGGGGTACCGCGAAGCCGTCGACCTTGCCGATTTTCGCCTGCGCCGCATAGCTCGGGACGCGCGAGAGCCCATGGCCCTTGAGCCCGTCCGCCTCGGCGGCGACGAGAGCGTGCGCAACGCTGATCGCGTTCGCCTCGCTGGTGCGGCAGCGGATCAACGCCTTGGCAACGAGACTTTCGGCTTCACCGAGCGTCAGCGTCGCCATCGCTCTGCTCAATGCAGGAGCAGCAGGCCGCCGGTCGCGACGATGAGAATCACCAGCGTGGTGGTGCAGACCGTCACGATGTGCCGCCAGCCGAGCGCGCCGATCGCCGTGAGCGAGGTGTTGAGGCCGAGCGCGCCGATCGCGATCAGGAGTCCGTCGGTCGAGGCTTCGACCAGCGCGGCCTTGACGTGCCCGTAGAGCGGCGCGAGCGCCTGCACCGAGGGAAGCACGCTGTTGACGATGCACAGGGCGAGAAACACGAAGGCGAAGACCGGCACCGGCACGCGCGCGGCGCGCGCCGCGGCGCCCTTGCGCATGAACCACCAGCCGATCGCGAGCACGACCGGCAGCAGCAGGAAGACGCGGAAGAGCTTGACGATCACGGCGGCGTTGCCGACTGCGTCAGACACCGCGTAGCCGGCGCCGGCCACCTGGGCGACGTCGTGGATGGTGGCGCCGAGCATGACGCCGGTCATCTGCGGACTCAGGCCGAGCGCCGCGCAGATCGGCGGGTAGAGGACGATCGCGAGCGTCGCCAGCGCATTGATCGCGACGACGACGAACACGACGTCCGCGTCCTTGCCTTCGTAGTCGGGCACGACCGCCGAGGTTGCGAGCGTCGCCGAGGCGCCGCATACCGCGGTGCCGACGCCGGCCAGCGCGCCGTACGGCGAGGGCAGTCCGAGCGCGCGGGCGGCGAGGAAGCCGGCCACGATGGTCGCCACCATCGCGATCACCACCACGACGCCGGTGCCGAGCCCGAGCGCCGCGATGTCGCCGAGCGCGATGCGCAGTCCCATCAGCGCGACTGCCCAGCGCAGCAGGGTCTTCACGCAAAAGACGAGGCCGGGCTGAAAAACCGGCCGCGCCGCAATCGGATTGAGCACGACGCCGATGAGCAGCGCCAGCACCATCGCGGGGATCGTGATCGCCCGCGCCACATAGGGCGCGCCGAATACGGCGAGCACGGCGACCAGCGACGCGAACAGGAAGCCCGGCGCGAGCCGACGGATGGTGGCCGCCCACACGGGGGCCCTGGCGACGGAGGCTTCGGCCATGGAGCTTGCGCTTTCTGTCCGGGTTCGATTCGGCTCGCTGGATCAGGCGCTGCGATAAAGCTTGGTGAGCGAGTATTCGCGGTGGCCGAGCGCCTCGGCGGCGGTGAGCCGACCGTTGGCGGTGCGCATGATCATCTCGATGAGCGCATCGCCGGCGTCGGGAATCGTCATATCGCGGCGGAGGATGCCGGACACGTCGAGATCGACGTGCTCGGACATGGTGCGCACGGTGCGCGGATTGCCGGTGATCTTGATCACCGGAACGATCGGATTGCCGATGATGTTGCCCTGGCCGGTCGGGAAGGTGTGCACCGCGTAGCCGGCCGCCGCCATCAGGGTCACGCATTCGGCCGCCGCCGACGACGTATCCATGTAGTAGAGGCCCGGGCCCTTGGCGGGCGCCTCGGCGGGCGCCAGCACGTCGATGTAGCGGCACTGCCGGCCGATCTTCTCGAGATTTCCGAGCGCCTTCTCCTCGATGGTGGTGAGGCCGCCCGCGATATTGCCTTTCGTCGGCTGCGAGTCGGAAAGGTCGTCGGTCTTGTGCGCCTCGATGACGTCGTCCTGGTAGGCCTTCCACACCTTGTACCACTTCTCGCCGACTTCCTTGTTGATGGCGCGCTCCTTGGCGAGGTGCTCGCCGCCGGTGATTTCGGAGGTCTCGCCGAACACGCCGTAGATGCCCTGCGGGATCAGCTTGTCGTACATGTTGCCGACCGTCGGGCACGAGGCGAGGCCGGTCGTGGTGTCGCTCTCGCCGCACTTGGTCGAGACCCACAGATCGGAGATGTCGCACTCCTCCTTCTGCAGCTCGGAGGCCCACTGCACATAGTCCTTGGCGACACGCGATGCCTTGGCGATCGTTGCGATGTCGCCGTTGAGCTCGATGCCGAAGCCGGTCACCGGCTTGCCGGTTTTGGCGATGCCGTCGGTGACGCGCTTGGTCCAGCCGTCCTCGATGCCGATCACCACGCAGGCCGCGACATTGGGGTTCGCGCCGGTGCCGATCAGGGTGCGGAAGAAGGTCTCGAGATCCTCGCCGAACTGCAGGCGCCCGTAGGCGTGCGGGATCGCGAGCGTGCCCTTGATGTTGTTGGCGACCGCCTCGCAGGCCGCATTGGAGAGATCGTCGAGCGGCAGGATGAGCACGTGATTGCGCACGCCGACACGGCCGTTCTCGCGGCGCCAGCCGGAAAAGCGCAGGTTCGACTTGCCGTTACCGTTGGACTTTGCACTCTTCGCCATGGCTCACCACCGCTTGGTCTTGAGGTTGTGGGTGTGGACGTGGTCGCCCTTCTTGATGTCGGCGACCGCCTTGCCGATGTCCTGGCCGTACTTCCACACGGTGTCGCCCTTCTTGATGTCGACGAGGGCGACCTTGTGGCCGATCGGCACGTCCATCTTCGCGGCGATCTGGAAGGACGAGTTGTCGGCAGTGATCACGGCGGTCATGTCGGTGCCGGCCTTGAGGCCCTCGATCACGACGACGCCGACCGTGTCCTTCTTCTCGTGCACCAGAAGCTGTGGGGCGCTCATAACTCCTCCGAAACCATGGACCGATCCGCCGAAGTCTTCTATAAGACATAAGATATCTGAGTCAACGTGGGGATCGAATCGTGAGCGACGAGGCCCGGGCGGCGACCAGCGAGCGCGCGGCGCTCGGCTTCCGCCCGCTCTACCGGCAGGTCAAGGACGTGCTCGTCAAGCGCATCGCCGAAGGCGTGTGGGCGGCAGGCGGCGTCCTGCCGAGCGAGCCCGACATCGCGGCCGACCTCGGCGTCTCGCACGGCACGGTGCGCAAGGCGCTTGACGAGCTCGCCGCCGAGAACCTGGTGGTGCGCCGGCAGGGCAAGGGCACCTACGTCGCGCGTCACGACGAGGAGCGCATCCTCTTCCAGTTCTTCAAGCTGATTCCCGACACCGGCGAGCGCCGCTTTCCCGACAGCCGCATCCTCGGCGTCGAGGTGCGCGACGCCGACGCGGAGGCGGCGCGCATTCTCAACCTGCGCCGATTCGGGAAGGTAGGGGCGCGCGTGGTCGCGATCGAGCGCGTGCGCACGATCGCCGACAGGATCTGCATCTCCGAGCGCATCGTGCTGCCCAAGGCGTTGTTTCCCGGCATCGAGAAACGCGACCTGCCGAACAATCTCTACGAGCTCTATCGCGCCGGGTTCGGCGTCTCCATCGCGCGCGCGACCGAGCACCTCAAGGCCGTGGCGGCGACACGCCGCGACGCTAAGCACCTCGATGTGCCGGTCGGCACGCCGCTGCTCGCGATCGACCGCACAGCGCTCGCGATCGACGGCGCGCCGGTGGAATGGCGCGTGTCGTTGTGCCGCACCGATACGGTGCACTATCTGTCCGATTTGCGGTAGCGAAGATCGCATGAGGACATCCGAGACCGAGATGCTCGCCGTCGAAGTCTGGCGCGGCGCCGCGACCGGCACCTTCCAGAGCTTCACGGTGCCGCGCCGGCAGAATCAGACGGTGCTCGACGTCGTCACCGAGATTCAGCGCGACCAGGACGCGACGCTGTCCTACCGTTTCGCCTGCCGGGTCGGCATGTGCGGCTCCTGCGCCATGGTGGTGAACGGACGCCCGCGCTGGACCTGCCGTACGCGCGTGTCGGAAGCCGCGACGCCCGAGGGCGCGCTGCGGCTCGAGCCGCTGCGCAACTTCACGGTCGTGAAGGACCTTGCGGTCGACATGGTGCAGTTCTTCGACAAATGGCGCGACGCCCACGGCCATTTCGAGCCGGCGGCGCAGCGCCCCGCCGATTTCGCGGTGGTGCCGCCGGCGACGCCCGCGCGCCAGGCGGCCGACGCCGCGATCGAATGCATCGGCTGCGGCGTCTGCTACTCGGCCTGCGACGTGGTGGCGTGGGACAAGGATTATCTCGGTCCGGCGGCGCTCAATCGCGCGTGGACGCTGGTCAACGACGTGCGCGACGCCGGACAGGACGCGCGGCTCGCCGCGGTCGCGGGCGACGGGGGCTGTCAGTGCTGCCATACGCACATGAGCTGCACGTCGTTCTGCCCGAAGGCGATCGCGCCGACCTACTCGATCGCCGGACTGAAGCGCGCGCTGTTCTGGCACATGCTCAAAGGCGGCGCGCGGTGACGCCCGTGCTCTTTATCGCCCAGCGTGTCAGCGCCATGGTGCTCGCGCTTGCGGTCGCGGTCCATCTCGCGACCATTCTCTATGCCATCCGCGGCGGCCTCACGGCCGGCGAGATACTGGCGCGCACCCACCACAATATCGGGTTCTTCCTGTTCTACGCGATATTCGTCGTGGCGGTCGCGACGCACGCGCCGATCGGGCTGCGCAATATCATGCGCGAATGGACGCTGTGGCGCGGGCCGGTGCTTGACGTCGTCCTCGCGGTCTTCGCGGTCGCGCTGCTCGTGCTCGGCATGCGCGCCGTCATTGCGGTCTACGTCGCATGATGCGCGCCTCGCACAAGCAGCCGGGCTTTCTGGCGGCGTTGCTGCACCGTCTCTCGGGCGTCGCGCTCGCGATCTTCCTGCCGCTGCATTTTTTGGCGCTGGCGACCGCGCTCAACGGCGCCGGCGCGCTCGATTCATTTCTAGCGATCACGCACACACCGCTGGTGAAGGCGAGCGAGTGCCTGCTGGTCGCGGCGCTCGCGACGCACATGACGCTCGGCCTGCGCATCCTTGCGATCGAGTTCCTGGACATCCGCGAGCGCACCGCCGCGATGCTGACCGGCTGCGCGGCGGCGGTGTGCGCGGTGGGGCTCGCGTTTCTGCTCAACGTGGGGTGAGCTGCGGTTGTGCGCCGCGGCGACGCCTCAGTCCGTCCCGTCGTTGCCGCCCCGCGTCAGCTTCTCGATCGCGACCAATTCGCGCTCCGATTGGCGCAGCGGCTTGGCGTTGAGCAGGCCGCCCCATACCTCGCCGGCCGGCACGTCGCGCCGAACGGTGGCGCGCGCCTGGAGCTGTCCGCCCTTATGTACCGTCACGTGCGGATAGATGCCGACCCGCGCCCCCAGGATGGCAAAATCCTCGAGCGTCACGCTGCCGCTCAGCCCGGACTGTGCGACGATGATGCAGTGACGGCCGATGACGCAGTTGTGTCCGATCTGCACCAGGTTGTCGATCTTGGTGCCGTCACCGATGATCGTGTCGCGCATGCCGCCGCGGTCGATGGTGGTGCCGGCGCCGATCTCCACGTCATTGCCGATGACGACGCGGCCGACCTGTGGGACCTTCACGTGACCGGTGCGATCCGAGACGTAGCCGAAGCCGTCCTGTCCGATGCGGCAGCCGGGATGGACGATGACGCGGTCGCCGAGCACCGCGTCGAGAATCGTGCTGCCCGAGCAGATCGCACCCGCGGCGCCGATGCGCACGTCGGCGCCGATGACGACATTCGCGCCGACCATGGTGCCGACGCCGATCGTCGCGCGCGGGCCGATGACGGCGCCCGGGTCGACCGTCACGCCCGCCGCGAGTCTGGCGCTCGGATGCACATGCGCGCCCGGCATGACGCCGTCGGCCTCGAACGGCGAGGTCGGCCGCAGCCGGCCGCGATGGAATTCGCGCGCCACCATGACGAAGGCGCGGTAGGGCTCGCGCGCGAGCAACACATTGATGCCGGGTCGAACACGTGAGGCGAACTTCTCGGCCATCAGCACCGCGCCGGCGCGGGTCGTGGCGAGCGCGTCGGCGAATTTGTTGCTCTCGAAAAACGCGAGGTCGGTCAGCCCGGCTTGATCGATCGGCGCCACGTTGGTGATGCGGTGCGAGAGGTCTGTATTCTCGCGCGGCACCGCGCCGGTCAGCGACGCGATGTCGGCAAGCGTCAGCGACATCTGGCTGCCCGTAGAAGCCATTGAACGCCCCCACGATCGAGGTTGGAGAGTCGATTATGTCGATCGATCAGCACCATACCACCGGGCTGGCCGTCCGCGAAACATGTTGGGTCTCATGCCGTGCGACCCATACGCGCGTCCTGCTGCAACCTGACGTCGGGTCAGGTGTGTGCGGCGAGGAGGCAGGCGATCGGGCTTCGCGATTGCGGCGGCCTGCTCACGATATCCAGATCAGCAGTCCGCCATGCCTTGCCGCCGTTGCGGCGACATAGTCGCGAAGTCGGGGGAAATAGAAGCCAACTTCCGTCCGCAGTTCGCCTTCGAATTCGGCATCGGACCCCCGTCCCCTCGGCATCGCATAGACTTGCATCTGCGACATGGCCCGATAGTTGACGCGCGCCTGCAGCCGCGCAACGTCCAATGATGTGAGAAACTCGGCAAAGACCGCGGTGGCTGCAACGTCGTGCAAGCGGCAGGGGCCATAGCCGACGTCGCCGCCGATCTCCTCGCCGGTCAGCAGGGCGTTACCTGGCGCGTTGGCCTCATCGACATGTCCGGTGAAGAGATAGTGGAGCATGTGCCACGACTTCTCGAGGTCGACGGCCGGCTCGAAGGGGCCGAACGGGTCGATCTCGGCGCGCATTTTCACCCTTTGTGCCTCGAGCGCTTTGGCGCCCGGGGTCTCCGCCTGGGCGCGGCGGCGCGCTTGCGCCGCTTCCCGCTGCTCGGGCGGCATTCCGTTCAGAACCTCGTCGAGGGTGGCCGCTCTATTCGCTTCCTCCGCCGTGAAAGCGAGCGCCTCCGCGCGCGACGGCTTCGCACGCAGGGCGGCGATCTGTGCTGACGACAGCGCCTGAACCCAGCCGATCATGCTCATGTGGCAAGCCCTCGACAGGTATTGCCAATGAACTCTAGCAGAGCTTGAGGCGCCGTCTCAATTTGCCGAGCACGCCCGGCTATTCGGATCAGAGCATCCGAATGCATGGCCGCTCGCCGGTCGGATCGACCTCGACCATGGCGCCGCTCGCGATCGCCTGGGTGATGTCCTCTTCGAATCCCGAGATCATGGTGAAGTCGGCGAGCGCAACGCCCTGCACCATGATCGGGTTGACGGCGTTGAGCACCAGCGCCGCCGGCATGACGCCCCGCGATTTCATCTCGTAAAGCATCCAGGCGGTGGCGACGCCCCCCTTGGCGGCATCGAGCACCAGCACGCGTCCCACATAGCTCTCGCCCGCTAGTTTGTGCTGCGGTCGCGAGAAGACGCCCTTGATGCGGTCGAGGTCATAGCGCGCCGAGAAGCCGTCCTTGGCGACGAGCGCCGGGGCCCGCACCTTCGCGCCCATGCCGGCTGCGGCATAGAACACCCGCCCGCTCATCTTTCGTTCCTCGCCCCGATGACGCCGCCCGCGCAGGCGGCCGCGACACAGGCCTCCATCGACATGAGCGCCGGCCGGTAACCGTAGCCGCCGATGATGTTGGTGAGCTTCGCCGAATTGGTGGCGAGCCGCTGCCAGCCGTTCGCCTCCGCCATCTCGCGCGCGTAGCTCTGGTAGAAGCACATGCCGGCGAGCACCGTGCCGCCCGCCGCCTCGATGCGGCGGGTCAAGCCCATGCGGTCGGCGTCCGGCTTCACTTGCGGGCTGGTGATCGCGAGCAGCGGGATGGTGACGCGCCGCCCGTCGAGCAGGTCGGCGACCTGCCGCATCTCGACGAGGCTGAGCTGCGGCGCCGAGAACACCACGAGGTCGACCTTGTCGATGTCCTTGGCGTAGGCGGCGTGGAACGCGCGGATATCGGCGTCACCGACATCGTGGGTGGGAATATCGCCTTGCGGCAGCATGTCGTCGAGTCGCTGCGCCTCCGGCGTGATGCCGACCATGTGAAACAGCGCGACCGAGCCATAGCTCGCGAGCGCCGCCCCGAAATGCTTCATCTCGTCCGAGCCGGGCACGCGGTCGAGCCCGACCAGCGCCGGCACCTGCCAGTAGTCGCCCGCGAGCCGCCCGACGATGCCGCCGAGCGCGCCCCAGTCGTTGAGGTCGCGCGGGGTCGCGCCGATGTGGATCACCAAGGTCGCGCGCCGGCGTTCGTCGAGATGATAGCCGTAGCGCGGCGTGCGGCCGGTCAGCCCGGCGCTCAGCGCCGACGGACCGCCCTCGAAGTTCGAGCGCGCCCCGCACACGCTGTTGCAATAGATCACCACGCCGGTGTCGCCATAGGCGACGTGCTCGCCGTGCACCGGCGGCATGATGGTCTGATAGTTGATGCAGGTATCGGTCATCAGTATGCCGAGCGCCTCGAACGCCGCAATGGCGCGGCGTTCGAGGTCGAGCATCCAGGGCTGCTGCTTGAGGCGCGCCGCCGCCGCGAAGTCGGTGCCGCGCGGGTCCGTGATCGTCGGCACCCGTACACGCCGCTGCGCGGCCGGCAAGCGGGCCCACCCTTCCAGCCATTCGACGCCCGCGACCCCGAGCGACTCGGTGTCCGCCATGATGTGCGCCTGCGTCACCGGCACGAAGTCGTCGGCGCCGAGATATCGTCCGACCCGGATTTGATGCTCGATCGCCCATTGCACGGCCGGCCCGAACGCGCCGGCGCGCATCGCCAGTTCTTCGTCGGTCAGACGCATCTCGTCAATTCGCGACTCGTCAATTCGCGACCCCGGCGGCGCGGATCAGCGGCGTCCATTTGTCAACCTCGGAGGCAACGAGCTTGCCGAGATACTCCGGTGAGCGCTGCTCGCCGGGTGGCGGCAGGTCGGCGCCTAGCTCGTCGAGCCGCTTGGCCACTCTCTCGTCGCGCATGGCCGCGTCGACCGCCGCGTTGAGCTTGGCGACGATCGCCTTCGGCGTGCCCTTGGGCGCGAACAGCGCCGTCCACGTGATGGTGATGAGGTCGGGCATGCCGGCTTCGACGGCGCTCGGGACGTCGGGAATGGCCTTGGCGCGCGCGGGCGCGGCGACCACGATCGGCTTGACGCCGCCGGCGGCGATTTGCGGGCTTGCCGAGAGCACCTGGTCGAACAGCGTCTCGATCTGCCCGGCCAGCAGGTCGTTCTCGGCCTGCGACAGGCCGCGATAGGGCACGTGCTGGACCTCCGTGTGGGTCACGTGCTGGAACAAGAGCAGCGTCAAATGCGAGCTTGAGCCGGTGCCGGCGCTGCCCATGGTGATCTTGCGCGCTTTGGCGAGCGCGACCACGTCCTTGAGCGTCTTGACTGGCAGCTCCTTCTTGACGGTCAGCACCATCGGCGTGGTGGCCACGAGCATCACGGGCTCGAAGCTGGTACGCGGATCGTAGGCGAGCTTGGTGTAGAGCCCGACGCTCGCCGCATGCGTGCCGATGTTGCCCAGGACCAGCGTGTAGCCGTCGGATGCCGCCTTGGCGGCGCGCGTCGAGCCGATGGTCCCCCCGGCGCCGGTCACGTCCTCGATGATGACCGGCTGGTGGAGGGTGCGGCTCATGTGGTCGCCGAGCAGGCGCGCAAGGACGTCGGTCGGGCCGCCGGCCGCGAACGGGACGATGATCGTGATCGGACGCTGCGGAAAGTCCTGCGCCGCGACCGGCGCCGCGACGGCGAGGACCAGAGCCGCAAGCGCGGCGACGAACTTCACGGTTGGCATGTTTCCCCCTGGTTTCCGCCTTGCGCGCTCGCCGCCTGTCGCGACGAGTTCTTGTTGCCTTGCATCCCGGTGCCGCGAACCCGAAGTTCGCACGATTTCGCGGCGAGCACGGTTGCGAACTTCGGGTTCAAAAAGCGGCACTGGAACTATAAGCTTGCTAGTGTCCTTATCGATTCCAAAGTTCGCTCGGAGCTCGCTGAGAGGTTTTGCGAACTTCGGAATCGGGACACTAGCCCCGGATACTACCGGCCATGCCTCCCGGTTGCCAGACGCCGCAGCAAATGAAGCGCTTCTGTGCCGTGCGCGGCGCGCGGTTCCGCGGCGAGGCGAGCTGATCCAACCATGGCTGGCATGACGCTTCAGGTGCTCGCCTTCGTCTGGCTCGGCGCCTTTGTCGGCGCGCTGGCGATCGGCGCCGCCGGCTTCGCCTTCGCGCTGGCGGCGAGCGCGCTGTGGCTGCACGTGCTCGATCCGCTGCGCGCCACTTTTTTGGTCGCGGCCTGCGGCACGATGCTGCACATCGGCATCATCTGGCGCATCCGCGCGAACATCGAGCCGCGCCGGCTCGCGCCCTTCGTCGTCGCCGGCCTCGCCGGGGTGCCGATCGGCATCTACGTGCTCGCCCGCTTCGACCAGCACGCGATCAAGATCGCGCTCGGCGCGTTCCTCGTCGCCTACGGCCTCTATTCGCTGCTGACGCCGCAATTGCCCAAGATCGCGCATGGCGGCCGCGCCGCCGACGCGACGGTCGGCTTCCTGTCCGGCATTCTCGGCGGACTCGGCGGCTATTCGGGTGTGCTGCCGACCATCTGGACGCAGCTGCGCGGCTGGCCGAAGGACGTCGCACGCGGGGTCTACCAACCCTTCATCCTGGTCATGCAAGTTGCTACCTTGGTGGCCGCCGGCTTCGTCACGTTCGACCCGACGTCCCTCGTGCTGATCGTCGCCGCCCTGCCGGCCCTGATTGCCGGCGCCTGGCTCGGCTGGCTTCTCTTCGGGCGGCTCGACGAGCGCCGGTTCCGGCAGGTGCTCGCCGTGATGATCGCCGTGTCCGGCGCGATGCTGATGCTGTAACGGCAGAAAGAAGAAACCATGCAGCTCGATCCCAAGGAAGTCGAGGAACTCGCCAAGGCGCTCTATGTGCGCGCGCTCAAGCTGCTGCCGCCCGACATCAAGCGCGGCTTCGAGCGGCTCACCGCCGCCGAGACCGACGCGACTGCGCGCACGATCCTCGGCACCATGGTGCAGAACATCGCGGTCGCCGAGCGCACCAACAACCTGCTCTGCCAGGATACGGGAATTCCCATCTACAACGTGACGATCGGCAAGAACGTCGAGCTCGACGGCGTCGCCATGACGGCCGCGATCCGTCGCGGTTGCGAGCGGGCGACGCGCGAACACCCGTTGCGCTCCTCGGTGGTGCATCCAATCACCCGCAAGAACGAGCAGACCTCGTGCGGCGTCCGCATCCCGATCGTCAACGTGGACTTCGACGAGCGCGACGAGACGGTCGCGATCGAGATGATCCCGAAGGGATCGGGCTCCGAGAACGGCTCGTTCCTGCAGATGCTGATCCCGGCGGACGGTGCCAACGCGGTCAAGCGCTTCGTCATCGACAAGGTGATCGAGTGCGGCGGCCGCGTCTGCCCGCCGACCATCGTGGGCGTCGGCATCGGCGGCACGTCCGATCTGTGCATGCATATCGCCAAGGTCGCGGCGACGCGTCCGCTCGGCACGACCTGCTCGGATCCCGAGGGCGCCAGGATCGAGGCCGAGTTGAGCGAGGCCGTGAACGAGCTCGGCATCGGGCCGCAAGGCCTCGGCGGCCGCGCAACCTCGTTCCGCGTCCACGTCGAGGTCGCCGCGACCCACATCACGATGAACCCGGTCGCCGTGAATATCCAGTGTCATTCGGCGCGCCGAGCGGTGGGCTTGATCACGCCCGGCGGCGTCTCGTTCATCTGAGCTTCGAGGTTGCGATGGCGCATCATACGCTCGACATGCCGGTGAGCGACGCGCAGGTGCGCGCGCTGAAAGTCGGCGACACCGTGACGCTGGAGAAGACGCTGTTCGGTATCCGCGACGCAACCCTGATCGCGATGTTCGACCGCGGCCGCACCACGCGCTTCGACCTGCGCGGCCACGCGGTCGTGCACACGGCGCCGAACGTGCGCAAGGTCGATCCGCGGCCCGGCAATGCGTGCCCCTACGAGCCGCTGTGCATCGGCACCACCACCTCGATGCGCATGGAGCGCTTCACGCGTCCGCTGATGCAGCGCGACGGCGTGCGCATCATCGTCGGCAAGGGCGGCATGGGGCAGGGCACGCTCGACGCCTTTCGCGATCTCGGCGGCGTCTATCTCGCGGTGGTCGGCGGCGCCGCTGCGCTGGAGACGACCTGGATCGAATCGATCGAGGACGTCGATATGGACGATCTCCATCCCGAGTCGCTGTGGAAGTTCCGCATCAAAGGCTTCGGCCCGCTGCTGGTGACCATGGATTCGCATGGCGGCTCGCTGCATGCCGACGTGAATGCGGCCGCGCTTTCGCGGCGCGATGCGATCCTGGCGAAGCTCGGCGCCGCGGGGCCCGCGCGCGCATGAATCAACTCGACACCGACGTCCTCATTCTCGGCGCGGGCGGCGCCGGGCTGTTCGCGGCGCTGCATGCCAAGAAGGCCAATCCCGATCTCGACGTGACGATCGCGGTGAAAGGTCTGCTCGGCAAATGCGGCTGCACCCGCATGGTGCAGGGCGGCTACAATGTCGCGCTCGCCAAGGAGGACTCGATCGAGCGCCATTTCATGGACACGGTCGAAGGCGGCGCCTGGCTCAACGACCAGGATCTCGCCTGGCTCCTGGTGACCACCGCGCCGGTCCGCATTCGCGAGCTCGAGAACGATCTCGGCTGCTTCTTCGATCGCAACCCGGACGGCACCGTCCACCAGAAGGCGTTCGCGGGCCAAACCTTCGACCGCACGGTGCACAAGGGCGATCTCACCGGCATCGAGATCATCAACCGGCTCGCCGAGCAGGTGTGGCGGCGCGACGTGCGGCGGCTTGAGGATCATCGCGCCATCGATCTGATTCCCGCCGCCGACGGCTCGGGCCTCGCCGGCGCCTTTATGCTCGACATGCGCACCGGCGAGCCTCTCCTCGTGCGCGCCCGCGCGACGCTGCTCGCGACCGGCGGCGGCCCCACCATGTACAAGTACCACACGCCGTCCGGCGACAAGTCGTGCGACGGCATGGCGATGGCGCTGCGCGCCGGCCTGCCGCTGCGCGACATCGAGATGATCCAGTTCCACCCGACCGGGCTCCTGGCCGGCGAGGGCACGCGCATGACCGGCACCGTGCTGGAAGAGGGCCTGCGCGGCGCCGGCGGGTATCTGACCGACTCGACCGGCGAGCGGTTCATGTTCAAGTACGATGCGCGTGGCGAACGGGCGACCCGCGACATCGTCAGCCGCTCGATCCAGGATCGCATCCGGGCCGGGTTCGCCAGCCCGCACGGCGGCGTCTACATCGAGATGGGTCATCTCGGGCCCGCCAAGGTGCGCCGCGACTTCAAGGGCATGGTCGAGCGCTGCGCCGACTGCGGCTTCGATCTCGCCGGCGGCCGCGTCGAGGTGGTCCCGACCGCGCATTACATGATGGGCGGCGTCGTCTTTTCGCCCGACTGCACGACGCCGATGCCGCGCCTCTTCGCGGCCGGCGAGGACACCGGTGGCGTGCACGGCGCGAACCGCCTCGGTGGTAACGGCGTCGCCAATTCGACGGTGTTCGGCGGGCTCGCGGGCGACGCGATGGCGGTGAAGACCAGCCGCGCCGCCGCTCTGCCCGACCCCGATCCGGTGGCGCTGGAGCGCGCGCGGGCGCGCGCTTTCGCGCCGCTCGGCCGCCCGCGCGGCGATCTCGGCGCCATCCGCGAGAAGCTCTACGACACGATGTGGAACGAGGTCGGCATCCTGCGCACGGCCGACACCCTCGCGCGCGGCGCCGCCGCACTCGATATGCTCGCCCGCGACGTCGCCGACAGCGGCGTCGCCGAGACCGACCGGCGCTACAACCTGACCTGGATGGACCGCCTCAACCTCGAGAACCTGATCCTGGTGAGCCGCGCCATCTGCGCCGCCGCGACGGCGCGCACCGACAGCCGCGGCGCGCATTTCCGCGAGGATTTTCCCGCCGCGTCCGATCTCGCCACCTCGCGCTACACGCTGACGCGGCTTGCGGGCGACGGCCTCGCGGTCGAGACGGCGCCGGTCGTCTTCACCCGCGTGCGGCCGGGCGAAAGCCTGATCGGCAAGGCGGCGTAGCGCAGCGGGATACGCCTTGATCGCCGCTTGCGGCGGAGGGGCGCGTTTCCCACATGAGGTGCGGGTAGAGCCCCGCGGAGGGTGCAAAAATGCCTATGCGCAGACAGCCGACGGAGCCGGAAATCATTCCACCGGGTCAGGAACCGGCGGATTGGCGGCATGGCCGTCCCGACCCGTGGGCGCAGCACAACGTCTACGGCACGCACCGCATCTACGTGCGCCGCGTCGGGCCGATGGGCTTCCTTCTGGTCGCGGCGCTGATCGGCCTCATCGCGGCGCTGATTTTCGTCACGATTGTCGGCGCGCTCTTCGTCGCGGTTCCGATCGTTGCGCTGGTGCTCGTCGGGCTCCTCATTGGCGGCATGATGCGCAGGTACCTGCGACGATAGCCTCGTAGGATGGGTTGAGCGCAAGCGAAACCCATCACGTTGATGGCGAATGTGTGGGTGATGGGTTCGGGCTTCGCCCTCAACCCATCCTGCGCGCTCAGCCCAATCTCTTGTTCAGCAGCTTCTCGGCATTCCCCACATAGACCTTGCGGCGATCGGCGTCGCTGAGATCCAACCGGTCGATCACCTCGATGGTCGGCTTGATCGGCCCGAGCGGCGTGTCGGTCGCGAACACGACCTTGTCGGCGCCGAAGAATTCGAGCCCGCAGGCGATGCCGTACCGGCCGCCGAACATGGCGGTGTCGGCATAGAACTCGCGGAAATAGTCGAGGTGCGGGCGCTTGAGCGACGGCAGGATCTTTGAGTAGTCCTCGTCCGAGGTGCGGCTGCCGAGCACGTCGAGACCGGCGCCGACGCGGCCGTCGAAGTAAGGGATCATGCCGCCGCAGTGGTGGGTGATGATCTTGATGCCCGGATGCCGGTCGAACAGGCCGGCGAAGACGAGCCGGCTCATCGCGACCGAGGTGTCGTAGGGCCAGCCGAAGCACCACCACATCTCGAAGCGCGACTTCGCCTCGCCTGGATAGTCGGTCATCGCTGCGGTGCGGCCGGGATGCAGCCAGATCGGCAGGTCGAGCTTCGCCATCTCGGCGAACACCGGTGCGAAGGCCGCGTCATCGAGCGGGCGGCCCGCGACGCTGGTGAAGACCTGAATGCCGCTCGCGCCGAGATCGTGCACCGCGCGCCGCGTCTCGGCGAGCGAGCCCTCGACGTCGGTGAGCGACACCGCGCCGACGAAGCCCGCGAAGCGGTCCGGATGCTTGCGGCAAAGCTCCGCCATCGTGTCGTTGCCGATGCGCGCGAGCTCGAGCCCCGTGGCGCCCTGGACGAGGTCCTCGATCGGCGGATTGGGCAGCGAGATCACCTGGCGATAGTCGCCGTAGGCGTCCATCTCGCGAAAGCGCAGATCGAGGTCGAACAGCTTTTTGACGTTGCGCAGCCGCTGGCCGATGTTGGTGAGCTTGGGCGCGACGCGGATCATCTCCTCGAAAAAACGCTCCGGGAAGATGTGGCAATAGATGTCGATCAGCGGATATCCGGCCATTCCTTGCTCCTCGATCCCGGCATTGCGCGGCTGGTCAGAGCAGGCATATTCGGATAGTGGCTGCGCGGCGTAAACCAGGAAGAGCAAACCATGCTGCCGGGCCTCAGCGGCGAAACGCGCATCCATCTCATCGTCGGCGACCCGGTCGCGCAGACGAAATCGCCCGCCGGCCTCACCCGCGTCTTCGCGGCGCGGGGCGTCGACGCGGTGTGCGTCCCGATGCAGGTGTCGGCCGCCGATCTCGATCCCTTCATGGCGGCGGCGAAGCGTGTGCGCAACATCGACGGCATCGTGGTGACGGTGCCGCACAAGTTCGCGGCGCTCGCCCATTGCGAGCGGCCGAGCGAGCGGGCGCGCGCGCTCGCCGCCGTCAACGCCATGCGGCGCGAGCGCGACGGCGCCTGGGCGGGCGACATGACCGATGGCGTCGCGCTCGTGGCGGCGCTGCAGGCAGCCGGCTTCGCGCCGCAGGGGCGGCGCGCGCTGGTCGTCGGCGCGGGCGGCGCCGGATCGGCCGTCGTGCTTGCGCTCGCGGATGCGGGCGCCCGGGTCGCCGTGCACGACACCGACGCGGCCCGGCGCGAGGAGTTGCGCGCGCGTCTGAGCGCCCGCGACATCGCGATCGGCTCGGCCGATCCGGCCGGCTTCGATCTCGTGGTCAACGCGACACCGCTCGGCATGGCGGCGAACGATGCGCTGCCGGTTGCGACCGACCGGCTCGAGGCCGGCGCCTATGCGGCCGATCTCGTCACCCGGCCGGTGGTCACGCCGTTCCTCGATCGGGCGCGCCGACGCGGCTCCCCGATCGTCACCGGCGAGGACATCTTCGCGCCGCAGGCGGGAATTCTCGCCGATTTCCTGCTGTTCGCGTCCGGATGAGGCCGGCCGCAGGCGCGCGGAAATCCAATCTTTGATGACACGCGCGGTGTGTTCGGAATACTATTCCGGCGGTGACCCGGCCACGGTCACAGCGGCTCAAAGCTAAGATCGTCAAACGGACGGGGAAACCTATGCTTCGCACCTTCATCACGGCTGCCGCCCTGGGGCTGGCGCTCGCCGGCACCGCCCAGGCGCAGGAACGCGTCGCAGCGGGATCGCTCACCTGCGACGTATCGGCCGGCATCGGCCTGATCATCGGATCACAGCGCAACGTGAGCTGCACGTTCACGCCATCGACGCCCGGACCGATCGAATACTACACGGGCACGATCTCGAAGCTCGGCGTCGACATCGGGGTGACCACGGGCGGCGTGATGGTATGGGCCGTCTATGCGCCGACCAGTCGCCCGGCCGGAGCGCTTGCCGGCAGCTATGCGGGGGCGGCGGCGGAAGCCTCCGTGATCGCTGGCCTCGGCGCCAATGCGCTGGTCGGCGGCAGCAACCGCACGATCGCGTTGCAGCCCTTCTCGGTGCAGGGGCAGGTCGGCCTCAACATTGCGGCCGGAGTTGCAGGGCTCAATCTGTCCTACGTGCGGTAGCCACCGGCCCGCCTCCCGCAAGTGTTACCATCCGGCCACAGTCGGCCGGTTTGTCGTGAACTACCCGGCCTTATGCCGGATCACGCTTTGACATGGCTGGAACACTGCCCCTACGTTCATGAGAACAAGGGGTGGGGGGCGTGTCTACGGGCATGAACGTGCGCGCGCGCTGGCCGTCGACGGCCGTATTTGGACGGATCGTCGGCGGCATTCTTCTATTGTCCGGCGGCGCCGCGAGTGCGGCCGACCTGGAGCCGCTCGTGACCAAGGCGCCGGCATTGGGGACGCCCGCGTACCTGCCCGCCGTGGACGGCCTCAATTTCAAGGCGGACGGCTTCGGCGGAACGATCGCCAACCGGACCGCCTACGGCTCGCAAGCCGCGGTCTCGATTCCGCTCGGCGGCCAGTACGGCCTGCAGCTCGACGGCGCGCTCGGCAGCTTCGACGATCGCTTCTTCGGCTCGGTCGCAGCACACGCATTCTGGCGCGATCCGGCGCGCGGTCTCGCCGGCCTCTATACGTCGAACACATTCTGGGACCGGATGGGCGGCGCCTTTGTGGGCCGCTTCGGCGGCGAAGGCGCGCTCTATCTCAACCGCTGGACGCTCCAAGGCGTCGCGGGCGTCGAGGCCGGAAGCAACAAGAGCGAGATCGTCGGCAGCATCATCAACACGATCGACGTCCGGACACGGTTCTTCGACCAGATTTCCGCCTCGTACTATCTCACCGACGACCTGCGGCTCTCGATCGGCCACGCCTACACGGATGGCCGCAACATGCTCACCCTGGGCGGCGAGTGGGGCTTCCCGGTGAGCGCGAATACCATGGGGTCGCTGTTCGTCGAGGGCCGCGCCGGCGAGGGTGACTTCCACGGCGTCTATGGCGGACTGCGCCTCTACTTCGGCAACCACGACAAGGCGCTGATCCGACGCAACCGCGAGGACGATCCGCCGTCCGACCAGAACCTCAACCTGTTCACGCTCGGTGGCGCGAGCGGACAGCAAGGCGTGCCGCAGACCCAGCAACAGCCGACGCCGCCGCAGAACCAGTGTCCGTCCGGCCAGACTCTCGTGAACGGGCATTGCGTAGGGCTTTGACGGGCGATCGCATCGCCGATCTCGTTCGCCGCGCCTTGGGACCAGCCTGAACGGCGGCGCGCAGTCGCGTGGCGGCCGTTGCGACGGACGCAGTTCCGACAATTCGACCATGGATCATTCCGCGGCCTGCCGCCGCGGCGTGCCGCCTCTTGCCAATCCCCCCACTTCTTTGAAACGATGATGTCCAGAACGCCTGATCTCCGATGGGAGGTAACGCCATGGCAGTCAACGGCGGAAACGCAAGAGGCCCACGATGCATTGCGCTGGTGGGGCCGTTCCAGAGCGGCAAGACCACGTTGCTCGAAGCGATCCTCGCCCGCACCAACACGATCCAGCGCCAGGGAACGGTCGAGGCCGGCACCACGGTCGGTGACGCTTCCAAGGAAGCCCGCCACCACAAGATGAGCGTCGAGGTCTCGGTCGCCACGGCGAATTTCATGGGCGACGATTTCACGTTCATCGATTGTCCGGGCTCGGTCGAATTCGTGCACGAGATGCGCGCGGTGCTGCCGGCGATCGACGCCGCCGTCGTGGTGTGCGAGGCAGACGAGCGCAAGGTGGCGCAGCTCCAGCTCATCATGCGCGAGCTGGAAGACCTGAAGATCCCCCGCTTCCTCTTCCTCAACAAGATCGACAAGGCCGACCAGCGCGTGCGCGAGACGCTCAAGCTCCTGCAGCCCGCCTCGCGCGTGCCGCTGCTGCTGCGGCAGATTCCGATCTGGAAGAACGACATCATCACCGGCTTCGTCGACTTGGCGCTCGAGCGCGCCTTCGTCTACAAGGAGCACGTGCCGTCCGAGGTGATCCCGCTCGAAGGCGATGATCTCTCGCGCGGAAAGGACGCCCGCTTCTCCATGCTGGAGACGCTCGCCGACCACGACGACGAGCTGATGGAGCAGCTCCTCGAGGACATTCCGCCGCCGCGCGACAAGGTGTTCGACGACCTCGCCAAGGAGCAGCGCGACGGCCTGATCTGTCCGGTGCTGATCGGCGTCGCCACCCGCACCAACGGCGTGCTGCGCCTGCTCAAGGCGCTCCGCCACGAGTCGCGGGGGATCGAGGCGACCGCCAAGCGCCTCGGCATCAAGGGCAACGATCCCGTCGCCTACGTGCTCAAGACCTTCCACACGACGCATGGCGGCAAGATGTCGGTCGCGCGCGTGCTGTCCGGGCAGATCGGCGACGGCACCACCCTGAGCTCGCCGGAGCAGGAGACCGGTCGCGTGTCGGGCGTGCTCAAGCTGGTCGGCCAGGTGACCGAGAAGCGCGGCCCGGCGTCCGCCGGCGAGACGGTCGCGCTCGGCAAGCTCGATCACGCGAGGACCGGCGAGACGCTCTCGGCCGGCAAGCAGGCGCACAAGCCGGTCGCGGCGGTCGCGCCCTATGCGCCGGTGCTCGCGATCGCGGTCTCGGCCAAGGACCGCAAGGACGACGTCAAGCTCGGCGTCTCATTCAACAAGCTGCACGACGAGGATCCCTCGCTCGCCGTCCACCACAATGCCGAGACGCACGAGGTCGTGGTGTGGGGCCAGGGCGAGATGCACCTGCGCGTCGCGACCGAGCGGCTCGCCGACCGCTACGGCGTCGCGATCGAGCGGCGCACGCCGAGCGTCGGCTACCGCGAGACCATCAAAAAGCCGATCAGCGCCGTACGCGGCCGCCACAAGAAGCAGTCGGGCGGGCACGGCCAGTTCGGCGACGTGGTCCTCGACGTCAAGCCGCTGCCGCGCGGCTCGGGCTTCGCATTCGCCGAGAAGATCGTCGGCGGCGCGGTGCCGCGCAACTACATCCCTTCGGTCGAGGAAGGCGTGGTCGATGCATTGAAGCACGGACCGCTCGGCTTCCAGGTCGTCGACCTCTCAGTGTCGTTGGTGGACGGCTCCTACCACGCCGTCGACTCGTCCGACATGGCGTTCCGCATCGCGGGCCGCATCGGCATCAACGACGCGCTGCCGCAATGCAATCCGGTGCTGCTCGAGCCCATCCATACGGTCGAGATCGTCTGTCCGTCGGAGGCGACCGCCAAGATCAACGCCATCCTGTCCGGCCGCCGCGGCCAGATCCTGAGCTTCGATACGCGCGAGGGCTGGGAGGGCTGGGACATGGTGCGGGCGATGATGCCGGAATCGGAGATCGGCGACCTCATCATCGAGGTGCGCTCGGCGACCGCCGGCGTCGGCAGCTTCACGTTCAAGTTCGACCACATGGCGGAATTGACCGGCAAGCCGGCCGACCAGGTCGTGGCGGCGCGGCGGGCCGCGGCGGCGGAGTGAGCGGCTCCACGCGAGTGCCGGTAACGGATCGTTAACGGCACGGGCATGCCCGCTGTTGCCGCGGCCCGGCGCCGCGGCGGTAGCGGATTTGCTTCCATGCGTCCGGCTTATGTGCCATTTCGCACCGATTTTGCGTCCGTGCGCTAACCGAAAATACATCGCTTTTGAAATAGATAGACCCTGAAATGTCGGCCCGCGGGAACAGTCCGCGGATGCGGCTTTTGACGAGAACCGTCATGTTGAAGGCGTTGAAGGGGATGCTCGCCGGCGCGGACCGCGCTGTCGCTGCCGTCGACGACGAACGCGACGCATCCGGCAAGCCGATCGTGACCCTCGCCAAGGCGCTCGAGCGTGGCTGGCTCGAGGTCTGGTATCAGCCCAAGGTCAGCCTGCAGACGCACAACTGGGTCGGCGCCGAGGGCCTCATCCGCGCGCGCCATCCCGAGCTCGGCGTGCTCGGGCCGGGCGCCTTTCTGCCGGGCGCCGGCGACGACGAGATGCTGGAGATGACCCAGCACGTGATCCTGACCGCGCTGCGCGACTGGAACGACTGCGCGGCGCTCGGCATGCCGGCGCTCAACCTCGCCGTCAACGTGCCGGCGAGCGGCTTCGTCAAGCTGCCGATCGCGCAGCTGGTCCGCGAGGGACGGCCGAAGTCCGATCAGTGGCCGGGCCTCATCCTGGAAGTCACCGAGGACCAGATCGTCAACGATCTGAAGATGGCGAACGAGGTCGCCAACGAATTGCGCGCGCAGAAATGCAGTCTCGCGATCGACGATTTCGGCGCCGGCTATTCGTCGCTCGGCCGCCTGCGCCAGCTTCCGTTCAGCGAGCTCAAGATCGACCGCGCCTATGTCACTGATTGCCACCGCGACAAGGTGAAGGCGGGAATGCTCGAGTCGATCATCGACGTGGCGCGCCGCTTCGGGCTCAAGACCGTGGCGGAAGGCATCGAGACCCACTACGAGAGCCACAGGCTGCAAGGGCTCGGCGTCCCGGTCGGCCAGGGCTTCCTGTTCGCCAAGCCGATGCCGAAGGCGGAGCTCTGCGACAAGATCTCCAGCACCACGGGAAAGCGCATCGTCCCGCAGGCGCGCCCGTGGTGGCAGTTCGGCGCCGCCAGCGCGTAGTCTTAGGTCATTGCGAGGCGTGCGTAGCACGCCGAAGCAATCTCGATCAGCGGGCGCATGAAATCTGCCGTACGCGATTGCTTCGTCGGCCACGCAAGTCGGGCTTGCCCGACTTGCGCATCAATAATTGCCGATCTCGGGTAAACCCGAGATCGGTGGCCTCCTCGCAATGACGGCGGACAAGAAAAAACGCCGGGCACGAAGCCCGGCGTCAGTTCTGTCGGCAGAGCCGACAGTCACCTTCCAGAGGGGAACAGCTGCGGCGATCGAACGCGACCTGGGAGGATGCAGCGCTCAAACATCCGCAGCGCGAATCGAATATGTCCGGTAGCCGGCTGCGCCGCAACGCAAAGGCCTGCATGACTGGTATGTGAATTGGGCCAAGCCGCTCGTGACTTGAAGTCGCAGGATGTCAGCGGCGCCGTGTCGCAGGAATTCGGATTGGCTCTTGCGACGCGCGAAACTCAGTAGCTCCAGCGCTGCGCCTTGCTGACGAGGAAATCGCGGAAGGCCTGGACCCGCGCCACCGATTTCAGCTCCTCCGGATAGACGAAGAAGGCGTCGAGCATGATCGGCTCGCTTTCGGTGAACAGCTGCACCAGCCCGCCGTTCTCCTCCACCAGGTAGTCCGGCAGCATCGCAATGCCGAGCCCGCGCTGCGCGGCGCGCAGGATGCCGAGCACGTTGTTGATGTTGAGATGCGGCGTGCGCGCCCCCTTGCTGTCGCGGCCGACCTCGACCAGCCACCGTGTCGGCTGCAGGTAGGAGGGGATTTGCCCGCCCAGCAGCAGCACACGGTGGTTGTCGAGATCGTCGATGGTGCGCGGCGTGCCGAAGCGCTTGAGATATTCGGGCGACGCATAGGCGTGGAAGCGCACCGAGAAGAGCTTGCGCTGGATGAGATCCGGCTGGGTCGGCTGGCGCAGCCGGATCGCCACGTCCGCTTCACGCATCGCGAGATCGAGCTCCTCGTCGGTGGTGATGAGCTGGATGCGGATGTCGGGAAAGAGATCGACGAACTCGCCGAGCCGCGGGGTCAGCCAGTGCACGCCGATGCCGACCGTTGTGGTCACCTTGAGGTCGCCGTGCGGCCGCTCGCGCGAGTCGGTGAGCTTGGCGCGCGCCGCCTCGAGCTTCATGAACACTTCGTGCGCGGTGCGATAGAGGAGCTCGCCCTGCTCGGTCAGGATCAGGCCGCGCGCGTGGCGATGAAACAGCGCGACCGAAAGCTCCTGCTCGAGCGCGCTCACCTGCCGCGAGACGGCCGACTGCGACAGGCCGAGCTGCTCGCCCGCGTGCGTGAAGCTGCCGGCCTCGGCGGCCGCGTGAAAGACTTTAAGCTTGTCCCAATCCATGATGCCGAACCTTCAGCCCCCGCCCCGCGTGGCGCCTGTCGCCGATCACTCGGCGGCCGCGCGCCGCTCCGTCTCGCCGTGCGCGGCGAGAAATCGCTCCGCTTCGAGCGCCGCCATGCAGCCCAGGCCGGCCGCCGTCACCGCCTGGCGATAGACGTCGTCGGTCACGTCGCCCGCCGCGAACACGCCGGCGACCGAGGTCGCGGTCGAGAACGGCGCGGTTTTCACGTAGCCGGAAGGCTTGAGCTCGAGCTTACCGACGACGAGCTCGGTCGCGGGCGAATGCCCGATCGCGATGAACACGCCGTCGGCCGCCTTTTCGGTCACGGCGCCGGTCTCGACATTGCGCAGGACGACGCTCTTCACCTTGAGCGGATTGTCGTCGCCGCGCACGTCGTGCAGCACCGAATTCCAGATCACCGAGATCTTGGGGTTCTTGAACAGGCGATCCTGCAGGATCTTCTCGGCCCGGAAGCTGTCGCGCCGGTGCACCAGCGTGACCTGGGCCGCGAAATTGGTGAGGAACAGCGCTTCCTCGACCGCCGTATTGCCGCCGCCGATCACGAATACGTTCTTGCCGCGATAGAAGAAGCCGTCGCAGGTCGCGCAGGCGGAAACGCCATAGCCCTTGAACTTCTGCTCCGACGGCAGATCGAGCCAGCGCGCCTGGGCGCCGGTCGCGAGGATCAGGCTGTCGGCGAGATACACGTCGCCGGAATCGCAGGTGAGCCGGAACGGCCGGCTGTCGAGGTCGAGCGCGTTGACGTGGTCGGTGACGAGGCGGGTGCCGACATGCTCGGCCTGCCGCTGCATCTGCTCCATCAGCCAGGGGCCCTGGATCACGTCGGCAAAGCCCGGATAGTTCTCCACGTCGGTCGTGATGGTGAGCTGGCCGCCCGGCTGCACGCCCTGGATCAGCACCGGCTCGAGCATCGCGCGCGCCGCATAGATCGCGGCGGTATAACCGGCCGGCCCCGAGCCAATAATGACGACCTTGGCATGCGTGGTTTTGGGCATCGAGGGGTCCTGACGGGGAAAAAGCCGCGCGGCGCCCAGTTCCGGGCACGGCGCGAGTCCGCGCTGCAATGTAAGCAATTCCGTCAGCTATGCAAGATACGCAACCCTGGGCTTGCACAGTTTACGGCGCCGCAGGGCAATATCGCCAAATTTCTCGATCCGGCCGCGCAACAATCTTTCGCGGGATCGGGCTTCGCGGTAGATAGCGGCCGCCAAATTTTCCCGGAGGCTCCGTGTCTGCCCGTCTCGACGATATCGACCGAAAGATCCTGCGGGAGCTGCAGGACAACGGCCGCATCACCAATGTGGAGCTTGCCCGCCGGGTCGGCATCTCGGCACCGCCCTGCCTGCGCCGGGTGCGTGCGCTGGAAGAGGCGGGCTTCATCAAGGGTTATCGTGCCCTGCTCGACGAGAAACTGCTCGGCTACGAGGTCACCGTGTTCGCCATGGTGCACCTGTCGAGCCAAGCCGAGGCGGATCTCGTCGAGTTCGAGACGTTCGTGCAGGCGCAGCCGCTGGTGCGCGAATGCTGGATGCTGTCGGGCGAGATCGACTTCATCCTCAAATGCGTCGCGCCCGACCTCAAGACCTTCCAGGCCTTCGTCACCGAGCTGACCGCTGCACCGCACGTGCGTAACGTCAAGACGTCGCTGACCCTGCGCAACTCCAAGGACGCCGCCGTGGTGCCGATGGAGCGGAGCGAGTAGGCAGGTCTCTACATCGTCGTCATGCCCGGGCATAGCCGTTCGAAGAACGGCGTCGCTTCGCTCGCCTACGTCCCGGGCATCCACGTCTTTCGTTGCCGCGTCAGGAACAAAGACGTGGATGGCCGGGACAAGCCCGGCCATGACGGTGATCCACGAGTCGGCTTTTCAGACTCAGCGCCACTCGACCTTCATTACTTCGTAGGCCTTGGCGCCACCCGGGGTCACCACCTCGACCTGGGCGCCCTTCTTCTTGCCCAGCAACGCGCGTGCGAGCGGCGAGGTGATCGAGATGCGGCCTTTCTTGGCGTCGGCTTCCGGCTCGCCGACGATCTGCCACACGGATTTCTTCTCGGTGTCCTCGTCGACCAGGGTGACGGTCGCGCCGAACTTGATCGTCTCGCCGGAGAGCTTCGACACGTCGATCACTTCGGCGCGCGCGAGCTTGTCCTCGATCTCCGCGATGCGGCCCTCGTTGAGCGACTGCTGCTCCTTGGCGGCGTGATATTCGGCGTTCTCCGACAGGTCGCCGTGCGAGCGCGCGTCGGTGATCTGCTGGATGATGCGCGGCCGCTCGACCGTCTGGCAGTGCTTCAACTCCTGCTCGAGCACGGTATAGCCCGCCGCCGTCATTGGAATCTTGTCCATCGCCTCTTAATCCTCCGCAGAGAATAAAGTTCCGACCGCGAAACGGCTTTCCCGTCTCGCGATCGTCGGTCTCTCTGCCAACTCCGAGCCGTTGAGCTCCGCGCCGGCCGGCAATCAGGCTTGACCCGCGAAATAGCTCTGCAGCGCTCGCACCTCGAGATCACCCCCGAGATAGGCTTTGATGCCCTGCGCCGCCGCCACGGCCCCTGAAAGAGTGGTGTAGTACGGGACTTTATGCAAGAGGGCAGCCCGTCGTAGCGACCGGCTGTCCGCCAGGGCGGTCGCCCCCTCGGTGGTATTGAAAACCAGCTGGATATCGCCGTTCTTGATGGCGTCGACCACGTGCGGCCGGCCTTCCGCCACCTTGTTGATCTTGTGCGCCGGAACACCGTTTTCGGCGAGGTAGCGCAGCGTCCCGGAGGTCGCGACAACCTTGAAGCCGAGGTCGCTCAGGAGCCGCGCGGCCGGCACGATGCGCGCCTTGTCGGCATCCTTGACCGAGATGAACACGGTGCCGCCGCGCGGCAGGCGCGAGCCGCCGCCGATCTGGCTCTTGGCGAAGGCGATATCAAACGAGCGGTCGAGTCCGATGACCTCGCCGGTCGAGCGCATCTCCGGCCCGAGCACGGTATCGACGCCGGGGAAGCGCGCGAAGGGAAACACCGCCTCCTTCACGCCCACATGGTGCAGCGCCGGCGGCTTGAGGCCGAAGCCGGCGAGCGGCTCGCCGGCCATGACGCGCGCTGCGATCTTGGCGACCGGAATGCCGATCACCTTGGCGACGAACGGCACCGTGCGCGATGCGCGCGGGTTGACCTCGAGCACGTAGATCTCGCCATCCTTGATGGCGTATTGCACGTTCATCAGCCCGCCCACCTTGAGCGCGAGCGCGAGCGCGCGGGTCTGCCGCTCCAGCTCCGCGATGGTCGCGGGCTCAAGCGAATGGGGCGGCAGCGCGCAGGCCGAGTCGCCCGAGTGGATGCCGGCCTCCTCGATGTGCTCCATGATGCCGGCGATGAACGTGTCCTTGCCGTCCGCGAGGCAGTCGACGTCGATCTCGGTCGCGTCCGACAGATAGCGGTCGATCAGCAGCGGCCGGCTCGAAGACACCGCGAGCTCGGACGGCCGGTCGAGGTCGGCCGCGAGCCGCGCCACGTAGCGGTCGAGCTGCGCGCCGTCGTGCACGATCTCCATGGCGCGCCCGCCCAGCACGTAGGACGGGCGGATCACGATCGGGTAGCCGATGCCCTCCGCGATGGCGCGTGCCTTCCCGGGGCTCGTCGCGATGCCGCTCTTCGGCTGGCGCAGCCCGAGCTTGTCGAGCAGCTGCTTGAACCGATCGCGGTCCTCGGCGAGGTCGATCGCGTCGGGCGAGGTGCCGAGGATCGGCACCTTGGCGGCCTCGAGCGATCCGGCGAGCTTGAGCGGGGTCTGCCCGCCGAACTGCACGATCACGCCGTGCAGCGTCCCTTTGCCGCGCTCGGTCGCGACGATCTCCAGCACGTCCTCGGCGGTGAGCGGCTCGAAATAGAGGCGGTCGGAAGTGTCGTAGTCGGTCGAGACGGTCTCCGGGTTGCAGTTGATCATGATGGTCTCGTAGCCCGCCTCGTTGAGCGCGAAGGCTGCGTGGCAGCAGCAGTAGTCGAACTCGATGCCCTGGCCGATGCGGTTCGGTCCGCCGCCGAGGATGATCACCTTTTTGGCGTCCGAGGGCGCCGCCTCGTTGCTCGGCGGCCCGGCGAAGGGCGGCTCATAGGTCGAGTACATGTAGGCGGTAGGCGAGGCGAACTCGGCCGCGCAGGTGTCGATGCGCTTGAACACCGGGCGCACGCCGAGCGCATGGCGCCGCCGCGTCACCTCGTCGGGCGCGAGCCCCGTGAGCTTGGCGAGCCGCGCGTCCGAGAAGCCCATGCACTTGAGCCGACGCAGGGTGCCCGGCGTCGTCGGCAGGCCCTTCCTTCGGATCTCCGACTCGGTGTCGACGATGCCGCGGATCTGCGCCAGGAACCAGGGATCGATCTTGCAGCTGGCGTGGATCTGCTCGTCGCCGATGCCGAGCCGCATCGCCTGCGCGACTTTCAGGATGCCGTCCGGCGTCGAGCGGCCGAGTGCGGCCCGCACCGCGTTCTTGTCGTCGCCGACGCCGACCCCCTCGATGGTGATCTCGTCGAGACCGGTCAACCCCGTCTCCAGCGAGCGCAGCGCCTTCTGCAGCGATTCCTGGAACGTGCGGCCGATCGCCATCACCTCGCCGACCGATTTCATCGAGGTGGTGAGCACCGGCTCGGCGCCGGGAAATTTCTCGAACGCGAAACGCGGAATCTTCGTGACCACGTAGTCGATGGTCGGCTCGAACGAGGCGGGCGTCGCGCCGCCGGTGATGTCGTTCGCGATCTCGTCGAGCGTGTAGCCGACCGCGAGCTTCGCCGCGACCTTGGCGATCGGGAAGCCGGTCGCCTTGGAGGCGAGTGCGGAAGAGCGCGACACGCGCGGATTCATCTCGATGATGACCAGGCGCCCATCGGCGGGATTGACCGCGAACTGCACGTTCGAGCCGCCGGTCTCGACGCCGATCTCGCGCAGCACCGCGATCGAGGCGTCGCGCATGATCTGGTATTCCTTGTCGGTGAGCGTGAG
>Ga0126371_10000345_pt1 | contig 37812 bp, 29 predicted proteins | sample PanSoiMetaPlot_4_FD_110145 | JGI IMG/M metagenome (GOLD analysis project Ga0126371, IMG submission 110145) | Tropical forest soil microbial communities from Panama - MetaG Plot_4 | ecosystem: Environmental > Terrestrial > Soil > Tropical forest > Bulk soil | place: Panama | collected 2016-02-17
ACATCAAACGCACGGTGAAATGTGACCGACGCTGGTCGCGAAGCTTCTACCAGTTGTCGTGTTCGCTCCACATCAACCGTCCCATCAAGATTGACGAGTCCGAATACCAGTCCGTTAGCGCCCAGGCGCTTCGCGGTTTCAATGTCGCGACTCATGATGTCGAATTCCAGGTCTGAATAGTGGAAGTCTCCGCCGCGAGGCCGAATCATGATATGCACATCTTGAGTGACATTCTCTCGTACCAGGCCGATCAGGCCCACGCTGGGTGTGACCCCACCCTCGCACGGGTCACTGAACAACTCCACGCGGTCGGCCCGGCCAGCCTCTGCTGCAATGGCCGATTCGACCGTGTGCACGGCAATCTCAACAGTGACATTGTTTGTAGTGCTCATCCCTGTTCGGATTTGGGATAGTAACTTCATGGAACCTTCGTAACTTTTCAAAGTTACCGTCTATTCCCAATCTGCCACCAAAAAGTTAGTAACTTTGTGTAAATCCGCTCGCGGCGTTCCCGATTCGCCTGTAAACTCATTTTGGAATTTGCCAGACAACTCAAGAACGATTGTCCCAGAGTAGCAGCCAACTGCGACTTTTGTGGCATGAGGGTTCTTGAGTTATATTGGTACAATTTCCGTTTCCCGAATCGGGAGTTAGGAGACGCTGTTGGACACCGAACAGATTCTTGAAGCACTGAGGGCCGAACGTCAACGTATCGACAAGGCCATCGCTGCACTTGGAGGCAGTTCTCGAACGGGACGAAGCACGCTAGGACGCCGAGGACCGCGGCATATGAGTGCAGAGGCACGTAGACGCATCTCAGAAGCACAGAAGCGGCGCTGGGCAGAACAGCGCAGGAAGTCAAAATCTTAAGGAATGGCCAAGGACCAACCGAAATATGCCTAAATCATCGAAAAAGAAAGCTTCGGCTTCGCGCAAAGGCGCAGCTGGAAAGATTGTTCCTCTTGCAACTCTGGAGAAACAAGCCATTGTCAACGCATTGAAGGTCGTCAACGACGACAAGCTCAAAGCCGCCCGCCTGCTTGGGATCGGCAAGACAACTCTGTATCGCAAGCTGAAGGAATACGGCTGGTAGCAGCCGTTCCCAATTCGTAGCCGAAACGCAGTCACCAGATTTTGCTTCGTAGATTGCCGCTCGGCACGTAGCATGCGAATAAAGCCAGGGCACCAAGCAGGAGCGAGGCCGACGTCTACCCCGATCGGAGCTGCTCCTGCTGTTTACGTTTCCAACGTTCGGACAAAGCCGTCGATACAATTGCGCAGGCGTCAAATCGCACCCTGACGCTCAAACTCGTGATCACTGCGGCGGAGGAGCAGTCGAAGACAGAGCGGGTTGTCCATCGACAGTGTTGGGCTCCATAAGTTCAACACGCGTGCCATCCGGATCAAACAGGTTGGCCTGGCGCTTGCGATTCTTGCCAACCTGAGTCTTGATCTCGCGTCCATAAAGCTTTCGAGCCGGTCGCTGCTCGAGGTCTTGAATAGCCTTCTCAATAGCGGGAACTTCAAGGGAAAGATGATTTTTTCCGCCGCGTTCCTGTGCCGACGGCGTGCCCGTGTACAGCATGAACTCCACGTAGTCGTCGCCGTTGGGGACGCGCATGTTTACCCAGCTTAGCTGTGTGCCATTGGAACTCCCGCGCCAGAACTCCCGGAATCCAAGGACGTCGTGATAAAACTTCATCGAAGATTCGAGATTACGCACAAGAAAACCAACGTGCATGATCCGGGTTGATATCCGGCCTGCTGGAACAAGTTTGCCCTGATTTGTGCCGGTCAGGCTGTCAGGCAAATACTGCACGATTTCGACCGTGTGTCCGTCGGGGTCCTGAATCGTGAAGTTGTAATTTCCTGTCTTTCCTTTAGGCACCGTTACCGGGACTTTGATTCCGTGGGCCGCCAGGTAATCGCGCATCTGTTGAGCGTTGTCGGTGTAGAGCGCGATGTGATTGAGCTGACCGTCGTCTTTCGGAGCGTCGGTAAATAACTCTACATACTGCTTATCGTTGATTTTGACGAACGCAATTCTGACTGACCCGTCGTCACGTTGGAGCGTTGCCAACTCTTGAAACCCCAAAAAGTCTTCGTAAAAAGCGCGAGCCTTCGCTAGATCGCTGCTGTAGAGAGCAATATGAGCGACACCAAGAATTCGAGGACGCGACGCATCGGTTTGCCCGGAAAACGTTGCGGTGAGCAGGAAGGTGATGAGAGCGATTCGCCAATGGTTCATAATGAAAACCGTCTTAGAATGTGCGGCGCCGTTGTCAAACTGTTCGGCATCGCTGTTTGGATTTCGACAATATATCGCGTAAAAGCGAAACTCTCTTTGGAGGCTTTCATGATGAACCGTCGCGAAGTGTGCTCGCTGTTACCTCTCCTTGCGCTAACGAAGTCCTGGGCAGCGGACGATCAGACACTCACTTCTCGCACGTGGCCATTTGATGAGCTCGAGGCCAAGACCACGGCCGGACACACAACACGCCCCGTCACCAATGGGAAGATTTCGACTGGAGAGCACGTCGAAGTTCACGAAACCACCCTCGACCCCGGCATGATGCCGCACGCGCCGCACCGACATGCCCACAGCGAGTTCTGGCTTATTCGCGAAGGCACGGTCGAACTGACCATCAACGGCCAAACCCATCGGCTGGGTCCAGGTGGCGTTGGATTGGCGACAGGCAATGATCTGCATGGCATCAAAAACGTCGGAACCACACCCGCAAACTATTTTGTCGTGGCGATTGGCAATATGGCGTAGGGTTCCAGTCTTTTTCGAGACAGAGGCAGTAACCGTTCGTGGAAAGCTGCCTCCTTTCTCCCTGATCGGCAGTCGTTTGTGCGAGTTACTTCCACGTGTTACCTGACTGAATTTCTTTTAGACGCCGCGTCGCACCTCACCTCTGAGTTTTCCTAAATCGATTTTTTCGTGTGTCTTGACAGTGAGAGTCACCCTCGTACAACATGCTCAGCCGTCCCCAAGACAACACCGTTTCGCAGTAAAAAACGGGCCAGGAGGATTCATGTCCAGGAAGACAAGAGCCTGTACAGTTTTGATGATTGCAGCGTGCGCACTGTCAATCACAACAGTTCAATTATTCGGACAAGCCGTCAACGGCACATTGTTAGGAACCCTGACTGATTCATCCGGTGCAGTGGTTCCCGGCGCCCAAGTCACAATTACCGAAACCGGAACCGGGATTCCTCACTCCACACAGAGCAATGCCAGCGGCAACTATGTGTTTCCTAATCTTCCTCCGGGCACGTACACCGTCGTAGCTGAGGCGCGTGGATTCAAGAAACAAAGCCGGCCGGACGTCCGCGTAGACGTCAATAGCGCCGTGCGCGTGGACATGGAGATGCAACCGGGCGCGGTGAGTGAGACAGTGGAAGTGACGGGCTCGGTCCCGCTCCTGAAGACTGATCGAGCTGATGTAAGTCAAAACATCGAGTCCACGCAACTACAGCAACTGCCTATCGGCGGAGCTAACCGTAACTTCCAGAGCTTGCTTTCGCTAGTCCCCGGTACGGTAAAGCCGCATCGCGACCACTCCGAGTTCTTCAACGCGCAAGACACCCTGTCCACCGAGGTGAATGGTCAATCGCGCGAGTTCAATCAGCTGGCAATCGAGGGCGTCAGTGACGACGAGCGCACAGGCTTGCTGCAGATTTATGTACCACCGGCAGAGGCTATTGAAACCGTCGATGTGACCACCAGCAACTACGCCGCGGAGTTTGGACGCGCCGGAGGCGCGGTCACGAATGTGATTTTGAAATCGGGAACCAACAACTTCCACGGCTCCTTGTACGAATACAATCGCGTCAGCGCTCTACAGGCGCGCACGTATTTCCAGCGTACCCCCGCAGGCCCCAGCCCGATCGCACGCACGACTTTCAACTATTACGGTGGCACAATCGGCGGACCGATTATCAAAGACAAGACTTTCTTCTTCTTTGATCTGCTCCGTATCGACGACATTCGCGGTCAGTTTCAGCTTTCAACCTTGCCCACAGACGCCTTCCGCAACGGCGACGTGACAGCGGCAATAACCGCCGGAAAGGCAAATATCTACGACCCATTTACCGGTGCAGCCAATGGCACCGGCCGTCAGCAGATCTTCGCCACTTCGGCTCCCGGTGTCGCCACTATTCAAGGTCGGAATGGTCTAGTGGACGCCTTCAACCCTGCATGCAAGACAGCTACCTGTAACAACATTATTCCCCTTGCTTTGATGGATCCGATCTCGCTCAAGATCCTCGCGTTGGTACCGCATGTGAATTCGGGAACGGGTCTAAGCAACAACTACCAGCAGAACACGCAGTTCAGAAAGAACAGCACCTCTTTCGACACCAAGATCGACCACAACTTCAGCGAAAAGGACCGCCTGGCGTTTCGTTTCAGCCGCGCTGTACAAAATCCCTTTCAGCAGCCGGTCTTCGGTCTTGCCGGCGGATTCGCGAATGGCGGATTCCAAGGCCAAGGCAACCAAAACGAAGAAAGTGGAGCCATCAACGAGACGCATATCTTTTCGCCCACACTCGTAATGGAGACTCGGGGCGGCATCAGTCATTACCGCAATACCGCTTTAACTTCAGACCACGGATCCACCGCGACTACCGACTTGGGAATTCCCGGCGCGAACCTGGACGCATTCACGAGTGGTTTGACTCAGATCGAAATCGGAAACGGCTTCGGGAACCCATTCGTTGGCTACTCCGCTTCCCAGCCTTGGGATCGCGGGGAAACGAACATCGACATTGTGAACAACTGGACCAAGATCAGTGGCAACCACACATTTAAATGGGGAGCCGACATACGCCGACTGCGCGATGATCTAGTACAGGCGCAAACCTTTGGTCCGCGAGGCCACTACGTGTTCGGCACCGGCACGACTTCTCTCAATGGGGGAACAGGCAGCGCAACACTTGCAAACAACTTTGCGGCTTTCTTGATTGACGCCCCAACGTCCACCGGTCGCGACATCTCCCTCGTTTCGGGCGCTTGGAGAGAAACCGAAATGTTCTTCTTCGGTCAGGATACATGGCATGCGACAAGCAAATTGACGATTGACGCTGGATTGCGCTGGGAGTTGTATCTGCCCGCCACTCCGAGTCACGCGGGCCGGTACTCCAACTATGATCCTTCCATCAATCGGTTGGTAATCGCCGGCGTCGGCGGCAATGCCCTCAATCTTGGCCGCGAGACTTATTACAAGTATTTCGCGCCGCGGGTGGGGGTGGCCTATAGAGTCAGTGAAAAAACAGTCGTGCGTACGGGATTTGGAATCAGTTATGAGCCATTCACCAACAACCAATACGCATTTAACTTCCCCGTCCGACAGAACCAGGGGACGAGCCAGCTCAACAGTTTTGCTCTTCCCACCTTTAGCAATGGATTGCTGGGTGTATTCCCCAATGGATTTCCCGCACCGAGTGCGGTAGCGATCGCGCCTGACGGAACTGTCACCCCAAGTAACGGGGATCCTTACAACGTCGTCGACAAGCACTTCCAGCAGCCATACGTTGAGTCTTACAACTTCTCAGTTCAGCAATCGCTGCCTGGAAACTTCATCCTCGATTTGGCATATGTCGGCAATCACGGAGTCAAAATTCCGGTCGCGTTTAACCTGAACGCTGCTACGACACCCGCAGTGGTGAACGGAAGTCTGACGGCCAGCTGCACAGTACAACCGCTATGCATACAATTTGGCCGCACCGCAGGAGCCACCTTCCTGTTCAAGCCGACGGTGTCAAACTACAACTCGTTACAAGCGAGACTCGATCACAGGTTCAAAGGCGGGTTCTCATTGACCACTTCGTATACGTGGGCAAAAGCGCTGGCTTACCGTTCCGATATGGGCGCAGATGATGGCGGACCAGATAATTACATCGACTTCCAGCGCAATTATTCGGAAACAAGCCGTAGTCGGAGACATACGTTTGTTCAGAGCTACGTTTACGAGCTGCCGTTCGGGAAAAACAAGAAATTTCTTAACTCCGGGCCCGCAAGCTGGATTTTGGGTGGTTGGGGCGTGACCGGTGTTCTCACCCGCATGAGCGGCACCCCGCTTCACTTCACGGCAAATGGAAATAACCTCAATGCAACTGGATCGACTCAGTATCCGGTTCAGATTGCTCCGTTCAATGTTCTCGGAGGGATAGACACGAACTTGTGGTTCGATACTTCAGCGTTTTGCCAGCCGGCAGGAACAAACGCAAATCCAAACTGCCCGACCGTTGCCAACGGCGTGCTCGGTAATATGCGGCGTTACCAGTTCGCGGGCCCTGGACTCTTCAACCTCGATGCGGCAGTATTCCGCAACTTCCCCGTAGGGGAGAGGATGGGATTCGAGTTCCGAGCTGAGGCATTTAGCGTCACCAACACTCCGCACTTCAGCAATCCCAGCGTGAGCCTGACCTCCTCGACGTTTGGACGCATCACCGGTACGGGAGATCAGGGCAGCCCTGTCGGAGACGGCAACCGCACCGTCGAACTCAGTGCGAGATTCACTTTCTAGCGTGAGGGCCGAGATGATCTCCTAACCATCTCGGCCCATCGTTTTTCATCGCTGCTAACCGTCTGACGGACAAGAATAGAGCAGCTCTCAGTGTGGACAGACCGGGATGAAATGGACGTTTACAGGTCGAGAGCGGTAATGTTAAGAGGCGTCTTTGAAGTCAGAGGAGGAGTTCCGACGAATGTCTTCGCTTTCCCGTCGTGATTTCTTAAGCGGCCTCGTTGCCGCGGGGGCAGTGGCTGCGCTCCCTACCACCGCTCTCGCAGCGTTCGAACCGTTGTACCCGCCGATGGATCTTTCCTATTTTGATACTCCAATTTCGGCGGCCCCGGCACACATCAAGTTTGGATATGCGGCCATTACATGGAATGGCAACGACCGTCAGGCGATCGACGACATCGCTTCGCTGGGCTTTCCGGGTATTCAGTTGCGTTCCAATCTTCTGAACGAGATTCCTGATCCCAGCGAGACGGCAAAGCTGCTCGAACAACACCATCTCACGTTCGTGGCGCTCTCCAGCGGCAGTCTCAACGTCGACTTGCCGGATGAGAAAGATCAGATCGAAAAGCACAGCGCCAACGCCAGATATGCCCACGATGCGCATGCGCTCTATCTGCAAATGATTGACTCGCGACCAAAACGCGCACTCAGGGGCGATGATTACAAAAAGCTTGGCAGGATGCTTACAGAAATCGGCAAGCGCTCCGCCGACCTTGGCGTGAAACTCGGGTATCACAATCACATGGGATCGCTGGGAGAGAGTCCCGAAGAAGTCGATCGCGTAATGGAAATGAGCGATCCCAGATACGTGAAGCTCGAGCTCGATATCGCTCACTACTTCCAAGGCGGTGGAGACCCAGTCAAAGCGATCCAAAAATATCGCGATCGGCTGTTATTTGTGCATATTAAAGACGTGGAAACGATCCCGAAAGAGGAATCTTTACGCGGCCGAGACTTCCGCTTCGTCGAACTCGGACGTGGGCGAGTTGATGTGCCGGCCTCTTTCAAAGCGCTGGAAGATATTAAGTTCCGAGGTTGGGCTGTCGTTGAGCTGGATGAGGTTCCGGACAAATCGCGATCTCCAAAGGACTCGGCTTTGATCAGCAAGAACTATCTTCATGACCGGCTGGGGTTTGCGATATGAACTCCCCATTTCGAGTTGCAGTCATCAACGATGAAATCGGCCAGGACTTCGGACATGCAGTCGATGTAGCGTCGCGCGAGTTCGGCATGCAGTGGATCGAACTGCGCGGCATGTGGAACAAGAACATTTTGAAACTGGACTCCAAAGAAATTGACGAGGCCCGCCAGATACTAGAAAAGGCTAAGATGCGTGTGACCGACATTGCCAGCCCAGTCTTCAAAGTGGATTGGCCCGGTGCGCCGCTGTCCAAGGCTGCAGAGAAGCGCGACTCCTTCAACGCGGACTTCACTTTCAAACAGCAGGATGAGTTGCTTGATCGCTCGTTCGAACTAGCCAAAGCCTTCAGTACTGATCGCGTCCGCATCTTTGACTTCTGGCGATTAGACGATCAGGCGCCCTATCGCGCCGCAATTGATGACAAAATGCGTGAAGCCGCAGACAAGGCGGCCAAGAAGAACATCATTCTTATTCTTGAGAACGAGTTCGCGTGCAACACGGCAACCGGAGAAGAAGCTGCACGCTTACTCTCGGCCGTGAAGGCGCGCAACTTCATGGTCAACTGGGATCCAGGGAACGCCGCGATGCGCGGCGAAAATGCGTACCCGGATGGCTATAACAAGATCCCCAAGGAACGCATCGGCCATGTCCACTGCAAGGACATTCAGAAGAAGCCAGATGGCAGCGGACAGGCGTGGGCGGCAATGGGACGGGGCACAATTGATTGGACCGGACAGTTCCGCGCGCTCAAGCAACAGGGCTACAAATTCGCCACCAGCCTCGAAACTCATTGGCGCGGAGCCGGCACACCGGAAGAATCGACTCGTCAGAGTTGGGCGGGCATGAAGGAAGAATTGCAAAAGGCAGGGGCACTCTCATAGCTGAATGCTGCAGGTAGGATTCATCGGCGGCGGCAACATTACCGACACTCACATTCGTGCAGCTCTGGCTGTTCCCCAGCTTCGCGTTGCCGCCGTAGTCGGAACGAACGCAGGCAGAGTGAAGGCGCTGGCAGAAAAATACGGAATCTGCGCCTACGATGATCTCCACAGCTTTCTCTTGCATCGCCCTTTGTCGATGGTTGTAATCGGAAGCCCTTCAGGCGTTCACGTAGAGGAAGGCGTGGCAGCCAGCAAACAGGGTCTGCACGTGCTTGTGGAGAAACCGATCGACGTCACCACACAACGCGCTGATCAGCTAATAACGATAGCCAAGAACGCTGGAGTCAAGCTTGGAGTCCTGTTTCAGGATCGCCTGAAACCCGACATTCTGCGCCTTCGCGATTGGATCCGGTCAGGCAAACTGGGCCGCATCATGCTTGTGGAAGCTTCGGTAAAGTGGTATCGCCCACCTGAGTACTACGCGAATTCGAAATGGCGCGGTACGTTGAGACTCGACGGCGGCGGCGCGCTGATGAATCAGGGGATTCACACAGTCGATCTGCTCTTGTATCTTCTTGGCGATATCGAGCGAGTGCAGGCGGTCACAAAAACAGCGCTTCACAAGATCGAATCCGAAGATACTTGCGTGGCAACCCTCGAGTTTGCCAATGGCGCTGTCGGAGTCTTGCAAGCAACCACCGCAGCTTTTCCCGGCTACGCCCGTCGGGTGGAGATTACAGGCACAGAAGGTACGGTGCGTCTGGAGCAGGATCGAATTGTCAGAGTGGATTTAAAGATAAAGACTCCCAGCCACGAACAGGATCAGTCTGAGCCAGCCGATGAGAACTTGAGTGCGAAGTCGCCAGTCGTGAGCGACGTTCGCGGTCATCAGCGAATCCTCGAGGATTTTGTGCGCAGCATCGAGACCGACGGCACTCCTGTCTGCGATGGCGAAGAAGGCAGGCGAAGTCTTGCGGTGGTCGAAGCGATTTATCATTCCGCGCGGCTACGTGACGCTGTGGCGTGCGGTTGATTGTGAAACTTAAACAATGGGCGAAGTTCATCCAGGGAGGACGACGTGTCAGACAAGTCAATTGCAAGGCGTGACTTCATAAAGCAGGCCGCGATGGGAACTGCGGCGTTAATGATTTACCCACCTCGAGTGCTCGGTGCCAATGACCGGGTACGAATCGGGATGATCGGAGTCGGCGGACGCGGCAGTGAGCTGCTTAGGCAGATCGTCGCTGTACCGAATGTTGATCTCGTCGCAATGGCCGACGTTTATCCGCGCCGCTTCACCGAAGCGCGAGCTGTAGTCCCGAACATCCAGACCTACGACGATCACCGCCGTTTGCTCGACCAGAAAGATATAGATGGCGTGATTGTAGCGAGCCCACTGCATATTCATGCACGACATTTTCAGGACACGCTTGCCGCCGGTAAGGATCTTTATTCCGAAAAGACCATGACCTGGTCGATTCCCGAAGCGGAAGATTGCCTGAAGGCAGCCAAGAATTCTGACCGCGTGGTGCAGATCGGCCTTCAACACGAGAGTGATGGCTCACTCGCCGACACCAAGAAGTGGATCAAAGACGGCCTCGTTGGCAAAGTAACGATGGTTGAGTCGTGGATGAGCCGCAACAGTCCGCACGGAAAAGGACAGTGGGTGCGTCCGATCCCAGCAGACTGTACAGCCCAGAATGTAAAGTGGGATGCCTTCCTGAATGGCCGCCCCCCACAGCCGTTCGACGCCAACAAATTCATCAACTGGCGATTGTTCTGGGAGTTCTCTGGCGGAAACGTCACGGAGAACCTGGTTCATCAGATCTCTTGGATTATGAGCGCGCTCGATCTGCAGGTTCCCACCGCCGCATACATGACAGGCGGCGTCTTCTCCGAAAAGGATGGACGCGAGGTTCCCGATACCATCGCGGTCAGCTTCGACTTCCCCAATGACATCGTAGTGAACTGGCAGTCCAGTTTCAGCAATAGCCGCTACGGTCTGGGCGAACACATTCTCGGCAGCGATGGCACGGTCGAGCACGTCGCCGGCGAACAAAACATGGTGACCGGTAAATCAGAATCCGCGACGCGCTACTTCCCCGAGAAGGCCAATCGCAAGAATGGCGCCGCGCTAACCGGCAACACTCCCGACCAGAACCACATGCAAAACTGGGTGGATTGCATCCGTTCGCGCAAACAGCCGAATGCTTCGGTGGAGATCGGTTATCTCTCGGCTGTCGCGGGCCACATGGCTAACCTCTCATATCGTCGCAAGGAACGGATCACATGGGAGGCCGCCAAAGCGATCCAACCTGAGATTTAACGCGTTTATTAACGACTTGACGGCGGCTCTGCGAATCCCATTCCGGAGCCGTCGTTCTTGCATGTTATCCTTAAATAAGAGTAGTTGCTTTTGACCTCGTTCTAGAGCCTACCTCGGCAAGTTCCCAAATTAAGGCATTCGTATTCAAATGATTTCCGTCTGCAACGTAAGCATGCGCTACGGCGCCAAAATACTGTTCGAGGACGTTTCCACAACCTTTCCTGCTGGTCGGCGCTACGGTCTCACAGGTCCAAATGGTTCGGGCAAGTCGACGTTCATGAAGGTCCTCACCGGAGAACTTGAACCTCAAAAAGGAAATGTAATACGTCCGCGCAAACTCGGAGTTCTGAGCCAGGACCAGTTTGCATTCGATGCATATCGGGTTATCGACACGGTGATCATGGGCAATCGACGCCTGTGGGAGGCGATTGAGGAGCGGGACCGCATCTTTGCGAAATCAGAGATCACGGATGAAGACGGCATGCGCCTGGGCGAACTCGAGGGCATTGTCGCTGAAGAAGACGGATATACGGCTGAAAGCGATGCAGCGATCTTGCTCGATGGCCTGGACATTCCCGAGCCCTTGCACGAGCAGAAGATGAACAATCTTCAGGGCGGACAGAAAGTCCGCATTCTGTTGGCGCAGGCTCTCTATGGTCATCCACAGGCGTTATTGCTGGACGAGCCTACGAACCACCTCGACCTCGACTCGATCCACTGGCTGCAGGACTTCCTGGTTCGGTACGAGGGCGCTGTTATCGTGATCTCTCACGATCGACACTTTCTGAACAGCGTGTGCACTCATGTTGCCGACATCGACTACGAAACCATCATCGCTTACACCGGCGGCTATGATGACATGGTGATGGCCAAGACTCAGGTCCGCTCGCAGATCGAGGCGGACAATGCGCAGCGCGAAAAGAAGATCGCGCAATTGAATCAGTTCATCGCCCGGTTCTCTGCCGGAACCAGGTCGAGCCAGGTAATGTCGCGTAAGAAAGAAGTTGAGCGCCTGCAGACGACCGAACTCGCCAAGTCCAACATTCAGCGGCCTTATATCAAGTTCACGATGAATCGGCCTTCCGGTCGCCATGCGCTCGAATTTCAGGATCTTTCGAAAAGCTATGGCGAGAACACCGTAATTAACGGATTCACAGCGTCAGTCGGACGCGGCGAGAAGATCGCGCTAATCGGACGAAACGGAGCAGGCAAAACGACTCTGATTCGTTCGCTTTTGGGAAGCGCACCTGATGTCGGTTCCGAAGGTTTGAGGGTCGACTCCGGCGAAATCAAGTGGGGACATGAAGTTCAGATCGGCTACTTCGCCCAGGATCATCGTCAATCCATCGCGGATGGATTCACCACGCTCGATTGGCTCAGGCAATTCGATGCGAAAGCCTCCACCGAAGAGCTGCGTGGACTGCTAGGCCAAATGCTCTTTCAGCGTGACGAAGCCCTAAAGTCGGTGGAGGCCCTCTCCGGCGGCGAAGCTGCCCGCCTTCTTTTCTGCAAACTAATGCTGGAAAAACCCAATGTCCTAGTACTCGATGAGCCGACCAACCACCTAGATCTCGAGTCCATCAACGCACTGAACATCGCCCTCCAGCGATACGAAGGCACTGTGTTTCTCGTGACCCACGATCACGATCTCATCGAAGAGGTTGCTACTCGGGTCTGGCACTTCGATCACCAAACAATTGAAGACTTCAAGGGTACATATGACGAGTACACGTCGAGCGTAACCGTCTGATGCACACTGATACTTCACGGCTGTCTTCATGGACTCATGCGGCGAGTGTTACATAACCCAAGCGTGTCCGAAAGAAAGGGGAGGAGGGTTCCGGCCGGGACGGTCGGTCCGACCCGCGCGGGAGGAGGATAGAAAGTCACGCCGGAACCGATGAGCCCTCCACGGCGACTTCCCAGAAACTTGAGTGAGTACTTTTGGATTGCGTTGAGGAACCAATCTCCCTATGCAATCCAGCCTTCGCTGCCTCCTTGTTTGGAAGTCACGATCTGCAGGGGTGCAACGTCCTGTGGACAATCCTGCCTATGACTCGACAAATATCCTTTGCGCTTCACCTTCAGAACAGCCAAGGTCTGTGTTTTCCGTGGAGCCGTGAGCTTATGAAATCGCTCTTTGAGTTTGGCTCTTCCTCGAGTGAGCTGGGCTTTGACAGTTCCCTGGGGTATTCCAAGCGTCTCTGACGCCATCCTTATAGAAAAATCATCCTGTTGATGCAGCCGCAGCGTGGCTTGTTGCGAACGTGGAAGACCGGCGATGAGTTTAGTGACAAGTTCACGCAACTCGCTTTGTTCCAGAGTTTGTTCCGGAGTGGGACTCGGATCCTGCAGCAATTCCGAAGTGCTCAACTGGCCTTCTTTTGGTGCTTCGTCGATGGCCTCGACCTGGTGTCGAACACGGCGACGTATCTGCATGCGGGCGGCGTTGATCACAATCGTTGTAAGCCAGGTGGACATCTGAGCACGTCCATCGAACTGGCCAATATGCCTCAAGGCCGATAGCATTGCTTCCTGCACTGCGTCCTCGGCATCTTCGGGATTGCGTAGTGAGCGCAGCGCTATGCTCCGAAAACGTGGGAGGGCGTGCGACAGAATATTTTCGAACTCTTGTCGACGTTCGGAGCTGGTCGCTCCGGCAATTCCCTGCTGTCCGGCAACAGCCCTCAGCGGAAGGTTTGAATCTTGAACGGCGGATATCAGTGTAAGCACGTTTGTAAATCTCCGCGATGATCTCTACTTCACTCACTGCGCTTTCTGTTTCCGATACAGAGCAGTTTTCGTACCAACCAAAAAATCGATCTGTGCTCCTTGCACGGTGAGACCAAAAAGCTCCTTGTAGAAGCATTTGCGGTAGTTAAGACCGTGAACATCGGATCGCTTGCGCTGTCCTGATCGTCAGTGGGCCAACCATCGTCGATCATGGGTCATTGCTCCGACATGTCTGTCTGTCACCTGCCAACTGCTTGTCACTACCGCTTTCATTGATCGCGGCAGGGATTTCCACAATCCCACGCGTCGTTCGCCTAAACGACTGTCGCTGAACGAGATGGACGAATGGTGTCGGCAGCTTTGGATGGAGCAGCGCGTGCCTTTGAGGAAAGCGGCATCAGTTCGCCGTGGCGGCGAACCCTGAGGGCAATCTGCGAAAAACTATCTTTACCCACGGCGCGGCGACTCAGACCGATGGTCTCGAGATCACGGTGGATCATAGCGAGGAAGGCAACGTAGTGTCCTTGAATGGCCGAGTCAATTTCGATTCCTCGCCGGCCCTTCGCGACCGCGTTCTGACCATACTGCAAGGCCCATCACCGGAAAATGTCGTCGTTGATCTGACGAAGGTGACGTACCTCGACTCTTCAGGTATTGCGACTCTGATTGAAGGACTCAAAATCGCGCGAAATCACCACATCAGCTTCTGCTTGAAAGGGCTCGAAGGTCGCCTCCTTGATTTATTCAAGGTCACAGGTGTGTTGGCTCTTTTCGAAGGCAATGGCTGTAAGAGTGTTTCCTCGGAGTCGAAGGTGTCTTAATGGAAACAGTTCTTGAAAGTGTCGGAAAGAAGACACTCACTCAGCTCGACTACGTCGGAAGCTTGAACATTCAGCTGTGGGCGACGCTGCGCGCCATGGTGAGCGCGTTGCCATTTGTCGGAAACCGTTATCGATGGCAGGCCACAGTGCGCCAGATGCTGCAGATCGGCGTTGACGCTTTCCCGATGGTCTCTCTGATGGCGATTTGCACCGGCTTCATTCTGGCCATGCAGGGAGCGTCTGAATTGCGCCGTTTCGGTGCGCTCCATTACGTGATCGATCTGGTAGCGGTTGGCTTTACGCGTGAACTCGGTCCCCTGCTCACGGCCATCGCCGTTAGCGGACGTTCCGGTTCGGCTTTTGCGGCCGAAATCGGAACGATGAAAGTGACCGAAGAACTCGACGCCCTTCGCGTGATGGCGCTCGAGCCTATCGAGTTTGTCTTGGCGCCGAAATATCTGGCTGCGCTGATCACCGTTCCTTGCCTAAGCATTCTTTCGAACTTCTGCGGCATTCTAGCGGGCGGACTGTTCATGTTCTTCAGCACACACCTCACGCCTTTGCTCTACCTCCGATATGTGCTGACTTCCATCGAGTTGCAGGATGTGATCACCGGACTGATCAAGAGCGTGGTCTTTGCCACCATCATTGCTCATGTTGGCTGCCTCGAAGGTTTCCGCGTGCGTGGAGGACCGGATGCAGTCGGCCGTTCCACGACGAGCGCGGTCGTGAGATCGACATTCCTTGTCATCGTTGCCGACGCCGTCTTCACCGCCATCTTCTACTTTATGGGGAGGCACTGATGTCGATCATCTCGGTTCGCGACCTGGTGGTCGAATACGACGGACGGCGAGTACTGGACGGTCTGAATCTCGACATTGAGCAGGGCGAGACGATGGTCCTGCTGGGAGGAAGCGGTTCAGGCAAGAGCACGCTGTTGCGGCAGATCATCGGGCTCGAACGTCCGAAGTCCGGCAGTGTTCACGTGAAGGGCGTCGACATTACGCGCTGCTCGGAGGCCAAACTAAGAAAGACGCGACTATCCATCGGCGTGGCCTTTCAAAGCGCAGCTTTATTCAACTCGCTGTCAGTCCAGGACAACGTCGCTCTAATGCTGCGTGAACACACTTCACTCGCGCCGTCGATTATCGACCTGATGGTATGGATGAAGCTGGCAGTCGTAGGGCTCGCTGACTTCGGGCAGTTGCACCCGCAGGAATTGTCGGGCGGCATGAAGAAGCGCGGCGCCGTCGCACGTGCTTTGGCGCTTGACCCTGAAATTCTCGTGCTCGATGAGCCTTCTGCCGGCCTGGATCCCATTGTTGCGGCAGAGCTGGATGAGCTCATCTTGCTCTTGAAGCACGCCCTCCAGATGACGGTGATCGTCGTGACCCACGAAATGCCAAGCGCGTTCCGGATCGCCGACCGCATCGCGATGCTGTACAAGGGCGCGTTCAGGGCGGTTGGCACCAAAGATGAAATCCAGGCAAGCAAGGATCCTCGAGTGCGTCAATTCCTTGACCGGATTCCCGACGACATGGCGACCGCGTCCCCGGTGGCAGCTTATTTCCAAAAGTACTTACAGGGTCAGGAGACATACGCGTGACAACAGAAGCAAAAGTTGGGGCCTTCGTCCTAGGATGTTTCGGGATCCTGGCATTTACGCTCATCTACCTCATGAGCGCGCAGTTCAGTAGGGACACGGTCCCATATCGGACCTACCTGCGCTATGCCGGTGGGCTCGAGCCAGGAGCCTCAGTGCTCTTTGGCGGTATCAACGCGGGACAAGTTACAGCGGTTCGTCCCTGGGCGACAGACCCGACTCGAATTGAGATTCTGCTGGAAGTAAAAAGTGGCACGCCTCTGAATGAGAAGTCCGTGGCCAAACTCGGTCTCGTCAGCATCATGAACAGCGCTTCCCTGTCCATTACTACCGGCAGCAACGATGCCAAGCGGCTGCCTCCCGGATCGTCGATTCAGTCGCAGGAAGCCGCAAGCCTGGATGAGATCGCCGGCAAGATGGCCACCGTCGCGGACAATGCAAATGGTCTGGTCACGCAAGTGAAAGGAGAGTTGGAGGGAATCAGCGGCGACGCACGGCATCTTCTCGCTAACCTCAATACCGTTACGGGACCGGCCAATCAACAGAAGATTCGAGCCGTGCTGGATAACGTGAACACCATGATCGCGACGGAAAGTCCGAAGGTCGATCGCATTTCCGATCAGTTGATCGCACTTAGCCAACATGCGGATGACACCATTCAGAACGTGAATGGCACAGTTACCGATATCCGCGATCCGATACGCAAAGATTTGGCTGAGTTACAAAGTACTTTGCAGGCCGCCAAGAGCTTGCTCACGGATATGCAGGTCATGGTGCGAGCGAACGACTACAAGATCGACGACACAGTCGAAAACTTGCGGGTAGCAACCGACAACCTGGATCAACTGACCGACTCATTGAAGCAGCGTCCGTGGAGCATGATTCGCATCAAGCAACCGAAAGAGCGGCAGGTCCCGCAACCATAAGGAAGGGCGCATATGAAAAATCGCGTGATGACATTTCTGTTCGCAATAGCAGTCTCGATCGTTCTGGCAGGCTGCGGAGGCGCGGTGAAATATCCGAAATACTACACTCTCCATGTTCCGCCGCCGCCCGATCCGCCGACACCGGAGAGCGTTCACACAACCCTGGCGATACGTGAATTTCGCTCTCCCGGCTATTTGCGTCAAGGCGCGATCGTTTACAAAACGTCCCCTGAACAAATCGGCTTTTATAACTACCACCGCTGGGCCGTCGATCCGCGCGAATTCGTGACGCATGCGGTGGAAGAACGTCTCGGCGCAAGCGGGACTTTCGCGCGAGTGAAGTTGTACGACGGACGTACCGACGTTGATTACGTTCTCACCGGGGGGCTCGAGAAGCTCGAGGAAGTTGATTATGACGGCGGCGTGAAGGTTGAGGTCGCACTTTCCGCCGAGATGACGAACCTTGCCACCGGTACGACAGTGTGGAGTAACGCTGTTTCCGAAATGGGAAGTGTTGGCCAGCGAAATGTGCCCGCAGTTGTAGCCGAGATGAACCGAACGATGGAGCGCGCGATCGAGAAGCTGCTGACACCCGCTCCTAACGCTGTTGCGAAGTAAGAGGAGGGGTTATGGCAGGTCACAGTGTTGAGACTGCTGAGACTGCAACCATTTCTTCCACCGAATTCCGAATCACCAGCACAGATGGATTGCATATAGCATGCGCGCGCTGGGACAGCCGTGGGGCTGTGCGAGGAGTGGTGCAGATTGCGCACGGTATGGGTGAACATATCGGCCGGTATGCAGGATTGATCGAATTGTTGGTATCAGCCGGCTTCACTGTCTACGGAAACGATCATCGCGGACACGGCCGCACGGCACCTTCCGCGAAGTACTTTGGGGACTTCGGCCAGTGGGGCTTCGAATTGCTGGTCGAGGACATGGTGCGATTAACCGCCATTGCCAAAGAAGAAAATCCCAATACGCCATTCCTCCTGCTGGGACACAGCATGGGTTCTTTCGCTGCGCAGCAATATGTGCTCGATCATAGCCGGCAGATCGACGGATTAATACTCTCCGGATCAGGAGCGTTGGACGGACTGGAGCATCTTGCGAGTTCCGCGCCAGCGGGGAAGAACATCCTGAACGCTCCGTTCGAACCGGCGCGCACGCCACTTGACTGGCTGAGCCGCGATGAAACAATGGTCGATGCATTCATCCGCGACCCGCTCTGCTTCGCCCAACTTCAACCCAACTCTTTTGCCTCGTTTCTAGCCGCTGCGCCTCGACTTGCCGATCCGGCCAGGCTTGCCAAGATACGCGCCGATCTGCCGATCTACATTTTTTCAGGCAGCGCAGACCCGGTGGGCCAACAACTCGAGGGAGTTCAGACGCTGATCACGCGCTATCGCGGAGCGGGCCTCTACGACATCTCATACGACTTCTATCCCGCTGGAAGACACGAAATGCTCAATGAGATCAACCGCGACGAAGTTCGGGAGAATCTGCTCACCTGGCTCTTCCGAAGATTGGAACAACTCGATTAACGAGCGGCACTTGTGGCCAGTTCAACGCGACGTTCGTGAAGGACGACGCTTTCGCCTGTGGAAGTGTAGAGCCAAGCCTTTGTCACTTGCTATCACATTTACGCGCATCAACAACAATCGAGTTCCATTTTCAAACGCTTACAGATGGCCTCAGGGTTGCACTTCACACAACGAATTTGCCACGGGCGAGTAACAGGACCGAACAATTGGGCAACGAAACAAAACTTCATTTCCGACGCCACCGCGGGGAGCAAGGAGCTTAATCAATGACCCCAGTCGTAGAAGAAATCGTAGAAGTAGAGCAGCCGTCGATAGACTCTTTGAGTGCTTATGGAAAGGCGAGATCCACGATTGAAGGATCTCCGCTAACCTCCGAGGAACTAAGAAAGACAGACGCCTACTGGCGAGCGTGCAAGTACCTGGCGCTCGGCATGATTTACCTCCAGGAAAATCCGCTGCTGAAGGAAGCGCTGAAGCCCGAGCACATCAAGAACCGGTTGCTCGGACACTGGGGCTCGAGCCCGGGGCTCGCCTTCACCTATATCCACCTGAACCGGCTGATCAAGAAGTTCGACCTGGACATGATCTTCATGGCGGGTCCTGGCCACGGAGCTCCCGGCGTACTGGGTCCGGGATATCTCGAAGGGACCTATTCCGAGATCTATCCTGAAAAAAGCGAAGACGAACATGGTCTGCGCGAATTCTTCAAGCAGTTTTCGTTCCCGGGCGGCATCGGGAGTCACTGCACACCGGAGACTCCTGGTTCGATCCACGAAGGCGGTGAGTTAGGTTACGTCCTTTCCCACGCTTGCGGCGCTGCGTTCGACAATCCCGAGCTGATTGTCGCAGCCGTGGTTGGAGACGGCGAATCAGAGACAGGACCATTAGCAACCTCCTGGCACATTAACAAGTTCCTCAGTCCAATTCGGGATGGAGCGGTTCTGCCCATCCTCCACTTGAACGGCTACAAGATCAACAATCCGACTCTGCTGGCCCGCATCAGCCATGAAGAACTGGAAGACCTCATGCGTGGCTATGGCTGGACGCCTCATTTCGTGGAGGGATCAGATCCTGAAACCATGCACCAGGCTATGGCAGCCACAGTGGAACACTGCGTTAGAGAGATTCGCGAGTATCAGCGTGAGTGCCGTACCAGCGGCAATGCGGCCCGGCCTCGCTGGCCGATGATCGTGCTGCGCTCCCCAAAGGGCTGGAGCGCTCCCCAGGAAGTCGGTGGACACCGGCTTGAAGGATTCTGGCGTGCCCACCAGGTCCCTCTAACCGATGTAAAGAAGAACCCCGAGCAGTTACGGATTCTCGAGCAATGGATGCGCTCGCAGAAGCCCGAGGAACTCTTTGACCAGAATGGGAAGCTCGTTCCTGAGCTTAAGGCGCTCGCGCCTGTCGGGACACGCCGTATGAGCGCGAATCCTCACGCCAACGGCGGAAGCATCAGGAAGGCTCTGTGTTTGCCTGAATTCACGGATTACGCGCTGAAAGTGGATCAGCCGGGAACGCTCGAAACCGAAAATGTTCCGCCTTTGGGGAATTTCCTTCGTGACGTGATGAAGGAGAACATGAAAAACTTCCGCGTCTTCGGACCGGACGAGACCACATCGAACAAATTACAAGCGATCTATGAGGTCTCAAAGAAATTCTGGATCGCCGACTACTTCCCCGAGGACAGCGACGGTGGCGAGCTGGCGACCGATGGACGTGTCGTCGAGATGCTCAGCGAGCACACCATGGAGGGCATGCTCGAAGGCTATCTGCTCACGGGTCGAAATGGCTTCTTCTCCTCTTATGAAGCCTTCGTCCACGTGATTGACTCCATGTTCAACCAGCACGCAAAATGGCTCTCGATCTGCAACCACTTGTCGTGGCGTCAGAAGATTGCATCTTTGAATCTTCTAATCACCTCGACGGTCTGGCGGCAGGACCATAACGGTTTCACGCACCAGGATCCGGGCTTCCTCGATGTTGTTCTTAATAAGAGCGCTGCGGTCACGCGCATTTACCTTCCGCCCGACGCCAACTGTCTCCTGTCGGTAGCGGACCACTGCCTGCGAAGCGAGAACTACATCAATGTGATCGTTTCCGACAAACAGCTGCATCTTCAGTACCTCAATATGGATGCCGCAATCGAACACTGCACAAAGGGCATCGGTATTTGGGACTGGGCTTGCACCGACCAGGGTGTGGAACCCGATGTTGTAATCGCCTCCGCCGGCGACATACCGACTCAAGAAGCGCTGGCAGCGACGGTGCTGTTGCGGGAAGAGTTCCCAGACATAAAGATCCGCTTCATCAACGTCGTGGACTTGTTCAAGCTGCAACCCAGCACGGAACACCCGCACGGATTGACGGATGCGGACTTCAATTCCCTCTTCACCGTCGACAAGCCAATCATCTTCAACTTCCATGGGTATCCCTGGCTGGTTCACCGCCTTACCTACGCCCGCGACAACAAGCGCTTGCACGTGCGTGGCTACAAGGAGAAGGGCAACATCAATACGCCGATGGAGCTCGCGATGAACAATGAAATCGACCGCTTCAGCATCGCGATCGACGCCATTGATCGGATCCCACGCCTGGAAAAAATTGGGGCTCACGCAAAGGAAAAATTCCGGAATCGCCAAATCGAGTGCCGCGCTTATGCGTACAAGAACGGTATCGACGGTCCCGATATCACCGGATGGAGATGGCCGTACCGATCGAAATAGATTAACGGCCGTGTAAGGAGTGGCCGGCGGATTAGCCAGGGACCGGCCACTCACCACCTCCTTGAAACATTGCTCTGCCTGCGAAAGCTGGCGTGAAGAGGATCCTGAATGAGCGTAACCACTGAAACTCCGATCTCCCGGATGCCGCAAGACCTGACCACGACACCATTTCGAGAATTGACAAAGAGCATCTCCGGAGCACAGCAGAACATAGAACTAACCGCCATCAACACCATCCGCACGCTTTCCATGGATGGCGTGCAGGCGGCGAATTCCGGACACCCGGGAACTCCGATGGCACTGGCCCCGGTTGCCTATTGCCTATGGCAGCAGTTCCTTCGATTCGATCCGCAAGATCCTGTTTGGCCGAATCGAGATCGATTCGTGCTATCGATTGGACACGCATCGATGCTGCTCTATTCCCTGCTCCACCTCACGCAGGTCCGAGCCGTCAGCAAGGACTATGAGACTCTTGGCGAACTGTCGGTGCCGCTGGATGCGATCAAGACTTTTCGCCAGTTGGACAGCCGCTGTCCCGGTCATCCGGAATATCGCTGGACGTCGGGCGTCGAAGCCACAACGGGACCTCTCGGCCAGGGCGTAGCAACGAGTGTCGGTATGGCGATTGGCCGGCAGTGGCTGGCCTCGCGCTACAACCAAACGGGATTTGAAGATCTGTTCGACTTCAACGTCTACGCCTTGTGCGGAGATGGATGCATGATGGAAGGCATCTCTCACGAAGCCGCCTCCCTTGCCGGACACCTGGGCCTCTCGAATCTCTGCTGGATTTACGACAACAATCACATCACCATCGAAGGCAACACCGCGTTGGCCTTTACTGAAGATGTTGCAACTCGTTTCATCGGCTACGGCTGGAACGTGACGCGTGTGGGCGATGCGAACGACCTGAACATGCTGGCTCGTGCGTTCAAGAATTTTCAGACGACGAAGACTCGCCCCACGTTAATCATCGTGGATAGCCACATCGGATATGGCGCGCCGCACAAACAAGACACCAGCGGCGCTCACGGCGAACCTCTCGGTGAAGAGGAAGTTCGGTTGGCGAAGAGAAATTACGGCTGGCCGGAAGACAAGAAATTCTACGTGCCAGATGGAATCTACGATCACTTTGCTCAAGGCATCGGTAAACGCGGCTGCGATCTGCGCGAGACCTGGTTCGCTCGCATCGCTGAATATGGCAAGCAGTACCCAGAGCTGGCGAAGGAATTATTTCAAATGCAGCACCGCCAGCTCCCTGAAGGGTGGGACCGCGACTTGCCTACTTTTCCCGCAGACCCGAAAGGCCTCGGAACGCGAGAATCCTCGGCGAAGGTTCTGAATGCGGCCGCCAAGAACATCCCCTGGCTGATCGGAGGATCTGCCGACTTGGCCCCCTCGACTAAGACGCGGCTCACGTTTGAAGGAGCCGGCGATTTCTCAGCCGAGAATTATGCCGGACGCAATTTCCATTTTGGAATCCGCGAGCACGCCATGGGTGCGATTCTCAATGGAATAAGTCTCGTCAAAGTTCGGCCCTACGGCTCAGGATTTTTCACTTTCGTCGACTACATGCGCGGATCCCTTCGTCTGAGCGCGTTGATGGAGGTTCCTGTCATTTATGTGTTCACGCACGATTCAATTGGAGTCGGCGAGGACGGACCCACGCATCAACCCATCGAGCATCTCGCGCACATGCGTGCCATGCCGGGGCTGATCACGATCCGGCCCGGAGACGCGAATGAGGTGACCGAGGCGTGGAAGGTCATACTGCAATTGCATCACGAGCCAGCCGTGCTTGTGCTTAGTCGCCAGGCCATCCCCACGATCGACAGGACGAAATACGCTGCCGCATCGGGCTTGGCTCGCGGCGCCTATATTCTGGCCGACGCACCCGGTGCCGATCCTGAAGTCATCCTTATCGGCACCGGGAGTGAGGTGGGCCTCTGCCTCGAAGCACACGAGCAGCTAAGTAAGGAAGGCATACGAGCAAGAGTAGTCAGTATGCCGTCGTGGGAGTTGTTTGACGACCAAGATAAGAGTTACCGGGAGTCGGTTCTTCCTCCAACGGTAAAGGCTCGAGTGTCAGTTGAATTTGCGTCGGATTTCGGTTGGAGCAAGTACACCGGGTCGGAAGGACACAACGTTTGCATCGAGACATTCGGTGCTTCAGCGCCCCTCAAGCAATTGTTGAAAAAGTTCGGCTTCAGCGCAGAAACGATTGTAGCTGCGGCGAAGAGCCAGATCGCTAAGCACGGGAGCGCAAAATGAAAGTAGGTGTTGGGGCGGATCACGGCGGTTTCGAAATGAAACGGCAACTCGCCAGATTGCTGACCCAAGCAGGCCACGAAGTCACTGACTTCGGCAATAAGATTTGTGACACCAGTGATGACTATCCGGATTTCGCTATCCCCCTGGCTCACGCGGTGGCCGATGGAAGAGTAGATCGAGGCATTCTGGTTTGCGGTAGCGGCGTGAGAGCTTCTGTAGCCGCTAACAAAATCGTGGGAGTCCGCGCGGCGCTCTGCCACGATCATTTTTCAGCGCGTCAGGGCGTGGAAGACGATAACCTTAATGTACTTTGCTTCGGTGGACGAACCACTGGAATCGCAATCGCTTGGGAGTGCACGCAAAACTTCCTCGACGCACGGTTCAGCGGCGCCGAACGGCATCGTCGCCGATTAGCCAAAGTTCTTGAACTCGAAGGATCACGATTGCAGCCAACCATGCAAGTCGACGGTCCTCAGCTATAAGCTTGCATCACAGGAGAATTTAATGACTCTGTTTGAATCTCTAAAGAAATACACAACTGTTGTAGCGGATACCGGTGATATCGATGCAATTGCTCACCATCGTCCGCAGGACGCGACCACCAATCCTTCGCTCCTTTATAAAGCCGCCCAAATGCCCGCTTATCGGCACTTGGTGGAAGAGGCCACTGACGTGGCATCGGAGCTCCGCGGCAATAATACGCAAATGGCGGAAGAATTCATCGATCAGCTTTTTGTGCTCTTCGGATGCGAGATTCTCAAAGTAGTCCCTGGCCGAGTTTCCACGGAGGTTGCTGCGAGCCTGAGCTTCGATACCCAGGCCACAGTCGCCAAAGGGCGTAAGCTCATTTCGCTTTACGAAAAGAAAGGTATTTCACGCGAGCGCATCCTTATTAAGATCGCCAGTACCTGGGAGGGCATTCGCGCCGCGGAGCTTCTCGAGACCGAAGATATCCACTGCAATCTGACACTTCTCTTCAGCTTTGCCCAGGCCGTCGCATGCGCGCAGGCTGGCGTAACTTTGATTTCACCGTTCGTCGGCCGAATCTACGACTGGTATAAAAAGGACCGCGGTGGAGTGGAGATCCCTGAGGACCAGGATCCTGGCGTCGCCTCTGTCACACGCATTTACGACTACTACAAGAAGTTTGGCTATAAGACACAGGTGATGGGCGCAAGCTTCCGCAACGTGAATCAGATCGTGCAGTTGGCCGGATGTGACTTGCTCACCATCAGTCCAGACCTGCTTGATCAGTTGGAGAAGACGGAAGGAACCTTGGAACGCAAGCTCGATCCTGCGAAAGCGCAGGCGAGCAAGGAACCGCGCCTGTGCCTCGAGGAGAAGACTTTCCGCTGGATGCATAACGAAGATGCAATGGCGACAGAGAAGCTCGCCGAAGGAATTCGCAAATTTAACAGCGATGCTCGCCACTTGCAGGAGTACGCGTTATCTCAGGTTGCCGAAAAGGTTGGGTGATTACTGCCCTCCGCGCATGGTGCGGCTCACGCGGAGCGGGCCGCACTGCATCGTGCGCGAAATTGCTGGCACTTTTTTGACGCAGATCGCCACGTCGGAACATCTCAGCAAAGTACTCCATGATGGAGATCGTAGGTGAGGACTAATAATCGCGCAGTTCTCTGGGACATGGACGGGACCCTGATCGACTCGGCAGAGCTCCACTGGATTTCATGGCGGAATACGCTCGCCGATGAGGGCATCACGATCACTCACGACCAGTTTCTCTCCTCATTTGGCCAGCGAAATGACTCCATCCTTCCCCAATGGCTGGGCGCCGCGGCGACTCCCGAGCGCATGGAGAAGATCGGGAACGCCAAAGAGGAGCTGTATCGTCATTTAATTCGCAGGGACGGCATCTCACCGCTGCCCGGGGTTGCAGATTGGATTCAGCGGCTTCACCAGCAGGGCTGGCTTCAGGCGGTTGCTTCGGCAGCACCACGCGCAAATATCGACGCGGTCCTAGAGGCTCTGTCGGCCACGCACATCTTTCAGGCCATTGTCTCGGCTGAAGATGTACACCGAGGCAAGCCGGATCCTGAAGTGTACTTGGTAGCTGCTTCGCGAGTCAGCGTGCCACCTGAGAGGTGTATTGTTGTCGAGGATGCCGTTGCCGGCATTGAAGGAGCGCGCCGCGCTGGCATGCGGAGTATCGGCGTGAGTCGCAACGGTCATCAATTGTTTGCTGATGTAGTTGTGCAGTCTCTTGATCTTCTGGATTCTGATGCGTTTGAAGTACTTCTTGAGGCTAGACGTTCGCCCGAATCAGAACCAGAAATGCTTGCTTCAAAACAGATGAAGTAAACAAGAACTTGAGGAGAAGGAAGAGATGAAGTTCAAGTTGAGTTTCGGATTGGCATTTGCATTGTGCCTGGCATCAGTCGCCTGGGCGGATTCTTTGGAGTTGAGAAACGGCAGCCTGATTAAGGGCAAGTTTGTAGGCGGCACGGAGAGTGAGATCTCGTTCCAGGTCGGTTCCTCGATTCAGAAGTACAACCTTGCTGACGTCGTTTCGGTTAAGTTCGATTCCGAATCAGAAGGAAACGACACTCTGCATCGGCGAAGGAGTTCGTACTCGAGCGAAAAGGAATACTCCAGCCCTTCAAGCTTGAGGCCACCGGCGTACATCACGATCCCGGCAGGAACCCGTGTTTCGGTTCGGATGATTGATGGCGTGGATTCCACTAAGAATCGCCCGGGAGATCGCTTCCAGGCTTCTCTCCAGGAACCGCTGACGGCAGACGGTAACGTCGTCGTCCCAAAAGGGACCGATGTTTATGGCCGGTTGGCGGAATCGAAGGAGTCAGGAAAGTTCTCCGGAAGATCGCAACTGCAGCTGGAGTTAACTGGCATTGTTGTGAATGGCCAGACTGTGCCCGTCGTGACAGGAGAATATGAGTTGACCGGAAAGTCGCGCGGAGCGAGCACTGCGAAAAGGACAGTCGGCGGAGCTGCGGTGGGATCTATCATCGGCGCTATCGCTGGCGGCGGTAAAGGAGCGGCGATCGGCGCAGGTGTCGGCGGGGCCGCTGGTGCTGGGTCGGAGATCATCACCAAGGGAGACCAGGTGAAGATCCCCAGTGAGACGCTGCTCGATTTCACGCTCCAGCAGGATCTATCGATCCCGAGCACAGGACGCAATTCGGGAAACTAACCGATTGCGTTGGTCGGAGAAGCCTGACAAGTGCGCTCTCCGATTTCAGCGAACCTTGTTTTTGAGTACTATTAGTGCGCCTTTGAGGAGATTCCCATGGCAGAACAGTCTCCTATCGATGTGGTGCGACATGCTTCGACCTGGTCGATCATGTGGGGCGTCTTACTAATCATCGCGGGCATGCTGGCTATCAGTGCGCCGATGATCGCTGCCATCGCAGTCAGCATCCTGCTGGCCTGGCTCATTGTCTTTGCCGGCGTAATCCACCTTGTGGTGGCGTTCCACGGTCATCGCGCCGGTAGCATCATCTGGAAGCTGCTAGTAGGTGTCGCCTATTTATGCTTTGGCGCTTACCTTCTCTGGCATCCTGTCCTGGGTGTGGCATCGCTTACTCTGGTGCTCGCATGTCTGTTTCTGATTGAAGGCGTTTTGAACATCGTTCTGTTCTTCAGAATGCGATCCGTACGCGGGTCAAGCTGGGTGCTGATTGATGGGATCGTTACCCTGCTTTTGGGATTGATGATTTACTTGCAATGGCCATCAAGTTCCGCCTGGGTGATCGGCACGCTGGTCGGCATAAGCTTGATCATCAGCGGAGTGACTCGGGTAATGCTTTCGTTCGCAGTACGCAGGGCGGCAACTGCATTGGCTTAAGACGCTGCGGAAAACGCCGCCGGTTGGAGCGAGTTCTCTGCTGGTTCCCTGTTAATTTTCTGAATCACACAAGAAGCAGTACTAAGTGCTTCGCTGACCAAGGCTCAGGCAGAAATCCACACAATTGCCTGTTAATACGCTGGGTTTGAACGAAATTTGCAAATTTTGGGCAGAATTCAACGATTCTTCAGATCGAATTCAAAAACTCCCCTGTTTATTTCCTTGTTCCGGGCATTTGGGTCAGCGTCGAGTTCATCCGACTTTTGCTTCCGGCGTGATTTTCTGAGAGGCAATCTCTTTATCAAAGTTGAAGTCCGAGGACGCGGAGCCAGTGATCAATCGAGATCCACGGCTGAAAGTTATGTCCTGAATTGCCCACTTCATGAAGACGACGAGCCGACTTTGAAATTCGACTATATACATGAGGTGAATGAACACCCAGACCAACCAGGCTGGCAGACCCGAAAGGTGCAGCCCGAAGACGTTGGCAACCGCGGCCGCGCGTCCGATTACAGCAAGATTCCCTTTATCGAAATATTCAAACGGCTCCTGCTTGGGTTGCCCGCACACCCTTCTCATGATCGCCTTCGCAGCATACGTTCCTTGCTGCATGGCTACTTGCGCGACGCCTGCGAGCGGCTTCCCGTTCTTGTCTTCAGAGAATGCGAGATCTCCGATGACATAGATGTCCGGAAAATTCGTGAGTGTGAGGTCAGGGCCGACCTTGATTCTTCCTCCACGGTCCGTTTCGGCACGCGTGCGATTCGCCAGTGTCTTTCCCAATGAGGCAACAGTGACGCCGCCGGCCCATATAACGGTCCTTGACGAGAGCCACTCAGTGACGCCGTTGGTCTGAAGGCAGACTCGGTCTCGATCAACCTCCTTCACCATCGTGTTCATCCTCGCCGTTACGCCCAGCTTCGCGAGAGATTTCTCGGCCTTGAGCGCCAGGTCTTCAGGAAATGACGCAAGCAACCGCGGCCCCCCATCCAGGAGAATAATCTGCGCGTCTTCGGGACATATAGAACGAAAGTCATTTTTGAGAGTCTCTCGCGCGATTTCCCCGATGGCTCCCGCGAGTTCGACTCCGGTGGGACCCGCCCCTACGATTACGAAGGTGAGCCAAGCGCGCCTCTCAGCGGGATCGGACAGCCTTTCTGCAACTTCAAAAGCATAGAGAATCTTGTGGCGAATGTTGGTCGCTTCCTCAACGCTTTTCAGTCCGGGAGCCCATTGTTGCCAGACGTCGTTGCCATAGTAGGAAGTTTGCGAACCGGCCGCGACGATCAAAGAGTCATACTCAACGCTGGCCCCATCCGCAAGCAACACATGTTTCGAAACGGGATCGATGTCCCGCACGTCGCCCAGCAACACTCGCGTATTCTTCTGACGGCTCAAGACGCCACGTAATGGCGCTGCGATCTCGCCAGGAGAAAGCGAGCCCGTAGCAACTTGATACAACAGAGGTTGAAACAGGTGATAGTTGCGGCGATCGATCAGCGTTACATCGACAGGCGCAGACTTCAGGGCCTGAGCTGCGCTTAGACCTCCGAATCCGCCCCCTATAATAATGACCTTTGATTGTTTACTCATAAGCCTTATCGCATTCCTCCTTATTTATTACTGTTATCCGAGTTGCATAATCGAACTGTCGGCCGCACGACTTTCACCATTTCACAATCGTCGCGAATGACTTAGCATCCAAACTGGCGCCGCCGACTAATGCTCCGTCGATTTCGTCTTGTGACATGAGTTCGGTTGCATTTTCCGAATTGACACTGCCGCCGTAAATGATTCTCAGTTTTGGTCTTGCGCCATTGCCTAGGATTTTCGTGGCTTCCCGGCGAATGAAAGCGTGTCCGTCCGCAGCCATCTCTGGAGTGGCAGCCCTCCCGGTACCAATTGCCCAAATGGGCTCGTAGGCAAAACAGAAGTTGTCGACGTCCGTACTGGAGATCTTGGTGAGGATCGTGGCCACTTGCCGGGACAAAACGCGCTCCGTCAATCCTGATTCGCGCTCTTCGAGCAGTTCGCCGATGCAGACAATAGGTTTCAGCTTGGAGTCTAGAGCGCTTCGCAGCTTGCGATTTACGTCGACGTCGGTCTCGCCAAAATAGCGGCGACGTTCGGAGTGTCCGATGATCACATGTTGGCAGCCGATCGCAGCAAGCATCGTTGCACATATCTCTCCAGTGAACGCGCCCTCTTTTTGCCAGTACATGTTTTGTGCTCCGACTCCGATCTGACTGCCTCGAACGGCTTCGAGCGTGGCGGATAGACTGATGAATGGCGGCACGATCACGATCTCATCGCGGTCCAGTTTCGGTATCAGCGCAGTGAAGTCACGAACGAAGGCAACGGCTTCCTCGGGAGTCTTGTGCATCTTCCAATTGGCCGCTATAAGCTTTTTTCGCATGCGATGACTCGCTCAGGAGGGTGAAGATGACGAAAACCGCAAAGGCTTATCGGGATTCCGCCGTCGAAGTAGAACAACAACGGATCTCGGAGCCACTGTGTAGGTCGTACTTCGCAACGGCACGCCTTGTTCGGAAAAGGTATCGGGACTGTGAAGATTTGTATCCACAATTCGCATCCACTCCCCCGCCGCGCCTTCCTGAATCTGGAAGTCCAGTTTTTCCCAATATGCGTTGATCATCACGTAAATATCGTCATCATTTTGAGAAGCGCCGTGCAGGCAGAAGGCCAGGCTGTGCGAATCATTTGACAAGTCGGCCATTGGGCCAGTTCCGTACCAGTCGACGTCTTCGCGCCAGAACCTGCTGCGGCTCAGGGAAGGATGGGTCTTTCGAAATGCGATCATGCTCTTGAAGAAACGGAAGATGTCCTGATTTGTCTGAAGCTGGCTCCAGTCGAGCCATCCCGTTTCGTTGTCCTGGTTGTACGGATTGTTGTTACCGAACTGCGTGTTCAGGAATTCATCGCCGGCTCGGAACATCGGAGTTCCGTTCGACAACATGACAAAGCAAAAGAAATTTTTCACCTGCTTGCGGCGCAGTGTCAATACGTCACTTGGAACACCTTCGTCACCCTCGTGTCCGCAGTTCCAGCTGTAGTTTTGGTCCATGCCATCCTGGTTGTTGTTGCCATTCGCCCAGTTGCGCTTTTGGTTGTAAGAGACGAGATCGTACAAGGTGAAGCCATCATGCGAAGTCACGTAGTTCACGCTCTGATAGGCGTGATATGCGTCGGCGCGATTGTCCGGAAACAAGTCGTCACTGCCGTAGATGCGTCGCATCAAATCGGGAACCATCCCCGCATCGCCCTTGACAAAGCGCCGAATATCGTCCCGGAACCGTCCATTCCACTGGAGCCACGTTATGCCGGGAAATCCTCGGCCGAGCTGAAAAGCGCCTGTATCCCACGGCTCAGCGATGAGCCGCAACTTTCCCAATTCCGGATCGCCCGCGATTTCAGCGAAGATAGGAGCGTGTCCCCAGTTAAGAGATCCATCTGCATTGCGGCTGAAGACCGATGCCAGGTCAAAGCGGAATCCGTCGATGTGCATCTCCCGTTTCCAGTAGCGCAAGCTGTCCATGACCATCTTGCGGACGTGGCCTTTGCCAAAATTCAAGGTATTGCCCGTGCCGGAGTAGTTCGCATACGGGTTTGATGGATCGGACGACATCATGTAATAGCTGGCGCTGTCGAAACCCTTATAGCTGTAAATAGGGCCTCTGCGGTCTCCTTCGCAAGTGTGGTTGTACACGACGTCAAGTACCACTCCGATGCCAGCCTCGTGAAACGCCTTCACCATATTTCTGAACTCGAGATGCTGTCCATCATCGTCGCGAGTACTGGCATATTGAGCATGGGGCGCGAAGAAGTTCAGCGGCATGTAGCCCCAGTAGTCGCCCTCTTGCGGGTCCCGCTGGAAGATCGGCATTAGCTCGACAACAGTGATTCCAAGTTCTTTCAGATAGGGGATCTTCTCCACGAGGCCTGCGTAGGTTCCGGCGCGCGAAGAAGCTACGCCTGAATTCGGGTTCTTAGTAAACCCCTTTACGTGAAGTTCATAGATGATTGCATCCGATTCGTGATGCGGCCGCTGCTGCTCGCCCGTCCAATCAAATCTTTGAAGATGAGCGTTGAGCACGCCTAGTGGTGCCCGGCCCGCGTTCGATCCTTCTCTCATTGCCAATTCGCGATCGAAATCGGGCGGAAAGAAAGCGGACTTCGCGTAGGGGTCGAGCAGAACCTTCTGTGGATCGAAACTGTGAATGTTGGAAACAGCCTGTCCCGAAACGGAATATCCGTAGTAGCGACACTCACGAATGTCCTTGATTGGGACGCGGCAATGCCAAATCCGTCCGGACTTGTTGCGCAGAAAATCGAAGCGGTAGGCGAAGAGCGGGTTCACCAAATCGCTCGGAGCATAGAGCAATAGCGTGACGCTCTCCGCATGCTCTGCATGAACGGCGAAGTTGAATGCCTGCTCGTCTTCAATCCATTTGACGCCAAGCGGCAGAGGACTGCCTTCTGCCTGCTCCCAGGTCGGATGCTGCTTGCGTTCCCAATGGGCGGCGGGCCGGTTCGTGCGTCCTGCACCGCCCTCATCGGCAAGCAGCACTTGGGTTGAGTCTTTCATGCTTCTTTCACCATGGGGCTGCGTGTCCCCTTTACTCCCGTAATTGCTGGCCCTTCTAGGACACTGCTTTATCGACGAGAGTCCCCGACGCTGCTTCGCGACCGTCAGTCGCCGCGCGATCCGCAAAAATCACAGCCTGAGGCCGAGAAATTCCTCCTGCCGGAATGAATGGGTCGCCCTGGCGAAGGCGAAGGAGCACACCTGATTTCTCGCTGCCCGTCGCTAACCAAAGAATCCGTCTGGCCCGATTGATGAGTGGATACGTCAATGTCATTCGTCGGTGTCCCTGGTAGACTCCGGTAATAGCTACATCTGCGTCGCGAATCGTAAGAACCGGATCCTTAGGGACCAAAGACGCAGTGTGTCCGTCTGGCCCGAGACCCAAATGAACAAGATCTAGTTTCGCTGGTGAGCCAGCGATTTCAGAGAGCAGCGCAGCGTACTCGTTAGCTGCAGCTTCCAGGTTTGACGATTCCACTGGCATCGCGTGGATCTGTTCAGGAGGAATCGCGAAATGATCGAGAAGGCTCTCTCTGAGATGAGTGAGATTTCTCTCCGCATCGCCCGGCGGCGCGACGCGTTCGTCAACTTGCACTACGTGAATGCTCTGCCATGGGAGATCCTCTCCTGCCAATGCGCGCAGCATGATCCAGGGCGAATGCCCACCGCTTACAGCCATAACGAAACGACCGCGTGCGGCGACGGCGGACCGAGCTTCCTCGGCAATCGCTTTCGCCGCCGCATGTGCAGTTGTCTTCTCATCTGGAAAGACTTCAATCTTCATCGCTGCTTCTTCCCTCACGGATTGGTTTCTCACGCAGCCTGACTGGCAATTGATGAGTGTGCAGGCGCGACGATTGGGTTTTGCCATCCTCCTGGCGGTGTGACACGTTCAACTTCACTCGGTCCCCAATTCCCCGGCTCATATGGGTAGACTTCTGTATCCCGCTTCAACAGCGGGTCAACAATTCGCCAGGCTTCTTCTACATAGTCTTGGCGGGCAAACAGGGTCGCGTCGCCCGCCATGGCATCGCCCAGTACGCGCTCGTAGGCATCCATTTCCTCCGGGTCTTTTTGCCTGCTTGCAACCATCTCCGCCGACTGCCCGACCATGATCTCGCCCGGAGCCATCACCGTCATGCCCATGGCGATTCCCACATCAGGACTGATTCTGAATCGGAGATAGTTAGAATGCACAACATCTGCTGGGATAAATGTTGGCGGTTTTCGCAGTCGGACCACAATTTCCGTACAGGTAACCGGCAAAGACTTCCCTGCCCGGATGTAGAAAGGCACTCCCTGCCAGCGCCAGGAGTTGATATCCAATCGAAGCGCTGCAAACGTCTCTACTTTTGAGCCTGCCGCAACTCCCTTTTCATCGAGGTAGCCACGAAACTGTCCGCGAACGACATTTCTTTGTTCCAGATCAGGAATTGCCTTGAGCACCTTGACCTTCTCGTCGCGGATCGACTCGCTGTCCATTCTTACAGGAGCCTCCATCGCGAGATTGCAGAGTACCTGAAACAGATGGTTTTGGATGACGTCGCGAATCGTGCCGGTTTGGTCGTAAAAGCCGCCGCGGCCTTGGACACCGAAATCCTCCGCCATAGTAATCTGTACGCTCTCAACGTAGTTGCGATTCCAAAACGCCTCCATGAAGGCGTTTGCGAACCGAAAGACGACCATGTTGTGCACCGGCCGCTTCCCGAGGTAATGATCGATCCGAAAAATTGCCCTCTCATCGAAATCTCGCAGAAGTACACGATTCAAATGCTGCGCGGATTGCAGGTCGTTTCCGAAGGGTTTCTCGACGATGATGCGTGCATCAGTAGTACAGCCGCAATGCTGCAGTTGCCCGAGCACAGGCTCAAACATGGTTGGCGGGATGGCGAGGTAGTGCGCCGGCCGCTCTGCGGTCTTCAGTTCCCCGCCGAGAGCCTTGAAGGTTTCAGGATCCTGATAATCTCCATCAACATAACGAAGCAGGCTTGATAGTTTTTCGAATACTGCGTGATCGACACCGCCACCATGCTTTTCGAGGCTATCGTGTGCTCGCACCTTCAGTTGGTCGAGCGTCCAGCCAGCTTTGGCAACGCCGACGACGGGCACATCGAGGTGACCACGCTTGATCATTGCCTGCAATGCAGGAAATATCTTCTTGTAAGCAAGGTCCCCGGTTGCACCGAAGAAGACCAGTGCATCAGAATGGGAATTCGTCATTGTGCCTCCTTAGGCGATCTTTGCTGTACTCTCAGACTTTTCCAGGTGTCCACCAAATTCATAACGCATTGCCGACAGCAGCTTGTTGGCGTAGTCGGCCTCTCCACGCGAACTGAATCGCTCGTAGAGAGCGGTGGTTAGAACCGGCGCCGGTACCGCCTCGTCGATGGCCGCTTTAATCGTCCACCGGCCCTCGCCGGAGTCAGAGACGTGTCCGGCAAACTGCGACAGATTCTGATCCTGTAAGAGCGCACTGGCGGTAAGGTCGAGCAACCAGGAAGCAATCACACTTCCCCGGCGCCACACCTCGGAGATATCGCGCAGATTCATCTCGTACTGGTACTCCTCTGGATTACGTAAAGGCGTGGTCTCGGCATCGACAACGCTGCCTCGTTTTCCGACATTGGCCGAACGCAGAATGCTCAGTCCTTCCGCGTACGCCGCCATGACGCCGTACTCGATTCCGTTGTGAACCATCTTGACGAAATGGCCCGCACCGTTCGCCCCACAATGTAGGTAACCCTGCTCGGCAGTGCCGCCAATCTTCTCTCGACCGGCAGTGCGGGGGACATCTCCCATTCCGGGAGCAAGGGCAGCGAAGATTGGATCGAGCCGCTGGACGACGTCCTTTTCGCCGCCAATCATCATGCAGTAGCCACGCTCGAGACCCCAGACACCTCCGCTTGTGCCAACGTCGACGTAGTGGATCCGTTTTGGGGCCAGTTCCTTTGCGCGGCGGATGTCGTCAACGTAGTACGAATTGCCCCCGTCGATTAGGACGTCTCCTTGTTCAAGATGAAGCACGAGATCGGCGATAGTCTGATCGACTACCGCTGCCGGCACCATCAGCCAGATGTTGCGCGGTTTCTCAAGTTTCTTCACGAGATCGGCAAGCGACGTAGCGCCAATTGCCTTGTCCTTTACTAAGTCGCCCACCGCCTGCGGCGACCGATCAAACACGACGCAATCGTGTCCTTGCTTGATGAGCCGTCGCACCATGTTGGCGCCCATTCTACCCAGTCCAATCATTCCAATTTGCATAAGCTCTCCTGTATTGAAAATTGCCGGTTTGTGCTTGCTATTACTCGACGCCAACGCGCTTTCCACCAGAGTGGATTTAGCGCACACGCCCTGAGGAATCGCCGTCTATCTGCTGTTACGAAGCTGCTAATGGCATCACGGTACTCACTTGCTGTGCAGTAAACAGTTTCAAGCGCGAAGCTACAACTTGCTTCACAGAATCAAGTACGGGCGGCAGAACCTTGTATGGCACAACTTCGTTCGGCTGCCGCTTGAGGCTCTCTTCCAGGGATTGTCGCCATGCGACTCGGAGTTCGGTATTGATGTGAATGATGTTGATCCCCGCAGCGATAGCATTGCGGAAATCGGCATCATCGGTTCCCGATCCGCCGTGCAGAGTGAGAAATACTCCGGCGGCCTTCTTGATCTCGGCAATCCTCTCGATATTGAGTCGTTTCTTTGCTTTTCCTTGCACCATACTCTTCAGCATGCCGTGCATGTTCCCGACCGCTGGAGCGAGGACATCGACGCCGGTAGCAGCGACGAATTCTCGAGCTTCCCCGGGCGTTGTGAAATTCTGGAACTCGCTCCGCATTGTGTCGTGGATTTCGGAGCCAGTACCGATGTCGCCTATCTCTCCTTCCACGAGCACGGATGGGTTGATGGCCTTGATTGCTTCAACGGCCTCTTTCGTGCGCGAAACATTTTCTGCGAACGGCAACGCGGAGAAATCTGCAACCACAGCATCAAAACCTGCTTTCACCGCCTCCACGGCCTTCGTCAACGAGTGCGTGTGGTCTGCGTTGAGAAAAATGGGCAGACCCGATTCTTCGCGCAGGCTTTTCACAAGAACTGCAAGCTGGCGAGTGCCAAGAAAATCCCGCTCACCTTCCGACGCGCCAACGACGACCGGGACCTGTATTTCAGCAGCGGCTGCGACAACAGCTTTCAACAAGACGAGATCGGAAACGTTGAAGTGCCCGATGGCTACGCCTTGCCTTTCCGAACGAATTAAAACAGTTTGTAATGTCTCCATAGTCATGCGGTCTCCTTGGATTTTCGGTAATAAGCGATCAAATTATTGGTTGAGCTGTCATGAGCGAGCTTTGGTTGATCCTTGCTTTCAAGCTCAGGGATTATTCGTTGCGCGAGTACCTTCCCCAGCTCGACTCCCCACTGGTCGAACGAATCGATGTTCCAGATGACGCCCTGCGTAAAGACGGAGTGTTCGTAAAGGGCGACAAGCTTTCCTAGCCCTTCTGGAGTCAGCCGGTTGACGAGAATCGTGTTAGATGGACGATTGCCCTCAAAGACCCGATGTGGGACAAGCAAGTCCGGCGTACCCTCAGCCTTCACTTGATCGGGCGTCTTGCCGAATGCAAGCGCCTCGGTTTGAGCGAAGACATTTGCCAGCAACATGTCGTGATGCCGGCCAATTCTGTTCAGCGGCTCGGCAAATGCAATGAAATCGCAAGGGATGATCCGCGTTCCCTGATGGATCAGTTGGTAAAACGAATGTTGGCCGTTCGTTCCCGGCTCGCCCCAGTAAATCGGTCCCGTATCGCGAGTGACTGGTTTCCCGTCGAGTGTGACGTGCTTTCCGTTGCTCTCCATGGTCAGCTGCTGCAGATATGCCGGAAAGCGTTTCAAGTATTGCTCATAAGGCAACACCGCTACAGTCTGCGCGCCGAAGAAGTCGTTGTACCAAAGAGCCAGCAGTCCCATGAGCACCGGCAGATTCGCCTCGAATGGCGCTGTACGGAAATGTTGGTCCATCTGATGGAACCCGTCGAGCATTGCGCGGAAGTTATCCGGCCCAATCGCGACCATGGTTGAAAGACCGATCGCGGAATCCATCGAGTAGCGGCCTCCGACCCAGTCCCAGAATCCGAACATGTTGGCGGTGTCGATACCGAATTTCGACACTTCATCCGCGTTCGTTGAAACAGCTACGAAATGCTTGGCGACCGATTTTTTGTCATTCCCCAGGCCAGCAAGCGACCAGGCGCGCGCTGTCTGGGCATTGGTCATCGTCTCCAGAGTTGTGAAGGTTTTTGACGAGATGATGAAGAGCGTTTCTGCCGGATCAAGATCGAGAACAGCCTCCGCGAAATCGGTACTGTCTATGTTCGACACAAAGCGAAATGTCATAGCTCGATCGGTGTAATACTTCAGAGCCTCATAAGCCATCACCGGCCCCAAATCGGAGCCGCCGATTCCGACGTTGATCACATTGCGAATGCGTTTGCCGCTGTGCCCCTTCCACTCACCACTCCGGATCCGGTTTGCGAAATCCGCCATGCGGTCGAGCACCGCGTGCACCTTGGGCATGACATTCTCGTCATCAACGACAATCGAGGCGTTACGCGGCGCGCGCAGCGCCGTATGCAACACCGCTCGCTTCTCCGTTACGTTAATTTTCTCGCCACGAAACATTGCCTCGATCTTTTCCCGCAAACCAGATTCTTCAGCGAGTTGAATCAGCAGCTTGAGCGTTTGATCCGTGATGCGATTTTTTGAATAGTCGAGATAGAGACCGACCGCTTCCGCTGTCAAACGTGTGCCGCGCTTGGGATCATCTGCGAAGAGTTTTCGCAGGTGTAGTTTCGAGACGGTCTCGTAATGTGACGCCAATGCTTTCCAT